>Ga0209751_10002855_pt1 | contig 17047 bp, 15 predicted proteins | sample RifCSP13_1_FD_184019 | JGI IMG/M metagenome (GOLD analysis project Ga0209751, IMG submission 184019) | Soil microbial communities from Rifle, Colorado - Rifle CSP2_sed 13_1 (SPAdes) (version 2) | ecosystem: Environmental > Terrestrial > Deep subsurface > Rock core/Sediment | place: Rifle... | reverse complement strand
ACTTCGGCGGGTGGCGGTACCACTTCTCCTTCGCGTACGCGGACTCGAGCTTGCCCTCCCGAAACTTCCTCCGCGTTTCCTTCTCCTTGAGGAGCCACGCGAACAGACGCGCGGCTGCGCCGTACGGCTGGTAGGCGATCGCGCACTTCCTGCCGTCCGCCACGACGTCGATCCAGACCTTGTCCGCGACCTTGTGCCGGACCCACTGCGCCTCCTCGAACGTAACCTCCTCGTACCGCTTCCACTGCGCCTCGTCCTTCGTCACCCATCCGTCGTCGAGGTGCAGGATGCGATGGTCCGTGAGATACACCCAACCTGACCGGCGCGGGAGCACGACCTTCCTCAGGATTCCTTTCGTGTAGAACACGTAAGAAAGCTGGCGGAAGCCGATGACCTTCTCCTTCCCGGTGATGATGGGGACGCTGGCGTCGTTGCAGAACTCGCCGACCTTGCCGAGCTGGTCGAGTTTCATCGCGTGGAAGGCAGGGAAGTCCCCCGATTAAAGTCTGACGTACGTCCACGCCTCGACGCGTCGGGCGCCGACCTCGACGTGCACAATGATGCGGCGGTACAGGCCGAGGTCCACGCCCTCGAACGTGTCGAAGCGGTCGACCTCGCCCTCGCTCATTCCTTCGAGCACCTTCCCCTGGATCTCGGCCGTCGGATCCGGCTCCGCGACGACCCACGGGCCCTTCTCGTGCGCGATTCGCCGGAAACCCTTCAGCACGGCGTGCCGAGAGCGGGGCACGCGGCCGAGGACGGACCGGACCGTCGCGTCGTCGACGAGCTTGCCGTAGACGAAAAGGTTCGACATCAGAATACGTACTCGTCCAACGCGATCGTCGGGTTGATCTCCCCCGCGAGGTTCGTCGCCATGAGCTTGCGGACCTCGTCCGGATCCTTGGTGCGCCCGAGAACCCACATGAGCTTCACGAGGGCGACCTCGGGGAGCATGTCCTCGCCCGGAATCACGCCCGCCGCCAGGAGGTCGCGGCCCTTGTCGTACACGCGGAGGCCGACGCGGCCGTTGAGGCACTGCGTGGTCATCACGACCGGCGTGCCGTCGCGGACCGCCTTGCGGATAGGCGGCACGAGATCGTCGCTTACGTGTCCCAGCCCCGTGCCCGCGATCACGATCCCGTGCGCGTCGTGGGTTTGCGCTTCGAATCGCTTGGCAGTGAGTCCCGGATGGAAGGTGACGAGCGCGACGTTCGGGTCCATCCCGGTCTCCGCGACCACCGTGCCCTTGCCACGCGGCTCCGTGGGCGCGCTCCACGTCACCCGCCCGTCCTCGTGCACGAGTCCGAGCGGACGGTCGTTGATCGCCTTGAACGCATCCCTCCGGGAGGCATGCATCTTCCGGATCTTCGTCCCGCGCAGCACCGCGCACGCCGTGTCCCCGGTCTCGTGGTGGAGGCAGGAGACGACCTCGCCGAGGTCCTCCGCCGCCAGACGCGCCGCGCACACGAGGTTGAAGGCGGCGTCGCTGCTCGGGCGGTCCGACGACCGCTGGCTGCCGACGAGAATCACGGGCCCTGTCAGGCCGCGGAGCATGAACGCGAGCGCCGCGCTCGTGAAGTGCAGCGTGTCCGTGCCGTGCGGGATGATCACCGCGTCAGCGCCCGCGTTGAGTTCCCTCGCGGCCTCCACCGCCAGCTCCTGCCACTCCTTGGGCGAGAGGTTCTCGCTGAACACGCTGTAGATCATGCGCGCCCGCACGTTGCACGAGTCGAGGATCTCTGGCACGGAGAACACGAGTTCCTCCGCGGTCACGGCGGGGTGCACGGCGCCCGTGCGGTAGTCCACGTACGAGGCGATCGTGCCGCCGGTCCCGAGGACGGCCGCGAGCGGCTTGCCGGCCTTTGGAGGTGGAAGCTCGCGGCTCGCCGTCGCCACGTTCGCCTTCGCGAGAAGTTCGATCGCGGAAATCTGGTCCATGGGGATCCCGACGTTGTACCCGGTGTCGAGCTTCAGGACGAGGATATCCACCCCGGAGAACTCCGTGTGGGGCATGACAACGCCCTCGTACTCCCGCTCCCCGGAGACGCGGACGCGGTCCCCCTCGGAGGCCTTGGCGGCATCGAGCTTCTCCCGCAACGGCTCCGGGTACTCGACCACGGCCGCGCATCGGCCCGCGGGACTTGACCCTTTCCCCCGGAGGGCAGCGGTTGGGAAAAGGGATATCTACCGACCGCCTCGTGGGCTCATCGGGGTCAGGGGCCGGGGGTCATGCTGCGGAAACGACTAGGGCTGGAACTCGTGCTCGTTGGCCTCGTCATCGCCCTCGGGGCCGTGGCGTGGGACCTGAGCTACGTGCTCGGCCAGCCGGCGCAGCACCACGCCGGCCAGGAGGTGGCGGTCATCGCCCACAACACCGTGGCCACGATCGTGGTCCTCGTCGGCGTTGTGCTCGCTGCGGTCGGCGCGCGGATCCTTCTGCTCGGGAAGCCCGCCAAGCGGGAGGCCTACCTCCTGTTCGCCGCCTCCACGCTCATGCTCGCGGACGGGATTCTTCACTTCTTCGTCGTGAGCGAGCACCTGAGTGTCCTCCCCTTCGCGGCCTTCTTCGTCGTCGCGGCCTTCGTCCAACTCGCCCTCGGATTCGGGCTGCTCATGCCCCAGCACTCCCCGTCGCGGCCGTTTCTGTACTACCTCGGGATCCTCGTGACGGTCGGCCTCTTCGGCCTCTTCTTCGTCTCCCGGACGATCACGTTGCCGTTCGCCACGGAGCCGGAGGAGTACAACGCAGTCGGAATACTTTCCAAGGTCCTAGAAGTCGTGACCCTCGGAGCCCTCGGCGGGCTCCTGTACCGATGGCGGGTGAGCGCGAAGTCGGCGGCCCCGGTGGCGCCGGGGCCCTGAGCGATACCCCTTTCGGATGGGGCGCGTTCGGCTATCCGTGCGGAAGGCCCGCGACGTACTGAACGAGTTGAGGTGGCGGGAAGGGCGCGACATTGCCGGGGCCGTCGTGTGGGTTCGCGAACGGCGTGCCGACGACGTGAAGGCGGTTCGCGGGGAGGAGATTACAGAGCTCGGGCGACGTTATTTCTCCACCGCTAACTCGACCATTCCTTACTACAAGGTCGTCCGGATTGAATGCAGGGGCAAGACCCTCTTCGACCGAACCGTTCCCTCGGGTTAAGGCCGATAGAAAGGTCTATCCGGTAGAACTCTATACCATCACCCATGGCGACCACCAGCGTGAAGCTCTCCGAAAGTTCCAAGGAGAGGCTGGATCGATTGCAGGCCAGGCTCACGCTCCTCGGCCACAAGCTCACCAAAGAGCAGATCCTGGAATTGATGATCGAGACCGCTTCCGAGCGACCGGGAGATCTCATCGGACGCGCAGTCGGAGTCCGCCGCGCGATGCCGGAGGAAGAGATCGAGTCGTTGATCGAAGCCCTCGTAGAGGACTGGGGTGTTCGTACCTCCTGGAAGGACATCGACCGCATTCTCTATGGTGGAGGTCGGCGATGAGCCTCCTCGTCGATACCTCCTTCTTCATCGCGCTCAAGCACCTGCGGGATGCGGACCACGACCGTGCGACCGAACTCTTCCGTGAGGTCTTCCGCGGGAAACATGGTGTCGCGCACACGACGAGTGTCGTGTTTCTCGAAGCGGTGACGGTTGCACTCGCACGCACTCATCGTCATTCCGCCGCCAAAGGGGTGGGTGAGCTTATCCAGATGAGGACCGGGGAGCGGCAGATGTTTCCGCTTCAGCACGTCTCTTCGGGGCAGCTGACGGCGGCGTGGGATGCGTTCCGCGGCCATCAAGACAAGTTCCTCAGCATGGTGGACTGGACGTCGGTCGTGGTTGCCCGCGAACTGGAGGTCGACGCAATCCTTTCTTTCGACCGTGGTTTCGACGGGATTTTCCCGCGCCTCAGTTAGAGGCATTCCTTCCTGTCAAAGAGCCTCTTAACGTTTAACTAGACGCGCCCCGTCTCGACCGCCCGTGCAATCGATCCGGCGAACCGTCGCCGTACTTTCGGGCACCGTTTTCCTCGTGATGATTGGTATCTCCATCATCTCGCCCGCGCTCCCGCAGTACGGGCTGGCGCTCGGCGCCACGCCGTTCCTCGCGGGCGTCCTCGTGGGCGCCCTCCCCGCCGCCCGCGTCCTCCTCGACCTCCCCTCCGGCGCACTCGGAGACCGGTTTGGGAGCCGCCGGATGATGATCATGGGCTTGAGCATCATCGCGGTCACCTCCGCGATCGCAGTCCATGCGTTCCACTTCGCGGTCCTCCTCTCCGTCCGGTTCGCGGAGGGCGTCGGGAGCGCGTTCTACGTCACTTCCTCCCTGGCGACGCTCGCGAAGCGCGTGCCCACGGAGCGACGCGGGCGGTACATGGGTCTCTACGTGAACGCCCTCCTCATCGGACAGCTCGTGGGCCCTGTCGTCGGCGGGTTCGTTACTCTCGCGTGGGGCCTCCGCGCCCCCTTCGCCGTGTACGCGCTTCTCGCGTGCGTCGGCATGGTCCTGATCACGTTCGGACTCGAGCCGGAGGCGGAGTCCGGCGCGCCCGGCCGCGTGGACCGGGTCGCTGTCAAGCGGCTCCTGAGGGATCGTTCCTACCTCATCGTGACGTCCGGCACGATGGCGGCGTTCTTCGTCCGCGCCGGCCTCGTCTCGACCGTCATCCCGCTGTTCATCGCATTCAACTGGGGAATCTCCGGGACCTTGGCGGTAACCTACACCGGCGTTCTGATTACGACGAACGCGCTGGCTCAGCTCATTACCCTGTATCCAAGTGGGCTGCTCGCGGACCGAATCGGTCGTAAGATCCCATTCGTGATCTCCCTCGTCGCCGTCGGCCTCGTCGCACCGGCGCTCTTCCTCGCCAAGGACCTCACGAGCGCGATTCCGGTGATGTTTCTGTTCGGTGCGGTCATCGGCCTCCACGGGCCTCTCGTCGCGTGGACGACGGACCTCACTCCAAAGGAGATCATGGGCACGTCCATGGGTCTCTATCGGACGATCGGTGACCTTGGGTTCCTCCTCGGACCCGTCATCCTCGGCTTCGTCCTCGAGTTCACCCTCGTCGGCGGGCAAGTGACGGTCGTTCCCTTCTTGGTTGCCGCCGCCTGGGCGATCACGGCCGGTCTCTTGATGTTGTTGGCGCGGGATCCCATAGCGGAGAAGAAACGGATGGAGCGGGTGGCCGCTCAACCGGGGAACGGGTCGTAATGCGGGCCCGACACCCGACTCTGGCGGTTAGCCGTCAACCTTTCGATATCGCAGCATTGAAGATTCCCAACTCGTTGGCGGCGGTGGCGGTGTCATGTACGCAGGGGCGCGCCGGCTGACGGTCGCTTGCCTCGTCTCCCTGCTTGTCCTCGCAACACCTTCTGCCGTCGCCACGGACGTCACGGTCGCGTTCGACGTCGAGGCGGGTGCATACGGCAACGAGGTGCGGATCTCTTCCGAGTACTTCAACTACCCCCGGCTCGCAATCGACCTGGGGGGCGCTAGCCCCCGGCGAGGGACGATGTACGTCCTCGGCCTCACGAACATCACATGTGCCGACATCGTGGTCTCCACTTCCTCGGATGGGGGTGGGACGATCTCCGCGCCGACCGTCGCGTCGGGACTGTGTCTGCGCGGACCCAGCCTTGACGTGGTCATGGCTCCGGACGGTGCGATGTACGTCGCAACCTGGGGTCCCCAGATTCTTCGCTCCAGCGACGGGGGTCTCTCGTGGGAGCTCCTTGCGACGCTGGCGAACTCGACCGTCCCAAGCGTCCTTGCGCTGGATCCCGACGGGACGCTGTACGTTGCGTGGTCCGACGGTCCATGGGGAACCCCCGGCGCCGGCTCTGCGATGGTGAGCGTCTCCCACGACGGCGGGGGAAACTGGACCGCCCCCGTGAGCATCCTCCCGCCGGGTATCTCCGGCTCGTCCGCCCAGATCGCCGCCACGGGTTCGAAGGTGGTCGTCGCCTACGTGGGCGAGGACGCAGGCGCAAGGTATGTGGCGGTGGTGAACTCGACGGATGCGGGCGCATCGTGGGGCGCGGAGACGCGCCTCTCCTCACCGTTCCCATGCGCATGGGTCTCGGCACCTTCCGTGGCGGCGTCTGCGATTGGCACATTTGCGGTGTCGTGGTACTCCGAACCGGCGACAGCGCCAGCAGGATGCTGGGACAATTGGGGAAATCAGACCGAGGTTTACGTTGCGATGCTTTCGGATTCTCTCCCCCCCACGATTTGGAGATTCGGAAGCCCCGCTTGGCCAACAGTGACCTTCGGTGACGCGATTGCTTTCGACGATCGCTCCCAAGCTTACGTCACATGGCACTCGATCGCCCCCGAATGGTCGTCCGCGTCCGTGTACGTGGCGGCCGGGGGCCGCGTGGGCTCGCTCTCCACGACGCTAAGGGTCCCGGGCGGGAACTCCACGCAGCAGGAGAATCTGGCGGCGGGGCCTGGGGGCTCGATGTGGCTCGTCTGGACGGTCGTGAACTACTTCGATCCGACCGATCCGCGGATTGGCATCTACGTTCGCCGTGTGGCGGGCGGGGCGGTCGTCGAGGTCGCGGGGGCCGAGGCCGTTTCGCGCTTGGCGGTTGAGATGGAACATCCTTCCCACGGGTCCCTGCAAGGGACCTGGACAGGGGCGCCACTCCGGTTCGCCGACTTGCCCCCGGGGATGCACGAGCTGCGAATTCGCGAGGGGAACGCCTCTACGTATGCGGCGAGCGTACCTGTCGATGCCTTCGGCATCACCACGATTACGCTTCGGATCGGCCAGGAGTCGGCGCCTTTCCCATGGACGCCCGTCTTATTGGCGGCTGCCGCAATGGGGGCGGCAATCGGCACGCTCGTCTGGATGCGTCAACGCCGCCACTCGCAGAGACAGGTTACTCGAGGACGTAGGTGATCCGGTCCGTTTCCTTCCCCTTGCTCCGCCGGTCCGTGATTCGCACGTGGCCGATCTCCTGCGTGTTCCTGAGGTGCGTGCCGCCGCACGGGCAGTAGTCTCGGTCGCCGACGCGGATGACCCGAAGCCGCGTGATATGCTTCGGGATGAGGTCGACGAGGGATCGGTCGCCAATCTCACTCTCGACCTTCACGCGGTCCTCCTCATAGATTCGTACGGGCAAGGCGGCGGCAGTCGCGCGGTTGCACTCGTCCTCGATCCGCTTCAGGTCGTCCGGCGTGAAGCTCACGGGCTGGAAGTCCACGCGCGCGCGGTTCGCATACAGCTGGTTCCCGACGGTGCGCGCTCCATAGATGCTCCAGACGATTCCGGACATGAGGTGTTGCGACGTATGGTAGCGCATGTGCGCGTACCGGCGCTCCCAGTCGACGACACCGTGCACCGCGTCGCTTTGCGGCATCCGGTCCACGAAGTGCTTCACGACGCCCTTCTCCTTCGAGACTCGGTGGACCCTCGAGGTCCCGCCTTCCCACTCGAGGTTTCCGGTGTCATAGGGTTGCCCCCCGCCCTCCGCGTAGAACAGGGTGCGGTCGAGCACGACATGGTCCGGGCCGCGCTCGACGATCCGTCCGTCGAACTCGCGCGCGTAGCACGCCTCCGCCGAAGGGAAGTACAGGATCTCCGTCATCCGCTCACTTGCCGAGGATGTCCCGCGCGATCACGAGGCGCTGCACTTCGCTCGTGCCCTCGTACAGCTCCGTGATCCGCTGGTCCCTGTACAGCTTCTCCACGAGGTAGTCCTTCACGAACCCGTACCCCCCGTGGATCTGCAGCGCCTGGTCGACCGCGCGGTGGGCCGCCTCGCTCGCGAACAGCTTCGCGACGGACGACTCGAACGTGTGGCGGACGCCCTGATCGTGGAGCCACGCGACGCGGTACGTGAGCAGGCGCGCGGCGTCAATCTCCACCGCCATGTCGGCGAGCTTGAACTGGATCGCCTGGAAGTTCACGATCTGCTGACCAAAGGCTTCCCTCTCCTTCGCATACCGTGCGGCCTCGTCGTACGCCGCCTGCGCGATCCCGAGCGCCTGGGCCGCGATGCCAATGCGTCCGCCGTCGAGGGTCGCGAGCGCGATGTTGAACCCCTTCCCCTGCGTTCCGAGCAGGTTCTCCTTCGGGATGCGAACGTCCTCGAACCCGAGCATCATGGTGTCGCTCGCGCGGATGCCCATCTTGTCCTCCTTCTTCAAGTCCAAGAGACCCTTCGTCGGCTTCGGCACGAGGAACGCGCTGATGTCGTACTTTTCCGGTCCCGTGCGTGCGTATACGACGAGGACGCTCGCGTGGAGCGCGTTCGTCACGAAGATCTTCGTCCCGTTCAGGACCCACTCGTCGCCGTCGAGTTTGGCGGTGGTGCGCATCGCCGCCGCGTCCGAGCCCGAGCCGGGCTCCGTGAGGCAGTACGCGCCCATCCACGCGCCGGAGGCGAGCTTCGGCAGGTACGCGTGCTTCTGCGCCTCCGTCCCGAACGCCAGGATCGGCTCGCAGACGAGGCCGTTGTTCACGGCGGCGATCACGCCGGCAGAGGCGTCGCCCCATGACAACTCCTCGATCGTGATTGCATAGCAGATTGCGTCGAGGCCTGCACCGCCATACTTCTCCGGGACCGCGACGCCGAGGAGGCCGAGCTCCCCCATCTTCTTCGCCCAGCCCATCGGGTACTCCTGCGATTCGTCGTATTTGCGGGACTCGGGGCGGATGTCCCTCTCCGCGAACTCACGCACGGTCTTGCGCGTCAGCTCGTGCGTCGGCGCGAGCGCGAAGTCCATCAGGTGCCCAAGGGGCCGTGCGGTCTTAAACCTTCAGAGGGAAGCCTTCATAGGTCCGTCAAGAATCCCTCGTCGATGCCCGGCCTAGAGATGGTCCCGCTCGAGTCCCATGAGGCCGCCGAGTTCTGGAAGGCCTTCGTCGCAGGGCGCAAGGACCAGCCCACGGACAACTTCGTCACCCACCTTGACCGGTACCTCCGCGAGCCGCCGGAGGTCCAGCAGACGTACTTCGCGTTTAAGGAGAACGGGCGGATCGTGGGCACGGTCCGGATCGGCACTCCGGATCCCGGCGGTCCGTCAAACGCCCTGTCCTTCTTCTCCCTCGTTCCGGATGCGCGCGGGTGGACACGGGACGCGGTCTTGGCGGCGGCCGACCCTGTGATCGGGAAGGGCGCGGCGAAGGTGTTCGCCGCGTTCGACGAGACGTACGCCGACGACTTTGCGAAGCTGGGATTCGTCACACGGTACTCGCGGATGCATATGGAGTCCTCACCGCTCGTGAAACGAGCGCCGCCCCCCTTCCCCATCGCGCACCCCGAGGCGATGGACGTCGACGACGTCGCGTCGTTCCTGATGCAGGCTTACGAGGGGCACATGGAACAGCAGTTCGGAATGCACGTCGGCTCCACCGTCGAGTGGAACGACTATGTGACCTCGATCTGGAAGGGCGAGAACGGCACGTACCTTCCGCTCGGGTCGTGGCTGACGCGGGACGAAGGGGGCATCGCGGGGGTCGCGCTGACGTCCCAGTGGATGGGGTCGCCCCTTCTCGCGGAGATCGGCGTGCGGAAGGACCGGCGGGGCCAGGGAATCGCCCGCGGGCTCATCGTCGCGACTACGAACGCGCTCGTCGATCTCGGGTACGACCGCCTCGCGCTTTACGTGACGATCGGGAACGACCCGGCGATCCACCTCTACGAATCTCTCGGGTTCCTCAAGGCGGGCGCTCGAAACGTGAACGCGGTCCTCGAGCTGTGACGCTCACCGCGCCGTCTGAGGCGGCGGAGGTCTACGGCGGCGCGACGCCCCGTCACCACGGCAGACAAGATAACGTAATATACGCCGCCCGGTTGGAGAACCGTTCGGGGAGTGTCATCATGCCCATCTTTCAGCCGGCGAGCGAGGCGGAGGTCACCCGCGCGATCCTCAAGGGATTCACGAGGGACCTTGAGCGATACGCGGAGTCGGAGGTCGTCGTTGTTGGCGGCGGCCCCAGCGGCCTCATGGCGGCGCGCGACCTCGCGAAGGCCGGCGTCGAGGTCGTCGTCATCGAGAGGAACAACTACATCGGCGGCGGCTTCTGGATCGGCGGCTTCCTGATGAACACGATCACCCTGCGCGCCCCCGCGCAGAAGGTGCTCGACGAGATCGGCTGCCCGTACGAGGAGTACTCGAAGAACCTGTTCGTGACGCCCGGCCCGCACGCGTGCAGCAAGCTCATCGCCGCCACGATGGACGCGGGCGCGAGGATCCAGAACATGACGTCGTTCGAGGACGTCGTGATCCGCGAGGAGAACCGCGTCGGCGGCGTCGTGATCAACTGGACGCCCGTGCAGGCGCTCCCGCACGAGATCACGTGCGTGGACCCGATCGCCCTGGAGTCCGACCTTGTGATCGACGCCACGGGTCACGACGCGCTCGTCATCCAGTCGCTCGAGAAGCGTGGGCTCGCGAAGAGGATCGGCGAGGGGGGCATGTGGATTGAACGGTCTGAGGATGCTGTCGTGGAGCACACGGGCCTCGCGTACCCCGGCGTCATCGTCGCGGGCATGGCAGTGTGCTCGACGTATGGCCTGCCGCGCATGGGCCCGACGTTCGGCGGGATGCTCCTCTCCGGGCGGCGTGCTGCGGAGGAAGCCCTCCGGCAGCTGAACAAGGGCGTTCCCGCGGCGAAGCCTTCCGAGACCAAATCGAAGGCGATCGCCCGGAAGCGGTAGGCACCCTCTTTTATCGGGATCCCGCGTTTCGAATGCGTGGCGGGCGATGGGGAAACCCTCAGCCGAGTCTATCTCTACGAGGATCCCTCGTCCCCCACGCTCGACCTGCGAGAAGTTGCCACGCACATCGCGAAGGTCTGCGGGATTCCAGCGGCGGTGAGAGAGGAGTTCCTCCTCCATCATGGGACGGACGACATCGATTTCCTCGCCAAGGAGATGGCGGCGGCGCGCGTTACGGACATCGCGCGCACTCTGGGAACCGTCGAACCGCCGTCGCAGCTCATCCTCTTCGAACGCCGCCAGCTTGAGTCGCCGGGGCGGCGCGTCCATGGCGTCCTCTACGACGGCGGACGCGTCCAGCGCATCCTTCGAGGGGCCTTGCCGCCAAAGGAACGAACGCTCGACACACCCCACGTCGCGTTCACGTCTCGCCTTGTGGGCACGTTCGGCGACGCGGACCGGAGGTACCACGCCCGGGCGACCGTGCTCGGCTATCCGTCGCTCATCTCGACGACGGGACTCGTGGAGGGTCCCGCCAAACCTCGCGAGTTCTACGTCGCCAAGCGCGGCCTCCGAATCGAGACCGCCGACGCGCGGTACGAGTTGCTCAAGGAGAACTTCGCGGGACGATTCCTCGATTTCGACGATCCGCGCCTCACACAGGTCGCGAAGGGGTACGCCCTCCAGGCCCTTTTCTATCACATCACGGGCGAGCCGTTCTGCGACGACAAGGACTGCGTGCTGTTCAACGCGCACTGGCAGGAGGAGCTGCTCCACGCGCAGGTCAAAAGCGGAGTGCTGTGCGCGCGCCATGCGAAGGTCGCGCGGGCCCTCAGGGATGGAAGAAAAACCCGAACGCGATGATCGCGTAGACGAGGAGGAGCAGGACGCCCTCGTACCAGTTCGTCTCGCCGTCCTTCGCGAGCACCGCCAGGATCGCGACCGCGAGGATGATCGCGACGAGTTCGAAGATTTCGAAGGCGAGCGTCAGGGGCTGCCCGAGCGCGAAGGAGGCGAGGACCAGGACGGGCGTCACGAACAACGCGATCTGAACGCTCGAGATCGTGCAGATGCCGACGCTCAGGTCCATCTTGTTCTTCCAGGCCATGAGGACGGCCGCGCCGTGCTCCGCCGCGTTGCCGATGACCGCGATGACGACGACGCCCATGAACAGCTCGGGCCGTGGGACTCCGAGAACGGGCGTGACGCTCTCCACGACCCCGATGAGGATCTCCGCGACGAGACCCACAAGGGCCGTCGCTCCCACGAGGACCCCGATCGCGAGGTTCCGGCTCCAAATCGGCTCCTCCTGCTCGTGGGTCACGGGGTTGAACAGGTCCTTGTGCGTGTGGAGGGAGAACACGAGTCCTAGGACGTAGCCGACGATGAGCAGGCCCGCGATCGCCAGGCTGACGCTCGGCAGCTGGACCGTCCCGCCGGTCGACAGTTGGAACAGCTCCGGCATGACGAGGGCGACGATCGCGAGCACGAGGAGGGTCACTTGGAGCTCCGCGGCGCGAACGGAGAAGGTTTGGGTCTTGAACCGGAGGCCCCCGACGAGCATGCTGATACCGAGGACCAAGAGGATGTTGCCGATAATCGAGCCCGTGATCGAGGCCTTCACGACCTCCACGAGCCCGTCCGCGGCCTGCGGGTTCCCCGACGCCGAGAGCGACGCGGCGCGCGCGAGGGCGACGAGCGCGATGATGAGTTCGGTGGCGTTTCCCATGGTCGCGTTGAGGAAGCCGCCGATTCCGGGGCCAGCCCGCTTTCCGAGCTCCTCGGTTGCGACGCCCATGAGGTGCGCGAGCGGGATGACGGCGACCCCCGCCGCCGCGAAAACAGCCAGGTCCGGGCCGCCGAGGAGCTTCAGCAGAATCGGGATCGGGACCAGGAGGGCCGGCAGCAACAGGAACTTCCACTTTCCCGTTCCGGCCATCGCCGCGGCATAGAAACGTGCCCCTTAATGTGTTTGGCGAGGGCCCGTCGGACCACTAATCCTTTATAGGATTACAGAAGCGTTTCAATCATCCCAAATAGGGAAACCGAGGTCCGCCGCTTGCCATCAACGGAGGAGCATGGCTCCCTTTCCACGTGGGCGGGCTCAGCTCCTGACCATCATCAGCCTCCTCGCCGCCGTCTGGATCTCGTCACCGCTCGGCCCGACGCTTGCGGCAATCCCGCCCACGTTTTCCACGTTCGTCTCCTTGGACCCGGATGGCGGGGAGGTCCTTCGCGGTGGCGCCCCCTACACCGTGCGTTGGAACGTGACGCAGGAGAACGTGACGGTCCTTTGGACGACGCTCGAGGCCTCCGCGGATGGCGGCGCGAACTACACGTTGCTCGACGAGGGGAACTACTCGACGGGAGGTGCAACCTACGATTGGCCCGTTCCCGTGATCGACACGAGTCGCGGCCGGGTCCGCGTGTGCGTGGACGACGGTCAAGGGAACGCCTCGTGTCGCGAGAGCGCGGGGGACTTCACGATCGACTCCACGCCGCCCGTGATCCTGTCCACGGATCCGGCGGACGGGGCGCTCAACGTCCCCGTGACTCACCCCCTGGACATCGTCCTCTCCGAGGACATGGACCGGAGTTCCGTGACGTTGACCTTGGCCCCCATGGTCGCCCTGCAGGTTACGTGGTCGTCGTCAGGGGATCTGGTAATCTCACCCGCGGCGGGTTGGCCGTCGTGCACCGCCATCACGATACTCGTGAACGGCCAGGATCTGGCGGGGAACCCGCTCGCGCCCGGCCCCGTCCCGAATCCGTGGACGTTCACCACCACGTGCGGCTTCCCGTACATCGTTTCGACGAACCCCGCGGACGGTGCGGTCGAGGTTCCGCCGGGCGGCGACGTGGTCATCGGGTTCAGCGAGCCCATGGAGCCCGCGAGCGTCGGGTGGTCCCTCGCGCCCTCGGTCCCACTCGTCCCGTCCTGGTCGGCCGGGTCATCGGTCCTGACGCTCTCCCTGAAGGAGGTCCGCGAGCGGATCAACGTGACGGGGAACCCGGACTACTTCGACGGCAGCGCGGACTGGATCTGCCGCCAGCGCGACCCGAACGCCGAGTGGATTAATGTCACCGCCAACACCGCGGCGCTCCATGTCGAGATCTGGGCTTCGAACCCTGCCGGGGACAACGATCTGGCCATCTTTCGCGACACGAATGAGAACGGGGTCTGCGACACCGGCATCGACACGCTCCTCGTGAGCAGTGCGTCCCCGGGCGTATCCGAATCGGCGACCCTGGGCAACCCGACGCCCGGCCACTACCTCGCCCAGGTGGGGTTCTGGTCCCCGGGGGCGGAGGTGTTCAGCATCCGCGTCACCCATGCGCGCGCTCTGTCCCCCTGCACCTCGTACACCGGCGCGGTCCTCTTCGGCAAGGATATGGGCGGAAAGGACCTGGTCTCGGGCGCGGTCCCGAATCCGTGGAGCTTCACGACGAACTGCGCCAGCCCGCTCGTCGTCTCGACGACCCCTCCGCACGGGGAGGCCGGCGTCTCACGGGACGTCCCGGTCGTCATCGCGTTCACCGAGGGTATGGATCCGAACTCGGTAGTCGTCGCCTTCTCGCCGCCGGTCGCCGGGACCTCGCACGCGTGGGACGCCCGGTACCGTGAGCTGACGGTGGCCCACGAGCTCCTCCTGCCCTGCACGGCGTATGACATCGTCGTCGGCGCGAGGGATCCAGCCGGGAACGCGCTCCTGCCAGGCCCGGTCCCGAATCCGTGGTCGTTCGTTTCGTCCTGCGCGGCGTCGGCATCCGTCCGCGTTCTCGCCCCGGGAGAGGGGAATTCCTGGACCGGGGGCTCGGACCATGCCGTTTCGTATGAGATCGAGAACCAGGAGACGTTCCAGCGCACGTTCGGCGTCACGGCGACGTTCCGGTACGCGGCCGGCGTGGAACGGGGGACGGTCGGCTTGGCGAATGTCACCGTGGCCGGGGGAACCGTGTTCCGGGGCGAATTCCCATGGCGGGTCCCCCCCGTGAACGCGGCGGACGTCCAGGTATCCGTGGCGATCGGAGAGGCGAACCTCACGCTTCTGGTGGAGAGCCCGCCGTTCGAGATCGACTCCATCTCTCCGACGGTCCTCTCTGGGACTCCTTCAGGGAGCCGGATCGTGCTCCCGGTCGAGCTCCTCATCGGCTTCTCGGAGCCGATGGCGCCGCCCGCGTCCGACCCCCTCGCGGTCCATCCTCCGGTCGGCCGCTCCGTGACGTGGACATCGACCGACCGCATCACGGTCGCGCTCTCCGGCGTCCAGTCCTGCACGGGGTACGACGTGGCGGTTGGTGCGCCCCTCATGGACGATTCGGACCCGGGGAATCCTCTGATTGCATTCGCGTGGTCCTTCGCGACCACCTGCGCTCCGACGATCGACCTGGTCACCCCGGTTGGGGGGGAAGACGGGACGGGCGGCAGCGTTCACGAGATCGCCTGGACGAGTGCGGACCTGGATGACAGCAGCCTCAGCGTGACCCTCTCGTACACGCCCGACGGGGGCGCGAGGTGGGTCGTCGTTGAGGCGGGCCTCGTTGTGGAGGTCGGTCCCGCATCGTACTCGTGGACGCTGCCGCGGATTGATGCCTCCGATGTCCGCGCGCGCGCGGAGGTGACGGATCCCGCGGGCAACCGGGCGGCGGATGAGAGTCCCTCGTTCACGATCGACACCACTCCGCCGTCGCTCCTTGAGAGCATCCCGCGGGAAGGGAGCACCGGCGTCGAGACAACCCGCGCGATTGCCCTCATGTGGTCCGAGCGCGTCGAACGCGCATCGTTCGAGGCCGCGTTCTCCCTCGTCCCTTCCGCGGGCTCGCTCTCGTTCGCCTGGTCGACCGGAGAGGACGGTGCGGACGTCCTGACGATCGCCCACGGACCGTTCCGCCCCGACACCGAGTACGCCGTCACGTTCGCCTCCACCGCCAAGGACGACAGCGACCCGGGGAACCATCTGTCCGACCTCGCGGTCCTCACGTTCCGGACCCGAGCCCCTCCGCCCGCAATCCCGCCCTTGGCCCTGGCGGCTGGCCTCATCCGCGCGCAGGTCGGGGAACGCGTGACCTTCGATGCGTCACAGTCCGCGGGGGACCTCGTCGACTATGAGTGGCGCATTACCGACGGCGAGGAACGCCTCGTCGCGCACCTCTTCGGGTTACGGCCTTCGCATGTGTTCGAGAACCCCGGACAATACCGGGTCCTCCTCCGTGTCACGGACGTCCGCGGCGCGGCCGATACGGATGCATTCGAGATCACGATCACGTCGAGCCCGCTGGCGTGGGCGGTTCTCGGCGGCGCGATCCTGTTCGCGGCGGGGATGTCCTCGACGGAGGGCGGCAAGTTCTTCGTTCTGAAGTTCCTCCTGGTGCCCCTGTACGCGCGACGTCGGCGGAACGAGCTGCTCGAGCACCAGACCCGCGGGATGATCCTCGGACATCTGATGGTCCATCCCGGCGACACGTACTCGCACCTCAAGCGCAACCTCCAGCTGTCGAACGGCACGCTCTCGTATCATCTCGTCGTGCTTGAGCGCGAGGGGATCTTGCGGGCGCAGACGTACGGCGTCCACAAGCGGTTCTTCCCCGTGGGCGTCCGCGTCCCCGAGGACGGCGGCGGCCTGCACGAGGTCCAGATGCGGATGCTCGGCGCGATCCGCGAGGTCCCCGGGTTGGCGGTGAAGGACATCGCGGGGGCGCTCGGGATCACGAGCCAGCACGCGTTGTACCACATCCGCGGATTGGCGGCGAAAGGCCTCGTCCGCCTCGAGCGCAAGGGTGTTCGCCTCCGGTGCTTCCCGGACGAAAGCCCAAGGTCGCAGCTGCGGGAACCCTGATATACGCGGCACTCCCATCGGCGTACGTGGACGGGGGTCGGGGAGGAGCAGCGCTTGTCACTGCGATGGTGGCCTTCGCCATTGTCGCGACGCTCGCCCCGCGTGCCGCCGCATCGCCCGTCCCGATCATGTCTTGGACCCCCCACGAGCCTCTCGCGGGAGACACCGTCACGTTCGACGGCTCCTCGTCCTACGACGATGGCAGCTGGGGCGGCGGGTGGATCGTTGGGTGGCTGTGGGTTTTCGGCGATGGGAGCGAGGGCACGGGTGCCCAGGTGATTCACGTGTACGAGAATCCGGGCACCTATCGGGTTTTGCTCAACGTCACAAGCAACATCGGCCAGGCGAGCGTGCAATGGGCCGACATCACCGTCCACCCGCGACCGCCACCGACGTCCCTTGTCTCTTATGAGCACGCGAGCGGTTTCCGGATCCCGATTCCCGCGGATTGGGACGTCTTTGAGGACGAGGAGTTCGAGGGCACCGTCTTCGAGCTCGTCGTCTCCGAGCGATCGCCCGGCCCGTTCGGCGTCCTCACGAACGTCCTCGTGGACACGGATC
>Ga0209751_10002854_pt1 | contig 17048 bp, 6 predicted proteins | sample RifCSP13_1_FD_184019 | JGI IMG/M metagenome (GOLD analysis project Ga0209751, IMG submission 184019) | Soil microbial communities from Rifle, Colorado - Rifle CSP2_sed 13_1 (SPAdes) (version 2) | ecosystem: Environmental > Terrestrial > Deep subsurface > Rock core/Sediment | place: Rifle... | reverse complement strand
CGAGTCGGCGACCGAGAGGTTCTGGCAAACGACGCAGCGGAGCTGGGCGGCCACCTCGTGGACCGCCTGCTCGCTCACGGGGGTAGCCGGCTGCTGGGCGAGGGCCGTGCCGGCGCCGCCGGCGCCGAGCAGGAGGGCCGCGGCCAGGACGGCGTGCCAGGTCGCTCGAAGCATCGCTCTAGCCTACACCCGGCCGGGTCGGCCCCACCGAGCTGCACGGCCGGAAGCCTGGAAAAGAATGCATTTGACCTAGGCGGGCGGCGGTCCTTATTGTCGTGTCGAGCCCATGACCCAGCCCAGTGGCCGGGCGGCCAGGCGCACGCTCGCCGCGGTGGTGCTGCTCGTCTTCGCCAGTGGGGACGTCGCCGCCGCGACCGGCGGGCGTGCGCCGGCGGCCCGTCCCATCGTTCCGGCCCAGCCGCCGTCCGCGGCGCCCCGACGGGTGGCCCAGGCGAACCCCTGCGCCGAGCGCCAGCCCCAGCCCGTCAACCCGTGCAGCCAGCGGCGCCACACGAAGCCCCAGGAGCCGAGCGTCCCGCCCCAGGTGGGCCGTGACAAGGTCGAGCAGATGCTGAAGGACCGGTTCCGCGAGCCCGAGGTGCGCCAGCAGGAGCCGTCCGAGGCGCCCCAGCTCGAGCGCCCGGCGGACCGCGGCGACGAGGCCATCAAGCGACTCGGCGAGCGGCTGCGTCGGAAGGGGCCCCCGCCGCCACGCGCCGAGGCGCCCGAAGACCCGGGCTGAAGCGCGTCCCCGGCCGGTCCGGCCGAAGCGGAGCTCGTCGCCGCGCTCGCCGATGCGCAGGGCCGCCTGGCGCAGAACTATGGCGAGGCGTCCGAGGCGCTGCTCCAGGGCCACCCGGTGATGGAGCGGCTCGACGCGGCGCGCCTGGTCTACGAGCAGGTGCTGGGTGAGCGCCCGCCGGAGGTGCGAGCGGAGCGGCCCCTCCTGCTCGCGAGCGCCGAGGGCGCTCCGCCGGCGGCGCCGCGCGCGGCGCCCGCCGATGCAGCCGAGGCGCGGCGGCGCGTCGAGGCGTGGCTCGGGCGGATGGAAGCGGCGGCGGACGAGCTGGTGACGGCCGACACCCAGCGCCAGACGCTGGTGGACGCCTTCGTGGCGATGCCGGAGGAGGGCGTGCAGCGGCTCATGGAGGTCGCGCGGAGCTTCGGCCGCGTGCCCGTCCACCCGCTGCTCCGGCCGGAGGACCTGCCCGTCGCCGCGCGCGTGTTCCGCGCCCTCACCGAGCGCCCCGAGCCGGTCGCCGCGCTGCGGCGCGCCGCCGCGGCCCCCGCGCCCGCGCCCGAGCTGCGGCGCGTCGGGGAGGCGGTCTACCGCGAGATCACCGAGCTCGCGCCGCCGCTGCCGAAGGCCCTCGCGCCGCTGCCCCTGTCCCACGCGCAGCAGCAGATGGCGCGCGGGTTCACGACGCGCATCGCGGCCGCCGCGCCCAGGGTGCTCGAGGCGGTGGACCGCACGCGGCGCGAGATGGCCGACGCCCGGACCGTGGCCGAGCGCGACGCCGCCCGCGACGTCGGCGCGCAGGTCCTCTACGCGGAGATGGTGGGCAAGGAGGCGCTGCTCGAGGCCCAGAAAGTCTTCTCGCCGCGAAGCCGCGTCGTGGACGTCGCCCTCACGCCCCGGGGCCTCGAGCGGCGGCTCGTCATGGGGCGCACCGCGGACCTGGTCCGGCTCGAGCCCGTGCCGACGATCCCCAAGCAGACGGTCGCGGGCTGGCGCAAGTCGCTCCGGACCGCCAAGGTCGATCTGGCCGACGCGCGGCTCGGTCTCGAGCGCGTCAAGTACGCGGCGCCGGTCGAGCGCCTACGCCTCGACCGCGCCGCGCTGGGCCGGGAGCTCCAGGCGACGCTGGACCAGGTCGAGCGCGCGCCCCCCACGACCCCGGACCTCCGCGCGCGGATCCAGGTGGCGCGGACGCTCCCGGACACGCGCGAGCTCCAGCAGCGCCTCCGCGTCGCCGTGCGGGAGGCCGAGCGCGCGCCCAGGGCACCGGGCGCCGCCGACGTGATCCGGTACGCGAAGCAGGCCCTGCCCGAGGTGGACCGCGAAGTCCGTGTGGCGGAGCAGACCGCCGCCACCATCTCGCTCCTCGAGCCGAGGGCGCGCGCCGCGATCACGGAGTGGAAGCAGGCCGACAAGGGGTATCTCGTCGAGCGCGTCAAGCTCGCCGACGACGGCAAGGCGCGCGCGCAGGAGCTCCAGCTCGCCAAGACCGGGCGCGCGGACTTCACGCGGGAGCTCCAGCGCATGACCCTCGAGAAGCTGCCGCCGCCGGACGCCGTGAGCCGTGACCTCTCGCCGCGTCTTGCCGCCGGCGCCGCCTTCGACAAGCGCCTCGGCGCCGGCCTCAAGACGCCGGCGCCGCCGCTCGCGCGAGCGCCCGCGTCCCCGACGCCGGCCGCGCCCGAGCGCAAGGTGCCCTGGGACCAGGTCACCCAGATGCTCGAGAGCGGCGAGAAGCAGTGGCAGGGCCGGGCGCAGTACCTGCGGGCGAACTACAACATGACGTTCGACCCCGGGCGCCTCGACCGCGAGAAGAAGGCCCACGACGCCCAGGTGGCGTGGGCCATCAACCAGGTGGTCGGCCCCGGCAGCACGCTCGCCATCGACGAGCTCCGCCAGGAGGCCCAGCGCCGGGCGCCGGCGCAGCGGACCGCCTACGGCGCCGTCTACACGCGGGAGCAGCTCGAGGATCCCGCGTTCCTGCAGCAGCTCTACCGGTCGCGCCTGGGCGGCTGGGGCGCCGTCCACCAGTTCAAGGACGCCGACGAGTACAAGGCGTTCGTCCAGAGCCGGCTCGGCGGCTACGGCATCGTCCACACGCGCCAGGACCTCCAGAACCCGGACTACCTCGAGAAGCTCCTCCGCCAGCGGATCGGCCAGTACGGCTGGGTCCACCGCTTCAAGGACGAGGACGAGTACGCGAAGTTCGTCCAGAGCCGGCTCGGCGGCTGGGGGGTGGTGCACAAGCGGTCGGACCTCCAGGACCCCGACTACCTCCTGCGCCTCTACCGCCAGCGCCTCGGCGGCTGGGGCTGGGTCCACAAGTTCAAGGACGAGGACGAGCTCAGGAACTTCGTGCAGAGCCGCCTCGGCGGCCTCGGCCGCGCCTACAACTGCAACGACCTCGCGCGCCTCGGCTGGAAGCCGGACCAGATCAAGGCGATCTTCGAGAACGCGAAGAAGTACGGCAAGAAGCCCTTCGAGACCGACGCGCAGTACCGCGAGCGCATGCTGCGCGAGCACCCCGGCGAGTTCACCGTCGACGAGCACGGCAAGTTCCGTCGCAAGACCCAGGCCGAGAAGGACGCCACGCGCCGCGAGGAGCTGCTCGCCAGCGGCGACTGGATCGAGGACCCGCGCACGGGCACCCTCGTGCCCAAGGGCTCCAAGCGCGGGCGGACGCTCGTCGAGGAGGAGCGGCGGCGCACCACCACGCGCGTCGAGATCCCGCTCGCCGACGGCCGGCGCGTGAGCGTGGACGTGCAGGGGGCCCAGAGCTTCTACGACGTCCTCGGCGACGCCCTCCGCGCCCGCGGGCTCCAGCGCAACGCCGCCGGCGACTGGGTGGACGCCGCGGGGCGCGTGGTCCTCGACGGCGACAAGTACCTCGCGTTCGACCGGCGCTACGTCGACGAGAAGTCCAAGACCGACCCCGACTTCGCGACGAACGTCGCCTACCGCTCGCCGCCCGAGCGGATCCCGACGCCGCCGCCGACCCCGGCCCAGGAGCTGGCCGGCCTCCAGCGCGACCTCAAGAGCTCGATCGGGTTCACGGCGCGCGGGCTCAAGGTGGACGGCCGAGAGCTCGACATCGAGGTCAAGCCCGGCCAGTCGGTCCCCGACGCCGTCGCCGAGCGCCTGCGGGCCGAGGGCCGGGACGTGGCCTACGACGACTTCGGCAACCTGAAGGATCGCAAGACAGGGCGCGTCGTCGTGCCCCGGGAGCGGGTGGAGGGGTGGCTCGAGAGCTTCGACCGGAAGCTCAGCGACTCCATCTTCGGCCAGGGCAACACCGGTTTCACCCAGGACACGCTCTGGCTCGCCGAGCACGGCAGCCCGGCCCAGCGCGCCCGCGCCCAGCAGATCATCCAGCAGACGACCGCGCGGCTCACGGCGCTGCGCGACACGCAGCAGCGCCAGGCGGAGCTCCAGGCCCAGCTCGCCGCGCTCGGCGACCGGAGCCGCCTGCGCGCGGCGGACCGCGCGAAGCACGACGCGCTCCGCCGCGAGCTCGACGCCGCCACGGCCCGGCGGGGCGAGCTCGAGACGGCCGTGCTGACGCAGACCCGCACCGCCAACCAGTCGGCCGGCCGCGTCGTCGACCGGAGCCTCTCGTACGACGAGCGCGAGGCCGTCCAGGCCCGCGAGCGCGCCGCCGGGGCCGCGCGCGAGATCGCTGAGGTCGACCGGCGGATCGCCGCGGCGACGGCCGGCTCCACGAACGAGCGCAACCTCAAGCGCCTCCGGGCGAGCCTCGTCGAGGACCTGCTCCGCGCCGAGCGCAAGGCCGGCGAGCACGTCGCCTCGCTCGAGAGCGACGGGCGGGACACCGCGCGGGTCGCGGCGCTCGCCCCGCCCGTCGACCGCGCGGCGCTGCGCGTGGGCGACGGCACCGTGCTGAGCCGCCGCGAGGCCGTGACGCAGGCGCGGGGCGTCGTGCTCGTCGAGGAGGACGGCCGCACGGCCGCCTACGCGGGCGACGGTCGCGGCGGCCGGCTCGTGGACACTGCCGGCCGGCCCATCCGCCTGTCGCAGGGCGAACGCTCGCAGGTCGACCAGCGCCTGCGGCGCGAGGCGGCGGAGGCCGAGCGGCGGCGGAAGGCCGAGGAGCGGGCGGCGGTGAGCGCGCTCCTCGCGCAGGAGAAGCTCGCCACCGCCGCCGACCGGCGCTACCAGGAGATCCAGCAGCAGATCGACAACTACACCAAGACGCTCGACTCGGTCGCGGACACGCCGGCCAACACGGCGCGCCGCGCGGCGCTCGAGCGCCGCCGCGCCGAGCTGATCGCCCGGCAGGCGGCCAGTGGCGAGGTCCTCACCTCCTACGCGCGCCAGTTCGGCGCCCTCTCCGAGGAGGGGCGCAAGCAGTACGAGCAGCGCTCGGCGGAGCTCGCGGCCGAGCGCGCCCGGCGGGAGCAGGAGTACCTCGAGGCCGAGTACGCGGTCGAGTACGTGAACGACAAGGGAGAGACGGTCCGCCTGCTCTCGTCGCGCCAGCAAGCCTACCAGGCCGAGCAGCGCCGCCTCAAGGAGGAAGCCGAGCGCCGGGCGCGCGAGGCCAGGGAGCGCGAGGCCGCGCGCCGGGCCGAGGCGACGGCCCGTCGCGAGGCGGAGGAGGCGCGGCGCGCCGCGCAGGCGGAGCGCGAGGCCCGGGAGGCCGCGCGCCGCGAGGCCGAGCAGCGGGAGGCGGCCCGACGCGCCACGGAGTCCCGGCTCCTCCAGGGCTCGGCGGACGCCGAGGGCCGCCGCCGGCGCGCCGACGAGCAGCTCGCCTCGGCCAGGACGGCTCTCGAGGCGCCCGGCGGAAACACCGCCACCAATCGCGCGGCCTACGAGCGCGCCCAGAAGGAGCTCGCCGAAGCCCGGCAGGCGGAGCAGACCGCCCGGCTGGCCGCGATGGCCGTGCCGACCGACCCACGCTTCCTCGGGACGCTCGAGGCCCAGCGGGCCGGGATCGACTCGCGGCGGGAGGCCCTGGAGACGATCCAGGCCACGAAGGATGCGGCCAAGCGCGACTGGGACGCGGCGGTCGCGCGGATGGCCGAGGGCCGCGCCACCGCCGCCGACGTCACCCGCGCGCGCGAGGCCTACGAGGCCCGCCTCCGGGAGAGCGAGCGGGCGTACCAGGCGCTCCAGACCGCCCAGCGCACGTACGCGCAGCTCGTCGACGTCGGCCAGTACGCGCTCGCGAGCCCCGACGCGAACCGCGCCCGGCTCTCGGAGTTCGAGCAGCGCGAGCGCGAGAACCGGGCCGCGGGGCGCTTCGCCTACGCGGGCTTCAGCGACGAGGAGCGCCAGGAGTACTCGCGGCGGCTCAACCTGAGCTGGTACCACGACAAGGTCGCCAAGGCGACGGAGAGCGCCGAGGAGATCCGGCGGCTCGCCGAGCGTCGCGACCGGGGCGAGACGCTCACCGCCGAGGAGCTCCGGCGGCTCGAGCGCGGGCCGACGCTCCGCGAGCTGACCGTCCTCCTGGGCGAGCAGCAGCGGCGCGAGCGGCTGGCCGGCCTCGCCGGCCAGAGCGACCTCGACACGAAGGCGCGGGAGCTGGCGATCCTCGAGCAGTGGATGACCTCCACGGAGGGGGCCCTTGGCGGGCGCGACATCACGCGGGAGGACGAGGAGTTCGCGCGCGCGCGGGGCCACTACCTGACCGGCACGCGCATCCCCCGGACGCTCTCCGAGTGGGACGCGGCCCGGGCCGCGCAGGTCGAGGCCGAGACGGCGCGGCGCGCGGCCGAGGCCGAGCGGCACCAGACGACCGTGGTGGACCCGGCGCTCGCGCGGAACCGCGAGGTCGACAGCCGGCTCGCCGCCTTCGACCGCCAGGCCGTCGAGGACCGGCGCCAGCGCGAGGACAACCTCCGGGCGACGCGCGAGGACATCGCGGCGCTCGAGCGACGGATCGCACGGACCCGCGAGATGTCCGGTCAGGGCCTGCGGGAGGAGACGGCGCAGCGGCGCATCCAGTCGGCCGAGCAGCAGCTCCGGACCCTCCGCGAGACCCTGCACCGCGACACCGTCCGGTACATGGCGCCCGAGCGGCGCGAGGAGCAGACCCGGCGGCTCGAGCAGACGGTGGCGCAGCAGGAGCGACAGATCCAGGCCATCGAGCTTCGGATCGCGCGCCGCGAGATCCCCAAGGACCAGGGCGAGGCGCAGATCAAGAACATTCGCGAGGCGCGGGACCGGAACGCCGCGGACCTCGGCCTCTATCGGACCCTGCCGAGCCCCGAGCTCGGCGACCGCAGCCGGCGCGCCGCGATCGAGGCCGAGCGCGTGCCGGAGTTCCGGTACGACGCCGCCACGCGCGCCCTCGAGGAGGCGGCGCGCAACCAGCGCGCGCTCGCGGCGAGCCGCCAGCGCGCGCTGCTCGAGCAGGAGCTCGCCTCGGCGCGCGCAGCGGCCGACGCGCGGGTGAAGACGGCGCGCGCGGCGGTCGAGCGCAAGGAGCAGGATCTCCGCGACCGCGGCTACCTCGTCGACGCCGGCCTGCTCAACCTGAACGTCCGGGCGCCGGCGGAGGACCGCGCCGAGCTGGAGCGGCTGCGCCAGACCCTGCGCGACACCGAGGCGGGCCGTGACACCTCGGTGGGGGTGCGCGCGCGCCAGCTCGCGCAGGCCGAGCGCGAGGAGCGCGAGGAGTTCGAGCGCAACCGCCGTGACCGCCTCGGCCCGATCGATACCTACGACGTCGGCAAGGCGGCCGACGCGGCGGGAATCGACTGGCGCCTGCACACGCAGGCGGACGCCGACCGCCTGCGGGCGGTCTCCGAGCTCGCCGAGCGCATCGTCGGCATCAGCGAGCGCGAGCGGGTCACGGCCGAGGGCCCCTCGCTCCTCGCCGCGACCCTCCAGGAGGTCCAGTGGAGCAACCTCACCGACCCGGTCTGGCTGGCGAAGACCACGCTGAACGCCGAGTACGGCGCTGCGCGCGCCACGGGGCGCTTCGCCACCGACCTCGTCACGGGTGTCGCGAAGCTCGGCGCAGCCGGCACGACGTTCCTCGCCCGGGCCGTGGCGTCCCACTTCAGCGATGCCCAGGCCGACAAGCTCGGCGCCGACCTCCTGAAGGCCTACGAGACGGCCCGGCGGCTCGGCAAGAACCCGGACGTCATCGTCCGCGCTCTCGGGGAGGCTGCGAAGCTGAAGCTCGCCGGCCTGACGGACAGGAATGGACGTCCGAACGAGGCGCGGATCGCGGAGTTCGCCGGCGACGTCACGATGTCGCTCTACCTGAACCTGGTGCTCTTCGGGCCGAAGGGTGATCCTCAGGCGGGCTTCAGCGCTGGACAGCGGGTGCTGGCCGAGGCGGCGGCCGCCGCCGAGCGAGCCAGGAAGGCGGAGGCGCTCGGGCTCCGTCTCGCCGAGCCGGGCCGTCTCGCGCGGTTCGTGCGGGGCCAGGTCGAAGCCTCGCCGACGGTGGGGCTCGCCCGCGGCGCGTCCGACCTCGCCCGCAGGGGCGGGGCCCTCGGCCTCGATACGCTGACGGCCCTCAGGAGCGACCCGCGCGGCGCGCTGAGCAGCGCGGCGGGCCTCGTCCGCGACTCGGCGATGGCCGCCCCGGGTGTCGTGGCCGGCCTGGCGCGAGCCGACCTCGTCGAGACGGCGGGCCGGGCGCGCGCCGGCTACGGGCTCCTCGACGACGCCGGGGAGGTCGCGCGGGCGGCGAGCCAGATCCGCCGCGAGGCGCTCGTGCGCGCCGCCGAGCGCATCAGCGCCGGCGCGGAGACGCGCCGGGCGTCGCAGCTCGCGCGCGCGACCGAGGCCGCGCCGACCCCGACGCCACGGGTGACGGAACCGGCCGCACCGCCGCCCGCCACGGGAGCGCCCGCGGCGCCACCGCCGGCGCGCCTGCCCGCCGAGCCCACGCCGCCGCGCGTCGCGGCGCCGGCTCCGGCGCCCGACGCCCCGCGCGCTCCGCCCCCGCCGCTGCGCCCTCCGGCGCGGCCGACCGGAGAGCCGACCCCGCCCCGGCTCGCGCCACCCTCGCGCCCGGCCCCTCCGGCGTTGTCGCCCGCGCCCCGGCCGACGGCGGCCCCCGCTGCAGCGGCCCCGGTGCCGTCCCGAGCCGCGGCGCCTTCGCGGCCGAGCCCGGCGCTGGACTTCGAGACGCCGGCGCCGGGCCGCACGCGTCCGACCCCGCCGCCCGTCGTCGCGCGCCCCGTCACACCTGAGGCGCCGCGGGTTCCGCCGGTCGAGCGCCCGACGGGCGTGCGGCCGGGCCTGGAGGACGCGCCGACCGCGCTCACGCCGCGCCCCGCCCGGGAGACTCCGCCGCCCGTGGCCGAGCGTCCGGCGACGCCGAGCCCGCGAGCCACGCCCGAGGACCTCTCGCCGCCGAAGGGGGTGAGCCGGCCGCGCGCCGGCAGCGGGAGCGCGACGCAGATCACCCCGCGCCCGGGCCAGCCCGCGCGCGCCGCCGCGGCGCCCGCCGAGCGGGCTCCCGACGCGCTCGCGGCACCACCGGCGCGGCCGCGACGCCCCGAGGACGTTGCGGCCGTCAGGCCGGCGGCGCCCGAGCCCCTCCGCCCGTCGCCGGCGGCCGCGCCGGACGCGCCGCGCGCGCCCCCGCGGGGCGCGCCGGGCGCGCCCGACCGTCCGCTCGATGGCGAGCAGATCCTCGTCCGGTACTTCGACCTCGAAGGCCACACGATCCGCCTCGGCCCGACGGCGGCCGGCGCCGACCCGGGCCCCATCACGCTCGGCCGCCGCGTCGGCAGCGAGGGCGCCTTCGGGATCGTCTACGAGGTGGAGGGTCAGCCGGGCCGTCTCGTGAAGATCCTCCACAACGAGGAGGCGGGACCCGCCTCGGTGGCGCGCCAGGTCTCGGGGTACAGCCTGATCAAGGACGCGCCGGACATCCCCGCACCGCGGATCCTCGGTCACCGGCGCGGGAGCGACGGCGACCCCGGCTTCCTGATCGTCGAGGACCTCCGCGCGGGGCGGTGGGCGGACAAGAACGTGCGTTTCCGCGGCTCGAGCCGGGACATGACCCCCGAGGAGCTCCGCGCGGCGCAGGAGCTCTACGACGCGCTCGGTCAGCGCGGCCTCTTCTGGGCCGACGGCCACGCCAACAACCTCTTCTTCTTCGACGAGGGCGGCCGCGTGCGGGCCGGCGTCATCGACCATGACATGATCTTCCGCGCGAGCGACCTCGCGCGGCAGGACGCGGTCGTGCAGGGCAACCTCCTGAAGGCGCTCGGCCCCGATGGGCTCCGACGCTTCCAGGACGTGCTCGACGGGGCTCCGGGCGACGCGCAGGCCATGATGCGGACTGCCTTCGAGCGCCGGTTCGGCACGGCCTTCCGCGGCGCCGAGACGCTCGCGGACGGCCCGACGACCGCGCTCCGCGAGGCCACCACGCTCCGCGGCAGCTCGGCGCCGCCGGCGTCGGCCGCGCGCGCGCCGGCCGGGCTCCCGTCCACCGCGCCCCACCCGCCGCCCCCGGGCGCTTCCACCGCGCCGTGGACGCCGGGCCAGGCCGTGCCCGCGTTGTCGCCCGTCGTCGCGCCGCTCGCGCGCGCGCCGCCCACGCCCGCGCAGCGCGCGACGCGCGGCGCGCTCGACGATCTCGTCGCCGCGCAGGGGCGCGCGCGCGATCGCAATCTCGGCGATGCCGAGCGCGCCGCCGCTCGGCAGGCCGTCGACGCGCAGGCCGGGAAGCTCGTCGGCCAGCGCCTGACGCGGCCCGACGGCACGTCGCCCGATGGCGTGGACGACGTCACCGTCGGCGCGCGCCTGGGCGGCGGCACCTTCGGCCAGGTCTTCGACGCGCAGGGCCAGCCCGACAAGGTCGTCAAGCTCTTCGCGAACCCGGACATCCCGAAGGCGCGCCTCGCCGAGGCGATCGAGGGCCAGCGCAGCGGGGCGCGCCTGCTGGCCGACCCGCCGACGGGCCAGTCGCCGATCGCGACGAAGAAGATCCTCGGCGGCGACCCGGACCCCGACGCCCCGGTGCCCTACCTCGTCATGGAAAAGCTCCGCGGCGACGCGAAGGCGCGCGAGGACTTCGGCGCCGGCCGGCGCGCGCCCGGCGACCTGCCGAAGGAGACGGTCGAGTACCAGGTCGACGCCGCCGCGCGCAGGGCGGCCGGCGCGCCGAGCCTGCACCCCGAGGAGCAAGGCGCGGTCCTCGAGCTCTACAAGCGCCTCGCCGACCAGAACCTCGTCTGGCAGGACGGCCACCTCGGCAACGTCTACTTCTTCAAGAACGCCCAGGGCAAGCTCGAGGCCGGGATCCTCGACACCGACCGCATCGTCCGCCCGGGCGTCCAGCACGGGATCGTCGCGGAGCTGCGGGAGGCGTTCGCCACGCGGCCCGGCAAGTTCAGGATCCGGAGCCTCACGGGCCTGGACGCCGGCGCGCGCCAGGACCTCCTGCGCGATCCCGCGGCGTTCATGCAGGCGATGCTCGAGCACCACCGCTTCATCGGCTACGATCCGAAATCCGGCGCGTTCCGTCCCGGCTCGATCGACCCGCGGCTCGTCGAGCAGTACTTCCCCGGTGTCGCGGGCCCGCGCGCGGCCCGCGCGGGCGACACCGGCAGCGACGCCGGGCGGGCGGGGTCCGCCGCGTTCGCCGTCACGCGACCCGAGCCCGGGCCCGGGCGCGGCGCCGCCTCGGCGCTGCCGACCACGCGGCCCGAGCCCGCGCCGGGCGGCGCCGCGCGCGTGCCGCCGGGCGACGGCTCGCCCCCCGTGGCACCGCCGCCGCCCCCGGGCTCGTCGGGCTTCGGCTCGGGATCATCGTCGCGGGTGCCGACCGAGATCCTGTCGAGGCGCGACCTGCCGCCGCGGGGCACGGCGCTCGTGCCCGAGGACGAGATGCGCGCGTTCCTCTCGCGCCCGCCCACGCAGCGGCTCGACGAGAGCGAGATCCTGCGGCCGCCGACCCGGCTCCTGCGCGAGAGCGAACTGCCCGGGCGACGGCCCGGGACCCGGCCGCTCCGGGAGAGCGAGATCCTCCCGCGCCGGCGCACGCAGCCGCTCAGCGAGGGCCAGATCCTGCCCGGGCGGCCCGACGCGGCGTCCGCGCCGGTCTCGCCGGTGCCCATCCCGGCGACGCCGCGTCCCGGCGCGGCCGCGCCCGTGCCGCCGCCGGCGGCGTCGGCGCCCGCAGCCGCGGCGCCGGCGCGGGGCCCGCCCGCGCCGCTCGCCGCGCTGCGGCCGCGCCTGGAGGACCTGCGGGAGCAGTTCAGACGCGGCACCACGTACCTCGCCAGGCTCGAGCGCGATGTGGCCAGCGCGCGCGGCGAGGTCGTCGGCGCGGGCCGCCTCCTCGCGGACGCCACGAAGACGGGCGATGCGGGGCTGATCCAGCGCGCGCGGGGCGAGGTGGGCGCGGCGCGAACGCGACTCGCCCAGGTTGAGCAGGACCTGGCGGGAGCGCGCCAGGGGTTCGAGCAGGTCGTCGACTCCCGGATCAAGGGGCTGCAGATCGCCCTGCCGGCGGGGCCGGGCGTCCCGGCCACCGCGACCCTCAAGACGCCGTACGGGGCCGGCCGGTACGGCTTCGTGAGTCAGATCGAGGAGGATCCGAGCAAGGTCGTCAAGCTCGGCGTGAACCCGCGCATGGTGGACGAGTGGGAAGCCGAGCTCGTGGGCCAGATCGCGCGCGGCGAACGGAGCCCGATGTCGCCGCTGCAGATCCGCGACGAGGCCGTCGCCAATGCCCGGTGGGAGATGCGCGAGGCCTTCCGCGGCCAGGTGGCGGGTGCCCGTCACCTCGATAGCCCGCCCCGCGCGGCCGGCGACCGCGTGCCCTACAAGCGCCTCCACGGCGGCCGCACGGACGGCGACCCGCCGTTCCTGATCATGGACCGCCTGCAGACCGAGCCCGTGACGCGCCCGGACGGGACCACGTACCGCGAGTACCCGCTGTCCGGCAAGCTCGACGGCGACGAGCAGGACGCCGTCCTCGGCGTCTACCAGAACCTCGCGCGCCAGCGCCTGGGCTGGGCCGACGGTCACCTCGACAATCTCTACGGGATCGAGGCGGGCGGGAAGAAGGGCGCGGGCATCCTCGACACCGACCGGCTCGGCCGGATCGACGGACCCGAGCTCGAGCCCTGGAAGCGGCAGATCGCCGAGAACCCCGTGGCGAACCGCGTGCTGAGCCTCGAGGATCCCGCGCGCGCCACCTCCGCGGCCGAGCGTCGGGCGATGATCGCGCGGAACCGGGCGCGGCTCGACGACCCGGAGGTCTTCGCGGCGAAGATGCTCGAGTACAAGGGCTACCTGGCGTACGATCGTGCCTCCGGCCGGTGGGTCGAACTCAAGATCGATCCCGCCCGCGCCGCGAGGTTCCTGCCGCTCAGGGCGGACTGAGAGAGGAGAGACGAGCCGATGAGGCGACCGGTCGCAGTCCTCGCCGTCGTCCTGGCGCTCGGCGCACTCGGGCCCGCGTGCGCCGCCGAGGCGCCCGCCGTGCACCTGATCATCGACGCCTCCGGCAGCATGGCGGGACAGGTGGAGGGCCGCAGCAAGATCGACATCGCCAGGGAGGTGCTGCTCGGTCTCGTCAACGACCTGCCGGCCGACGCGCAGGTCGCCGTGACCGCCTACGGCCACCGACGCAAGGACGACTGCGCCGACATCGAGACGCTGGCGCCGCTCGGCCCCAGGGACGCCGCGGCCGTCGCGGCCACGGTCAAGGCGCTCAGACCCGTGGGGATGACGCCGATGGCCGCCGCCCTCGAGGCGGCGGGACGCGGGCTCGCGGGCCAGCCCGGTCGCCACGTGGTCGTGCTCGTGTCCGACGGCAAGGAGACCTGCAAGGGCGACCCGTGCGCGACGGCGCGGCGGCTCCGCGCCGCCGGCGCGCACGTCGAGGTCAACGTCATCGGCTTCGACGTCAAGCCCGACGAGCGCCGGCAGCTCGAGTGCATCGCCGAGGGCGGCGGCGGGCGCTACTACGACGCCGCGAGCGCGAAGGAGTTCCGGGTGGCCGCGGCGGAGGTCACGCAGCAGGTCGCGCAGGCCGCGCCGGCGCCGGCCGCCGGCGCCTTCCGCGACGACTTCGAGGGCGCGGCGCTCGGGCCGGCCTGGAAGATCCTCAAGGAGGACAAGGAGCGCTGGATCCTCGAGGGCGGCCGGCTCACGATCGTGAGCCAGAAGGGCGGCATCGGCGGCAAGAAGGACGACAACCTCAGGAACCAGTTCGTCCTCGACCGCGACCTGCCCGGGGACTACACGCTGACGACCACGCTCGCGATCCCGCTCCGCGCCCAGGGCAACTGGGCGAGCGTCCTGGTCTACCTGGACCGGGACAAGTACCTGATGCTCGGCTACTGGGCCAAGCCCCACGGCAACAACCTCGTCCGCCGTCCCTTCTTCCTGAAGGAGATCGGCGGCGAGGGCAACCGGCTCGAGTACGGCCCCTACACGCTCGCCCGTCCCGGCCGACCCACGGTCGAGTTCATCGGCGCGAAGAAGGACGCCGAGACGATCTGGCTCAGGCTCGAGAAGCGCGGCAGCGCGTTCACGGGCTCGTTCAGCCCGGACGGCCGGGACTGGGTGAAGATCGGCGACCACACCGTGCTCCGGATGGGCGCGGCGCGGCTCTCGCTGGCGGCCGCCAACGGCCAGGCCAGCGGCGTGGCGGAGGTCGCCGCCGAGTTCGACTTCGTCGAGGTGCAGCCGGCGCCCTGAGGCGCCCGGCCGGACGCCACGCGCAACGGGAGGTGGACGAGATGCTTGACGGACTGCGGAAGTTCTCGATCGGGGCGATGGTTCCCGTGCTCGTCTGGGGCTGCGCGGCGGGAGCGGGCGGCTCGTACAGCGGCTCGCCGCAGGCGGGGCTCCAGGGGCAGCCGACGGCCGCGGCCCAGGACGCGACGGCCCCCCCGCCGGCGGCGGCACCCGCGCCGCGCCCGGCGCCGCCGGGGCCGAAGAAGCGCGTGGCGGTGATCCGCTTCGAGAACGTCGGCCGCTTCGCCCAGGCCTACGGCACGTGGGACATCGGCGGCGGCCTCGCGGCGCAGCTCACGACGGCGCTGATCGACTCGGGGCACTTCATCGTGGTCGAGCGCGCGGCGCTCGGCGACGTGCTCCGCGAGCAGGAGATGGGGCTCGAGAAGGTCGTCTCGAAGGAGACGGCGGCCAGGGTCGGGCAGGTGCTCGGCGCCCAGCTCCTCGTCAAGGGCGCGGTCACCGAGTTCGAGCAGGCGGCGGAGGGCGGCGGGCTCCGGCTCGGGATCGGGCTGCCGGGCGTCTCGCTCGGAGGCGGCGGCAACACGGTGAGCGCGCAGGTCGGCATCGACCTCCGGCTCATCGACACGAGCACGGGTCAGGTGGTCCGCTCCGTGCGCGCCGAGGGCAAGGCGGCCAGGCAGGGCATCGCGGCGACGATCGACGTGCGGCAGGTCTCGCTCGGCGGCGACGCGTTCAAGGCGACGCCGCTCGGCCACGCCACGCGCGAGGCGATCGAGCGCGCCGTCCTCATGATCCAGGCGGTCATGGAGCGCATCCCGTGGACCGGCCGCGTGATGGACGTGGCCGACGGCCAGGTCTACATCAACGCCGGCCAGGACGCGGCGATCAAGGCGGGCGACGCGTTCGCGGTCACGCGCGTGGTGCGCGAGCTCCGGGACCCCGAGACCGGGGCGGTGCGCGGCGTGATCGAGAACCAGGTCGGCCGCGTCCGCGTCGAGAAGGTCGAGGACAAGTACTCCGTCGGGCGCGTCGTGGAGGGCTCGGCGCCCCAGCGCGGCGACAACCTCAAGTGGATCCGGTGAGGCGCGCCGTGGGCGCCCGGGCGTGGATCGTCCCCGCGCTGGCCGTCGGGCTCCTGGCGCTCGCGGCGCCGCCGGCCGCGGCCCAGCGGCCGCCGAGTCGCGTCCAGGCGGCCGCCGCCGTCGACGAGTTCAAGCGCGTGCGCGCCGCGTGCGGCGCGGGGCCCGAGTGCGAGACTCGGGCCAAGCGACGGTTCGTCGAGCTCATGAGCTGCGTGGTCCACGGCACGCCCGCCGTGAACGCGGCGACGCTCGCCCAGGACTTCACGGGCTACGTGGATCTCGTCTCCCAGGCCCTCGACGCCAGGGACGCGGGCGCCGCCGGCGCGCCCGGTCCCTGCTTCGCCGCCGCCGGGGCGCCCGCCACGGCGCCGGCGGCCGCGCGGCCGGCGCCGGCCGCCAAGCCGGGGTCCGAGGGCCCGACGGCCGAGGCGCTCCGTCGGTTCAGGAAGCAGGCCGAGGAGCAGAGCCAGCCCGTCGCGCCCACGACGGTGGGGGAGACGGGCTCGGAGCACGACAAGCTCAAGGCCGACCTCGAGGCCATGCGAGGGCGGCTCCAGGGCGGCGCTGCCACGGGCTCGACGGGACCGAGTGGCGCGACGCTCGCCCCGCCGCCGGCCCCGGTGGCACCGGCGGCGCCGCCACCACCGCCCGCGCCTGCCGCCGCCACTGGCGCGGCTGCCATCCAGGGCGGGCCGGCGAGCGCCGCGGGGGCGGCGACCATCCAGGGGGGGCCGATCAGCAGCCCGGCGGTCATCCCGTACCCGCCCGGCGCGAAGGTTCCGCCACCGACGTCCACCCTCCGCAACATCCCGGTGCAGAGCCCGCCGCCGAGCGTGATCCCGTATCCGGCGGGCGTTCAGCCGCCGAGCCGGCAGCTCCTGCCCGCCGGGCCTCCCGGCTACGTGCCGCCGAGCAGCGCCGTGCCAGGGACCGGAAAGCCTTGAAAAACGGTCAGTTGAGCTCGACGCCTCTCAATCGGGTCACAACGACGAAATGAGGCGCGACCGGGCGTCGTCTAGCAAGTAGAGTGAGTGGAGGGAGGTCGGCCATGAGACGGCTCGCGACGCTGGCGCTGGCAGTGACAGGACTCCTCGGGAGCGCGTTGCTCCCGGCCCAGGCGGGCCAGTCGAAGTCCGCCCTGCAGGTGTTCGCCGAGAACCCCGACGCCCGCTTCGACCCCAGGGTGGTCGTGCTGCGCATCGACCGGATGCTGGCGCGCCAGCAGGTGCTCGGCCAGCCCGCGCAGGTCGAGATCACCTCGCCCTACCTCACCGACATCCAGGGCGACCGCGGGGTGGACCAGCAGATCCGGCGGCTCGGCGAGCTGATCCGGCGGCACTCGCAGGACTAGGAGCCTGCCGCCGGATCGCGGAGCGCCGCGGCCGGCGGGCCCTCGGGCTCCGCGAGGAGCCGCTCGACGTTGGCGCGGAAGACCTCGTCCGTCACCGCGCCGACGTGCTTGGCGCGGATCCGGCCGCGCCGGTCGATGAAGAACGTCTCCGGCACCCCGTACACCCCGAAGTCCACCGACACCTTGCCCGTCAGGTCCTGGGCGTTCGGGAACGTGAGGC
>Ga0209751_10002853_pt1 | contig 17053 bp, 12 predicted proteins | sample RifCSP13_1_FD_184019 | JGI IMG/M metagenome (GOLD analysis project Ga0209751, IMG submission 184019) | Soil microbial communities from Rifle, Colorado - Rifle CSP2_sed 13_1 (SPAdes) (version 2) | ecosystem: Environmental > Terrestrial > Deep subsurface > Rock core/Sediment | place: Rifle... | reverse complement strand
TGAGCGCCGCGGCGATAGAGACGAGCTGGTTCGGGGATACGTCCATAAGCGTTATGTCCTCGGCCCTCGCCATCACGAACTCTCCGCCCTTTCTCGCGGAAACGAACTCCGCCGTGAACCTTCCGCCTTCGTCTATCGGGGCGTTCGCCTGAGCTATGACGTGGTCTTCTTCGTCAAGCGCCGAAAGATAAAGTATATGGTTCGTGACCTTTCCGCCTATGACCTTCCTGTACGGGGTCTCGACGAAACCGAAGTCGTTTATGCGCGCGTACGTGCTCAAGGACACGATAAGGCCGATGTTCGGACCTTCGGGGGTTTCTATGGGGCAAATCCTTCCGTAATGGGTCGCGTGCACGTCCCTCACTTCGAATCCCGCCCTCTCTCTCGTAAGGCCTCCGGCTCCGAGCGCGGAAAGACGCCTTTTGTGGGTTATCTCGGAAAGGGGGTTCGTCTGGTCCATAAATTGACTAAGTTGGCTCGAGCCGAAAAATTCCTTTATGACCGCGGTAACCGGCTTTGGATTGACGAGGTCGTTCGGCATGAGGGTTTCTATCTCGCCCAAACTCATCCTCTCCTTTACCGCCCTCTCCATGCGGAGCAACCCTATCCTGTACTGATTCTCGAGGAGTTCGCCGACGCACCTTACCCTTCTGTTTCCGAGATGGTCTATGTCGTCGACCGTGCCCTGCCCGTTTTTGAGGCCGAGGAGGTACTTCACGACGCCCATTATGTCTTCTTTCCGGAGCGTGGTGTGCTCTATGGGAGCGTCAAGGCCGAGCTTCCTGTTGATCTTAAGCCTTCCCACCTTCGAAAGGTCGTACCTCTCCGGAATAAAGAAAAGCTGTTCGAAGTTCTGGTTCGCCATAACGACGGTCGGCGGCTCGCCCGGCTTAAGCCTCTTGTAGATGTCTATCTTCGCGTTGAGCGTCATGTTGGTCGTCGAGTCGTCCGGGTTGGCGGCCCTGTAGTCGTTAACCTGCTTCGCGGCCTCGTTGCCTATGCGGTCGTTGAGCAAGGTTTCCCTCAGGGACGGCCCGAGCGCCTCTATGAAAAGCAACTTAAAACGCTTTATGCCGCGCCTCGAAATCTCGTCGAGTTTTTCCCTCGTGAGAACCTGATTGCACTCGAGTATGACCTCGCCGGTCTTAAGATCCACCACATCCTGCGAGGCAATTCTCCCTATTATGTCCTCGACCTCCACCTGTATGTGTTTTATGCCGGCGGAGACGAGTTTCTTCGCCTGAAAACGCGAAATCTTCTTGTCCTTCTTGACTACAATCTCCCCGGTCTTCGGGTCTTTTATGTCGTGGCTGGACTTCTGCCCGACGATGTATTCCTGATCAACGCTCTTCTCCAGCTTCTTGCCGTCTATCGTAATCTCTTCGCTCGGGTAGAAAAAGTTAAGAAGTTCCTCGACGGAATAACCGAGCGCCTTAAGGAGCACGGTCGCGAGCATCTTCCTTCTTTTGTCTATGCGGGCGTAAAGCCAGTCCTTCTGGTCGAACTCGAAATCAAGCCAGCTTCCGTGGTAAGGTATCACCCTTGCCGTGTACTGAACCTTGCCCGCGTACCCCTTGCCCTTTTCATACTCGAAAAAGACCCCCGGGGAACGGTGCAACTGGCTTACTATGACCCTCTCCGTGCCGTTTATGACAAAACTCCCGTTTTCGGTCATGAGAGGTATTTCGCCGAAATAAACCTCCTGCTCTTTTATGTCGCGCACGCTCTGGGCGCCGGTCGAAGGGTCGGTATCCCACACGGTGAGCCTGACGAGAATCTTCATCGGCGCGGCAAAGGTGAGCCCCTTCTCGATGCATTCCTCGACAGTGTACTTCGACGCGAGCAGAAGATACTTGACGAAGTCGAGCGAGGCGTTCGCTCCGAAATCCTTTACCGGAAAGAGGCCCTTAAAAACGGCGTTAAGCCCGGAATTTTTCCTGTCCTCCGGCTTTGCGTCCAGTTGAAGAAACTCTTTAAAGGATTTCTTCTGGACTTCGATGAGGTCGGGTATGTTAACGACCTTGCCGATGCGGGAATAATCTTTTCTCAAGAGATGGCCGTTTATCAAAGCCATATGCTTGGGGCTCCTTTTTTCGTTATTTTAATAACACCAGCACCACTCGACCGGAAAACTACGCGTATTTACCGTCTCCCGACCGAATGGCGCTGATTTTTTCCGCAAAAAACCCGTAAAAAACTACTTTACCTCTACCTGCGCTCCCGCGCTCTCGACCTGCTTCTTTATCTTCTCGGCCTCTTCCTTGGATACTCCCTCTTTAAGCGTCTTCGGAGCGCCTTCGACCAAGTCCTTCGCCTCTTTAAGTCCGAGACCGGTTACGGCCCTTACTTCTTTGATGACCTTTATCTTGTCTGCTCCCGTAACCTTGAGGGTTACGGTGAATTCAGTCTTCTCTTCGGCCGCCGCCGCTCCTGCTCCGCCTAAGGCGGACGCTCCGGCCGTGGCCACGGCCACCGGCGCCGCCGCGCTCACGCCGAACTTCTGCTCGAGTTCCTTCACGAGCTCGGCAAGGTCGAGCACCGTCATTCCTTCGATGTGTTTTACGAAATCCTCTTTGCTTATCTGTGCCATTTTTTTAACGCCTCCTGTTTGGTTTCAAAGTTTGCGGTGTTTTTAACAGTTGTCTTATCTCAAGTATCCGGGGACAGTCCCGATTCTACGACTCCGCTTCGCTCCGTCCGTAAATCTGGGACAGTCCCCTCGCCCTATAATCCGCCCTTACGCGGCCTTTTTGTCCTTAATCGCGTTAAGCGCGTAAAGGAACTTCTTCGGTATCGCCGAAAGCACGCATACCATGCCGGCCGGAACGTTTTTCATGGTTCCGAGGAGCTTCGCGAGGAGCTCGGTCCTCGTCGGAAGTTCCGAAAGCGCCTTTACTTCCGCTACCGTGAGAATCTTGGACTTAAGAGCCCCGACCTTGATCTTGAAGTTCGGCTGCTCTTTCACGTAAGCGCTCAAGGCCTTGGCCACGGCGACCGGGTCTTCATACCCTATGGCCACGGCGGTAGGGCCTTCAAAATGATCGGCAAGCCCCTCGTAAAGGGTGCCTTTCACGGCCAAACGGGCGATGGTGTTCTTAAGCACCCGGAACTCCACGCCCGCGCCCCGGAGATTCTTCCTCAGGCCCGTCATGTCGTTAACCTTGATGCCCGAACACTCGGTGATGAAAGCGGCTTCGGCTTTGCCGAATTTTTCGTGGAACTCTTTCGCGAGCCGGCTTTTGTATTCCCTTGTAAGCACGTATCCCTCCTTTCCCTATCCGAAAACGCCAAAGACTTTATGGACTTCTTCCCGGACGGAAAGGCCAAACCCCTGACTACCCTTGCGGGGATAAATCGGCCTTTAAACCGGTCTCGGCAGGAAATTAAGCCCCGATGTTACATCGGGGCGCCCGCTGTCTTTGACCTTCTTCAAACAGTTATCTGTATAAGGAATTCTTAATTTTATTTTTTCGCCGCATCACGCTCCGATGTTTCAATACGGAGCGCCCCGTATCCAAAGGCATCGGGGCGCATCACGTTCACGCCCAGCACCACTTTCTGTCGCTAACACTCGCGTCGTTGTGCGGCACTATAATGGAAAGTGGTGCTGGGCACGTATGACGGCTTTTAACCGATTACTTGAAAACGTTCTTTATCTCGTTCGTGTCCAAGCCGACCGAAGGGCCCATGGTCGTGGAAACGTAAAGGCTCTTGAGATAAACTCCCTTGCTGCTCGACGGCTTCGCCTTCATTATGGCTTCCACGATGGCCGTGAAGTTGGCCTTGAGTTTCTCTTCTCCGAAGCTCGCTTTGCCGAAAGGCGCGTGCACTATGCCGGATTTGTCTATCTTGAATTCGACCTTGCCTGCCCTGAGTTCGGCTACAGCCTTCTTGATGTCGAAGGTGACGGTTCCGAGCTTCGGGTTCGGCATAAGCCCCTTGGGGCCGAGCACCTTGCCAAGTTTGCTGACCAAGCCCATTATGTCGGGGGTCGCTATCATCTTGTCGAACTCGAGCCATCCGCCCAAGACCTTCTCTATCATGTCCTCGCCGCCGAAGAAATCCGCTCCGGACTCTTTCGCCTCGACGAGCTTTTCACCCTTGGCTATGACGAGTATCTTGACCTTTTTCCCGGTGCCGTTCGGCAACACCACCGAACCCCTTACCATCTGGTCCGGGTGTTTCGGGTCAACCCCCAGGCGCGCGGCCATGTCCGCGGTCTCGTCGAACTTGGCGCTCGCCGACGCCGCCAACTTTTTAATGGCCTCGTCTATGCCGAAGAACCCTTCGCCTGTTTTTTCCTTTACGGTTATATATCTTTTAGCGCTCATGGCTTATTATCCCTCCACCTTGATTCCCATGCTTCTCGCGGTTCCCTCTATGGTCTTCATCGCCGCCTCGATTGTCCCGGCCGTGATGTCAGGCATCTTCAGGCGCGCTATCTCTTCCACCTGCCGCCTCGTTACGGTTCCGACCTTGTCCTTATTCGGCACCTTGGAACCCTTCTCGACTCCGATGGCCTTCAAGAGAAGCGTCGAGGCCGGAGGAGTCTTCGTGATGAACGAAAATGTCCTGTCCGCGTACACCGTTATGACGACCGGTATCGTTGTGCCTTCCTGCTTCTGGGTTCTGGCGTTGAACGCCTTGCAGAACTCCATGATATTGACCCCGTGCTGGCCGAGCGCGGGACCGACCGGGGGAGAGGGGTTAGCCTTTCCTCCGGGTATCTGAAGCTTGATTTGCGTTACTACCTTCTTTGCCATGACGCATTCCTCTCCCTGTTTATCTGTTATCGGTTATCGGTTATTTTATCTTTACCGATTACCGTCATTTGTCATTGCGAGGAGTTTTATCCCGAAGCAATCTCATCTTTACAATCACGAGATTGCTTCACTGCGTTCGCAATGACAAACCGATTACCGATAGCATCTTTTTTTACGCCTTCTCCACCTGAACGAAATCCAGCTCGACCGGGGTAGCCCTTCCGAAGATGCTCACCATGACCCTGAGTTTTCCTTTATCGGGCTTCACCTCTTCCACCATGCCGGTGAAGTTAGTGAAAGGCCCGTCCACCACCCTTACGTTTTCCCCGCGCTCGAAAAGCACCTTGGGCTTCGGTTTCACGGCGCCCTCTTCCATCTGCCGCATTATCTTCTTTACATCTTCTTCGCTCACGGGCGGCGGAGTGTTCGAACCGCCCACGAAACCGGTCAACTTCGGGATACTGTGCAATATATGCCACGCCTCGTCGGTAAGTTCCATGTTGACGAGTATATAGCCCGGGAAAAACTTCCTCGAAGAAGTCTTCTTGACCCCCTTCACCATGCCAACGACCTTCTCGGTCGGAACGAGGACTTCGCCGAAAAGGTCGGCCTTGCCGAGCGTTTTCACCTTCTCCTCGATGGCGCTCTTGACCTTGTTCTCGTAGCCTGAATACGTATGAACCACATACCACTTCTTCGACATATTAAAGGGAGTAACTCCTCGCTTTTTTACTTAAGAATATACTTCATGAGCGAAGACAACGCGAAGTCCGCGAGGCCGAAAAACACGGAAAACGCTACGCTCATGGCGATTACGACCCACGTAACGCTCATGGCCTGCTCTCTCGTGGGCCACGTGATTCTCTTTATCTCGCCCCTTGCTTCTTTTAAAAACTCTTTGGCTTGATCTATCTTTTCCATATCATCCGAATAAGTTGGCAGGCCAGGAGGGATTTGAACCCCCAACACGCGGTTTTGGAGACCGCTGCTCTGCCGTTAGAGCTACTGGCCTATAACGCGGTTATAGATTATCCGTCAACCGATAACCTTCGCTTCCCGTCGCAATGCTGAGCCCAACGGTAACCCCGCCTACTTAGTCTCCTTATGGGCGACGTGGCGCTTGCAGAACTTGCAATACTTCTTGAGTTCCACCCTCTCGGAAGTGGTCTTCTTGTTCTTCGTCGAAGAATAGTTCCTGCGTTTGCATTCCATGCAGGCTAACGTGATTATCTCTCTCATAAAAACTCCGTTATCGGTTTGTCGGTTATTTCCTTACGCTATTATCTTGGTCACGACTCCGGCGCCGACGGTCTTTCCGCCTTCCCTCACCGCGAACCTTACTCCCTCTTCCATGGCTATCGGGGTTATAAGCTCGACGTCCAGCGTAACGTTATCGCCCGGCATCACCATCTCCGTGCCGCCCGGAAGCGTCGCCACTCCGGTAACGTCCGTGGTCCTGAAGTAAAACTGGGGACGGTATCCGTTAAAGAAAGGCGTGTGCCTGCCTCCCTCTTCCTTCGTAAGAACGTAGACCTCGCACTTGAACTTCGTGTGCGGGGTTATCGAGCCGGGCTTGGCCAACACCTGACCCCTCTCGACGTCTTCTTTCTTCGTGCCCCTGAGCAAACATCCGACGTTATCTCCGGCGCGCCCTTCGTCCAGAAGTTTCCTGAACATCTCGACACCGGTGACAATCGTCTTCTGGGTGTCCCGGAGCCCCACTATCTCGATTTCCTCGCCTACCTTTATTATGCCCCTCTCGATCCTTCCGGTTACGACCGTGCCTCTTCCCGATATCGAAAACACGTCCTCGACCGGCATCAAAAACGGCTTGTCAACCGGCCTCACCGGCTCCGGTATGTAGCTGTCCAAGGTGTCCATGAGCTTCAATATCGCCCCGCACCACTGGCACTCCTTCTTGCCGCATCCGCACTCGAGGGCCTTCAACCCGCTTCCCGTGGTGAACGGAATGTCGTCGCCCGGAAACTTGTACTGGTTAAGAAGCTCTCTCACCTCAAGCTCGACCAAATCCAAAAGTTCCTTGTCGTCAACCATGTCGACCTTGTTCAGGAACACCACTACGTAAGGCACTCCGACCTGACGCGCGAGCAGTATATGCTCCCTCGTCTGGGGCATGGGGCCGTCCGCGGCCGATACGACAAGCACCGCGCCGTCCATCTGCGCCGCTCCGGTTATCATGTTCTTGACGTAGTCGGCGTGTCCCGGACAGTCTATGTGCGCGTAATGGCGCTTATCGGTCTGGTACTCGACGTGGGATATGGATATGGTAAGCCCTCTTTCCCTCTCTTCGGGGGCCTTGTCTATCTGGTCATACGCCAAAAAGTCCGCTCCGCCCTTTGTGCTCAATACTCTCGTTATCGCGGCCGTAAGCGTGGTCTTGCCGTGGTCGACGTGGCCTATGGTGCCGACGTTGACGTGGGGCTTTGTCCTCTCGAATTTCGCTTTACCCATAAAATCGTCCTCCGCTTGTGTTTAAAATTATATACCGGCTTATCTCGCCTGCGCCTTTGCCGTAATGGTCTCCAGCACCGAATTGGGCACCTGCTCATAGTGAGAAAACTGCATCGTGAAGGTCGCCCTTCCCTGCGTAAGACTCCTCAAATCCGTCGAGTAACCGAACATGTTGGCGAGAGGAACCTTGGCATCCACCACCTGAAAACCGCCCCTCGAGTCCATGCCGTGGATCTTCCCTCTTCTCGAGCTCAAATCCCCTATGGCGTCTCCCATGAACTGCTCCGGCACCACGACCTCCACGTTCATCACCGGTTCGAGCAGTATCTGTCCCGCGCCCTTAAGCGCTTCCTTGAAGCCCATGGACCCCGCTATCTTAAACGCCATTTCGGACGAATCAACGTCGTGATACGAACCGTCCGTGAGCGTTACCTTGACGTCCACCACCGGATATCCGGCAAGCGTTCCGTTCTCCAAAGCCTCTATAATGCCCTTTTCAACGGGAGATATGAATTCCTTGGGTATGGAGCCGCCGATTATCTTATTCACGAATTCAAAGCCTTTGCCTGTTCCGTTCGGCTCGACGTCCAGATAAACGTGTCCGTACTGGCCGCGTCCGCCGGTCTGACGTATGTACTTGCCTTCGGCAGAGGACTTCTTGACTATGGTTTCCTTATACGCGACCTGAGGTTTTCCCACGTTCGCGTCAACCTTAAATTCGCGCAGCAACCTGTCCACGATAATTTCGAGATGCAGCTCTCCCATGCCTGAGATTATGGTCTGACCGGTCTCCTCGTCCGTCTTTAGCCTGAAAGAAGGATCTTCGGTCGCGAGTTTTTGCAATGATATGCCTAATTTTTCCTGGTCGGCCTTCGTCTTAGGCTCTATGGCTATGCTCATGACCGGAGTGGGTATCTCGAGAGTCTCCAACAAAACCGCATGGTCGGGGTCGCAAAGGGTATCGCCTGTTACCGTATATTTAAGCCCGACGGCCGCGGCTATGTCGCCGGCGTAAACCTCTTTTACTTCTTCCCTCTTGTTGGCGTGCATCCTTACGATTCTGCTGAGCCTTTCCTTCTGATTCTTCGTAGAATTATAAAGGTAAGAGCCGGCACTTATGCAACCGGAATAAACCCTGAAGAAGGTAAGTTGCCCGACGAACGGGTCGGTCATTACCTTGAAGGCAAACGCCGAATAAGGGGCGTCGTCCTTTGTCTCTCTTGTTATTATTTCCTCTTTATTGTCCGGATTCACGCCGGTTACCGGCGGTATGTCTATGGGCGAAGGGAGGTAATCCACGACCGCGTCAAGAATGAGCTGTATGCCTTTATTCTTGAACGACGCGCCGCAAAGCACCGGCGTTATGCCCATCGAGATGGTGCCCTTTCTCAAAGCTGACATAAGCTCTTCGGTCGTTACGGGAGCGCCGTCAAGATACTTCTGCATGAGTTTTTCGTCAAAGTCGCTCGCCGTCTCTATGAGCTTGTCCCTGTATTCCTTTACCTCGGCTTTCATGGCCTCGGGCACTTCCTCGACCTGATACTTCGCGCCCATGGTAATATCGTCCCAAACAATGGCCTTGTCCTTTATGAGGTCAACGACACCGCGGAAGGTCTCCTCAGCGCCTATCGGAAGCTGCAATACCGCCGGACGCGTCTTAAGCCTGTCCTCCATCATGTGCACGACCCTTTTAAAATCAGCCCCTGTCCTGTCCATCTTGTTTACGAAGGCTATCCTCGGAACCTTGTACTTATTGGCCTGGCGCCACACGGTCTCGCTCTGAGGCTCGACTCCGCCTACGGCGCAAAATACCGCAACCGCCCCGTCCAAAACCCTCAAAGACCTTTCGACCTCTATGGTGAAGTCCACGTGCCCCGGCGTGTCTATTATGTTTATGTGGTTATCCCTCCACATGCAGCTCGTGGCGGCGCTCGTGATCGTTATGCCCCTCTCGCGCTCCTGTACCATCCAATCCATGACGGCGGTGCCGTCGTGGACCTCTCCTATCTTATAGGTAACCCCGGTGTAGAAAAGTATCCTCTCCGTGGTCGTGGTTTTACCGGCGTCTATATGGGCCATTATGCCGATATTCCTGTGTCTCTCTAACGGTATTGCTCTTGGCATATATAAAAACTATCCTCTTTCCTTACGCTCTATTATCTTTTTTGGTTTTTCCCTATTCCCTTTTCCCTGCTGTTTTTCGTAGGGCAGGGCTTTAGCCCTGCGTAAAGACCGCAACCCTAAAGGGTTGCCCTACTTTTACCTTCCCTGCCCTTTTACCAGCGGTAATGAGCGAACGCCTTGTTGGCCTCGGCCATCTTGTGCGTGTCTTCTTTCTTCTTTACCGCTCCGCCTTTGCCGTTCGAGGCGTCTATTATCTCCGAGGCGAGCTTATCCTTCATGCTCTTCCCCGCCCGGTCGTTCGCGTATCCTATAAGCCACCGAAGCGCCAAAGAAAGCTTCCTGTCCGGAGCGACCTCTATCGGCACCTGATACGTCGCGCCGCCGACCCTTCTGCTCTTAGTCTCAAGAATGGGCTTTATGTTGTCGAGCGCCTTCTTGAAAACCTTCGTCGGGTCTCCCTTGGTTCTTTCCTGCACGAGATCCAACGCGCCGTAGCACACCCTTTCGGCTGTGTTCTTCTTGCCCTGTATCATGACCTTATTCACGAACTTGGTCATAACCGGGTCGTTGTATTTCGCGTCCGGCAGGACTTCTCTTTTCGGTGCGTTTCCCTTGCGAGCCATTACAAAATCTCCCTCTTTTATCGCCGTTTAAAGACAGGCGGGGTACCCACCCGAAGGGAAGGGTCGCCTGTCCTACATTTATATTATTGTTGGGTTGCGCTTCCCCCCGCTTAATGCCTGCGGGGGCTTCGGCTCACTAACCCAACCTACAAAAACGAAATCCGGTGAGCATACGCCCTGATTCAGGCGGAAACGCCACCGGTTCTTACTTGGGTCTCTTTGCTCCGTACTTGCTGCGGGCCTGCTTACGGTTTTCAACCCCGGTCGTATCGAGGGTGCCCCTTACTATATGATACCTTACTCCGGGAAGGTCTTTCACCTTTCCTCCCCTTATGAGGACGACCGAGTGTTCCTGCAGATTATGTCCGATGCCGGGTATGTACGCCGTGGCTTCGATGCCGTTCGTGAGCCTTATCCTCGCGACCTTGCGGAGCGCGGAGTTGGGCTTCTTCGGGGTTGTGGTGTAAACCCTCACGCAAACGCCTCTTTTTTGCGGACACCTCGCGAGCGCCGGCGACGCCGTTTTATACGAAGGCTTCCGCCGGCCCTTCCTTACTAACTGATTGACTGTAGGCATAGATTTTCTATCTCTCCTCGGCTCTCCCGACCAAATTCAACTACTCTAACAACTTCTCCTCGACCTGTCAAGGACTTATTTGAGTTTCTTCGTTATTTTCTTCGATTTCCTCTTCCTCTTCATCCGGAAGACCGCTCGTGTCGATGCCGGCATGGATCCCTAAATAATTCTCGAAACCGCTTCCGGCCGGTATCAGCTTGCCCATTATGACATTCTCCTTGAGCCCCCTCAGAAAATCCACCTTGCCCTCGACCGCGGCGCCGGTCAAGACCTTCGTCGTTTCCTGAAAGCTCGCCGCCGATATGAAACTCTCGGTCGAAAGCGAGGCCTTTGTGACGCCCTGCAAAAGGGGCTCGGCCGAAGCCGGGGCCTTGCCTCTGGCAAGCAACTTTTCGTTCTCCTCTTCAAACACGTATCTTTCCACCTGCTCGCCCGAAAGGAACGCGGAATCTCCGGCGTCCGTAATCTTCACCTTCTTAAGGAGTTGCCTCACTATGACTTCTATGTGCTTGTCGTTTATCTTGACGCCCTGAAGCCTGTAGACTTCCTGCACCTCGTCCACGAGATACTTCGCGAGCTCCTTGACTCCGAGTATCCTCAATATGTCGTGCGGGTTCGCGGAACCGTCCATCAAAGGCTCTCCCGCCCGCACGGAGTCGCCTTCCCTCACGCTCACGTGCTTGCCCTTGGGTATGAGATACTCCTTCGGCTCTCCGACCTCCGGAGTTATGACGACCTTTCTCTTGCCCTTGGTGTCCTTGCCGAAAGACACTATCCCGTCTATCTCGCTTATCACGGCGCACTCTTTGGGTTTCCGAGCCTCGAAAAGTTCGGCGACCCGCGGAAGACCTCCGGTTATGTCCTTGGTCTTCGTGGTCTCTCTCGGAATCTTGGCTATCATGTCTCCGGCCTTGAGCACGTTGCCTTCGGTTATGGTGATTATGGCGCCTACCGGCAATATATACCTTGCGGGAAGATGCGTGCCCGACACCTTATGCGTCCTTCCGGACTCGTCCTTTATCGAAACCCTCGGACGCATCTCCGAGTCCTTGTAGGCGACTACGACCTTGCTCGAAAGGCCGGTCACTTCGTCAACCTGCTCTTTCATGGTCTTGCCGTCCTCTATATCGCCGAACTTGGCGATACCGCCCATCTCGGTTATTATCGGAATGGTATACGGGTCCCACTCGGCGATAACGGTGCCCACGCGCACCTTGTCGCCGTCTTTTAACTTAAGCTTGGCGCCGTATATGACGGAGTTCTTCTCGCGTTCCCTGCCGTTCTCGTCAAGCACCGATATCTCGCCGTTACGGTTCATCACTATGGTCTCGCCCCTCGAGTTGACGGCGGTATTGAGTTTTGCCCCGAACTTCAAGACGCCGTCGTGCCTCGCCTCAAGGGCCGTCTGCTCGGCACGCCTACTCGCCGTGCCTCCTATATGAAAGGTGCGCATCGTAAGCTGGGTTCCCGGCTCTCCTATGGACTGCGCCGCTATTACACCAACGGCCTCTCCCATATCCACCAGCTTGCCTCTCGCGAGGTCTCTTCCGTAACACTTGGCGCATATGCCGCGCTTGCTTCTGCAGGTGAGCACGCTCCTTATCTTTACCTTGTCCACCCCGGCGTCTTCCACCCTTTTTACGGCGTCCTCGTCTATCTCGTCATTGGCGTCCACAAGGACTTCCTTGGAGAACGCGTCCGCGACTTCTTCGAGCGCGACCCTTCCGAGAACCCTCTCGCCTATGGCCTCGATTATCTCTCCGCCCTCGACAAGAGAACTCATGTAGATGCCGTCCAAGGTGCCGCAGTCGTCCTCGTATATTATGGCATCCTGCGCCACGTCCACGAGCCTCCTCGTAAGGTACCCGGAATTCGCGGTCTTAAGCGCCGTGTCGGCGAGACCTTTTCTCGCGCCGTGCGTCGAGATGAAGTATTGGAGAACGGTCAGGCCTTCCCTGAAATTCGCGGTAATAGGGGTTTCTATAATCTCTCCCGAGGGTTTGGCCATGAGTCCCCTCATGCCGGCAAGCTGGCGTATCTGCTGCGCCGAACCCCTCGCGCCGGAATCCGCCATGATGAATATCGGGTTAAAGCTCCGTATCTTCGTCTCAACGCCCTTTTCGTCCTTCACCGTGTCCACGCCGAGTTCCTTAAGCATCTCATCGGCTACTTCTTCGGTTGTCTGCGCCCATATGTCTATGACCTTGTTGTATCTCTCGCCGTCGGTTATGAGCCCCTCGTTATACTGCTTCTGTATCTCCTTGACCTCTTCGTACGCCGTGTCGAGGAGTTCCTGCTTTTTCTTCGGTATCTTAAGGTCGTCTATGGCTATCGAAATGCCCGCCTTGGTCGCGTACTTGTAACCCATGTCTTTGAGCCTGTCGGCCAAAAGAACCGTTTCCTTGCTGCCGGCCCGCCTGTAGCAGATGTCTATGAGCTCGGCGAGTTGCTTTTTGTCCATCACCTTGTTTATCTCTTCGAATCCGACCACCGCCGGAACTATCTCCCTCAAGACGACCCTTCCGACGGTCGTGTCCACTATCTCGCCGTCGAGTTTGACCTTTATCTTGGCCTGAAGATGCAGTTCTCCGGCCTCGTACGCGGCCCTCACCTCGTCGAAAGACGAAAACTTCTTGCCCTCGCCCTTGACGCCGAACCTGTCGCGCGTAAGGTAATATAGCCCCAGTACTATGTCCTGCGTCGGAACGATAATCGGCTTTCCGCTCGCCGGCGAGAGTATGTTATTGGTGGACATCATGAGCACCCTCGCCTCGGTCTGCGCCTCGACCGAAAGCGGCACGTGCACGGCCATCTGGTCTCCGTCGAAGTCGGCGTTGAACGCGGTGCAGACGAGCGGGTGGAGCTGAATGGCCTTGCCCTCTATGAGAATCGGCTCGAAGGCCTGAATGCCGAGCCTGTGGAGCGTCGGCGCGCGGTTAAGAAGCACGGGGTGTTCCTTGATCACCTCGTCCAAAACGTCCCACACCTCGCTCTTTTCCTTCTCGAGCATCTTCCTCGCGCTCTTTATGGTGGTCGCGTAGCCCTTTTCCTCGAGCTTCTGGTATATGAACGGCTTGAAGAGTTCTATCGCCATCTTTTTCGGAAGGCCGCACTGATGGAGCCTGAGTTCCGGCCCTATGACTATGACGGAACGTCCGGAGTAATCAACCCTCTTTCCGAGGAGATTTTGCCTGAAGCGTCCGCCCTTGCCCTTTATCATGTCGCTCAGGGATTTAAGGGGGCGCTTATTCTGTCCCGTTATGATGCGTCCGCGGCGTCCGTTGTCGAACAGCGCGTCAACGGCCTCCTGAAGCATCCTCTTCTCGTTCCTTATGATGATGTCCGGCGCGTTAAGCTCCATGAGCTTCTTGAGCCTGTTATTCCTGTTTATGACCCTCCTGTAGAGGTCGTTAAGGTCGCTCGTGGCGAACCTTCCGCCGTCAAGCGGAACCAGCGGCCTCAAATCCGGCGGAAGCACCGGCACGACTTCCATTATCATCCACTCGGGCTTGTTGCCGGAATTCAAGAACGCCTCGGCCGCCTTAAGCCTCTTCGCGTACTTCTTGCGCTTCGCGTCCGAGCCGGTCTTCTTCAAGTCGGCCCTGAGTTCGGCGGAAAGCTTCGCGAGGTCGATTTTGCGGAGCATGTCGCGTATGGCCTCGGCGCCCATGGAGGCGACAAAGGAATCCACGCCGTGCTTTTCTATCGCCTGACGGTACTTGTCGTCGCTTAGAAGTTCTCCGCGCCTAAGGTCGGTTTCCTTCGGGTCGGTCACTATGTAGTTTTCGTAGTATATGACCCTTTCGACTTCCTTAAGCGTAAGGTCGAGGAGAGAGCCTATCCTAGACGGAAGACTTCTTAAAAACCAGATATGGGCGACCGGGGTGGCGAGGTCTATGTGCCCGAGCCTTTCGCGCCTGACCTTGGACGGGATAACCTCGACGCCGCACTTTTCGCAAACTATGCCCCTGTGCTTCATCCTCTTGTACTTGCCGCAATTGCACTCGAAATCCTTCACCGGGCCGAATATCTTGGCGCAGAAAAGGCCGTCCCTTTCCGGCTTGAAGGTTCTATAGTTTATGGTCTCGGGCTTTTTGACCTCGCCGTGAGACCACTCGCGGATTTTATCCGGGGACGCGACTGTTATCCTTATGGCGTTAAAATCAGACGGCTTTTTCTGTTTTTCAAACAATGCCATGAGGCTTTCTACTGCCACTGTCGTACCTCCATCTATCGGTTATCGTTTATCCGTTACCGGTAAAAATCAAAAACCGGCAACCGGCGACATTCTTACTTGTCCTGTTTCAAAAGCTCTATGTTAAGCCCCAGACTTTCGAGTTCCTTTATTAGCACGTTGAACGATTCCGGCATGGTGGGCTCCAGCGAATAATCGCCCCTCACTATGGACTCGTACATCTTGGTCCTTCCGGGCACGTCGTCGCTCTTCACGGTAAGGAACTCCTGAAGAGTGTAGGCCGCTCCGTAAGCCTCGAGCGCCCAGACCTCCATCTCTCCGAGCCTCTGGCCGCCGAACTGCGCCTTTCCTCCGAGCGGCTGTTGCGTTACGAGCGAGTACGGTCCGGTGCTCCTGGCGTGTATCTTGTCGTCAACGAGATGATGAAGCTTCAACATGTACATGAGCCCGACCGTCACCTCCTGATCGAAAGGCTCGCCGTTTCTTCCGTCGTAAAGAACGCTCTTTCCGCTCGTGTCGAGGTCCGCCAGAGCGAGCGCGTCTTTAATCTCGTCCTCGCTCGCCCCGTCAAAAACGGGAGACGCGACGAAAACGCCGTTCCGCACCCTCTTCGCCACCTCAATGACCTCGTCGTCCGAAAGAGAGTTCAAAAACTTGCTGAAATCGAGGGACGAATATATCTTCTTCATCCTCTCCCTTATGGTGTTCGGGCTGTAGTGGGTCTCCACCATCTTCATGATGCCGGCGCCCAGATTCCTCGACGCCCATCCGAGATGCGCCTCGAGTATCTGTCCGATGTTCATTCTTGACGGAACGCCAAGCGGATTCAAGACCAGATCAACGGGCGTGCCGTCCTTCAAAAACGGCATGTCCTCGTCCGGGAGTATCCTCGATATGACGCCCTTGTTTCCGTGGCGTCCGGCCATCTTGTCCCCGACGGACACCTTCCTCTTCATGGCGATATAGACCTTCACCATCTTTATGACGCCCGGAGGAAGTTCGTCTCCCCTCTTTATCCTGCCTATCCTCTCGTCGAAGATGGACTTTATCGCGTCCACGGCGTCGGCGAGTTTCGCGAATATGTTGTCAAGCTCCCTCTCGGCCTTGTCGTCGCCCATGGGGATTATCTCGCCCCATCTGCTTTTCGGAACCCCTTGAAGGTCGTCCTTGGCGATGACCTTGCCCTTCTGGAGGAGCGTATTGCCTTTTTTGTCGGCTATCTTGACGCCGGATTTCTTGCCGACAAGGAGCTTCTCCGCCTTATTGTAGGCGGTGGTCTTGACTATGTTCACCTCGTCGTCGCGATCCTTCGTGAGCCTCGACACTTCCCTGTCCTCGATGCTCTTGGCCCTCTCGTCCTTCTCGACGCCCTTCCTCGAAAACACCTTGGCGTCTATCACGACCCCTTCGATGCCGGGCGGGACGCGAAGCGAGGTGTCTTTTACGTCCTCCGCCTTCTCGCCGAATATGGCCCTCAAGAGCTTCTCTTCCGGAGAGAGCTGTGTCTCGCCCTTCGGGGTAATCTTCCCGACGAGGATGTCTCCGGGCAGGATGTCGGTTCCTATCCTGATTATGCCGCTGTCGTCAAGGTTCCGGAGCGCCTCTTCTCCGACGTTCGGTATGTCCCTCGTTATGTCTTCCCTTCCGAGCTTTATGTCCCTCGCGACTATCTCGAACTCCTCGATATGAACGGAGGTGAAGACGTCTTCCTTTAAAAGCCTTTCGCTTATGAGTATGGAGTCCTCGAAGTTATACCCGCCCCACGGCATGAACGCCACGACGACGTTATGGCCGAGCGCGAGTTCTCCGTTGCTGGTCGAATGCCCGTCCGCCACCACGTCTCCGGCCTCGACCCTGTCGCCTTCCTTCACGAGAGGCTTCTGGTTTATGCAGGTGTTCTGATTGGACCTCCTGAACTTCGTCAAATTATAGACGTCCACGTCTCCCTTGGCGCACTTTATGACTATCCTCTCGGCGTCCGAACTTTCCACTACTCCGGTCTTCTTCGCGACGACGGTAACGCCCGAGTCCTTCGCGACCACGCTTTCCATGCCTGTTCCGACAACCGGCGCTTCCGTCCTCATGACCGGAACGGCCTGACGTTGCATGTTGCTCCCCATAAGCGCCCTGTTGGCGTCGTCATTTTCAAGAAACGGTATGAGCGCCGCGGCGATAGAGACGAGCTGGTTCGGGGATACGTCCATAAGCGTTATGTCCTCGGCCCTCGCCATCACGAACTCTCCGCCCTTTCTCGCGGAAACGAACTCCGCCGTGAACCTTCCGCGAGAAAGGGCGGAGA
>Ga0209751_10002852_pt1 | contig 17054 bp, 16 predicted proteins | sample RifCSP13_1_FD_184019 | JGI IMG/M metagenome (GOLD analysis project Ga0209751, IMG submission 184019) | Soil microbial communities from Rifle, Colorado - Rifle CSP2_sed 13_1 (SPAdes) (version 2) | ecosystem: Environmental > Terrestrial > Deep subsurface > Rock core/Sediment | place: Rifle... | reverse complement strand
CTAAGGCAATTTGCTTTTTTTGATCGAGTGAATTTTTGTAAAGATAAAGATGAAACTCTCCATGTTTTGTCGGAAAATTAATGTCGGTTATTTTTTCAACTAATCTTTCTTTTGTGATACGGTATGTAATAATATCTTTTACAGTAACGATTTTGAGATTAAACTTTTTTGCAATTTTTATCAGGTCAGGAACACGCGCCATTTCGCCATTATCTTTTAAGATTTCACAAAGAACACCGCCAGGAGTCATTTTTGCCAGCTTACACAGATCAACTACTGCTTCAGTGTGACCTGCTCTTCTTAAAACACCTTCTTCAAAAGCTTTGAGCGGAAATATATGCCCTGGACGTGCAAAGTCAGAGGATGTAGAAGTCGGATCAATTAATTTTTTGATTGTCAACGCCCTGTCAGCAACAGAGATTCCTGTTGTGGTACCTTCAATTGAATCAACCGTAACAGTAAATTGAGTTCCGTGAAGTGCAGAATTTTTATCAACCATTAGAGGAAGTCCAAGCTCATCTAATCTTTTACTGTTCAGAGCAACACATAACATTCCTTTACCGTGCGTGACCATAAAGTTCACAATATCGGGAGTTATATATTCAGCGGCACAGACGAAATCGCCTTCGTTTTCACGCTCTTCATCATCTACAATGATGATTACTCTGCCTTCTTTTATTTCTTGAACCGCTTCTTCAACTGTACAAAACATAACAAGCTGCCTGAATGAATGAATGAATGTTTGAATGAATGATTGATTGAATTAAAAAAATAAATTTAGATTTAGTTAGCTTCCTTCTTTTGAGGAAATTACACTTGCAATTGCTGATTTTTCAAACTTCATTTTGATATTATCACCAACTTGCAAAAGAACTGTCTTTTCATCAAGACCGGCAATAGTACCATGCAAACCGCCGCTTGTAACAACTTTATCGCCCTTCTGCATGTTAGAAAGCATTTTTTCTCTTTGCTTAGCTCTTTTTTGCTGCGGTCTTATTATCATGAAATAAAAAATTAAAAAGATAGCACCAAACATTATTAATGTGCTGATAAGATTTGCACTTCCACCACCTTGCGGTGCCATAGCTATTAAATGTTCCAATTAGTCCTCCGTGTTATTATTTAAATTTACAGATAGTTTATTAATTATTTCCGATTTCCATTCAGAAAAATTTCCGTTTATAATTTGTGCTCTTGCCGTTCGCATCAGATTAAGATAAAAGAATAAATTGTGAATGCTTGCAAGTTCAAGAGCAAGAATTTCCTTTGCAATAAAAAGGTGTCTAATATAAGCACGAGAATAATTTTTACAAGTGTAACATTCACAGCTATCATCAACAGGATTAAAATCATCTTTGTATCGTGCATTGCGCATCGAAAGAATTCCGTTATAAGTAAACAAATAAGCATTTCTTGCATTTCTTGTCGGCATAACACAATCAAACATATCAATTCCTCTTTCAATTGCCTCAAGAAGATTTTCAGGCCGACCAACTCCCATTAAATATCTTGGTTTATAAACAGGCATAAAGTCGGTGGTAAAATCAACCATTTCGTACATTGTTTCAACAGGTTCACCAACAGCTAAGCCGCCTATTGCATATCCGTTAAAATTTAAATAGATAATTTCATTAGCCGAGCGTTCTCTCAAATCTTTGTAAGTGCTTCCTTGAATTATTCCAAAAAGATTTTGATCATAACCATATTTTGGCTTTGAATTTTCGAACGTGTTCTTAGCTCTGGCTGCCCAATCTGAAGTAAGGTTGACAGATTTTTGAGCATACTCGTATTCACATGGAAAAGGAGTACACTCATCAAGAACCATCATGATATCAGAACCAATGCTTCGCTGAATCTCAATCACATTTTGCGGATTAAAAAAATGTTTAGAGCCATCAAGGTGAGATCTAAACTCTACTCCATCATTTTTGAGATGTCTTAAATCCGCAAGCGAAAATATTTGAAATCCTCCGCTGTCAGTTAGGATTGTTCTATCCCAATTCATAAGCTTATGCAAGCCTCCGGCTTTTTCAAGAACTTCTGTTCCGGGTCTTAAGTAAAGATGATAAGTATTTGAAAGAACAATTTGAGCGTTAAGATGATTTTTTAAGTAATCTTGATTAACAGCTTTCACAGTTCCTTGAGTTCCAACCGGCATGAAAACGGAGTTTCAACTACTCCGTGTTCTGTTCTAAATAATCCTGCCCTTGCCTTCGTAATTTTATCTTTTGCTGAAATCTCAAAGCTTAACAATAAATCAGATCTTCCGTAATAATTTTCTCAAAAAAATTATACAAAATTACCTCAAATATTCTCAACTGCCAATTTGTAATTTCTAATTTATTATTTATGATTTATGAAGAAGTATGTCAGAAAGAAATCTATCTATGTTTTCGTCAGTAGGTATTCGACAAGATTCTCTTTTGCCAAACCATTTGTAACGGTTTCGTGCGATAAAATCATAGGTTATATCCCGGATTGGTGCGGGAATGATTGACAAAATATAAATCACTTTCCAAAACCCATCGAGATTTTTTGCGATCTGTAATGCGGCTGAAGATTTAGTGAATATCTTTTCATTCATTATCAAAATGATAGTATCAATTTTCATTGGATCGATATTTTTTTCCTTTAGGATATTTTGTGCAAGATTAGATTGCAATGAAGCGAACTTGAAATATTTTTTCTTATCATGATCAATGATAAAGTTTACCCAGAAATTGCAAAAGTTGCATATACCATCAAAAAGAATGAGTTGCGAATCCATGTGAATGAAATACTATTCCTGGTCAGATTCAACGACGAGCTTGACCATCTCAATATTTTTATTTGATGCTCTTGCGATTAGAAAATTAAAATGATCAATTTTAACATTCTCACCCTGAATTGGAATGCGTCCTAAAGAAGTGATAATGAATCCCGCGACAGTTTCATAATCGCCTGTCGGCAATTTTAGATTATATTTTTCATTAATAAAATCAACTTCAACTTTGCCGCTTATAAGATAAGTATTATCAGCTATCTTTCTGCAAATATCTTCCTCAACGTCGTACTCATCTCTAATTTCACCAAATAGCTCCTCGATAATATCTTCCATAGTGACTAAACCTGCGGTTCCACCGAACTCATCAACAACAGCAGCAATGGAAATTTGATTTGCTAAAAATTCATTAAGCATCTCAAAACTTTTCTTCGTTTCCGGAACGAATAAGATTTTTCTTGTTATTGCCTGAACATTTTCCGGAGCATTAAAGATATCATATGAATAAATAACACCTTTAATGTTGTCAACACTTTCCTCATAAACAGGTAATTTTGAATAGCCAGAATCAATAATAATTGAAAGTGCTTCATCAATAGTCTGGTTGATCTCTACCCCAACAATTTCCGTACGGGGACTCATTGCTTCATAAACTCTCTGATCACCAAGATTCAATACTTTACTGATGATATCGCTTTCTTTTCTGTCAACAATTCCGGCTTCATGACTTTCTTTTACCAATGAATCTATCGTCTCGCGGTTAAATAAACTGGTGATTCCAAAATCATTTAACGGAGTCTGCTTGGTTAAAATTGATGACATCCATGAAATAAATTTTACAAACGGATATAAAATGAACGAAACAGCTCGGAGAGGAATTGAGGATAACAAGTTGAAACGGTCTGCAAACTCACGAGCTAAATATTTTGGGATGAGTTCACCTATAAATAAAAGTACTACAGTGGATAAGATTAAAATTGTAAATTCATCTAGATTAAAAATGGTTGAAAGCAAAACCGCACTTAAGGATGCAAAAGCGATGTTGGAAACATTATTTCCGATGAGCATTGTTGAAAAAAAATTCTGTGGATGCTGACTGAAATACAATGCGTTTTGAGCCGCAAAATTTTTCTTCCTGGCTTTAATCTCCAGCTTAATTTTATTCGAAAGAATGAACGCTATTTCTGATGCAGAGAAAAAGGCGCTCAATGCCAAAAGAATAATCAATATTAAAAGATCGTTGATCAATTAGCAAACCTTTTCAACTTTAATGTATTGCACAGATAATTTTAAGCTGTCACTTTCTAGTTGATGCGCACAATCTATTCCGATAAACCAAATTACAATTAACAAATTGAACGATAAAGAAAAATTATTCATAAGATATTTATCTATAAATAATAACCACCACAGTTAAAATGTAAAGCAGCACGTTGATTATCATCGAAAGATCGGATAACAAAAGTTCCGAAGTGTTTTCTCCTTTCTTACCGATGTAAACGAGGTACATATATCTGAAAATTCCAAAAACAACAAATGGTGTAGTGTAAATCAACTGTTCAGTTTTAAAGATTGTCACGGTTCTTTGTGAGACAGTATAAAGTGCATAACAAATAATAACTCCAGCAGAGGTTACTGTTGACATCTGATCTATAAAATCAGTGGAATAGTCAACTAAAACTTTGCGAGTTGAAGCTTTATCTTCAGTTACATGTTTAAGCTCGGAGCGTCTTTTCATTACAGCTAAGAAAAGTGAAATGAACATTGTTGTCAGCATTAACCAGCTTGATATTTCAACATTGATAATGAATGCACCGCCTAAGATTCGTAAAATGAAACCGGCGGCAATTGTAAACACATCAAGTATAACAATGTTTTTTAATCCCGCTGAATATAAAACGGTTATTGCAAAATAGGAGAGTACAGTGATACCAAAGTATACATTGGTAAAAGGAAGTAATGAAAATGAAATAACCGCTAGAATTGTAGCGGAAGCAACTGCCTTACTTTTTGAAATTAGTCCGGCGGGTATCGGTCTAAACTTTTTTACAGGATGAACTTTATCTTCATTTATATCAATCAAATCATTAATTATGTAAATGCTGCTGGAGGCAAATGAAAAGATGAGGAATCCGAGAAGAGACAGCATAACATAATTCTGTTCGAATAAGTTTTGAGAGAACACAAGCGGAACAAAAACGAAAAAGTTTTTTATCCATTGAGGAATTCGAAGCAGATTGAAATAAATCTTAAGCATCAGAATACCGCTGACTCTTCATAAACACCAAAAACTTTTTTTAGCTCATCAGTCATTTCTCCAAGTGTTACGTAATTTAATGCTGCATCAACAAATACAGGCATAAGGTTTCTGTTTTCAACTGCTGCTAATCTTATTGCTTCTAAACTTTTTTCAACAGCTTTTTGATTTCGCTTAGATCTTAATGCAATTAATCTTTCTCTCTGCATTTTTTCAACTTCGGGCGAAATTGTGAGAATAGGAATATCAATCTTTTCATTTTCTTCCACGAACTCATTCACTCCAACAATAAATTTTTCTTTCTGTTCGACTTCCCTTTGATAACGATATGCCGCATCGGCAATTTCTTTTTGGAAATAACCAGATTCAATAGCCGGAATGACACCTCCAAAATCATCTATCTGATCAAATATTTCATTAGCGCCCTTTTCCATTTTATCTGTTAAAGCTTCAACAAAATAACTTCCACCGAGAGGATCAACAGTATTGATTACTCCCGTTTCGTATGCAATGATCTGCTGGGTTCGTAAAGCAATCTTTACAGCTTTTTCACTTGGAAGAGCGAGAGATTCATCCATAGAATTTGTATGTAACGATTGAGTGCCGCCTAAAACTCCGGCTAATGCCTGGAATGCAGTCCGCACAATGTTGTTCTCAGGTTGCTGAGCAGTAAGTGTGCATCCTGCAGTTTGTGTATGAAATCTCAACCACCATGAACGTGGATTTTTTGCTCCGTATCTTTCTTTCATTCTCTTAGCATAAATTTTTCGGGCTGCTCTGAACTTGGCAATCTCTTCAAAAAAATCGAGATGTGAATTGAAGAAAAAAGAAATTCGAGGTGCAAACTTATCTACATCCATTCCGCGTTCGATGCAAGCTTCAATGTAAGCAAAGCCATCAGCTAACGTGTAAGCAAGCTCCTGCACTGAAGTTGAACCGGCTTCGCGAATATGATATCCGCTAACAGAAACAGGGTTCCATTGAAGAACATCTTTAGCACAAAATTCAATCATATCAACAATAATTCGCATTGAAGGATGAGGAGGATAAATATATTCCTTCTGAGCAATGTATTCTTTAAGTATATCGTTCTGTAATGTTCCTCTAAGATTTTTATACTCTACATTCTGCTTTTTTGCAACTGCAAGATAAAAAGCAAATATCATTGCAGCAGGTGAATTAATTGTCATTGAGGTAGAGACTTTATCGAGAGGAATTTTATCGAAAAGAATTTCCATATCTTCTAAAGATGAAATTGAAACGCCGCAAATTCCAACTTCACCTTCACTCATAGGAGAATCAGAATCCCAACCCATCAGTGTAGGCAAATCGAACGCTACAGATAAACCGGTTTGACCATGATTTAACAGATAATGAAATCGTTTGTTTGTATCTTCAGGCGAACCAAATCCGGCGAATTGCCTCATTGTCCAGATCTTACCTCGATAACCATTAACATGAATTCCACGAGTGAAAGGATACTCACCAGGAAAACCAATTTCACTTAAGTAATTAATATTTTCAATATCATCAGGTCCATAAAACAACTCAATCGGTTCACCACTCACAGTCGTAAACTTCATACCAGAGGTTTTTGTAACCCCAGCTTTTTTCTGGTATGAGTTTCTTCTTTTCTTGTAGTTTGAATCCATTCTTAATCCTTTTTAGAATTTAAAATATTTTACGGTAAAATGACTACTTAAACTTTTTTGTACCATATCTCGCTCTAGGTTCACCAAATATTTCTAATTGTCCATCTTTTGAGATGTAGGGTCTTTTAAGCTTATACTGGACAACTACGTGCTCAGGAATTGGAAGTATGCTCAAATTCCTTGGCTCGACTTTGATTGCTCCTGAACCATAGCTCTTTCCAACAAGCTTTAACTTTTCCAATGTATCAGGATGATTTAATGCTTTCCATAAACTAGTTACGTATTCACTATCAGAATAGATGGGATATACGCACAGAAAACCCGTAAGCGGTAATACTTTAGCTTGGTTTAAAATAAAACGGGTGTTTCGTCTTCCAAGGTAAGCAAACAGAATTGGTGGAACATCTCTTTTTTCCATTTTAAACCATGGTTTTCTTTGCTTGATTAATGGACTATTGGGAAGCCCCATCTCTTCACCTACTTTTAAGTAATTTGAAATAATCTTGGGTAATGGTTCATGTATGTTAATTACCAAAAGATATGTAGGACGGTCCTTTTTTTCTAAGTTTTGAATGTCCTTTTCAGTAATAATATTTGAAGTTACATCTCTAGTTCTACCAATTGCCCTTCGTAAAAATTGCCTAGGAATCCCAAGTTTTTCAACTTGTTTTCCGGTTAGGAAAAAAAATTCATTTGAACCGGTTGCAATTCCTCTCATTACCCTTGCAAAGTCATTTAGATGATACTTAAAACCATTTTGATTTTGTTCTGATCTTGACAAGCCTGTGTTAATAGATTCCTCTAATTCTCTGTTTATTATATCAAGAGAGTTATATCTTTTATTGGCAAAATCTGATGATATAAAATTCAGTAGGTCATCTGTATACGCTTCATTTGATTTTACCCAAAAAAGTTTTTCCCGTGGTTTGGAATTACTAATCAAAAAAACCATCGCACTAATGTCTACATTGGGAAAAGGTGTAGCTTTTTCATTAAATGTAATTACAGCGTCAATACAATATTTTTCTGAAATCCAGTTCCAAAGTTTTTTCGCAAAAGTTCCTTCGCAAGTGTCTGACGGCATTATGAAAGCAAGTCTTCCATTTTTTTCAAGTAGATTCAATGCTTGAATTAAAAAATAGATATGGAACCCTGCTCTTCCATCAATATTAAATCCTGTAATAGATGATGCAAGTTTTTTTAGATAAACTTTTGTTTGTTCATCAATTCTATGATGTCTAATGTATGGTGGATTTGCAACTATTGCTTTAAATTTTCTTTGTGGTGGATTTTTAATAAAATCCCTTACTTCCACAAAACAGGAGGGCATATTATATATCTCATCAGAAAGCACTTCACTATCAATATCAATTCCAAAGTAGGAAATTCCAGATAAATTAAGTTTGAGTAAAGCTTTAAAAAATGCACCTCTTCCTGCAGCTGGATCAAAGATTAAGTCAGTATCAAGTGCGACATATGAAATCATAGCTTCGGCTACCCAACTAGGTGTCCAAAACTGTCCTTTTTCACGAAGAACCTCTCTTCCTTTCCAATCAGTTGGCAACTTTTGATGTGTTTTAACTTTTCCCATTATAGCCGATTTAAAATATTAATTGCTTCCTGTGTTATCTTAAGAGAGCCGCCTTCAAATTTCACGTAAGGCAGAATATGTCCGTTTTTATCCTCGATATAAGCAGGAACTAATTTCGGACTTTCTTCTGAAATACCAAGTGGATATGCGTAATGATAATAAAATTTATAAATAGCTTTTTGGGTTGTTGCCCCACCGGGTGCTTGAAATGTTTGAATAGTCGGTTGAATAAGTCCAACTCGAATCAATCTTTCTGCATCGTTAAATGGAAGCCCGAAAGCTCTATCAAAAAATACATGCCAAATATGAATTGGAATTCTGTTTACTTTCTGCCATTTCCTTAAAGGAATTCGATCCTCTTCCTTTATTATAACAGTTGGCAAGACAGCATTCTTTGGAAGTCCTATTTTTCCACCAAGTCGCTTTTGTGCTTTCATCGGTGTGTTATAATCAGGCATTTTTCCTCCTACCCAAAGAGAGTTTTCACATTCAACTGCAATTATTGCTTTAGAAACTATTGATTGAAGTTTATCTTCTTTAATAAATGGTAATTCAGTTTCACCACCAATATTAGTGAGAAACTTGTTAACAAGGGATTTGTCAGATTTCTTAAATAAAAGTAAGTCAGGTCTTTTAATATTACCAAGTCCTGCTGCTTCTAACCTCTCAAAATAAAGTTCAAATGCTTTTACATCATCAGTTGGCGCAGTTCCGCTTGGTCCGTAAGCTATAGCGTAAAACTTATTTGTTTTATTTATAGCATCGAGAAGTCGTTTTTCGCTCCAAACTCCTTGAGACCAACGCATTAAAAAGTCGCTGCTTCTTAATCTTCTAGGGTTTAGCCAAAAGTCCAGCCAGGAAATTTCCTTTACACTTCTTAATTCTAAATCCACATCGGTTTCCAAAACAGATAAAATTCGTTCAAATGGATGCATGGTTTTCTCTCATAAATTTATTAAGAAGTTCTTCCAAATCTTCTGTCAAATTCATCCAAAGAAATTTTAATTACAACCGGTCTGCCATGCGGACAAACATAAGGCATTGATGTTGCAAACAATTGATCAATAAGTAATCTCATTTCTCTTTCCGAAAGCTTATCGCCCGCTTTAATGGCGGTGTGACAGGAGTAAGATTTAGCAATGTTATCTTTCTCCTCAAGCTCTTTTTCTCTTTGATTATCCGCATACTCGTCAATTATCTCAAGCAAAACTTTTTCCTCCGAGCCAGCTATAATATCATCAGTCACACCGACAATTACAATGGTGTTCTTACCGGAATACTTAATATCAAAACCAAGCTTATTAAGAAAAGTATCTATCTCTTTTAGGATTTGATATCTTCCAGGATCTAACTCAATGGTTTTGGGAAATAATAGTTGTTGCGAAAACGGAAGATCGGCATCAAGGCGTTTTAACGCCTTCTCATAAAGGATTCTTTCATGTGCAACATGCTGGTCAATTATCATCAATCCGGTTTTAATTTGGGAGAGAATGTACTTGTTGTGCAATTGAATAATGAATGGAAACTCTTCCAATAATTTGGAAGTAAATTTTGCATCAGTGTGAACTATTTCTCTTTGCCTGGTTTCCCTAAAAGGATGATCTACCGATTCCGATTTACTATGTGTATCGATATCGGGAAGTGAACTGAAGAGTAAATCAATTTCCTTATCGCTGAAATTGGTTTTAGCAGAAGATGTTTTTTCTTTGAAACTCGGTCTGTCAGAGAAATCATCTCTCTCTGTTTTTGAAAAAGCGACTTTCTTTAATTTTTCCGTTTGAATATTTGATTCACTAAAACTCATGTTGGGTACAAGGTCATGAAGTCCTAAGCTCTTTTTGATAACCGCAACTACGAAAGTGTAAATATCCTTCTCATTCTCAAATCGTACTTCAAGCTTGGAAGGATGAACATTTACATCAATATGATGCGGATCAATCTCAACAAAAAGAATAAAGAATGGATAATCACCTTTCTCAAGAAAATTTTCGTAAGCAGAAAATACAGCATGATTAATTTGTTTGCTTATTACGTACCGCGAATTGAGAAAAAGATATTGTTCGCCTTTACTTTTTTTGAGAAGACTCGGTTTACCAATAAATCCATGAACATTCATGTAATCAGTTTTTTCTTCAACAGGAATTAGAGCATCAAGCATATTATCAGCAAAAATTGATTCGATCCGGTTTTCCAATGTTCCGGCAGGATAATCAAAAATTAATTCATCATCATTAAAGAATTTAAAATAAATTTTGGGATGACTCAATGAAACTTTGTTGAACATGTCGATTATATGTTTCAGTTCCGTTGCATCTGTTTTAAGAAAATTACGTCGAGCCGGAGTATTGTAAAAAAGATTTTTTAGCGAAACACACGTGCCTTTTGCAAATGAACCTTTTTCCTTAATAAGCTTTCCATATTCATCAATCCTAACTAAAGTTCCAATCTCATCATCTTTCTGCTCTGTACGAATTTCTAGCTGACTGACAGCAGCCATTGAGCTTAGCGCTTCACCGCGAAAGCCCAAAGTTCTGATAGCTTCCAAATCTTCATACTTTGAAATTTTACTTGTCGCATGTTTTTGAATAGAGATAACTACATCATCCTCAGACATTCCGATTCCATCATCACAAACTTGAATTAATGCTTTGCCGGCTCTCTTAATCATCACTTCAATAGTTATTGCTTCAGCATCAATAGCATTTTCTAATAATTCCTTCACTGCGGAATCGGGACGTTGAATTACTTCTCCGGCAGCAATTTTATTTGCCAGGTTTTCAGGTAATATTTGAATTTTATTCGACACTATTTTTTTCTCACATAAGTAACAATTTCAAATTCACTTCTTTTTTCCCTTGAAGAAATTTTCCATTTAGATAAATCAATTTTGGGAAAGACTACATCACCTTTGGCATCAAAATCCATATGGGAAATAATCATCTCATCTGCATTATTAATTGCCTGTTTAAAAATTTGTCCGCCGCCAATAACAAATATTTTTTCATTATTAGCTACATCACAATATTCATAAGCTTGTTCCAAAGAATTGAAAATCATTATCTCCTCAAATTTTTCTTTCAGCTTAGAATTTTTTGTAAGAATGATATTCAATCTTCCTTTTAACGGTTTTCCAAGCGACTCAAAAGATTTTCTTCCCATTATAATGGGAAAACCGAAAGTAGTTTGCTTGAAGTGCTGAAAATCTTCTTTAGAATGCCAAGGCATTTCACCTGTTGATCTTCCGATAACATTATTTTTTGCCACGGCAGCAATCAGAATAATTTTCAAACGGCGACCTCAAACCTAATTTTATCTTGATGCTGATAGTTAGTCAGTTCAAAATCTTCGAAGCGTAATTCGTCAATCGGTTTCTTTGCAATTTTTAATTGAGGCAAAGGTAAAGGTTTTCTTTTGAGCTGCTCCTTCAATCCTTCGAGATGATCATACTTTTCCATTTCACTTCCCTTTTCAGCGACATAAATATGAGCATCAATTATAGTATGAGCGAATGAACCAAGCTGCAGCCCAACTTCTTGTGCAATGATTTGCGTCAACAAAGAATAAGCGGCAAGGTTGAAAGGGATTCCCAACGCAATATCACCGGAGCGTTGAGTTAAGTGACAATTTAACTTTCCGTCATTCACATTAAACGCAAAAGAATAATGGCAAGGCGGAAGCTTGCTCTTTGTTGCATTTCCAGGTTCCCATGCGGTTACAACCAACCTTCTGCTGTATGGATTAGCTTTCAGTTCATCAATTACATATTTAATTTGGTCAAATTCAGTCACGTGCCAATTACCATTTTCATCTTTTTGTGCACTTGGAAAATGTCTCCAATAATAACCATAAGCTGTTTCAAGATTTCCGTTTTCATCAGCCCATGCATCCCAAATTTTTGTATGCTGCCTTAAATTTCTGATATGTTTTTCGCCGGATAAGTACCACAAAACCTCATAAAGCAAAGATTTCCATTCCACTTTTTTTGTTGTGAGAAGAGGAAATCCTTGTGAAAGGTCAACTTTATAGAAAGCAGCAAAGTACGATAGAGTATCCACTCCTGTACGAGAAGGTTTTCTCACTCCATTTTCAATTACCAATTTTACTAAATCCAAATACTGCTGCATTCCCTGTTCCTGGCTGATTTAAATATGAATGAATATTTACTTGCGTGTGAGTAAATTTAACAAAAATAATATAGGTATAAAATGATTGAATTATGGTGATGTGAGCAGGATATAATTCATGGCTGTCACAGACCACTCCGTGACAGTAAAGATATTTCCATGAATTAAGTTAGAATAACCATGTCAGTCACGATATGGATCGTGACTGGCAAGTGTGAGGTACTTGTCCAAATAAAATTACGTTGCTTATTTTCAGTTATCAAATCTCAGTTGAATTTTTTCTGCATCAATCGAATGGTCAATGATCAGCGGTTCGGAATTATCCTCTAAATGGAAGGTTAGATTTTTAGGTTCGATGACAATATCAAAATTCCTTACAACTTCATCTTTAGTTGAGAAGACGAATACTTTCGTCTCATTACCATAGTTTAGTACTTTTATTAAATAATCCTTATCATTATCCACAAAAGTTTTTGTTGTCATTTGAGGTGTGAGTTCTTTTGTTGATGCTGCCATCCTATTACCATTATGGTTCAGCATTTGTTTATCAACTAGAGGATATAATTCAACTGCATTTTCTAATTTGTAAACCGGAATTTTAGCAGCGATTTTCTCCTTCAAAGAATGGCTTAGCTCTCTTTCTGCGCTCTGCTTTAATTGCCGATAAAATTCTACAGCTTCCTCAAGTGTCTTATCAGATTCAATCAACTGTTGTTTATCAGCGTTCAGTTTTTCCGGAAAGAAGATATAAGTAAATATATCCTGTTCATCTATCTTCATTTTATTTTTTTCTTTATTCATTGTACTTCTATTATACTCCTAAAAATAGGTTTTACGGAAAATAGGACTTTTAAATACCCTCTTTTATTTGATCAACTATTTCCTTTTTCAGAAACTTGAAAAGATATTCAAAAATGTTTTGGTACTTATTTTCATAATCATTAAAAGTAAGCAGGGGGAATTGTTCAAGGAAATACTTGTGTAAACCCGGATTTATTCCACCATCTTTAATATCAACTGCAATGTTTCTAATCGCTTTTTCAATACCGCAAATTTCTGCGGATGAAAGCTTGCCATTATCAGAATAACTTCCTCGCAGTTTTTCTACTGTATTCCTCAAAGCTTCATTCAGCATAGAATCTAAGTTTACCCCGCTTGCAAATTCAACTCTGTCTGAAAAACTAAAATTGGAAGCGCTCATTTTTTTAATTCTCAATATTAATGCATTCAGTGGTATAGCTGCTTCATAATCTGTATCAGCTTTTATGTGATTGAGTAGCTTAGGTATAATAGAATTCATTTCCTGGAAAAAATCAGAAGGCAAATCATTGATGAACTGATTATCAGGCAAGCAGCTGATTCTTTTCTGGTCTTCATTTTCGATAATATATGTTGTCCCCAGAATTTGTTTCTTTTTGTAACCTTGTTTTTCTATCTGATAATTCACCGAGTCAAGAATTTTAGAAAAGAAAGGATCAGAATCTCTTAGAAGTTCAGAAACATATTTCTCAACACTTTTGGCAACCATTCTATTCAAAAAGAACTGAGCTTTCTCCTCAGTTTCAATTGGCGGCTTCCAATTCTCGAAAGCGCTTTTCAGCTTTACGAACATTCCGTTACCATCTCTTTCAAATAACGGAGCGATTGCTTCAATTGCAAGCTCATCGAGAGTTACGTCTTCAGCAAGAAAAACTTTGTGTAGGTTCTTGTACCGATATTTTAAGTAAGTGCAGGCGTAGTTTTGAGCGCGCTCGATGAGGTTGTTAATTTCGCTTCGGGATACCTCTTTGTTTTTAATAGAATGGAGAATGTTAAGAAGAAAGGTTTGTTTTTTCATAAATGGACAAAGTCTAACACTGCAACACCAAATAAGGATTCTTTAAATCCAAAATCATTTACCCTTATAAATTAAAATACTGAAAAACCAAATTGTAAATTTTTTTTGCAATTTTTAAAACATTTATCGCATCGGACTTTGATGGAAATCCATTCGGCATCAAACCAATTTCACCGGGATACCTTGAGTCTATGTATATATCATCAATCAGGTTCAGCTCATCATGTTCAATTGTACTATTACTTTTGAAGTCGTCTGGTAACTTTTCAAAAAGCGTTGTCACGCTATGAATCTTAGGGATTTTTATTTTGTGTTCTTCTAGTATTGCTTTGAATAGCTTTTCAATGGTTTGTTGACAGTGAAAGAGACATACATTGGAAAGATATTCGTCATCAACAAGTTTCTTTGCAGCAGAAAAATCCCTTTTTGCAAGTTCAATCCAATCTGCTGTTGCCGGCTTCAAATTAGCTTTACTCCTGTTGCCTTAATTTCTCTTATGAAGGAAGTATCTTGCTGCGAAAGCAATTCCCATTCATCTTTCGAATAAACTAAAACATCCAGGGGAATTCGTCTTCGGATATCGCTTAACAATTTAGTTACTGATGATCTTTTTTGAATTTTTTCAGCATAGGATTTTGAGAAACCTTTTTGATTAAGGACTACCACAAGATCAATATCGCTGTCTGAAACATCACCTTTTACAGCGCAGCTCCCAAATAATATTAACTGAGCGATATCCAGACTATGTTTCAATCTGTCACGAATTTGCTTAATTATTTCTTCATTCATAAAATATAACCTTTAAGCTGACCTTTTAGCTTTATGACTGCTTTTAAAATATATCTGCCAATCATAAATCAATCAGCGTCTTAAATTCCTTAATTATTGGTGATGTCTAAATAAAAATACTAAAAATTTTGAATAATTGCCGATCCGATTTAGGTAAGAAAACTTAAAATCCTTCAAAACAACTTTACCCTCCTCAGCCGGAATTCCAATTCTCACCCCCAAAAATTATTCACAAATAATTTTCTCCGATTTTCTAAAAGAGGGCGGTTTGAATAGTTTACAGTCAAGCTCCTAACACTGACAGTTACGAACCACTTCGTGACTGACTTATGACTAAAATACACTACTTCCAAATGGTTATTGGCAGTTAACCAAAACCTCCGAGGTTTTGCACGCCGCTTTGTGGAAACCTCGGAGGTTTAATAGAACCCCAAAATTATTTTCCAAAATTTTCCACCTATTTTCCGAAAAGGATTGGTTTGGAGGTATTTAAGGATTAAGTCATCAGATTGAATCAACTTTAACAACAAACAAAGAGGGTGTTATGAAAAAACTATTTGTTCTTTCAGTTATTTTTATTCTTGTCGCCCCTTTAGGGGCAACTACAATTATTGTTGACCAAAATGGCGGTGGACAATTTACAACGATTCAAGCGGCTATAAACGCTGCCAGTTCGGGTGATACCGTGAAAGTTTGGCCTGGAACCTATAGTAGTGAACAGGTAAATTTAAATAAAAATATTACTTTGATGGGTTCTGGTTATGAAAATACAATTATCACTGGAGGTTTTAATCCAACAGTTTTAATGAGTAGCGGAAAATTTCAGTGGTTTATGATATCTTCTTCCGGCGGACGAGGAATTGTTCTTAGTGGTGGAATTGTTAAAAATTGTGTAATTGTTGGAACTTCTACTCAAGGTATATTTGGACAATCTGGTTCATCCACAGTTACTAATTGTGTAATTCATCAATCTGGAAGTAATGGAATTGAGACAGCTACTAGTGCAACCATTAACGTTATAAACTGCATTTCAAGGTTGAACGGTAATTATGGATACGCTGGATACAATGGTACACTCAATCTTTCTTATAGCAATGGGAGCAGATCTTATACTGACGGTAATCAAGGTTGCGTTGATTGCGACCCTCCCTTCGCAAATCCACCTGTAGATTTTCATATAGGTGAGAGTACTTCTTGTTCATGGAATACTGGAAATCCTTCTTTGCTTGATCCTGATGGTTCAAGAAGCGATATGGGATATTTTGGTGGACCGGATTGTCCGATATACCCAACAGTTGTTGAAATACTTATTGAACCTAACGGAAATAATATAAACCTAAAAGCCAAAGCAAGGGCTAATTATTAAAGGGGTAAACAAAATGAAAATAATTTTAAAAGTAATAATCAGCTTGTGTTTGATTACTACTGCTTCCTCCCAATTCCCACGTAATCAAAAAATAGATGCGGCTGAATATTTTATTAACACCGATCCTGGTGAAGGCCATGGTATTCCAATTTCAGCAAATTATGGCTATTGGGAAGTCCCTATTGAAGTACCTGATATTGATTTACAAGTTGGCTCTACAATTTATGTTAGAGCTAAAAGCACAAATGGAAAATGGAGTGCACCACGGGGTACCACCAGAAAGGATGTATTCGCTAATCATGGAGCTACGATTCAATATGGTGAATACTACATTAACATCGATCCAGATAAAGGAAACGGAACTGCAATAGATTTTAGCAGTGGTACTGCTGATATCACAAACCTAAACCTTAGGAGAGGGGATAAAATTTTTACAAGAGTTAAAGATTCGTTCAACCGTTGGAGTCAAAGTCGTGCAGTCACATTTACCTATTTAGATATGCACAAAGCAGAGTATAGAATAAAAAGATCAGGTGCATTTACTAATCCCGAAAGCATGATACTTAATCCAGGAAGTGATTCAAGCAATATTTTCTCCGCATATAAGAATGAAATACCCCTTCAATTCTATGATTCAATATATGTTAGATTCCAAAGGAAAGATGGTTTTTATAGCC
>Ga0209751_10002851_pt1 | contig 17056 bp, 12 predicted proteins | sample RifCSP13_1_FD_184019 | JGI IMG/M metagenome (GOLD analysis project Ga0209751, IMG submission 184019) | Soil microbial communities from Rifle, Colorado - Rifle CSP2_sed 13_1 (SPAdes) (version 2) | ecosystem: Environmental > Terrestrial > Deep subsurface > Rock core/Sediment | place: Rifle... | reverse complement strand
TGAAGGCGACATCCTCCGCCTGCGGTTCTGGGCTCGTGCGTTCGAGATTCTCAAGGCGCAGGGCGCCGTGTTTCTGCAAACCGAAGGGCGCCTGGCAGGATGCTGGGTGATGCGTATCGAAGAAGGGGGCCCGGGGGGCCCTGGCGGCGATGACGCGGGCGAGTCAATCGAGCCCAGGGGCGAGTCGATCGAGCCCAGTAAGGAAGACGCCAGGGAAAAAGTGATCGTTCGATCGAATGGCGTCGTCACCTACGTCGGCAAGGACATCGCCAACCAGTTCTGGAAGTTCGGCCTCCTTGGCCGCGATTTCCTGTACCGCCGATTCGCCACCGGGACGAACGGCCGTGTGCTGTGGTCGACGACCTCCGGCCACGGCGAGCCTTCCCCGCCGCCGTTCGGAAAGGCTGGACGCATCTACAACGTGATCGATTCACGGCAGATGTATCTGCAGGCGCTCCTCGGCCAGGCCCTCCGCGCGCTCGGCCACGCGCGCGAAGCCGAGAACTCGATTCATTTTTCGTACGAGATGGTGGCGCTCTCACACACCACCGCGCGCGAGCTCGGGTACGAGACTGAGGCGGAAAGCAAGGAGGCGAAGAAGCCGTTCGTCGAAGTCTCCGGCCGGAAGGGCCTCGGCGTGAAGATCGACGATCTCCTCGACCTGCTGACGAACAAGGCATCGGCCGAGGTCGCCAGGCGGAATCCGGATTTCACCGCCCGTGAATGCCAGCGCGTCGCGTCGCAGATCGCGGTCGCGGCGATTCGGTACTTCATGCTGAAGTACTCACGCGGCACGCTGATCGTGTTCGACATCGAGGAGGCGCTCAGCTTCGAGGGAGAAACGGGACCGTATCTTCAGTACGCCGTCGTCCGCGCCAACAATATCTTCCACAAGCTGCGCGAGCGCGAAGGGCTGACCGATGCGGATGTCCTCCGCGCGCTTGACGGCATGCCCGCCGACGAACTGACCGCGGAGTCGAGCGAACTCTGGGCGCTCGTGCTCGAGGCGGCGCGGCTGGACGAGATTGTGGACCAGGTGGTGCGAACGCTGGAGTTTTCGGTGCTGGCCAAGTACGCGTTCGGCCTCGCCCAGCTGTTCAATGGGTTCTATCATCGCTATCAGATCCTCAACGAGGAACAGATCGAGCGGAAGCGGTGGCGCGCGGCAGGGACCGCGTACTTCCGGATGCAGCTGACGCGCGCCCTCGAGCTGATGGGGATTGAAGTACCATCGCGAATGTAGGTATGCCGCCCCTGATAGCCATCTCCGCGTGCCGGAAGCTCGAAGACTACCGGCAGTCGATTCTTCACACCGGCGGCGAGGTCCGCATCATCGATCCGTCGATGTCGGTGGCGGACGCGCTGGCGGGCGTCGACGGCCTGCTGCTCACGGGCGGGGGCGACGTCGAGCCCGCGAAATATGGTGAGGCACCGCATGAGAAGCTGGGGGAGGTCGATCCCCCGCGCGACGAGTTTGAGATGTCCCTCATCGCGGCGGCGCGCGCCTGCGATCTGCCCACCTTCGCCATCTGTCGCGGCGTGCAGATGCTGAACGTCGCCGCGGGCGGCACGCTCGTGCAGGACATCCCGTCAGAAGTGACCGGCGCGTTGAAACACAGCCTGGACGTGCCGCCGCATCAGCCGTACGAGCTGGCGCACGAGGTGTGGATGGAGAAGGATTCGCTCCTGGCGAGACTGATGGGTGAACGCCTCGTCGGCAGCGACACATTCGAGGTCAACAGCCGCCACCATCAGGCGGTCAAGACCATCGGCTCCGGCTACCGCGTGTCCGCCACGGCGCCCGATGGCGTCATCGAAGCGATTGAGGATCCCGCCGCGCGTTTCTGCCTCGGCGTCCAGTGGCACCCGGAAAACTTCTGGCGCACCGGCGAGTTCCGTCCGCTCTACGAAGGATTTCTGGAAGCGGCATCCAAGCAGAAGTAGGGTCCGGCTTCAGCCGGACCGCCGCCTGAACCGATTCTGTTTCAACAGCCTGGCGGGTCCTGTCTAAAGTCGGACACTACGTACGATTAAACACTGCGACCGTCTCGACATGCGGCGTGTTGGGAAACAGATCGAACCCGTCCACCTGCGCCAGGGCGTACCCGCTGTTGAGGATGCGACGGGCATCCCGCGCGAGCGTGGCGACGTCGCACGACACGTACACGATACGCGGGGCCTCTAATCGACAAATGCCATCGATCGCTTCACGCGATATCCCGGTGCGCGGTGGATCGACGATGAGCATGGGTGCGGGCTGATCACGGTCCGGCTTGAGCCCGACACTACGTACCGCCCCACTCAGGAATTCCTCCACCGATTGGTGAACGGCGACGACCGCGCCGTTGGTGGCGGCGGCGTTCGCCGCGAGGTCGGCCGCGGCGATGCGATCGCCTTCGACGGCCGTCACGCGCGTGCCATGAATCGCCGCCGCCGTCATCGCGAATACTCCGACACCTGCATATACGTCGATCACCTCGCCGCCGGGCGTCACTTGCGAGACGACGTGGGCGGCGAGCTGGTTGACGAGGTAGCGGTTTCCCTGGAAGAACGCCAGCACGTGGCGGCGAAGCGCGATGGGAGGACGACCTTCGATCGTGATCGTATCGGTGACGTACACATCGCCGTGCACGGCGCCCGGCGCCGCCAGGCCGGTCAGGCCGTCGGTCGCGGCGAGCCGCTCGAGCGACCGCGCGGCGCTGCCGTCAGGGACCGTCGCGACGTCGAGGTACACGACGCGCTGCGAGGCATCGAGATTCTCGGCGAGCTCGACTTCCCGGATGCCGTCAAGGGCGAGCGAGTGCGCCGCCGCGAGAAGGCGATCGAGCGCATCGGACGTCGCCGGCAGCAACTGACGTGTCTGCCGGGCATCGCAGACCTCGTGCGTCCCTTCGCGAAAGAAACCGATCAGGCGGCCGCGCACGTGGAGCCGCGCCCGCATCCGATAACCTTCCTCAGGTGACGGCGCGACGTGAACGGCCGCAGGCAGTTCGATCCGGCCGATGCGAGTGAACGCATCGGCGATCACAAGCGCCTTCAGTTCAAGCTGACGCGGGTAGGCGATGTGCGCGTACAGGCATCCGCCGCAGAGGGGATCGCCGCCGGCAGTCCGACGATCGCCTGACGGTTCCTCGATGTCGACCGCAGCCGCGTAGGCGACGTCCTTCCCCACCCGCTCGATCTTCGCGCGCACGCGTTCGCCGGGAATGGCGCCGGAGACGAACACGACCAGCCGGTCCGCGCGGGCAATCATCCGCCCGCCGGCGGCCGGCTTGTCGATCGTGAGCGTGATCCGGCTTCAGCCGGACAGCATCGGGATCACGGTCCGGCTGAAGCCGGACACTGCGTACGCTCAATAGAACGCGATCGTGGGCAGGCCCGCCAGATCGCGCACCAGGCGATCGATGGCGGCTTCGCGCGCGCGCGCGAACGCTTCGGGGCTCATTCCGGAGCGGAAGCCTGCGAGCTCCTCGTCGGCCTCGCGCCCCAGCGCCGTACGTGAGGCATCGTCCAGGCTGGCACGCGCCGCGTCGAGCAGCTCACGATCGAGCGCGGCCAGCCGCTCGACGAGCGCCTGTCGCTTCGCCCCTCGCACGCCGCGGGCCGCATCTAATTCGCGCGCGACGCGATCAAGAAGATCGTCGCACCCCGCGTCGAGCCTGCCCGTGGCCCTCGCCGACGTCAAACGCCGGAGCACTCTTTCCAGATGGACCGGCAACGACGGGCCGCGATGGCCGGCCGGGCCCTCGCCGTCGGCGGATCGGTCCTCCCCCGCCGCGGTCAGACCCGTTGCGCGACGCCACTCGTCGAACGTATCGAGCACGTCAGCCTCGCAGAAATCGATCCGCACGGGCCGCCGGCGCGGGCCTTTGGCATAGTACCGCTCGAAATATCGATCGATGCCGCGGAACGCCACCTTGAGCGGCACACCCTGCGCCGCCCACGCCGTCACGAGATCGAATGATGGCCCGGTGATCCGTATCAGGTGCCCGTCGTTTTTCCGACAGAGGTACGTTTCGATTTCGCGGCAGTACTCTACTGGTTCCGTTCCCACACGATTCTCAGGCCGTGAAGCGTCAGATCCGGATCGACGTGATCGATGAGCGAGGTTTCCGGCGCGATCGCACGTGCGAGCCCGCCGGTCGCAACGCACAAGGCGTGACCGCCGAGCTCCGCGCCCATGCGGCGCACAAGACCTTCGACCAGGCCCACGTAGCCGTAGAACAGACCCGATTCCATCGCCCCGATCGTCGTGCGCCCAATGGTGTGCGCCGGCTTGCGGACATCGACCCGCGGCAGGCGGGCCGCCCGCTGGAACAGCGCGTCGGCCGAAATCTGCACGCCCGGGCAAATCGCGCCGCCCAGATATTCACCCTTCGCGCTGATCGCATCGAAGGTCGTCGCCGTTCCGAAATCGACGACCACCAACGGACGCCGGGCGCTTCTTCCGAACTTCTCGTACGCGGCGACGGCGTTGACGATGCGATCGGCGCCGACTTCCGAAGGCTGCTCGTACAGAATCGGCATGCCGGTTTTCGTGCCCGGTTCAATGGTCAGCGCGGCCGCGCCGAAGTAGCGCTCGATCATTTCCTGCATCGTGCCGGTGAGAGGCGGCACCACCGACCCGAGGATGATCGACCGCACGGCGACCTTCTCGATGCGGCTGTGCGCAAACAGGGCGTCAACGAGCAGCTCCAATTCGTCCACCGTCCGCTCGCGCATCGTCGCCAGCCGCCAGCTTTCGAGCAGCCTGGCGCCGTCGAAGACGCCGAGGACGATGTTGGTGTTGCCGATGTCGATCGCTAATAGCATAAAAAGAAGGCCACCACGTGGTAGCGCTTTTTCACAACCACGTGACTTCGCCCGCGACAATACGCTCAATCCGATCGCCGACGAGGACGAGCAGCGCCCCCTCGTCATCGATGCCGGCCGTCACGCCTGACGCGGCGCCGGACGCGGCGGCCCCGCCACTCCATGCCACACGCGCGCCCTTGCTCCCGGGCGCACGGGCGCGCCAGGCGTCGAGGATAGCATCGAAGCGTCCCTCAAGCAGGTCATCGTAGCGCTGCGCCAGGCCGACCAGCGACTCGACGAGCAACAGCGCGCGGTCGACGTGCCGTCCCAGCTCGGATTCGAGTGACGTCGCGCTATCCCGGAGCTCCGGTGGATACGCGGCCGCCCCAACGTTGATGCCATATCCGAGCACGACCGTATCTTCCAGTTCACCGCCGGCCGCCTCCGCAAGAATACCGGCCAGCTTGCGGCGGCCGATGTACAGATCGTTTGGCCACTTCACGTCCACGGCGAGTCCGGTTGCGGTCCGAACGGCCTCGACCAGCGCCACGCCTGCCGCCAGCGTCAGCAGCCTCGTCGCACGGTCTCCGCCGCCGCACGGCGAACGACCAGGCCTCAGCACCACGGACACGTACAGGCCGCTGCCTGGCGGCGAAAACCATTCGCGTCCGCGCCGCCCGCGGCCAGCCGTTTGCGTGTCGGCGATCACGACCGCACCCTCGTTCGCGTCGTGGATCGCCAGGGTCGCCGCGACGTCGTTCGTCGATCCGGTGACCGGAAAATAGATAATCGGGGATCCGAGGCGTCCGAGGCGGGGGCGCGCGGAAGCGAGCGCCGTCGCAAGCGCCTCGGGCAGCGGCGCCGGTCCCTGGTCGTCGGGGCTAGATCGGTTCGAGCTCAAAGCTGATATCGATGGCGGGCGCCGAATGCGTCAGCGCGCCGACGGAGACGAAGCCGGCCCCGGTGGCCGCGAGCTGCGGGATGCGATCGAGGGTGACGCCGCCGGAAACTTCCGTCAGCGCCCGGCCGTGGGTGCGGGTGACGGCCTCGCGAATCTCTTCCAGGGACAGATTGTCGAGCAGGATCGTGTCCGCGCCGGCGGCGAGCGCCTCGTCGACCTGCGCGAGGCTTTGCGCCTCGATCTCGATCGGCAGCCCCGGACGGCAGCGCCTGGTCCGTTCGACCGCCGCGTTCACGCCGCCCGCGAGCTTGATGTGGTTGTCCTTGATCAGCACGGCGTCATACAGCCCCGTGCGATGGTTGGTGGCGCCGCCGGCGCGCACGGCGTACTTCTCGAGCACGCGAAGCGTCGGCGTCGTCTTGCGCGTATCGAGCACCGTGAGCCGGCCGCCGGCGGCGTCGACAAACTGGCGCGCGCGGGTCGCAATGCCCGACAGCCGCTGGAGAAAATTGAGCGCCGTGCGCTCCGCGGTCAACAGTGCGGCGGCAGACCCGGTGACTTCGGCAATTTCCTCACCCGCGCGGCACCGATCACCGTCCCGCCGGCGCGCTGTCGCGGTCACAGCCGGGTCAAGCTGCCGGAAGGCCTCGAAGGCGACATCGAGGCCGGCGATGACGCAGTCCGCTTTCACGAGAAATATCCCGCGGGCGCGCTGGGAGGGCGACACGGTCGCCTCCGTCGTCACGTCACCGTTTCCGACGTCCTCGTCGAGAGCGCGGTGGACGATATCGCGGTACAGCCCGGGGTCGAGCGGCTCGATCACGATGCGGCCGGCTCGGGGTCCCCAGCGCGGCTGCCGCGCTGGGGAACACCCTCGTAGCCTTGCACGATAATCTCCCGCGGCTCGCCCACCGACAATTCGAAGGCCTGGACGCGCAGAGCGGAGCGCAGGTCGGCGTCAATTACAGGCATCCGATCGAGATGCGCGCGTCCGGCTTTGACGGTCACCCTGGTGATGGGGACCTTCAGCGGCTGCTTGGCTTCGGATCGCTGCTTCCGCACCTCGAACAGCACGTCGGTGGCCAGGTCGGAGGCCGCCTGATCAGACTGCCTGGCGGCCTCGGAGGTGTCGGCGATGAGCGCCTCGATCTCCTCGGCCTTCGGCCACAGCGCGAGGTGGATCGAGCCTTCCTGCCACCACGACCACACTTCTTCCGTCACGAACGGTAGGAAGGGTGCGAACAGCCGCAGCATGACGGACAGCGCGGCGGTCAGCGCGGCATTTGCCGAGGCCGCTCCCTCAGCTCCCTGCTCGCCGTAGCGACGGCCTTTCACAAGCTCCAGGTAGTCGTCGCAGAAGCGCCAGAAGAACGACTCCGTCCGCTGGAGAACACGCGCGTAGTCGTACGCGTCGAAGGCTTCGGTCGCCTCGATGACGAGCGCCGCCAGATTTCGGAGCATCGCCCGGTCAACCGGCGCGATGATGCTGCCTGTCGACTCGGCAGAACCGAGCGCGAACTTCGAGGCATTCAGGATCTTGATCGCGAGCCGCCGTCCGACGCGCATCTGATTCGTGTCAAACGAGGTGTCGGTGCCGGGCCGGCCGCTCGCCGCCCAGTAGCGGACGCCGTCCGAGCCGTGCTCCTCGAGCAGCGCCAGCGGCGTCACGACGTTGCCCTTCGACTTCGACATCTTCTTCCGGTCGGGATCGAGCACCCATCCGGAAATCGCCGCGTGCTTCCACGGCAGCCGTCCATGTTCGAGCTCGGACCGCAGGACCGTGTCGAACAACCAGGTCCGGATGATGTCGTGCGCCTGCGGACGAAGATCCATCGGAAACGTTTTTGCGAACAATTCCGGATCTTCCAGCCACCCGCACGAAATCTGCGGCGTGAGCGACGAGGTCGCCCAGGTGTCCATGACATCCGGGTCGCCGACGAATCCATTGGCCGCGCCCCGCTCGTCCGCGCGGTAGCCTGGCGGCGTGTCCGTGGACGGATCGATCGGCAGCTGATCGTCGGCCGGCATCAGCGGATGTCCGTAGTCCATTCGACCTTCAGCGTCGAGTGGATACCAGATCGGAAACGGCACGCCGAAGAATCGCTGGCGGCTGATGCACCAGTCGCCGTTCAGGCCGTTGGTCCAGTTCTCGAAGCGCGCCTGCATGTACGGCGGATGCCATTCGAGCTCGCGGGCACGTTCGAGCAGCTTCTCTCGAAAATCCATCGTCTTGATGAACCACTGCCGGCTGGTGAGAATCTCGAGCGGGCGGTCGCCCTTCTCGTAAAACTTCACGGCGTGCATGATGGGGCGCGGCTCGCCCACGAGATCGCCCGATTCGCGAAGCCCGGCCACGATGACAGGCTGCGCCTTCGCCGCGGACAGCCGCGTGAGCGGGTCATAGAACCGTTGTGCGCGCGAGGCGTCCGCAGATTCCCAGCCCGGCGCGCCCCATCGGATCGGACCAAGCGTGCCATCGGGTTGGATCACGGCGCGGACCTGGAGATTCAGCTCGCGCCACCACGTCACGTCCGTGGTGTCGCCGAACGTGCAAATCATCGCGATGCCGCTGCCCTTTTCCGGATCGGCCAGCGGATGCGGCTTGACCGGCACGCGCACGCCGAAGAGCGGCGTCACGACGTCGCGCCCGAATAGCGGACGGTAGCGCTCGTCATCGGGATGCGCGACGAGCGCGACGCAAGCGGGGATGAGCTCGGGGCGCGTGGTCTCGATTTCCACAAAGGCAGGACTAAAGTCCTGCGCCACACCTGTGTTGTCGCTGAAAGCCGGCGCCACGCCTGCGTTGTCGCGCATCACACCTGCGTTGTTGTGGGGCAGGTCTTTAGACCTGCCTTCGGCGACGGCGAACCTGACGCGGTGGTACGCGCCCGGCCGCTCGCGATCCTCGAGCTCGGCCTGCGCGACCGCCGTCTTGAAGTCGATGTCCCATAACGTGGGCGCTTCGAGCTGATACGCGAGGCCGCGCCTCGCCAGATGCAGGAACGCGAGCTGCGACACGCGCTGCGCGGTCTTGCTGATAGTCGCGTACGTCCTCGACCAGTCCACGGAGAGGCCGAGATACTTCCAGAGGTACTCAAAGACCTTCTCGTCTTCCGTGGTGAGGCGCGCGCAGAGCTCGATGAAATTCGGCCGCGACACCGACACCGCCTGCTTCCCGGGCTTGTCGGGCGGCGTGAACGACGCGTCGTACGGCAGCGATGGATCGCAGCGGACGCCGTAGTAGTTCTGCACCCGGCGCTCGGTCGGCAGTCCGTTGTCGTCCCATCCCATCGGGTAGAAGACGGCCTTCCCGCGCATCCGCTGAAACCGCGCCATGAGGTCGGTGTGTGTGTACGAAAAGACGTGACCGACGTGCAGCGAGCCGCTGACGGTCGGCGGAGGCGTGTCGATCGAATACACGTCGCCGCGCTGGCGGCCGCGGTCGAAGCGATAGACACCCGACGCCTCCCAGACGGGCGTCCATTTCGCTTCGAGACCTTCGAGCGCCGGTTTGTCAGGAATCCGCAGGGGCAGCGACGACATCGTGGAAGCGTACAACAACTATCCGATTGTCGATTTGATGCGTTCGATCTCTTCCCGTATGAGCCGCTCGGCGACGCCCGACACGACGTCGGCGACAGTTTCCCGCACGACTTGATCGGAGAGACGGTCGAGGACACGACGTGTGATTTCTTCGATGGCCTGTTCGCTGAGCGCACCGCCGCCGCTCGAGGGCGCCGCCGGTGGTGTTGGCCACGCGGGCGCGAGGGGCGGCATCGGTTCGTGCTGCTCGGCAGCGAGGATCGCGGCAAAAGCGTCGGCAATCGGCGGCAGCGTGGATGGCGGCGCGGAAGCATCCGGCGTGTGTTCGCGCTCGGACGGCTGTGCCGGCCCGGCCGCTGACAGCGGCAGATCTGGCGGCGGTCCGGATGGCGCAGGCGGCCCGCCAAACCAGTCGATGATGTCGCCGGCGGGCGATGCGCCGGCGGAATCTTTCGGCTGTTCGGCCGGCGCCCTGTCGCCAAGCGCCTGGAACGCGGTGTCGAGCTGATCGAAATAGTGATCGAGACGCGCCGCCTGCGCGGACTGGGGCGATGCGCCCTTCGGCTCGGCACGCGGAAGCGCCCGGTGTTCGCCGGGTGGCGCCGACGGCTCCACGTTTTCGGCCGCCGGCGCTGCCGGCGCCGCTCCCTGTCCACCGCGCGCGAGCAGCTCTTTGACCCGCGCGATCACGAGCTGCGGCTCGAAGGGCTTCGCGAGCACTCCGTCGCATCCGGCTGCGACCGCCTTCGCCTGGTCAACCGGCTCGAAGGCGCCTGTCAACAGCAGCACCGGGATGTGCTTCAACCTGGGCGATTGCTTGATGTGCTGCGCCACTTCATACCCGGTGCGGCCGGGCATGCCGATGTCGACCAGCACGATATCGGGCGGGTCCGCCTCGATGCGCTCGATCGCCTGATCCCCGTCGCTGACCGCGACGACCCTGATGGCCTCGTCGGCGAACGTCAGCTCGATGACGCGCTGAATCGTGACACTGTCGTCTGCGAGAAGAAGAGTCTGCGGCACCTATACCCTCGTCCGTGCGTGGGCGTTGATGAAGTCGATAATCTTCTGCATCGGCGTGCCCGGCAGGAAGATTCCACCGACTCCGATGGCCTCGAGCTTCGGGATGTCCACGTCGGGAATAATCCCCCCAATCAGCACCAGCACATCGTCGAGCCCCTCTTCCTTCAGCAGCGCCATCAGCCGCGGGGCGATGTGATTATGGGCGCCGGAGAGAATCGAGAGGCCGATGACGTCGGCGTCTTCCTGCAGCGCGGCGGAAACGATCTGTTCCGGCGTCTGACGCAGGCCCGTATAGATCACCTCCATGCCCGCGTCGCGCAGCGCGCGCGCGATGACCTTCGCGCCACGGTCGTGGCCGTCGAGTCCCGGTTTTGCGATAACGACTCTGAGGTTACGCATCATTGTGAGATCACGAATTCCTAGATAACAGGTACTTCCTCGTACTCTCCCCACACGTCGCGGAGCACGTCGCACATCTCGCCGATCGTGGCGTATGCGCGAACGGCCTCGAGAATCGGCGGCATCAGACTGAGGTCGGTCGCGGCCGCGTCGCGCATCCTGTCGAGCGCCCGTCTGACGCGATCGCCGTCACGCGTGCGCTTCAGCGTCTCGAGTTTCGCGAGCTGCGTGTCACCTGCGCGCTCGTCGATGTAGAGAGTCTGGATCGGCGCCTCATCCTCCTGCACGAAGTCGTTGACGCCGACGATGACCTTGTCCTTGCGCTCGACGGCCTGCTGGAAGCGATACGCGCTTTCGGCAATTTCCTGCTGCGGAAAGCCGCGCTCGATTGCCTCGACCATGCCGCCCATTCGATCGATGGTGTCGAAACAGGCCCTCGATTCGTCTTCCAGGTCTTTCGTCAGCTTCTCGACGAAGTACGAACCGCCGAGCGCGTCGACGATCCCGGTCACGCCGCTTTCGTACGCGATGATCTGCTGGGTCCTGAGCGCGAGGGTTGCCGCTTCCTCGGTCGGCAGCGCCAGCGCCTCGTCGAGCGAGTTGGTGTGGAGCGAATTGGTCCCGCCGAGCACCGCCGCCATCGCCTGCAGCGCCGTGCGGACGACGTTATTGTACGGCTGCTGCGAGGTCAACGACACGCCGGCCGTCTGCGCGTGGAACCGAAGCTTCAACGAGCGCTCGCTCGTGGCGCCGAAACGATCGCGCATCGCCTGCGCCCAGAGCGCCCGCGCCGCGCGGTACTTCGCGATCTCCTCGAAGAAGTCACTGTGCGCGTTGAAGAAGAAGGACATGCGCGGTGCGAAGTCGTCCACCGCGAGCCCGGCGTCCACGCCCCACTGCACGTACTCGATGCCGTCGCGCAGCGTGAACGCGAGCTCCTGCGCTGCCGTCGCGCCGGCCTCGCGAATGTGATATCCGCTCACCGAGATCGTGTTCCACGCAGGAACCTCGCGCGAGCAGAAGGCGAAGATGTCGGTGATGAGCCGCATCGACGGCCGCGGCGGGAAGATGTACTCCTTCTGCGCGATGAACTCTTTGAGGATGTCGTTCTGAATCGTCCCCGACAGCGTCGTCCAGTCGGCGTCCTGCTGTTCGGCCACCACGAGATACATCGCGAAAAGCATCGCTGCTGGCGAGTTGATCGTCATCGACGTCGTGATGCCCCCGAGCCTGATCCCGTCGAACAGCGTCTCCATGTCGGCGAGCGACGTCACGTTCACGCCGCACTTCCCCACTTCGCCGAGCGACAGCGGGTGATCCGGATCCCGCCCCATGAGCGTCGGCAGGTCGAACGCGACGCTCAGTCCGGTTCCGCCGGCGGCGCCGAGCGCCCTGTAGCGGCGGTTGGTGTCCTCGGGCGTCCCGAATCCGGCGAACTGCCGCATCGTCCACAGCTTGCCGTGATAGCCGGTCGGATGAATGCCGCGGGTGTACGGAAAGACGCCTGGATCGCCGATGTCGCGCGTGTAGTCGATTCCCTGGAGATCGTCCCGCGTATAGAGGCGATTGATCGGCCGGCCCGAGATTGTGGTGAAGCGATCTGTCACGACGGCGGCTTTCATACGTCTCTTCGATTATACGGTCCCCCTAAGCTTTAGCGGAGGCGGAAAGCCGGACACGACGTACGAGATATATTAGGGGCATGATGGCTGATCACGGCCCGCTCTTCGCCGCCATGCTCGAGGAGTTCGACGAAGCGGCGCGCAAACTGAACCTCGATCGCGGCATCTGGGAAATCCTCACGCGCCCTAAACGCCAGATCATCGTCTCGTGTCCCGTGCAGATGGACAACGGCGCCATCCAGGTCTTCACCGGCTACCGCGTGCAATACAACATCACGCTCGGGCCCGCGAAGGGCGGCATCCGCTACCACCCGGGCGTCTCGCTCGACGAGGTCACCACGCTCGCCGCCTGGATGACGTGGAAGTGCGCCGTCGCCCATATCCCGTTCGGCGGCGGCAAGGGCGGCGTCACGTGCGACCCGACGAAGATGTCGCCGCGCGAGCTCGAGGCGCTCACGCGGCGGTACGTGGCCGAAATCATCGACGCGATCGGCCCTGAAAAGGACGTCTCGGCTCCCGACGTCAACACCAACGAACAGGTGATGGCGTGGATCATGGACACCTACTCCATGCACGTCGGCCACACGGCGACGGCGGTCGTCACCGGTAAGCCGCTCGAGATGGGCGGCTCGCTCGGCCGCCGCGAGGCCACCGGCCGCGGCGTCACGATTGTCGCGAGGGAAGCGGCCAGGCACGTCGGCTTCGACATCAGGGGGGCGACGGTCGCCGTCCAGGGGTTCGGCAACGTCGGCTCCGTCTCCGCGACGCTCCTTTCCGAAATCGGCGCCAAGGTCATCGGGGTCACGGACTGGAAGGGCGGCGTCTACAATTCCAAGGGCCTGGACATCGACAAGCTTCTCGTCTACGCCGCCGAAGAGAAGACGGTCGCCGGCTTCCCGGGGGGCGAGCCGCTGACCCACGACCAGCTTTTCGAGCTCGACGTGGACATCCTCATTCCGGCCGCGCTCGAAAACCAGATCACGATCGAGAATGCGCCGAAGATTCGCGCCAAAGTCATCGTCGAAGGCGCGAATGGCCCCACGACGCCGGAGGCGAACAATCTTCTTCACGCGCGCGGCATCTTTGTGGTGCCGGACATCCTGGCCAACAGCGGCGGCGTAACCGTGTCCTATTTCGAATGGGTTCAGGACCGCTACGGGTACTTCTGGACGGAGAAGCAAGTGAACGAGCGGCTCGAAGCCAAGATCTGCGAGGCCTTCAAGGCGGTCTCCGAGACCTCGGTGAAATATGTCGTCGACATGCGAACCGCTGCTTACATCGTCGCCATCAGTCGGGTGGCGACGGTGACGCGGATACGAGGGATGTACGCGTGAGGCTCAAGGCTCAAGGCTCAGGGCTCAGGGCTTAGGCCGGCTTGAGCCTTGAGCCATGAGCCATAAGCCTGCCTAACTTGTGACGCGAAAGCCGAGGACCTCTGTCGTCTGTCCTGCCGGACTCGTAACGGCGAGCTCCAGCTGATACTCGCCGATCGCCAGACCCGCCAGCATGATGTCGACCGCGTGTTCCCCATCGGCGGCCGGCCGGACTTCGAGCGTGCGCATCGGCTGTCCCAGACGGTTCAGCAGCCGCGCCGAAACGGAAGGCTGCTGGCCGTCAGGCACATACGCGGGAAACCGGACCAGCAGGCGCTCGGTCCGGCTGAACTGGCGAGACGAGACCGGCACCGCCTCCGGAGCGTTGTCGAGCGCGCGGAACTCGCGTGCGTTGCGCGCGCGAAGAAATTCCGGCGTGCCGATCACGACCGCGCCGCGCAAGTCACGAACCGCGATCTCGCGCACGTCGAAATCGACCTCCTTGCGCGAGGCGTCCTGAATTTTCATGCGCAGTCGCAGCGGCCCGGGAGCGGCTTCGAACACCGCACGCAACGGCTCGCTTCCGGCCACCTCGACCCTCCCAGGCCCGGTCGGCAGCACCGATCCCTCAAAGACCACGGCATCCCCGGCGCCGAGGACGACCAGCTCGAGCCGCGCCGCGGTCGGGCGCGCCCGGTCTCCGGGGACGGCGATCGACGGTTCCCACACGAACGTGACGCGCGTTTGGCCGTCGGCGCCGCGCGACAACCCGAACCACGGCTGAATCAGCGGGCTGATGCGGCGAGGCGGATCGAGGCGAATGACCGACGGACCACCGCCTCTCGCCAGCAGCTCCGCGCCCAGACGATCGTTCGCCGAGGGCGCCCAATATCCGCTCCGCGCGCGTACTTGCACCCTCGCGCGCTTCACTCGCAGCTCGACCGGATGAAATCTCCCATCCTCTTTGTGCTTGCTGCGGTACGTCAGCATGTAATAGCCGTCAGCCTCGGCGACGGCGGCGCGGATCGCCGAGGCCAGCTCTGCGACCGTGGGTGCGTTCGTCACTATCCGTCCGTCGGTCTGGTCGGCAAGCGAGCGCAGCGCCTCGTTCGAATTCCCGTCACCGGCTGACGCCGGCCGCGGATCGATGGGATAAATCGCGACGTTCGCGCGATTCGCCGAGCGGATGGCCGAATCGATCGTCGCCAGGTGCTCCTCTCCGCGCCGACGCGCCGGCACATCGAGCCCTTCTGTGACGACAAGCAGCGTCTTGCGCATGTTGTTCAGGCTGCCCATCCGTTCCGTCAGCGCCTTGAGCGCTGAGATCGCGACCTGCGTGCGCTCGATCTCGATGCGGTCGGTCGATCCCGTCATGTAGCTCCGCTCGTACGCGGTCCGCGGCGTGTAATCGCCCTTCCGCCCCTCGAGGCCGGCGATGATGCGGCGCGCATCCTGCCGGTCGTCAGTCAGATGGATCGAGTACAGCGAGTCGAGCGGCTTCATCACCTCGATGAGATCGCGGGGGCCGAGCTCTCGATCGACGAACTGGCTCAACGCCTCGCGCGCCAGATCGGTGCTCGCGCCGGCCGTGATGTGATACTCGTCGAGATAAATCGCGATGAAGCGCGGGCTGTTGTTGAGGAACTGGGCATCGTCGATCGCCACCAGCCTTCCGTCCTCGCGCAGCTCGAACTCATGAGACATGAGCGTGCTGACGGCCGCTCCGCGAGCGTCCACGACAATCGCATCGATGCGAATGGTGTGGACGGCCTCAACGGCGCCGCCGACAGGTCCCGGCTGCTGGGCAGTGAGGATCGCGATCGTGATGACATTCGCCGCCGCGGTGGCGGCGAGCCCGGCGGGCAGACGCTTAAGGGGTGACACGGAAGCCGACGAGCTCTTTCAGATCGCCCGCCTTGATTTCGAGAAGGTACTCGCCCGCCGCGAGTCCGGCGAGCGGCAGGTCGATCTGCTGAACGTCGGGCGACGTCGACGGTCCGGCTTTGAGTTCGCTCATGGCCTGGCCGTCTCGGTTGAGCAGATGCGCGCTGAGCGAGGGCGCGGTGTTGCCGGGGCCGTACGCCGGCACGCGGATCAACAGCCGATCGGTCCGCGAAAACTCGCGCGCGGGGAGCGGCACGGCATCGGGATCGCTCTTGATCTGCTGATAGTCGCGCACCGTCCGGGCACGCAGCACCTGCGGCGTTCCAAGAACAATCTCCGACCCGGTCAGATCCGGAACCGCGATCTCGCGCGTTTCCGTGTCGAGCACCTGCGACGCGCTGCCTTCGACCGACAGACGAAGCTGGAGCTTGCCGGGATCGGCCTCGAACGTCAGGCGCGGATCCGTGATACGTCCGCGGTAGTACGGCGCCCCATCGGGACCAACCGCAGTCACCATCACGCGCGCCGGAAGCTCACGTCGCCCGTCGCGGTCGCCCGCCACTTTCGGCGTCGGTTCCCAGACAAACGTCACCCTGGTCTTGCCGTTTGCGCCGCGCGAGGTTCCGATCCAGGTCCGAATCATGTTGTGCGCGGCGGCCGGCGCGCTGATCGAGGCGAGCGCCTTTTCCACGCCCTTGGGCGCCTCGGCCCTGGGGGCCAGCGCCCGCGCGACGTCTTCAGTCGTCAGCGCCCAGTAGCCTTTCCGCGCGCGCACCTGAACGCCGGACCGCTTCACCCGCACTTTAATCTCGTGGAATTTCCCATCCGCCGTCGCCTGGGTCGAGTTGTATCCGAGAAGGTAATACGCGCTGGTGTCGCGAACGATCTGCGTCATGCCGGCGGTCAGATCGTTGCGATTGACGATGGCGCGGCCGTCGGTCTGCAAGGCCAGCGTCCTGAGCGTGTCCATCGTGGCGTCGAGGTACCGGCGGTCCACCTGCGTGTTGATCGTCGGCTGGCTCATATCGAACTCCGATGTCGGCAGCCCGCGCGGATCGACCGCGTAGATCGCAACGTTGTTCTTGTTCGCGAGGCTCCACACGTCGCGCAGCGCCATCTCCATGAAGCCGCTGGACATGAATTGCCTGCGGTCCTCGTTGGGATCGTTGAAGCCCGCCTGCGGATTGCCCCGCTGCGGATTGCCGAGTCCTGGCATCGACGCAATCGGATCGCGCAGTTGCGGCGGCAGCGTCTCGCTGTAGCCCTCGCTGACCAGTATCAGCGCCTTGCGCCCTTCCTTGAGCGACCCCATGTGCGTGATGAGGCCTTTCAGCGCCGACAACGACACCTGATTCCGGATCAGCTCGACCGTCTCGGCCGGGTAGTGCGCGTACAGCTCCTCCATCCGGTTTCTCACCGTGTAGTCGCCTTTTCGTCCGACAAAACTCTCGAGTCCCTGAATGATTCGGGCGTGATCGCGGGTCATGCGCACCGACGCCACCGGCTGCAGCGGATACATCAGCCCGACCATGTCCGAGGGGCCCAGCTGGGTTGAGATGAATTTCGCAATCGGCTCC
>Ga0209751_10002850_pt1 | contig 17058 bp, 18 predicted proteins | sample RifCSP13_1_FD_184019 | JGI IMG/M metagenome (GOLD analysis project Ga0209751, IMG submission 184019) | Soil microbial communities from Rifle, Colorado - Rifle CSP2_sed 13_1 (SPAdes) (version 2) | ecosystem: Environmental > Terrestrial > Deep subsurface > Rock core/Sediment | place: Rifle... | reverse complement strand
GATAAAGATCCGGTAAAGCGGCGAGCAGCGCGAGGAGGACCGGACCGAGGATCACTCCGAGAGGCCCAAAGAGGCTGAGCCCGCCGAGGATGCCGAAGAAGAGAAAGAGCGTGGGAAGCCGCAGCCGGCTGCCTATGAAAAGAGGTTTCAGCACATTGTCGGCGGTCCCGACGATCCCGGCCCCCCACGCCAGGAGGATCGCTCCCTGGAGGTAAGTCCCCTGCAGGAAGAGATAGAGTGAGGCGGGAAGCCAAATCAGGGCGGAACCACCGATGGGGAAAAGCGCCGCAAAGCCAGTGGCGAACCCCAGAAGCACGGCGAAGGGTACGCCTAGGAACCAGTACCCGAGTCCAGCGAGCAGACCCTGGACCAGAGCCGTAACCAGGGTGCCATGGATCACAGCAGAAACGGAGTTCACTATATTGTCGAAGAGGAGCTCTTGGTGCTTCGGATCCATGGGGAGGATCGCGCGCATCTTGTCGCACAGGTCTTTGCCGTCGCGCAGGAGGAAAAAGAACGTGAACAGGCTGATGGCAAAGTTGACGCCGAAAATAAATACGTCCTGGGCGATCTCTTTGGCCTGGGCCACCGCAAAGCCCGATGCCACTTGGGCCCCTTGGACAGCGACTTTCTTAAGATCGATGCCAAACGAAGCCAGTTGCAGGGACAAGGCATCCCACAAATGAAGGAGGTCTTTGACCCAGGGTTTACTTGTCGCGAGCTTGATTTCCTCCCCGCTGGTCAGGGCACGCACGGTCTTGGCCAGCTCCACTGCTTCTTGTGAAAGGAATCCGATCATTCTGAAAGCGGGAAAAAGGATCAGCAAGGTAATCAGAACTGTGACGATCAGGGCGGTTATCGTAGCTCTGCTCCTGAGGAGTTTTAGGAGCCAGGCATATGCCGGGTAGACGATGACCGCCAAAATTGCTGCCCAGGTGATGGCTTTGAGAAACGGACTGATGATCAGGACGGCGAGACAGAGAAGGATCAGAAGTAGGGCAAAGAAGAAAATGGTGACGAGCCAGTTCTGGTTCATGTTCCTAAAGTAAGCCCGGAGATGGCCCCACACTATAGGCGGAAGGGATGTGAGCTGCAAGTTGCCCGAGGATGCTCGGAAGATCTTTTCACCGCGGTCGACTCACGGATCTCACCATTCAAAATCCTCTGCCCGGAATGTATCCTTTGAGGTAGCATGCCGAGGTCAGTGGGTTTATCTCCGACGGGCCAAGCCTCACAGCTCATTACCGGCCTGTCGCGGTTTACGTGCGGCTGATTCTAAAACGCTCCAGGCCGGGGAGCCTTCCTCTAGAGCAGCCCGCGCGCTTCGAGCTGGTCATCCGTCTTAAAACCGCCAAGGCCCTCGGCATCACAACTCTGCGGGACGTGCCGGAAGCGATCATGCGGGCAGATAGAGTGATCAAATAATTTTAGGCCTCCGGCAGTCCTTGCGAGCGCGCTCTTGGGGTGGTACCAAAACAGCTAGATGGAGACCAGCGATTTGAGTTCCCTTCCGGGTGGCAACGCAGTCTGCCAGGGGCTTGAGGATCTGGCGGCAGGGAAAGAATCGGAGACTGCCCTCCTGGTCCTGGTCGGTGCCCCGCGGTTGCGCCGCCTCGAGCTAGAGATACCCGAAGACAACGCAAACATGCCTGAGCATCGGTTTTACCAACTCCTCGCCCGCTCGGACCCAGATTCGGCCCACTCGCGCTATAATGCCCTTATCCGTCGCCTTGTCAGCTTCGAACGAGCCCTCGAACGTGCCATATATAGCAAGCGCAGGCCGTAAAACTTTTTGAGGAGATTGCGCCGCAAATGTATCGCTACCCTGCCATTGACACCGGTGCCTTTAAGCGAGCTGTGGAGCAAGCCATCAAGACTCTCGAAAGATCCAAACAGGCGTAGTCTTCCCGGCGCGCAACCAACAAAGTTCGATTTCATTATCAGTCTCAGGACGGCTAAAGACCTGGGTCTCACGATCCCGCTTGAGGTGCTCATGCGGGTGGAAAAGGTAATCAAATGGTTTTTGAACTCTGGTGCAAGATTAGGGAAGGGCGGGGGCAAGAACCCCTCACCACTGAAGGACGGTGGCTAGATCGTGGCGGAACGTAATCTCGAAGAGATGAAAGCAATCTAACCGGCCGAGTAATAGGGGGACTTCTTCGAGAAGGCACCAAGCGACCCTGGCTGGGAATACCTTAGAGCCGACCTGGAGTTGAAGACGGCGGATAACAATAGGGACTCCCCGTTCGCCGATACCTTTGATCTCTCGGATCTCCTGCGGAGAGGCCAACGTCAGCCCTAAGAGGTCGCCGACGGATTTTGGAATGAGGGTAATGTCAGCACCGGAATCGACATAGAACAACTGGGGTACACGCCGACGTCGGTGAATGACAATGAGACGAGCGACCGGACGCCAAATGGAACCAAAGAGGTCGCTACTCTCTCTGCGGAACGCGAACTCTACCTCCATAGGAGACAAAGGACCAAGGTCTCTACGCGAGGCAGCTTCCCAATGGTTGGAGTTGAGGAAGGGAACCGCCGCTTGGCCTGTTTCCAGACCGTCTGTGCGTTCGATCCAGAGGCAACGACCTTCTGGCCCACAATAGCGACGTATTGGCCAGCAAAGCGTGAAAGATCCGCTCGGATAAAGAAATCAAATTCGACGCTAGAAGCATTCTTCCGTCGCCGTTTGGGCATCCACTTGTCTCCCCTTGAAAATTACGTTAACAAGCCATGGTGGGTTCGTCAACCTGAGTCAAGGGTATCCTTAAGGTCGCCCATGAAGGGCTTGTCACGGTCGCCTCCCACGGGATGGTAAGCTGGCCGAAGCAACTCTGCTATTAAGGCGCAGCATAAGAGCTACCTTCGGATAATTCCTTTTACGCTTCACAAACTTTTCCTTTCAAAAATTCCACCGCGCACTCAGCAGCTTAACTAGGCAGGGGACAAGATCCTAAAGGGCGCCAAGCCCGGCGAGCTCCCCGTGAAGCAGCCGACGAAGTTCGAGCTGGTGATCAATCTGAAGACCGCCAAACAAATCGGCCTGACGATCCTACCTGAAGTGCCCATGCGGGCGGATAAGGTGATCAAATGAGGCGAAGCAAAGTTGCTACGCTGAAGTAGCAGAAAAGCTTCTTTTCCTTCTTCCTTCTAAGCTCAATTAAACTCGCTGGCACCAAGCTTTCTCCTGTTAGTTCACTAGCTTACCTGTTAGGCGGCATTGGCGCTGACTACTGGCACAACCCTTGCCATTGGAACGAGTTGACACTGACTCGAAAGGAGAAAGTTATGAAGAAAAAAATATTCCATGGTCGTTTGATTGAAGTGGCTTTAATTGCTGCCACAGTCATGGCGGTGGGGTGGGCGGGTGCGCAGCCTACCCAGGCGGCCGAGATCAAGGTATTGAGCGCCAACGGGATGCGGGAGGTCATGGAAGACCTCGGGCCGAAGTTCGAGCGAGCGACCGGACACAAGCTCGCGATCACGTACGCCAACTTGGGCGCGATCGTGAAACGTGTCCAGGGCGGCGAAACCGCCGACGTGGTCATCACGCCCCGGCAGGGGATCGATGGCTTCGTGAAGGACGGGAAGGCTGATGCGGGCAACGTGACTGCGCTCGCCCGCACGGGCACGGGCGTGGTCGTCCGCAAGGGCGCCCCCAAACCCGATATCTCGTCGCCCGAAGCCTTGAAGCGCACGCTGCTCGCTGCAAAGTCGATCAACTATGCCGATCCGGCGCTCGGTGGCGCGCCCAGCATCCACTTCGCGAAGGTGCTCGATCGCCTCGGGATCGCCAACGAGATGAAACCGAAGACGATCTACGCCAAAAACACCGCCGATACGGGAGTCCAGATTGCAAACAGCAAGGCCGAGATCGGCGTGGGCCAGTTACAGCAGCTCATGTCGGTCGCCGGCATTGAAATCGTGGGCCTGCTGCCGGGTGATCTGCAAGACACCATCGTCTTTACTGCGGCAATCATGGCCGGCGCCAAGGACGCCGAGGCATCGAAGGCGCTGGTCAATTTCCTACGCACGCCCGAGGCGGCAGCGGTGATCAAGGCGAAGGGCATGGAGCCTGGCACTCCGTGATGGCGACTGCCGCTCTGAACCGGGCGAGCTTGTCAAAGCTTGCCTGTCACCTAGCATCGCGCCACGTGCAAAACCGCAAACCATAAGTGCGTCGCCTACCGAAACTGGGGCCTAAACCCCGCTTTCTTGCTATGAAGCAAGGATTGGCCGATGCCGCTGTGCTCGGTTCACCGTTTGATTTTCTGGGCAAGAAGATGGGGTTTGTTGTCCTTGCCAGGGCCTACGAACTTTTCAGTTATCCTACTGGTGGTCTAGCAGCGAGTGTGAAGAAAATCAGGGAAAGACCGGATGAGAGCAAGCGCGTGATCAAGGCAGGGATCAAGGCCAGCCGCTATATTCATCAGAACCATGAGGGCACGATTCAGGTTATGATGGAGTGGCTGAAGATCGATAAAGAGATGGCCACGGCCACCTACGAAAGCACCTCGAAAGCCTTTAGTGAGGATGGAACTATACCCGAAGATGGACTCCGTCTGGTGATTGATGAGGCCAAAACGTCTGCCAATCTCCAACGCCAGGTTCTGTTCAGCGATGTCGCGGATCTCTCGATTCTCAAAGAGGCTCAAAAGGAGCTAGGGATCAAGGGGAGGTAGGGCTCCTTTATTGACTGCGGGAATGTCTAGGAGTAGTTTCGGCATGGACGCTCTCTGGAAAATCTCTCTTGCTTCGAAACGGCGGTGTTTGGATTGGAGACAAAACCCATGCGCGAAAAGATTATCGGGTTTGCACTGACTGCTGTCATTTTGGTTTCCGTCCATCTGGCCGAGGCGCAGCAGCCGGCGAAAATCCCTCGGATAGGATACCTAACTGCTTCCTCCCTTTCCGTTAACCCGGCTCGCATTGAGGCGTTCCGCCAGGGTCTGCGCGAGCTTGGATACATAGAGGGGAAAAACATTGTCATTGAGTGGCGATCTTCAGAAGGGAAAGCGGATCGCCTCCCTGCGCTTGCGGCCGAGCTAGTGCGTCTCAAGGTAGATGTCATCGTCACGAGCGGTCCGGTAGCAACCCGTGCCGCCAAGGAAGCGACGACCACGATTCCCATTGTCATGGCGCAGGATATCGATCCTGTTGGGAGCGGGTTTGTCGCCAGTCTGGCCCGACCTGGCGGGAACATTACTGGATTGTCAACTTTCCGCCCGGAGTTGAGCGGCAAACAACTGGAGCTTCTGAAAGAAATCGTTCCCAGGCTCTCCCGCGTGGCCGTCCTCGGGACTTCGACCCAACCGGGCTACGCACAACAGTTAAGAGAGGTGGAGCTCGCCGCAGGGGCGTTCGGAGTGAAGCTTCAATACCTGGACGTCCTAAGTCCCAAGGATATTGAGACCGCATTCCGAGCCGCAGACAAGGGGCGGGCTGACGCAGTCCTTATGCTGGTGGCGGGCGTCGTCGCCGGCGATCACCGAACAGAGATTGCAGAGCTTGCGGTAAAGAGCCGGCTGCCAGCGATATACGACAGGCGAGAATTTGTGGACGATGGTGGCCTCATGTCCTATGGGACAAACTTCGCCGACTTGTCCCGGCGCGCCGCCGTCTATGTGGACCAAATCGTCAAAGGCGCCAAGCCGGCCGAACTCCCTGTCGAGCAGCCTACGAAGTTCGAGCTGGTGATCAACCTCAAGACCGCGAAGGCCCTCCGCCTCACGATTCCGCCTGAGGTGCTGATGCGGGCGGACAAAGTCATTAGATAATTGTGGATTTTCGATTAAGGGAAGATACGACAACTTATGGAGAAAAAGAAGATTCTGGTCGTGGAAGACGGAGAATTTAACCGTGACTTACTGATTCAGCTCCTGGGAGACCAATACCAGGTGGTGGTGGCGGTTGACGGTGAGGAGGGAGTCAGAAAGGCGGAACAGGAGAAGCCGGATCTCATCCTCATGGACCTAGGCCTCCCCGTTTTAGATGGCTGGGAAGCGACCGAGAGGATCAAAGCGAATAGAGGGTTGAGGCACATCCCGGTTATCGCCGTCACATCCCACGCAATGGTAGGCGACGAGAGAAGGGCGCGTGAAGTGGGCTGCAATGATTATCTCTCCAAGCCGATTGACGAGGAGGAGTTGCTGGGAAAGATCAGGAAGTATATTTGACCTGCCTGGGCTCCTTTTTATAAGCGGCTGGATAGGACTATAATGCGGCCCCTCATGGCGCTTACAAATCAGTTGCTAGCGCTACCGTTGCTTCAGATCTTCCGTGGGCGCCGCCGCGGCCGCCTGGTCCGGCACTACTTCATCCTTTCCGCCATTCTGATCGGCGGCGGGCTGATTACGAGTGGCCTTCTCGAGATTTACTTCCGATACAAGGAGAGTCAGGAGCAGGTAGCCCTCTTGCACCAAGAAGTGACAGCCGGGACGGCCTTCGAGATCGAACGGTTCATTCAAGACCTCGAAGGAACCATTAGAGCAGCCACGAAGAGCCGGGAGATTGTCCGTAAGGGGCTTACGCCGGAATACAAGTTTGAGCTGGAGAAGCTCCTGACCATCGCTCGCCCGATTACCGAGGTGGCGGCTCTCGATGCTCACGGTTTCGCACAACTACGCGTTTCGCGCTTGCGTGCGGTCTTCCCGGTTGAGCGGCGCGATCTCTCCGGCTCGGTAGCTTTCCGGCAAGCCAAGGAAGGGAAATCTTATTTCGGGCCGGTCTATTTCGTCCGAAGCTCTGAACCTTATATGACCGTTGCTGTTCCCATCGAACGGTTTGCGGGCGAGGTTATTGGTGTCCTGCAGGCCGAGGTCAACCTAAAATATATCTGGGACGTGGTTTCGGGAATCAAAGTCGGAAAAGCCGGTTACGCCTATGCAGTCACGCGCTCTGGAGATCTCATCGCCCACCAGGATATTGGTCTGGTCCTACAGCAGCGTAACATAGCTCATCTTGAGCAGGTTAAACGGGCTTTCCGGCCCACGTCGGGCAGGGCTGAAAAGAAAGCGATAGTGACCCATAACTTGCAGGAAGAAAAAGTTTTCAGCTCCTACGCGCTTATCCCGGCCCTCGACTGGGCGGTATTTGCTGAACTCCCTACTAGGGAAGCCTACGGTCCGCTTTATGCGTCTCTGTTCCGCACTTCCACCCTCCTTCTCGTGGGTCTTGCCATGGCTCTTTTCGCCAGCGCCTTCGTTGCCCGGCGCGTCGTCCGCCCTCTTCGAAAGCTACGCGAAGGAGTAGGACAAATTGGGTCCGGCGATCTGAGCTTTCGCGTGGAGCTTAAGACCGGAGACGAGCTGGAAGCCCTCGGAGAAGAGTTCAACAAGATGACCGCCAGTCTCCAAGACGCCCAGGCGGGATTGGAGCGCAAAGTTGCGGAGCGAACCCGCGAACTCATAGTTGCCAATCAGAGACTCGATGAGGCCAGCCGTCATAAGTCGCAGTTTCTCGCCAACGTAAGCCATGAGCTTCGGACGCCTCTGAACGCTATCATAGGCTTCACTCGACTCGTCCTGCGCAAGACCGAGGGGCAGATACCTGACTTACAGAAAGAGAACCTCCAAAAAGTTCTCATAAGCTCCGAGCACCTCCTCAACCTCATTAACAGCCTCCTGGACCTCTCTAAGATCGAGGCAGGCCGCATGGAGATCTTTGTAGAGTCATTCAGCCTAAACGATCTCATTGATACGGTGGCCTCGACCGTCGAACCCATGCTGAAGGATGGCCGTGTCCATTTAATCAAGGAGATCAGCTCGGATATCCCACCCCTGAACACGGATCGAGAGAAGCTCAGACAGATCATTCTGAACCTCCTCAGCAATGCGGCGAACTTTACAGAAAAGGGTGAGATCAAGGTTTCGGCCTGGCGGGAGGACGGATCGCTCAAGCTGTTTGTGTCTGACACCGGAATCGGCGTAAAAGAGGAGGCGCTGGGCTATATCTTCGAGGAATTTAGGCAGGTCAATGTGGGGACAAAAGGGGGTGCGGGAAGCGGACTCGGACTGGCGATCGTCAAGAGGCTGCTGGATATGCTCGGTGGTCAGATCAGTGTCGAGAGCGAGGTTGGAAAAGGCTCGAGGTTTATTATCACGCTGCCGATGAATCTGAAAACGGTTAATTCGCATGTTGAACAAGATTTTGATCGTCGATGACGAACCCTTCAACCTGGATCTTTTGGAGCAAGAATTAGCTGACAAAGGTTACGCCGCCGAACGAGCAATTAACGGTACACAGGCCCTCCAAAAAATCGATTCCCTCCACCCCGATCTTATCCTTCTCGACTACCAGATGCCCGACATGAACGGGCTCGAGGTGCTGAAAGAGATTCGCAGGCGGGGCAACGACGTCCCAGTGGTGATGATCACCGCCTACGGTACCATCGAGCGGGCCGTTCAGGCGATGAAGGAAGGGGCCTATGATTTTATCACCAAGCCGTTTGATCCAGACCATATTGCTCTCGTTGTTCGGAAAGCTCTAGAGCGGGAAAGACTCAAAAGAGGGGTGGAAATCCTCGCGGAGGAGGTGGAGGGGCGCTATCGCCTCGTCGTTGGCAAGAGCGTCAAAATGAATCAGGCCGTAGAAACGGCTAAGAAGGCGGCGAACAGCAAGGCTACGGTCTTACTGTTGGGCGAGAGCGGTACCGGCAAGGAAATCTTCGCGCGAGCTATTCACGCCTGGAGTGAGAGAAAATCAGAGCCCTTTGTGGCTGTAAACTGCGTTGGCCTTTCGAAGGAACTTTTAGAGAGCGAGCTTTTCGGCCATGAGAAAGGGGCCTTTACTGGAGCCCATCAGCTTAAAAAGGGCAAGATGGAATTGGCCCATGGCGGCACGGTCTTTCTGGATGAGGCGGGAGATATTTCTCAGGAGCTTCAAACCAAGCTCCTCAGATTTCTCCAAGAACGGGAGTTCGAGCGCGTGGGTGGGACCAAACCTATTCGTGTTGATGTCAGGATTATTGCCGCGACGAACCGCGACCTGGATGCGTGGGTCAGAGAGGGTCATTTCCGTGAAGATCTTTACCACCGCCTCAATGTCATTCCGATCGGCCTTCCACCCTTAAGGGAGAGAAGGGAAGATGTCCCTGACCTAGCCCACTATTTCCTGCGGCGCTTTTCCAAAGAAACCAAGAAAAACTTCACTGAGATTAAGGAGGAGGCCCTGGAGAAACTCCTGGCCTACGACTGGCCCGGAAACGTGCGCGAGTTGGCCAATGTGATGGAGCGGGCCGTGGTCCTGGGAGAGGGTCCCAGGATCGATCTAGCGGACCTACCAGCCAGGATCGCCCTGGTCCGCCCACCCCTTCCCGGCGAGCGGGCGTCGTACCGTGAAGCGGTGGATGCCTACAGGCGAGAGTTGATCGTGAAGGCTCTCAAGCAGGCTGAAGGCAATCACGCCGCTGCCGCCAAGCTCCTCGGCCTTCATCGAACCCATCTTTTCCGGCTGGTCAAAGCGCTGCGCATCGGCTGAAAGCTACTTCGATCCCTGACCTTTGTTGCTCCTGGGTTGCGTGACGATTGCGAGGCGGTGGAGTCCGGCGCCGCGAGCGAGGTCCATGACCTCGACTACCTTACCGTGGGGTACGCGCTGATCGGCCTGAATCAGGATTTGGGTTTCTCGGTTCGACCGGGCCGCATTTTTGAATTGATCTCCCAGGCTGGGGAGATCCACCGGCTTTTCGTTTAGAAAGAGCTGGCCTTTCGCCGTCAGGACAACGCGGAGATCCCTTTTCTCCCGCGTGATCTCTTGGGCGGTGGACCTGGGCAGCTGGACCCGGATGCCGGGGGTGGAGATGAAGTTGAGGGAGAGGGCGAAAAAGATGAGCAGGTTGAAGACGGTGTCCACGATCGGCGTGATGTCGAGAAGGCTGGAATCCTTTTTCGCCTCTTTCTGAAACCGCATTTCAGCTGCCCCCCTCTTTCTCCTTCAGCAGATCCACGACGCGAATAGAGTGCTGTTCCATCTCGCGGATCAGCGCATTCGTTTTGCTCTGCAAATACTTATACATGACGATCGTAGGGATGGCGACGGTCAACCCAGCGTAGGTCGTGATCAGGGCCTCTGAGATACCGCCAGCCAGAGAGGCGGGATTGACCACACTCTGACTGGAAATCACAGAAAAGATTTTGATCATACCGGAGATCGTTCCCAGAAGACCAAGCAGTGTGCTGACTCCCGCTATGGTTCCCAAGCCCTCAACAAAGCGCTCCAGGGAGGCGCTTTCCTGCCGGCCTACCTCTTCCAAGTATTCCTTGATGACCTCCCGTCTTTTGCCGAAATTTTTGATTCCCACCAGGAGAATACGTGCGATGGAGGAGCGGTTTTGCTGGCAGCGCATGATCGCGTCGGGAATGCCGCCTTTGCGGATAAGCTCCTCCACCTCAGGAACAAAATCGAGCGGTAGCACGCGGTTCCGCCTGAGGTTCCAAGATCTTTCGAGGAAGATGGCCAGCGCCGTAATGGAACAAAGGAGGATCGGATACATGAAGATTCCCCCTTTGATGAAGAAGTCAATCATAGTGTTTGGGTTGAAATTTTTCCCGCAATCTACCTCAGGATGGGGCTCAAGGCAAATGCGCTGAGCGAATAAGTTCCTAAGGATCGGCGCTCCGCGGCCTAAAAATGAGTCCAGCAGGAATATAAAACGGCCTGTTATTTTTTCATTGGCTCAACGTTTTGGTTTAGCGAAGTAAAACGCTATAAGTCTGTTTGGATCTGGCGTTTAAAAATAGAAATATTTTTTTAAAATTGCATTTTTTTCTTGACATACAATACGTTGTATCGTTATAATTTTTCCACCTACAAAATGTGGGAGGGTTTTAAGCAAGAAAATCTCTTCGCCTGAGGTTACAGATTGTTTTTCTCGCGCACAAACCCGCCCCGGGAATCCTATAAGGAGGTGCCTATGGCAGCGAAGAAAAAAGCCAAGAAGAAAAAGAAGTAGTGTTTCTAGAGATGTGGAGTGGTGGGGATAATGCATTAAAAAACCCTCCTGATCATCTCAGGCGATAGGGTAGCTGTTCTAGCTGCCTAAAAAACAGGCCCTCCGGTAACAAAGCCAGGAGGGCCTTGTTTTTTGCGTCGCCGAGTGCACCCGATGAAAGCACCATGGAAAAGTGGATTAATAATCTGCTCGTTGATGCTTCCCCTCCGGAGAAACGCAAATTTAAGTCGCCTCTGGTCTTTGTGCATGGTCTGTGGAGCGGCTCCTGGTGCTGGCAACCCTGGTCGACTCATTTTGCCAACCTTGGCTGGGAATGTTGGGCTGTTAACTTACGGGGCCGATTTGGGGAACGCGCGATCGAGACCCTGAGGCAGCTAACCTTCCAGCAGTGCGTTGAGGATCTCAAGCGGGTTATCCGAGAGGCCCCTTTTCCACCGGTCGTGCTGGGCCACAGCTTCGGAGGACTGATCGCGCAGAAGGTCGCCGAGGAAGAAAAGCTGTCGGCTTTGATTTTGCTCTCGAGTCTACTTCCGGGAGGGGATCCCATGGCTTCGACCCGTGCCCTGCGGCTCCTGCGGCTTAAGTACCTTCCGCTCATTTGGCTGCGCCGGACTTTTTCTCCGGACGAAAGGGATTTCAGTCGAAGTTGGCTCGCCTCGCTGCCGGAGCGCCAGCGTAGTGATATCTCCCGCCAGATGGTGCCGGAGTCCAGCCACCTGGTGAGCGAATTGTTCCGCCGCCGCGTGGAGATTGATCCAGGCCACTTCAGCGGTCCTGTCCTCGTGGTGGGAGGGAGCGCGGACAGGGTAGTACCCGTGACGGCGCTGAAGGCCTTGGCTGATAGGCTGGGCGCCGATTTTCAACACTATCCGGAGCATGGCCACTGGATTCTCCAGGAAGAGGGCAGTGAAAAGGTCGTGCGCGATATCCACCGCTGGCTAATGCAAAGGCTGGGGGAGGCGATATGGCTCGCAGAATCTCCTGATAGGGGATGAAGAAGCTTGGCCGTCGCGGGCCGGAACTCTGAGGCCCCAACGCCCGTTCCCATTAAAAAGGGCTATTGCTTCCGGGTTATGAGTCCGTTAAAGTTAACCAAGTTATGTAGGCCCGCTGAAGGTAAGTTCATGAGAACCAGGCGTTTTTTTTCTGTTCTGCTCGGTGTTTTCTTTTCTCTCTCTCCAAACCTGCCCCTTGCGCTAAAACCGGGGGGCGGGCTTGGCTGGGCCCAAACTTCTCGGAGCCAGATCAACTACAAATTGGTTCCGAATCTGGAGCCGCTGAAAGAGCGCGGCCCCACACCGGATTTTGGCCTTCCAACGCCGCCGGGCAAAAAGGTTTTTCTGCAGGACTTCAAGGGGAAGCTCGTCTTCCTGAATTTTTGGGCCAGCTGGTGCCTTCCCTGCCGGGAGGAAATGCCGGCAATGGAGCGGCTCTACCAGGAGTATAAGAACCGGGGGTTGGTGATTCTCGCGGTCAACGTGAAGGACCAGCGGACCAAGGCCTTGGATTTCGTCAAAGAACTCAAACTGACCTACCCTATAGCCCTTGATTCGGACGGCCAGGTTGGGCTCCTGTACGGCGCTTGGGGATTGCCGACCACCTATCTGATTGGACGCGACGGTACCGGTTTGGCCAGAATTTGGGGTCCAGCTCAGTGGTACAGTCCCGGGGCGAGGGAGCTCATCAGGACGCTATTGGAGGCCAATTGATAACCGACCTCAATATCCTGGTTGCTTTCACGGCGGGAATTTTTTCCTTTCTTTCCCCTTGTGTCTTGCCCCTGATCCCTTCCTACCTGTCTTTTGTCTCGGGCGTCTCGTTGGAGGAGATGCGTGCGGCTCAGGTTGAGAGTCGTGTGCGCCGGCGCGTGGTCTTGAACTCGCTGGCATTCATCTTTGGTTTCTCTCTAGTCTTTGTCTCTCTCGGTGTCTCGGCTAGCTTTTTAGGCAGCCTTTTTTTAGGTTACCGCAGTTTCATCCGTGTCTTGGGTGGAATCCTCATTGTCCTCGTAGGGGGTTATCTCACGGGGCTTTTTAAAATCCCTCTTTTGGATCGCTACCTCCAGTTGCAGTTGAATCAACTCAAGGATAAGCCTGCGGGTTATTGCGGATCGATTCTAGTAGGAATTACTTTTGCTGTGGCATGGACGCCGTGTGTTGGGCCAATCTTGGGGGCGATTCTCACACTGGCCGGGACTTCTGCGGACGTTGAAAAAGGTATCTTTCTTCTTGCCACTTATGCTTTAGGCCTAGCCTTTCCGTTTTTCCTTAGTGCGGTGGCGTTAAATTCATTTTTCCAGTTTTTTAGCGGCTTTCGGCGCTATGTTCATGCGGTCCATATGGGCGCCGGTATCCTGCTGGTCGTTGTCGGGATCCTTCTCGTCACAGACTATATTACCGTGCTTAACATCTATGCTATCCGTCTCACCCCCGCGTGGTTGTTGAAAAGGCTCTAGCCTAGCTTCGTGGCTCGTGTTCGTGCTTCGTGTTCGATGGCGAGCACGGGCGACGAGCACGATCACGGTCCAACCTGTGGTTTGACCTCCCATGGGGTAAGTGGTAGTTTTTTGAAACTCGCAGGCGGTTATGCTCGTCATCGCCGCGCGTAAAGATGCCGGAACCTCATGAAGGAGAAAATGGAAGAACAGATTCGCTTTATCCTCAAGTCCATCGGTGAGGACCCCGATCGGGAAGGTTTGCGGAAAACCCCATTCAGGGTCGCCGAGGCGCTGAGCTTCCTGACCCGGGGCTACCGGATGGATCCGGACAAGGTCATCAACGATGCAGTGTTTACGGAAGACTACCAAGAGATGATCGTGCAGAAAGACATCGATTTTTTTTCCCTATGTGAACACCATCTGCTCCCGTTTTTCGGCAAGGCTCATGTGGCGTACATTCCCCACCGTAAGATCGTAGGCGTGTCCAAACTGGCTCGGTTGGTCGACGTCTATGCTCGGAGACTGCAAGTTCAGGAACGGCTTACCAACCAGATCGCCACCACGATCATGGAGAAGCTGAACCCCCTTGGGGTCGCGGTGGTGATCGAGGCCGAGCATCTGTGTATGAAGATGCGGGGAGTAGAGAAGCAGAATTCCCAGATCATCACGAGTACGCTGCTGGGCGCCTTCAGGAGCCGGCAGGAAACGCGCAATGAGTTCATGAACCTAATCCGGCAGAAGAGTTAAAGAGGCAACCATGGAAGTCAGATTCAGAGATCTAAGCCCGGATCGAATCAAAACGGATCTGTTGGTTCTTCCCGTCAGGGAAAAACGGTTGGAAGACCCGACGGTTCGGCTGTTGGACCGGCGCCTGAAGCGGAGCCTTTCTGAACGGATCGAAAAGAGCCAGTTCACAGGCGCGGAAGGGACAACGCTGCTTCATGCTACGGGCGGGCTCCTACCGGCAACTTACCTGCTCCTGGTGGGGTTGGGAAAAGAGGAGATTGAAACCGATTCGTGGAGAAAGGCTGCGGCGCGGGCCAAGAAAGAAGCTTCCGGGATCGGCGCCGAGGAGATCGCATTCTACTTCGCACCGGAGCGAGACCCGGAGGGGGCGACAGGGGCTATCGTCGAGGGAACATTGTCCGCCTCGTACCAATTTCATAAATATCGCTCCAACAGCAAGCCGCCGCCCGCCGTGCGCGCCATTACCCTGTTTCGGTCCGGGCTCAAACGGAGCGCGGCGATGGAGCGCAGTGCGCGTCTGGCTTTGGATCTCGGTCCTGGAGTATTTCTCGCCCGTGACCTTGTGAACGAGCCTCCTTCCGTGACCACGGCCCGCTTCTTGGCCGACCAGGCCGGGCGATTCTGTCGTGGCCGTGGGCTGAGCGTCGAGGTTTGGGGGAAGAAAAAAATTCAAGCGATGAACCTGGCCGGTCTTTTGGCGGTCAACCGCGGTAGCACCGAAGAGCCCCGCTTCATAATTATTCGCTACAAGCCTTCGCGGGCGCGCAAGAGGGTGACCCTGATCGGTAAAGGGATTACCTTCGATTCGGGAGGCCTGTCTCTGAAGCCGGCCAAGTCCATGGAGACGATGAAACTGGATATGGCCGGCGGCGCCGCTATCATAGGCGCGATGAGCCGGCTGCCGTATCTCCGGCCCGAGACCGAAGTTACCGGCTATATCCCCACGACCGATAACTTGCCGAGCGGCAGCGCGCAGAAACCCGGGGATATCATTCGCTATCTCAACGGCAAGACCGTGGAGGTGTTGAACACGGACGCGGAAGGAAGATTGATCCTGGCCGATGCCTTGGCCTACGCCGCCAAGCAGAAACCCGACTGTATGATCACCTTGGCGACTCTGACCGGCGCCTGCATGGTCGCCCTGGGGACCGAGGTGGCGGGTATCTTCGGCAACGACCAGCCCCTGGTGGACAGCCTCATTCGCTCAGGTCGAGAGGCCGGGGAAAAGCTATGGCAGTTGCCCCTCGTGAAGGAATACCGCGAAGAAATCAAGAGCAGCGTGGCGGATCTAAAGAACGTCGGTGGCTCGTACGGGGGGGCCATCACGGCCGCTCTGATGCTCCAGGAGTTCGTCGACGGCGTTCCGTGGGCACATCTGGATATCGCCGGACCATCCTTCGCAGAAAAGGAGATGCCCACCTGCCCCAAGGGTGGGACCGGGTTCGGCGTGCGCACGCTGCTCAAGTTTCTCGCGACTTTTTAAGGAGGACCGCATCGATGGCAAGTATTACCCAAGTGGGAGACAGTAACTTTGAGGCCGAGGTGATCCGTTCGGATTTGCCCGTCTTGATCGATTTTTGGGCCCCCTGGTGCGGCCCGTGCAAATCGATCGCGCCGGTGATCGAGGAGTTGGCGCGCGAGTACGAGGGCAAGCTTAAGGTCGCCAAGGTTAATGTCGACGAAAACCCGGTCACCCCGTCGCACTACGGGATACGCGGCATTCCCAATCTTCTCATCTTGAAGCGTGGTCAGGTGAAGGAGCAGATCGTAGGCGCGGTTCCCAAGGCGCGGCTGGTGGAGGCGATCGAGAGGGCGCTGGTCTAGAACATGAAGCGACGCATGCTGACGTTCATCATGAGACCAATGGCCGTCATCATAGAAACCAGCGATGAGCCCCCGTAGCTGACCAGTGGGAGCGGGATGCCCACCACGGGCAAGAGGCCGGCCACCATGGCGACGTTGATGACGACCTGCCAGAAGACGATGCTCAACATTCCGAAGACCAACAGGGACCCAAAGCGATCTTTGGCGCGCGCTACCACCCTGAGGGAAAAGGCGATCAACAAAAAGTAAAGCGCGAGCAAGAGCAGGCCGCCGACAAATCCCCACTCTTCGGCGAAGACGGAGAAGACGAAGTCGGTATGCTGCGCGGGCAAGAAATCAAGCTGATTCTGGGTCCCTCTGAGGTAACCTTTTCCGAACAGCCTGCCCGAGCCGATAGCGATCTTGGATTGAATGATGTGATAACCGGCTCCTAAGGGATCGAGATCCGGATTGAGAAAAGTCAATACGCGTCTTTGCTGGTAGGGCTTGAGAAACTGCCAGGCAACGGGTAAGAATATCATCCCCGCCGCGACCAGGTAGGAAAACGACCTGAGGCGCAGCCCCCCCATTAGGACTACGCTCATAAAAACAAGAAAGAGAACTACCGCAGTCCCGAGGTCGGGCTGTACGAGCGTCAAGAGCATCAACGGAGCCACGATGAGGGCGGGCCACCAGAGATCGCGCAAGCGATAGCCCCCGGCGGGCTCATCGTATTGGAGATATTTGGCCAGGACCAAGACGGTGGCCAACTTGGCCGGCTCGGAGGGTTGCAGGGTGAAAACCCCGAGGTTGATCCAGCGCTGGGATCCTCCACCAAAGGAACCGACAAAAAGGACGAGCACCAGAAGCCCGAGCGCGCCCGCGTAGAAGGGATAGGCGAGCCGGTCGATGACGTGATAATCTATGGTCATGGTCAGGATCATAGCCAGCCCGCCGATCACAAACCAGGAGAACTGTTTCGAAGCCAAGTTGGCCTCTTCTCCCGTGACACTGTAGGTGGCGCTGTAGATGGTGAGGATTCCCAGGAAGATAACCCCGAGCGTCAGACCGAAAAGCGCCCAGTCGAAATGGGAAATGAGCCTGCGATCAATCTGCACGA
>Ga0209751_10002847_pt1 | contig 17066 bp, 11 predicted proteins | sample RifCSP13_1_FD_184019 | JGI IMG/M metagenome (GOLD analysis project Ga0209751, IMG submission 184019) | Soil microbial communities from Rifle, Colorado - Rifle CSP2_sed 13_1 (SPAdes) (version 2) | ecosystem: Environmental > Terrestrial > Deep subsurface > Rock core/Sediment | place: Rifle... | reverse complement strand
CCCGGGATCGGCCGGTGCCTCGCGGAGCGGGTCGTGCATGGGCGATACGAGACGATCGACCTGGCGCCGTACGCGCCGGATCGGTTCGCGAGGGGACGAGCGCTCACGTCCCTGTTCTCCATGCGGATCCTCGCGTGAGCCGGACGTCGACGTCCGACGCGGCGAGGGCGGGCCTCGGCGTCCGCGCGCATGATTCGGGGTTCCGGCCGGAAGGGCTAAGCCCCATACACATAGATACCCAGACGATGGCGACGAAGACCGTCAACCTGACGGAGGGCGCCTACGCCCGCCTGAAAGCCCTCAAGCGGGAGGGCGAGAGCTTCAGCGACGTGGTCGATCGCTTGACGGGAAAATTCGCGCTCCGGGACCTCGTAGGCATCCTCGACGAAGCCTCGACCCGCCGATTGCGCCGGGCGAAACAGGACGTCCGCGCGAGGCTTCGGAAGGGTGTGGAGGCGAAGCGCCGCGGGGTGGGATAGGACGGTCCTGCTCGGTAGCGAGGTCCTGATCGACCTCATGCGAGGAGACCAGGGAGCCGAACGACTGCTGGAAGGTCTGCTCAGTGGAACAGATCCCGTCGGAATCAGCGCGATCACGGTCATGCAGCTCTACCACGGCGTATCTCGATCGGCGGTCCCTTCGGCCGAGGTCGACCGCATCGAGCGCGCCTTGAAGGGGATCGCCACGTACGATCTGACGCGGGACGTCGCGGCCCAAGCCGGCCGAATCGACGGAGAGCTCGTCGCCCGGGGTGAGGCCATCGATCCGGCAGACGTCCTCATAGGGTCCACGGCTCTCGCCAGGAACGAGCCCGTCGTGACGCGGAACGCGCGCCACTTCTCCCGAATGAAGGGGCTTCGCCTCGTCGGCTACTAGGGAATCCCGGAGCCCGCGGCGCGGAGTCGGTCGGACGAGGACCCATGAGGGTGCGAATCCCACGTCGGGTGGCTCGGGGCGGGGCGCCGGACTCGGGCGCTCGCGGGTCCCCCTATCCTCCGGAGGTCTTTCGCCTCCGTTGGCGCCGGAGGAACAGGGCCACGGCCAGCGCGCCCGCGCCCACGGCGGCCCCGCCGAGGAGCCCGACGAGGAGCGGGTCTGGGCCTGGGACGGGCGGCCCCGGTCCGGGGAGGGTCACCGTCACGGAGAGGGCGGCCGTGGCGATGTTGCCGGACGTGTCCGTCGCGCGCGCGTAGATCGTGTTGGGTCCGTCCGCGAGCGTCAGGGTCCCTGACCAGGAGGCTGTGCCCGAGGCAAGGGACCAGTTCGCCCCGTCCGTGCTCACCTCCACCCGCTCGAGGCCGACGTCGTCGGAGGCGGTCCCGGAGACCGTCACGATCAGCGAGGTCAACGTGGAGCCGGCCGCGGGCGAGCCGATCGAGACCGTGGGGACCGTCGTGTCCGGGGGCGGAGCCGGCGTCGCCGGGATCTCTGCGGACCGAGGGCCGTCGCCGACCGCGTTGAGCGCGTTGACCGCGTAGTAGTATGTAACCCCGTTCGTGAGCCCCGTGTCCGTGAACCCGAGGACGTCGCCGACCGCGACGAGGGGGACGAGGCCGCCCGGGGCCGCGCCGCGGTGGACCCGGTAGCCGACGATCGGGGAGCCGCCGTCGGCGGCGGGCGGCTGCCACGTCAGGGTGACCTGCGCGTCGCCCGCGGTCGCCTGGAGGCCCTGCGGCGCGAGAGGCACGGAGACGGGTGTCGCGGACGCCTCCCCCGAGGGCGGTCCCTCCCCGACCGCGTTCACCGCGCGGACCGCGTAGACGTAGGCCACGCCGTTCGTCAGGCCCGCGTCCTCATGCGTGAGGACGTCGGCCAGGGTGGCCACGAGCGCGAGGCTGCCGGGCGCGGTACCTCGGTGGACCGTGTAGTTCGTGACCGGGGACCCGCCGTCGGCGGCGGGAGCGTCCCAGACGAGGACGACCCGGGCGTCGCCCGCGACCGCCCGGAGATTCCAGGGGGCCGCGGGCACCCCGGCAGGCCCGGCGGAGACCTCGTTCGACGGAGCGCCCTCCCCGGCCCCGTTCACCGCGGCGACCCGGTAGTAGTACGTCGCGCCGTCCGTGACGGCGGAGTCCACGTAGGCGTTCGCAAGACCCACGGACGCGTGCGCGACCTCCTCGCCGGGCCCGTCGCCCCGGTAGATCGCGTAGCCGACGATCGGGGTCCCGTAGCTGCGGGGCGTGCTCCAGCCCAGGGTCACGGATCCGCGGCCGCGCGACGCGTTGAGGGCGGGCGCCTTCGCGAGCTCACCCGCATCGATCCCGCGCAGCCAGGGCCGGTCCGGCACCTCGATCCCCCGGACAAGGGTCTCCGTCGTCGCGTTGTACACCCAGATGCGCTGCTGGGCCCAGTCGGCCACGTAGAGGGAGCCGTCCCGGCCCATCGCGATCCCCTGGGTCGTGGACTCGGGATGGGGCATGAACCCCCTCCAGGCCGCGGTCCCGAGGTCGAGCCGGCCGAAGCCCGCCCACCACTGGAATTGCGTGTGGAAGGCCTTCGTCCCGTCGGGCGCGAGGACCGCCTGGGACGCGAACCCGGAGATGGGGAGCGCGTCGACGACGACGTACGTCGCGGGGTCGAACCGGAGGAGGACGCTCGGGGAGCCCTGGGTGCTGATGACCCCGGAGCCCCCGTCCGCGGCGATGTCGACGTCGCCGAGGGCGTAGCCGGGCGTGTCGATCTGCCCCACGACGGCCATCGCGTCCAGGTCCACGACGCGCACGCGCTCGTTCCCCGGGCTCGCGAGGTAGGCCGTGCGCCCGTCCGGCGACACGCCGAGATGGGGCGGCCCGCTGTCGTCGAGGAGCGGGATCGTTCCCGTGAGGACCAGGCTCGTCGTGTCGATGAGGTAGAGGCCCTCCTCCGTCCCGGCGACGAGCCGGTCCGCGTCCGCCGCGGCCTCGATCCCGTCGATGTTGAGGTGACCGGAGAAGGAGAACCGCGCGACCTTCCGGCCCGTGGCCGCGTCGAAGCAGGTGACCGCGCTGTCCGTCCAACCCGCGCGGGTGGCGTTGTAGGCGGTGTACCCGCCGCCGCAGACGGTCCGCTGGTCCCGGGAGACGGCCACGGCCATGGGGAACGCGACGACCGTGTCCTGCGCCTCCAGGCGGACCCGGTAGAGCGGGTCCCCCGTGTCCGCGTCGAACGCCGCGACGTAGTTGCGGAACTCCGCCGCGACGAACGCCATCCGGGAGACCTCCCGGTGCCGGTACGCGAAGAGGTAGAGGCCCCAGGAGTGCAGGACGCCCGGCACGCTGGGGACCGAGGAGACGTGGAGGGTCCAGGTCCCGAGGCTGCGCTCGCCCCGGAACTGCCACAGGGCCTCGGACGGGGCCTCGTCGTACCCGAACACGGAGGAGAACCCGGAACGCCACGCCGTGCCGGTCACGTCCGTCGCGAGGATCTGGTCGAAGACGAGGACCCGCCTCCCGCTCGGGCTCTCGAGCTCGAGGCGGACCCCATCCCAGTAGTACGGCGTGTGGGACACGTTCGCGTGGACGTAGAGGTCCATGACCGCGAAGTCATCGGCGATCGCGAGGGAGACGTTCAGGGGGGTGACGCCGTCGAACGCCGACCCGATGTCGGCGGCGGCGTGGCCCGCCGTCTCGAAGCCATTGACGAGCACGTCCCGGTCGCCGTCCGGGTTCGTGACCTCGACGTCGTACACGCCCAGGGGGAGCGGCTGGACCGTTGCCGCGATCGTCCGAGCGTCGACGACGGTGTAGCTCGCGCACTCGATCCCGCCGAACGCGAGCCTCGCCCCCGCGACGAAATAGTCGCCCTCCACGGTGACGTTCGTGGCGCCCGTCGTGGTCCCGAAGTCCGGCGTGATCTCGAGGACCTGCGGGGGGAGGGCATCCCCCGTGTACGCGAACCCTCCGAGGAGGGAGCCCTGGACGACGAGGTTATCGGCGTTCGGCGGGACCTGGATGACGACGTCGACGGCCCCGGGGACGTTCGCGGGGGTCGACGCGGAGATCGTCGTGGCGTCGAGGACGCTGACGTTCGCCGCGTCGTACGCCCCGAAGCGGACCGTGGCTCCCGCGGTGAAGTTGAACCCGACGATGCTCACGGCGGTCCCGCCCGCCACGGGCCCGGAGGCCGGACTCACGCCGGCGATCTCCGGCCGGGGCAGGACGTACACGACGAGGTCGTACCTGCCGTACTCGCCGAGGGGGAGGGGACTCTCCGAGGCCCGGAAGGCCCGGATGAAGTACGACCCGGAGGTCGCGACGGAGAAGGCGATCAGGGAGGAGCGCGTCGAGACGTCCCGGTCATCGTTCGAGGCGAGGAGAGTGGTCCCGTCGGCCGCATACAGCTCCAGGACCGTGTCCGCGCCGTCCAGGAGGCCCGTGGTCTTGATCACATACTCCGTGCCGCCCGTGCCGGAGAACACGGACCAGTCCTCGTCCCCCGCGGGATAGAAGGTGTGGTGGTACGGGCTCCCGTCCGTCGCGGCGGGGACCGCGAGGGAGAAGGCGTCGTCCGCCTCGTGGGCGTCCGCGACGAACTCGATCCCGTGGGCGAGGAGGATCTGCGCGAACTCGGACGCGTAGCCCGGGTGGACCTGGAGCCACTGGTCGTGGAAGGTCTCCATGGAGATCGCCTTCGAGAACCCGGTCGCGTTCTCGCGGATGGAGACGAGGACGTCCCACACGAGGCGGTCTCCCGCGAGCCCGGGGAGGTCCATCGGGTCGTCCTCCACCCCCGGCGTGCCGTCCCGCGAGGCCGCGCCGTCGGCGACGTCGTTGAGGGCGTGGGCGACGGCGACCTCGTTCGCGGACGTCCCGTCCGTGAACGCGCCGTTGGCGTAGGACGAGGGCGTGTCCGTGTCGTTGGAGAGGGAGAAGCCGAACCAGTTGAGCGCGGTCCCGTTCGTCTCGATGTAGATCAGGGGCTGGGTCAGGTTCAGGAAGTCCCGCACGACGCCCATGAAGTACGAACCGAGCCCTTCCGTGTAGGACAGCCGGATGTCCACGGTGCCGGCGAGGCCGTGGCTGCCGTAGAACCCGGCGTCCGCGGAGTAGCTCAGGGCGATGTAGTGCCCCACCTCGTGGAGGATGATGTTGTCGTCGTAGGAGTCGTCGTCCGCGCTCGATCCCATCAGGTAGATGTGGCCGTTGAGGTCGTAGTACTTCCCGTCGTCCGTCCCCCGGGACCAGTGGACGGTGAGGTTCGTGGGTGGGTACGCGGAGGTGAGGTTCTCGACGTACCCCTCCGCGCTCCGCGCGAGGTCGAAGATGTGGAAGGGCCCGCCGACGGTCTCCTTCGTCGCGTTCACGGGGTCCGCGGTGAAGTCGAGGTCCGTCCCCGGCACGTGGTCCCGGAACACGGGGGACGATACCTCGTAGGGCTGCGCCCCGAACCTCGGGAGCGTGAGCACGGAGACGTTGAACAAGCTCGCCCGGTATTGCGAGGTCGTCCGGGCGCGGACGGAGACGTTCCGGATCATCTCATCGGAGACGAGAATCTGGAAGCGGCCCGTCTCGTCCGTGGAGCCCGTGCCGAGGACCTGACCCGTGTCGACGTCGTAGAACTCGACGTCCGCCCATCGGACCGGGGCCATCCACGTCACGCCCGTGAAGCCCCGTTCGTCGAGCTCCCGGTCCTCGAAGAGGAACCGGCCCTCGACCGAGTACGCGGCGAAGGGGACGATGGCCGAGCCCGACATCGGCCGCGCCTTGGCCGACGCCGTGGATTTCGAGTCCTTCGTCGCGAGCGTGGAGATCCCGTCCGGCGCCTTGTTGACGCCGGCGAGGAGCCACGCGAGCTCCGAGGCGGTCCCTGGCGCGGGCGGAGGCGACACGGGATACGTCCCCTCGTGCAGGGACGGGAGGGGGGAGGGATCGGGTCCCTCGTCCGCGAGGGCGATCACGGTCGGTCGTCCGGGGATCCCGGGGCCCGGGGCGTCCGGGGATGGGACCCCGTCGCGAGCCGCGTCAGGAGCTCGTCCCGTCCCCTCGTGCGCGAGGCCTGAGGAGGCCGAGGCGATGACGAGGAGTACCACGAGGAGCCCCCGCATGGCCAACCCATCGCGTCCCTCGCTTCCCATGGCGCCGGCTCAGCGGTTCCGCTATAAGACCCCTCCAACCCCATTCCGGGAATTGAGAGAGCGCGAGAGTCCTGGCGGACGCCTACGGTCGTCCATCGCCTCGCGGCATCCGGCTTCCGGGTGTCCACGGACCTGCACGAGGGACTCCTGAGGGACCTACGCGAGCCAGGCGAATGATCGCGGCGGTCCCGCCACCCTTATGCGGGGGCGCACCCTTGCCGCGCACGACATGCGCTACGCGGCCCTCGCGGACGCCTACGAGAGGCTCGAGGCGACGACGAAGCGGCTCGAGATGACGGACGTCCTCGTGGCCCTCCTCCGGGTCGTCCCACGGGAGCAGATCGACCGCGTCGTGTACCTGACCCAGGGCCGCGTGTTCCCGGACTACGCGGGGATCGAGCTCGGCCTCGCGGAGAAGCTCGCGATCCGGGGGATCGCCCTCGCGACGGGCCGCCCCGACGCGGAGATCACGTCCCTGTGGAAGGCCTCCGGGGACCTCGGGGCCGTCGCCGAGGCGGAGCTCGCGAAGCGGACCCAGACGACCCTGAGCTCGGAGCCCCTGACCGTCGCCCGCGTGTACGAGAACCTCAAGGAGATCGCGACGGCCGCGGGGACGGGCTCCCAGGAGCGGAAGCTGCGGCTCTTCGCGGACCTCCTCAACGACGCGAGCCCGAGGGAGGCGCGGTACATCGCGCGGACCGTCGTGGGGAAGATGCGGCTCGGGGTCGCGGACATGACGATCGTGGACGCCCTCGCCGCGACGTTCGCGACGAAGGAGGAGCGGGACCGCGTGGAGCGGGCGTACAACGTGTCCTCCGACCTCGGGGAGGTCGCGAAGGCCCTCGCCGCGGAGGGCCTCGCCGGCCTCGCGGGGATCCGCCTGCGCCTCGGCCGGCCCCTCCGCTCCATGCTCGCGGAGCGCCTCGAGACCCTCGAGGAGATCCTCGAGCGGCTCGGGACGGCGGCCCTCGAGTACAAGTACGACGGCTTGAGGGTCCAGGCCCACGTCGGGCGGGACGGGATCGAGCTCTTCTCCCGGCAGCTCGAGCGGATCACGGGCCAGTTCCCGGAGATCGTCGACGCCCTCCGGACGGCGGTCCCGGGCCGGGAGGCGATCCTCGAGGGGGAGGCCGTGCCCGTCGACGCGAACACCGGGGAGTTCCTCCCGTTCCAGGAGGTGAGCCGCCGACGCGGGCGGAAGACGGACGTCGAGCGGATGGCGAGGGAGTTTCCCGTGAGCCTCTTCGCGTTCGACTGCCTCCTCCTCGACGGGGAGGACCTCACGACCCGCCCGTACGCGGACCGGAGGAAGACCCTCGAGGGCCTCGTGCGGGAGACGGACGGCGTGCGCCTCGCGACGGTCCGGACCACGGCGGACCCGAGGGAGGCGGAGGCCTTCTTCGACAAGGCCCTCCAGGCCGGGTGCGAGGGGCTCATGGCGAAGTCCCTCACGTCGACGTACGAGGCCGGGGCGCGGGGGTTCCAGTGGATCAAGTTCAAGCGGGAGTACAGCGCGGCCCTGAGCGACACGATCGACCTCGTCGCCGTGGGGGCGTTCGCGGGGCGGGGGAAGCGGGCCGGAACGTACGGGGCCCTCCTCATGGCCGCGTACGACGCCCGGGCCGACGTGTTCCGCACGACGTGCAAGCTCGGGACGGGATTCAGTGACGAGGTCCTCTTCGGTCTCCCGGAGAGGTTCAAGGACCTCCTCGTGCCGCACGCGCACGCCCGCGTGGACGCGACCCTCACGCCCGACGTGTGGTTCGAGCCCCGCCTCGTCCTCGAGGTCCGCGGGGCGGAGATCACGGTCAGCCCGGTCCACACATGCGCCCGGGACGCGGTGCGACCCGGCGCGGGCCTCGCGGTCCGCTTCCCGCGGTTCACGGGCCGCTGGCGGGACGACAAGAGGGCGGAGGACGCGACGACCCAGGACGAGCTCCTCGCGATGTACCGCGGGCAGCAGAAGGCGGTGCGCGGGGAGCCGGGATCGGCGGCCCGACCCGAGGGACGTTCTCAGGACCGATAACACGAGGCGCGCGGATGGCCCGTATTCCCAGAACCTATCCTGACGGAGGAAGGATTAAGGCCCCCGTCCTCGTCGGTCCGTTCGCTCAGGCGTAGCATGACCCATCTCTCCCTCCTCCAGTGGCTACCTTTGGGTACCGCGATCGTGTGGTTCGGACTCGCGACCTACCAGGTCGCCCGGGACCGCTACCGGACGTGGACGGAGGTCTTCTACCTCGCCCTGTGCGTGTTCGTCGGCGTGTACGGACTCAGCGACCTCCTGTTCTTCAACACCCCATCGTACTACGTCGGCGACCCGCCCGTGTACGACGCGGCGGCCTTCGAGCGGGCCCGGCTCGCGGCCCTCGCGAGCTTCACCTCGATCACCCTCGGAGCCACCTTCTTCATGCTCTTCGGGGTCGTCTTCCTCACGAGGATGCGGAACGCCCTGTTCCTGACCCTCCTCCCGCCCCTCCTCTTCCTCCCGCTCCTCTGGTCGAACCTCGTCGTGGGGTTCCATTCCCTCGAGCCGGACGACCTGAGTCCGCCCTACGTGGGGGACTGGAACCGGACCTGGTACATGATCTGGGGCGCCTACGTCCTCGGGCACGCGGCGATCGGGGCCGTCGCGTTCTTCCTCACGTACCGCGTCGTCACGAAGCAGACGAAGAAGCTCCGGGGCCGGATGCGCGGCCTCATGCTCTCCTTCATCCTGGTCATCCTGTTCGGGTCCTCGACGAACCTCATCCGCGGGGCCACGGGCACGGAGGTCCTCCCCCTGTTCTCCACGGCCCTCATGATCCCCGGCCTCGTGGCTTTCGTCGCCCTCTCCCCGTTGAGCAAGGAGCGCCTGTCGATCGCGGTGAGGCGATGGAAGGCACGGCACTACCTGATCAAGGCGGCCTTCCTCACGTTCGACGATGGCACCCTCATCGGATCCAAGGTCCGGCCGGGGGAGACGATGGTCGACCAGGACCTGTTCAGCGCGACCCTCGACGTGATCCAGAACTTCATGCGCACCTCGTTCCCCGGCCTCCGGGGGCACTGGCTCAAGTCGATCACCCACGGGGACTACACCCTCGTCATGGAGCGGGGCCGGAGGGCGTACCTGACCCTCGTGATCACGGGCCTCGAGACGGACCAGCTGAGACGACAGATGAGAGACGCCCTCCTCGCGTTCGAGGCCGTGAACCGCCAGGTCCTCCTCAACTGGAAGGGGCTCGCCGAGGACGCCCGCGGCACGGACGAGTTCCTCTCCGAGTTCTTCCTCGAGGAGGCGTACGACGACCTGCCGCCATCGTAGGGCCTCCCGCGCCCGTCGGTCAAGCCCGCCCGTGTGAGCCCTTTATCCCCGACGCCCGGGTCTCGCGTGACGGCGGCGTCCATGGCCAACATCCCCTGCGTCGCGGTCGCCGCGCTCCTCACCGCCCTCGTCTGGTTCGGCGTCGTCGTGTACCAGGTCTACCGCGACCGCTACCGCACGTGGACGGAGCTCCTGTTCCTCGGGATGTTCACGTTCGGCGCCGTGTACGCCCTCGCGGACGCCATCTTTTTCAGCGCGGACTCGGCGAGGGAGGCGCTCGGGGCCGCGCGGATGGGCCTCACGGCCCTCACCCTCGCGGAGGTCTTCTTCATGCTCCACGGGATCGTGTTCCACACGCGGTCGCGGGGCGTCTTCTTGATCGCGGCGGTGCCGGCCGCGGTCCTCCTCCCCTTCGTGAACATGACGATGGTGAATGGGCTCGTGCCCCTCGAGGGGACCGGGCCCCCGTACATCCCCATGTACGACCCGTTCTGGTTCACCCTGTGGGTCGGCTGGATCCTCGCGAACTCGACGGTCGCGCTCGGCGCGTACTACCTCACGTACCGGGAGGTCCGGCGACACGCCCCGCGACCCGCCCGGCGGATGCGGCTCATGATGACGTCCCTCGTCCTCATGGTCCTCCTCGGCGGCGCGACGAACGTCGTCCTCGGGTACGGCCAGGTGAAGGTCCCGCCCCTCTTCTCCACCTTCCTCGTCATCCCCGGGCTCATCGCCCTGTACTCCGCGACCCCCGCGGGGTCCGTCGGGATGATGGGCGCGGTCCGGCGGTGGAAGGCCCGGGCGTACTCCGTGCGGGCCGCCCTCCTCACGTTCGAGGACGGCACCCTGATCGCCTCCCGCGTCCGGCCGGAGGAGGGGGGCATGGACGAGGACCTCTTCGGCGCGACCCTCGACGTGATCCAGAACTTCATGCGCACCTCGTTCCCCGGCCTCCGCGGGAAGTGGCTCCAGTCGATCACCCACGGGGAGTACACCCTCGTCCTGGAGAGGGCGGGGCGCACGTGCCTGACCCTCGTGCTCCGCGGGCGGGAGACGGACCCCCTGCGGCGTGCCATGAGGGACGCCCTCCTCGCGTTCGAGGTCGTGAACGCGGACGCCCTCGCGCGGTGGCGGGGGCTCGCGGACGACGCGCGGGGCGCGGGGGACCTCCTGGAGTCGTTCCTCGGCGAGGACGACGAGGCCGGGTGACGCGTCCCGCTCCGGGGGACCGGGACGGCCCGGGGCCGCCCCCCGGGGGCGCGCACGGGCAAAGGCTCGTGGGCTGCCTCGACGAACGCGCGCCTCAGGCGTAGACCTGGACGAGGCCGACGGGCGAGCCGAGGAGGAAGAGCTTCCGGGGCTTCGGGCTCAGGCGGACGACGCGCTGCCCGAGGTTCAACTCCCGCTCCTTGAAACGCTCCTTGATCTCGTCGATCGACACGTACGTCTTCGAGAGGGCCTCCCCCCGGTGCAGGAGCTTGCTCAGGTATCCGACCGCGACGAGGGCCGCATACTCGGGGAACGACCAGTTGCTGTGGAGGGTCCCGTTCTGGGAGTACACGTACGACGACCGGCGCATCCGGATGGGGATCCAGCCGCCGCTTACCTGGAGCTTCGTGTGGCGCACGACGACGTCGATCTCGGGGAGGGCCTCGAGGGTGGCCCGGCCCGCCTCCGTGAGGAACCACTCCTCCTCGTAGTCCAGGAGGAAGTGGGCGTCGAACCGGCCGTCCTTCGCGGGCGGGAACGCGTTCCGGAACGCGGTCTCGAGCTCGTACCCGGGGGTGAGGCCGTGGATCCGGATCCCGACCCCGTGGCGCCGGGCGTACGTCCGGAAGGGCTCGATCCCTTCCGCCAGGATCTGGAGGAACCGCTTCGTGTCCCGGGGCCCGCGCTCCCGGTTGTACGCCGTGTGCGTGAGGACGACGGACGTCCGCGCGCCGAGGGACGCGAGGGTGTGGACGAGGGAGAGGCAGTACATCCCCGCGTCCGTGTCGACGTCGTGGGCCGCGGGGACCGTGAGGGTCGAGCGCGTCCCGTCGGGGATGTCGTACAGGACGAGGTCCCGCAGGTCCGCGAGGGCCGCCTCGGGCGGGATCCCGAGGCCGAGAGAATGGGAGAGGCCCTCCCACGCATGGAGGAACGCCTCCCGGATCGCCTCGGGCGTGGCCAGATACAGGGCCCCACCACTCCGGGCCGGGAGTGGTGTACGCTCGTCCACGTAGTCCGCGGATTCCACGAGGCTCTTGAGAAGGTCCTCCTGGATCCGGGCCGTGGTCGTGCCGGCGTCTAGGGAATCAGGGGGTTCCAGTCCTGGTTCTTCGGGGGGCACCAGCCGCGGCCGAGTCGGGGCGACGCCTGCCATGGGGGGTTCTCCTCCTCTCCCACTCGTTCCCAGAACTGATTATCAGATACTTAATGCTTGCTACAATCCGTAGCACTTGCTACGAAATCTAGCAAAATGTAGAAATAATCCGGAGGCCATGGAGGCGCACGATGGCGGAGCGGAGGGCGGGGAAGGGGTCCCCGGAAGCCCGGGTCCAGTTCAACATCCGCGTGGAGCCCGAGGTCCTCGAGGGCTTCCGGGCGTATTGCGAGCGGAACGGCCTCGACCCCCAGGGCCAGATCCTCCTGTTCATGAAGAGGGTCCTCGATACAGAATTCGACTTCCAGGAGCGCCTGTGGTCGGCCCTGAAGGAGGAGGCCCCCTGATCCCGAGGGGGCCGAGGGGCGCGTCGAACCGGCGGGCGAGCATCGCGACCTGATGGGCGGGCAGGCTCTCCGGCGCGAGGGTCACGAAGAGACGGCAGCCCGCGAGGCTCGCGAGGTCGAGGACGTCCTTCACGAACCCGAGGACGGTCCGGAAGTCGTTGAACAGGGCGAGCTGTTCGAGCCCCGCAATCACGACGTCGGCGCCGGGGTGGCCGCCCACGAAGGACACGAGGGTGCGCTTCGCCTCCGCGTCGAGGGACCTCGGGCGGACCCGCGGCCCGTCCACGTCGGCATCGGTGACCCAGACGATCTCGTACGCGTCCCCGTACCGGCGGCGCGCCTTGGACGGATGCTCCACCGTCAGGAGCAGGCCCCCGCGCGCGCCCGCCGCGAGGAGGGCCCCGGGGGACTCCTGGGCCGAGACGAGGAGGAGGACGTGGTCCCCGTCGGGGACGGACACCTCCGCGGGGGCCCGGAGGATCTCGAGGACGTGGTCCACGGAACCCCGGAGGAGGGACAGCTGGTCCGGGGGGAACGTCCCCAGGCCCGCGGCGACGAGGACCGTCCCGCCCGACGCGCTCGCCTGGTTCGTGACCCGGCGGAGGAAGCGCGCCACGGCGTCGAACCCGTTCATCTGGGCCACGTAGTCGAGGTCGTCGAGGAGGACCGCGGTGCCCGGGTTCTCCCGGAGGAACTTGACGACCGCGTGGAGGAGCTCGAACTCGAGGGAGGACGGCCGGAGGGACCGGTCGTCGCTCGAGGAGGACGTGATCCAGAGGATCGGCGTGCGCTCGAGCCCGAAGCGCTTCCCGATCTGGGAGGGCGGGAGGGCGCTCACGCACAGCCCGGGCGTCGTCGAGACGATCTCCCGGAACGCGCCCATCGCGGTGGTCCGGCCGGGTTCGAGGACGAGGTAGTTCAGGCCTCGGCCGAGGCCGTGCTTCTCGGCCCGCGGGAGGCGGACCTCGATCACGGGGTCGATCACGAGGTAGTGGTATCGCGCGACCGCGTACGCGATGAACACGGACCACGCGAGGGTGTACAGGGACCCCAGGCCCATCCGCGTCTCCGTGGAGGCGAGGAGGGGCCAGAACGTCTCCGTGATCCCCGCGGGGAGGGAGCCCAGGATCAGGCCGAGGGCCACGACCCCGGGCATGTACCCCGCCTTCCGCCTCCGGAGGCGCCACCACGACGCGACGAACAGGACGACGCTCGAGTAGAGCCAGGCGCCGTACAGCGCGGCCGCGATGGGGTACGTCGGCGCGACGTGGGCGCCCGGGCCGAACGCGTTCCGCGAGACGCCGTCGATGACCCCGTCCGTCGCGAGGACCGCCGCGGACCACAGGAGGAACGGCACGTAGGCGAGGGCGAGGACCCCGCGCGTCCGCGGGCCCAAAGCCGGCTCCGGGTACGTGAGGGCGAGGTGCATGAGGGCCGCGGGCACGAGGGAGATCCCGACCCACGTGAGGCGGGTCCAGGGCTCGATGGCATCCGGGGACGCGGACGCGGGCATGGCCCGCTGGACGGCCTCCGTGACGTCCCAGAGGACGAACGCGAGCATGAGGACGAAGAACGCGCGGTTCGCCGCGCCCTTCGGGTTCACGCCGAGGACGTACACGGCGAGGAACGCGCTCACGCCGAGGGCGAGGAGGGAGAGCCCGACCCCGAGGGACGTCAGGCTACCACGCGGCCCGCGGCCCCGTCACTCGGAGACGATCTCGAACGTGTTCCCGTCCACGAGGAGGGGATAGTAGTCCATGTCATGGTTCACGCCCCGCATCTTCACCACGCCGATGTACCGTCGGACCGTCGTCGCGAGGCCCGCGTCCATCTCCCGGAGGCGAAGGTGGATGATCGTGTCCGCGAGGAACTCCTCGACCCCGTACTTCGCGAAGCGGGTGCTGTCCCGGGCGATCTCCGCGACGAGGTACGACGTCGCCTGGAGGTCCCGGAGCTCCTCGAAGAACGTGAAGATCTCGTTCCGCGGGTTCTCGAACGGGGTCAGGGCGTACAGGGCGTCGAGGCTGTCAATCGCGAGGAGGTCGCAGCCGAGCTCCTCCTTGTATCGCGCGAGCTGGCGGCGGAGGCCGAGGATCCAGCGGGGCTGCTCCCGCATCTCCTCGAGCTCCTTCCGGAGGGCGCGGACGTCGATCACGTGGACGCCCTTCGCCTTCCCCGGGTCCATGCCGAGGGCGCGCATCTGGGCCCCGAGGGACTCCCGGCTCTGCTCCATGGAGAGGTACAGGCAGGAGGCATCCCGGTGGATGGCCTCGCTGTACAGGATCCGGAAGACGAGGGAGGACTTGAGGGAGCCCGGCGGCCCGCTCACGAGGACGAGGTGGCCCTTCGGGACGCCGCCCCCGAGGCGCTCGTCGAGCCCTGCGACGTACGTTGGGATGCGGTCTTCTGAACGTGCCACCTGAATCTCCGGAACCCCCACTCCCGACCCTGACGGAGATTAGCACGGCGATGGGCCGGATACGATAAATAGGTTCCCGAAGGCGGCACGATCGTCCGCGGGCGAACAACCCTTAAGCCCATGGCGATGTTCCCTCGAGGACTCCATGCCCGCGACGGTCACGGTCGGCCTCCAGTGGGGAGACGAGGGGAAAGGCAAGATCATCGACTTCCTCGCGGAGCACGCGGACGTCGTCGTGCGGTTCCAGGGCGGGGCCAACGCGGGGCACACGGTCCAGGTCGGCGAGGAGATCTACAAGTTCCACCTCCTACCGTCCGGCGTCCTGCGCAAGCGGACCCTGAACGTGATCGGGAACGGGGTCGTCGTGGAGCCGGGGCAGCTCCTCCAGGAGATCGAGGAGGTCCGATCCCGCGGGCATCCCGCGACGAACCTGCGGATCAGCGACCGCGCGCACGTCGTCATGCCGTACCACAAGACGATCGACGGCCTCGAGGAGAAGCTGAAAGGGGGCCTCGGGGCGGGCACGACGATGCGCGGGATCGGCCCCTGCTTCGAGGACAAGGTCGGCCGCTTCGGCGTGCGGATGGCGGACCTCGTCGACCCCGACGTCCTGCGGGCGAAGCTCGAGAAGGTCGTGCCGATCAAGCGGCGGATCATCGAGGCCCTCGGCGGGTCCGACGTCCTCGACCTTGAGGCCCTCGTGGCGCAGCACGCGGAATACGGGGACCGCCTCCGGCCGTTCGTCACGGACACGTCCGTCCTCCTGGACCGGCAGCTCGCCCGGGGGAAGCGCGTCCTCTTCGAGGGGGCCCAGGGGACCCACCTCTGCATCGACCACGGCATCTATCCGTTCGGGACGTCGAGCCAGTGCGTGGCGGGGGCCGCGAGCGTCGGTGCCGGCGTCGGGCCGCGGCACCTCACGGAGATCCTCGGGGTCGCGAAGGCCTTCACGTCCCGGGTCGGCGCGGGGCCCTTCCCGACGGAGCTCGAGGGGGACGTCGCCACGCACCTGCGGGAGAAGGGGGGCGGGGAGTACGGCACGACGACCCGTCGCCCGAGGCGGGTGGGCTGGCTCGACCTCCCCATGCTCCGGATGTCCGTCCGGGTGAACGGCCTCACGGGCCTCGCGGTCACGAAGCTCGACGTCCTCGGCGGGCTCGAGAAGGTGCGGGTCGCGACCCACTACCGCAGGGACGGGGAGACGATCCGGGAATTCCCCGCGAGCATGCGCGTCCTGGGCGAGTGCGAGCCCGCGTACCGGGACTTCAAGGGCTGGCCCGAGCTCTCCGAGGACGCGTGGATCGGGATCGCGAGGAAGGGAAGGCGGGGCCTTCCCGAGGCGGTACGGCGGTACCTCGCGTTCCTCGAGGCGCAGCTCAAGGTCCCCGTGAAGATCGCGTCCGTCGGGCGGTCGCGCGCGGCGACGATGGCCCTCCGGGCGTGACGGAACGTCGCGGGATCAGGCGCTCGCGCGGGAGGACCCGCGAGGCCCGCGATCCCTCCATGTCGACGACGTCGCCCGGGGGGAAAGGGCCGAGGACGAACCCCGCGACGAGCGTCCCGACCGCGGGGGAGACGCACGCGTCGGAACAGGGCCTCGCCGACCTCTGCCTTGACGAGGACGACCGCGGCGTCGAGGAGGAGGGGGGTCGCGGCCACCGGGGGCGTGTATCGCGCGAGGACGGACGGACCTTCACGCCCCCGGAGAGGGGGGAGCCGTCAGTCGAGGGCGACCCGCGGGATCGAAGGCCTCGGGAGCCCGAGGCGGTCCCGAAGCTCGCACGCCTTGCACACCTCTCGCACCGTCGGCTCCCCGCACCGCGCACACGCGCGGAGGGGTGCGGCCGGGAAGGCGTCCCGGAGGGCGGGGCGGAGCCGGTCGTACCCCGCGACGATCGCGTGGCGGGTGCCCGGACTCTCCGCCTCGAGCTCGTTCAGGATCGTGCGGAACCGACCGCGCTGGGCGCGCTCCGCGTACGGGCAGGTGGCCTCGTGGAACTCGATCCCGCGGAGCATCGCAAAGAGGTACGCCTCCTTCTCGGGGATCCGGCGGAGGGGCTGGAGCCGCGGCACGAGGCCCTCCTGGACCTCCTCATGGGGGCCGAGGCGGGCGAGCCGCTCGACGTCCCCGCGGGCGACGTTCATCAGGATCGACTGGGCCGTGTCGTCGAGGTTGAGGCCCGTGGCCACGTAGTCCGCGCCGGCCTCCCGGGCCGCGAGGTTCAGGGCGTGCCGCCGGAAGGGGCCGCACACGCTGCACGGGATCGTCCCGGGCTCGAGGGCGACGACCTCGTCCATCGTCCGGCCCACGGCGTCCGCGTAGGCGACGACGCGGTGGGGGATCCCGAGACGGCCGCAGAGCCGCTGGGCGGCCGCGATCCCGCCCGGCCGGTACGAGGCAATCCCCTCGTCCACGGTGATCCCGACGAGCGACACGTCCCGCCGGGACGCGAGGATCTCCCGGAGGAGGACGGCGGCCACGCTGGAGTCCTTCCCGCCGCTCATCCCGACCGCGATCGTCTCCCCGCCGACGAGGTCGACCTGGGACCGCAGCTCCCGCTTCGCCCGGCGTTCGA
>Ga0209751_10002846_pt1 | contig 17067 bp, 17 predicted proteins | sample RifCSP13_1_FD_184019 | JGI IMG/M metagenome (GOLD analysis project Ga0209751, IMG submission 184019) | Soil microbial communities from Rifle, Colorado - Rifle CSP2_sed 13_1 (SPAdes) (version 2) | ecosystem: Environmental > Terrestrial > Deep subsurface > Rock core/Sediment | place: Rifle... | reverse complement strand
GCCATCCGACGCCAGCGCCCAGACGCCCTGGGTGCTGACCCGCCTTTCGCGGCTGCGTTTCTATCTGCCCACCGCACCCAAGCGGGCCTCGTGGAGCGAGCCCGGCTCCACGGGCTACGAGCAAGTACCCAAGGCCAGCGCGTTTGCAGAAGACACCGATGTGTATACCGTGGTCGTAAAACGGCAGGTGGCGGTCACCCCGATGACCACGGACCTGACCTCTCGAGTGGATATTGCCGATCTGGAAAAACAACTCCGCGACACTTAGGCTTGCTTAAGTTTGCTCGCCCCGGAGAGGTGGCGATATCTCCAGCGCACCTGCCACACCCGCCAGGCAGCTTCCAATTGCACGGAGAGCTGCATCTTCGACTTTCCCCAACGCCGATCAGCAAAGTAAATAGGCACCTCGCCAAAACGGCCTCCGTGCAATTTGGCCAAATAGAGAATCTCCACCAGAAAAATGTAGCCGTTCGAGACCACTCTCTGGTAAGGAATTGTCTCCAAGAGTTCTCGCCGCCACAGGCGGAACCCGCCAGTCACATCGCGGATGGGAAGGCCCAGAATACTGCGCGCATAGAAGTTCCCCCACCTCGAGAGGGCCTTGCGCCAGGCAGGCCAGCGCTTGTCCACCCCACCTCCGGGAATGTAACGCGAGCCCAACGCCAGGTCGCATCCATCCAGCTTGGCCGCCAGGTCCGGCAGCTTGTCCGGCGGGTGGGAAAAATCACAATCCATCTGCCCGATGGCTTCAGCGTCTCCCTTTAGCGCATGATCGAAACCATATATATAAGCGCGGCCCAAGCCGGGCGGCCCGGCGCGATGCAGCACCTCGATGCGACCGGGGTCCTGCCTGGCCAGCCCCTCGGCCACCGCGCCGCTCCCATCGGGGCTCAGGTCGTCGACGATCAATAGTTTCAATTCAGGTAGGGGCAAAGCCAGCAGCACCGGTACCAGTTTGGATAGGTTCTCGGCTTCGTTAAGTGTGGGCAGGATGAGGGTGATTCTCATCAGGGTTTAACTGAGCGGTTCCTTTTGGATCACGAAGCGGCACACCCGGCCTCCTGCGGCCTGGCAGTCGGCTTCATCCACCCGGAATTCGCGTCCCCCCGAAATGCGGTTCAACGCCTCTTGCAGGATGCCGACCATCATATAACACACAGGCTTTTCCTCACCGGCGCGGCCCCAGCAAACCGCGTTGCGCTGCACGAGGTAATGGAATTCATGCGCCGTTTCCTCTACGCTGCTGCGTTGGTCGCTGATCTCGCTGTAGATGCGCGCCAAGGCGGACAGGCCCACTTTCAGCTTGCGGCCTGCTGGCAGCATCCTAAATGCCAGGGCCTCCACGCCGGCCAGCGCCCCGAAATGGCTCAGTGCGCCCGCAAAGGTGGTGCGCCCGGCGCGCAACGCCAGGCCGCGGCCGCCGCGCCGCCCATACAGCTCCTCCAGAGCAAGGTTCAGCGCGCCGTACTGCGCAAAATCAAAGTCGCGTTCGAGGTTAGCGGGAGGATAGTTGTCGACAAGCTGTGGAAGCTGAGCCAGACCCAAGAGCTGTTCCATTCCCTTGGGGGTGAGAATTTCTTCCAGAGATTGCAAAGTGATACGGGCCAAGCGGTTCGGCAGCGTGTAGCCGCTGGTGGGGATGGGCTCCATGGCAGTTGCGCCTAGAGCATGGCTTGCAGATCAGCCACGGCCTTGCGCAATTCGAGCAAGAGCAGGCCCAGGCGCACCTCACCGTTGGCCATCACCGTAAGCACGGCCTCCGGCCCAGCTGCGGCAAGCAAGGCGTAACCTTTCGACCCTTTGATATAGACCTGGTCCATGGTACCGCGCCCCAGTTCCTCGGCGATGCGCTCGCCGAGCGAAACCATGGCGGCCGACATGGCGGCCACCCGGTCTTCCTCAATGGGCGGGGCAAGCACGGAGGCGATCGCCAACCCATCCGGGCTGACAATGGCTGCCCCTTCGATCTCCGGCATGGCATCCTGCAGAGCGCGCAAGCGCGCAACCAAGAGTTGGGTTCGGGTGGTGTTCATGCGCAGGCCTTTGGGGCAGTACCGGCTAACTCTAGCATAGCGAACGGAGATACGTCAAGAAAGGGAGATTGGAGAATAGTCCACGTAGATATGCATGAACGCAGATATGTTCCGCTTGTGTTTATCCGCGTTCGACCCGAACTATAATGGTCACATGCTCATCCATTCTGCGGGACAACTGCTCACCCTAGCGGGTGGACCCCAACGCGGTGCGGCCCTCGGAACGCTGGGTCTTGTTGAGGACGGCGCGGTGCTGGTGCGCGAGGGGCGCATCACCGCCGTCGGCTCCAGCGCGGAGCTGCGCGCCGCGCATCCTAACGAAGCAACGCTGGACGCCAGTGGCCGCGTGGTGCTGCCCGGCTTCGTGGATGCGCACTCGCACCCCATTTGGGCCGGAGACCGGGCCGCCGAATTCGAGCTGCGCTTGCAAGGCAAGGGCTACCTGGAGATCCTCGAAGCCGGCGGCGGAATCCTTTCCACTGTACGCGCCACCCGCGCCGCATCGCTCGACGAGCTGCTGCAGCAGACCGGGCCGCGCCTGCAGCGTATGTTCGCCCACGGCAGCACCACTATCGAGGCCAAGACCGGTTATGGCCTGGACCTTGACACCGAGCTGCGCATGCTCGAGGCTTTGCTCAGGCTGGATGATGAAGGGCCCTGGGAACTGGCGATCACATTCCTGGGAGCTCACGCCATCCCGTCCGAATTCAAGGGCCGCGCTAACGACTATATGGCCGAGCTGTGCACCGCCTGGCTGCCTGAGGTGGAACGCTGGTGGGAAACGCATGCCGGCGGCCGCCCCCTGCCCTTTGCGGATGCGTTCTGCGAAACGGGAGCCTTTGACCTGCTTCAAACCCGCCGCATCTTGGAGACGGCCAAGGAGCTGGGCTTTCCGCTCAAGCTGCATGCCGACGAATTCGACAACCTCGGCGGCACCGCCCTTGCTGTGGAACTCGGCGCGGTCTCAGTGGACCATTTGATTAACATCTCCCCGCAAGAGATCGCCGCCCTGGCGGCCAGCGACACCGTGGCCGTAGCCCTGCCAGCCACGCCGTTCGGACTGGCGGAGACTCACCACATGCCTGCCAGGGAGATCCTGGCTGCCAGCGGATTGCTGGCCATCGGCGGGGACCTGAACCCCGGCACCGCCTGGTGCGAGAACCTGCAATTTACCCTGGCGCTGGCCTGCCGCACTCTGAAGCTCACTCCGGCCCAGGCCATCGCCGCGGCCACCATTAACGCCGCCGCGGCCATCAGCCGGCAGGGCGAGGTTGGCTCGATCGAGGTGGGCAAGCAGGCCGACCTGCTCATCCTGGACGTAGACGATTATCGCCATCTTGGTTACCGCTTTGGCACCAATCTTGTACATACGGTGATCAAGAAAGGCGTCCTTGGATGGCAGGCATCGAACAACTTTTCAGTTCTCTCCCCTGGCACTGGGTCATCCTCGGGCTGATCACGGCGGTTGGCCTGTCCGTCGTATTTATTCGCGGTCTGATCCGGCTGGCCGTGCGCGTATTCATCGTGGGGGCCATCGGCGTTATACTGCTCGGCATTGTGTACGCCGCGCTGAAGATCACACATTTCTCATTGTAGATGCCCACCATCGATCAGACTCGCAGCTGGTATCCGGATTTCGATCCGGTGCACGGCTTCGACCACATTTTACGCGTGCTGCGCCTGGCGGAGCGGTTGGCGGCGGCTGAAGGCGCAGACCTGGAGGTCGTGCGCGCCGCGGCCTTGCTGCACGACGCCAGCGGCGCCGAGACCGGCGGAGCGGGCCGCGCAGAGCACCAACACCATTCGGCGGATTTCGCCAAGGAAGTATTGGTAGCTGAAGGCTGGCCGTTGGAGCGCATAGCCGCCGTGCAGCACTGCATCCGCGCGCACCGCTTCCGCGGCGATGAAAGCCCGCAGACCATCGAAGCCAAGGTGCTATTTGACGCCGACAAGCTGGACGTCATCGGAGCCTTTGGCGTGGCGCGCACCCTGGGATACGACGTGGTCATGGGCTGGCCCTTTTATGCAGAGCCATCGCAACAATTCAAGGAAACGGGGAAGAAGGAAGAGGGCGAAAGGCACTCTTCTTATCATGAGTACCTATTCAAGCTGGGCAAGATAAAGGACCGCCTGCAAACGGCCACGGGCCGCAAGCTGGCACAAGAGCGCCAGGCTTTCATGAATGCTTTCTTCGAGCAGCTGGATGCTGAGGCGCGCGGGGAGCGCTAGAAGGGTAGGAAGAGAAGCCGGGGTTGTCTTACCTTGGTTTACCTCTAAATTTGTCATTCCGAACGGCATAATAAATCTTACCAGCCGGGGGATCTAGAAAACGAGAAATCCTTATAGCCTCATATTCCAAATGGCCAATATTCTGCACTAAAAGCGAGGAAAGAGATGGGTCACCCCTTTGCTGTCACACTTCTTGACATCCTGAGTCTTTTCCTCACAACTCCAAGATCTGTGTAATTAATACCTCCCTACAGCCAATCCATCTTGGCGAGGTAGATGAGAATCTTGTCAACGTGTATCGAGGGGTGTGTGTCTGTGCGTCACCAATAAACTTTACGCTCTCCCTCGCCCTTCGCCTTGATAGCACAAAGCCGGAACCCACGCGGCCACTTCCAACTGTCAACTGTCAACTGTTATCTGTCACCCTTTTGCCGCTAATGGTATAACCGCCCCATGCAACCAGCACTCAAAGACCTCACAGAAATAGCGCTTAAAGCCGGAGACATTCTACGTACCGGCTTCGGCAAACAACATCAAGTGGAGTTCAAGGGGGCGATCGACCTGGTGACGGAGATCGACCATCAATCCGAGGAATATATCCTCGGCGAAGTCAATAAACGCTTTCCAGGCCACCAGATCTTCAGCGAAGAGAGCGGCGAGCAAGCCGGCTCCTCGGAGAATGTTTGGTACATCGATCCGCTGGACGGCACCCTGAACTATTCACATGGGTTGGCTTTCTTCGCCGTATCGATCGCCTATGCGCACCAAGGCCAGCTAAGCCTGGCCGCCGTTTACGACCCCATGGCCGACGAGATGTTTTCTGCGGAACGCGGCAAAGGCGCCCGGCTTAACGGGAAAGCCATCTACGTTTCCGCCAGCAGGGACCTAAAAAGCAGCCTGCTGGTCACCGGCTTCCCCTACGACGCGTGGACCAATCCGGTCAACAATTTCTCCGAGTTCCAGCGCTTCTCCATGCGCACCCAAGGCGTGCGCCGGCTGGGCTCGGCGGCCCTGGACCTGTGCTACGTGGCCGCCGGGCGGCTGGACGGCTTTTGGGAGATCCGCCTGAACGCCTGGGACGTGGCCGCCGGGGCGCTGACCGCCCAGGAAGCCGGCGCGCTGGTCACCGATGTGCGCGGCGGCCCGGATTTCATCTCGAAGCCACAATCGATATTGGCAGCCAACCCAGGCCTGCATGCCAAGATGATGGAGGTGCTGCGTGAGGGGGAGTTGGCAATACCAAAATGAGTTTTCTGAACACAGAATGCGATGAGACGCAAGAGAAATCCAAGGATGCAGAAAAGAAGGCACTCGGGGACAGGTGATCCGGAGGATCCTTCGCTAGCGTTAAATTCTCGGTTCGGATACTGACTTTATTGCCCGCTCAGAATGACACCTTTTGAATTAGAGCAGCATACCCCACTCCTCCAAGCTTAGTGTTTGCGGTCGGCGGCGTGGGTCGATGCCGACCGCTTCCAACCTGGCTTCAGCTTCCGCCTTGTTCGTTCCCGGCAGCGAGGCCAGCGAATTCGCCAGAGTTTTGCGTTTCTGAGAAAAGGCCGCCTTGGCTATGCTGAAGAACGCGGGGACCTTGTTTTCAGGCAAACTGGGGGTCTCAAAGAGCTCCACGACCAACAAGGCGGAGGCGACTTTGGGGGCGGGATAGAAAGCGCCAGCCGGGACATGGTGGGCGATGTGGGGCTTGCCATACAGTTGCACGCTCAGCGAGAGCAACGACATGTTCGGGGGTTGGGCGCAGGCGCGCTGGGCCACCTCGCGCTGCATGGTGAGCGCCAACCGCCGTGGGCGCGGGTCGGCTTCCAGCAAATGGCGAATGAGGTTGGAGGTGAGGTAATAGGGGATATTGGCGATCACCAGAAATCCGGAGGCTTTGAAATATTTGGCCATCTCGATCTGCAAGATATCCCCATGGACGATCTCCACATTCGTGAATTCAGCCAGCACCTGGCGCAGGAGGGGAAGCAGGTCGGCATCCAACTCCACAGCCACCACGCGGCGGGCGGCCGCAGCCAGGTGGCGGGTGAGCGAGCCGAGGCCGGCGCCTACTTCCAAGACCTCGTCGCCGGTCTGCGCCCCCGAGGACTCAACGATGCGCGCCAAGTGGTGCTCATCCACAAGGAAATTTTGGCCCAGGCTCTTATCCGGCCGCAGGCCATGGCTTTTGAGCAGCGCGGTGACATTAAGAGAGGTTGGCGAATTCACGGATAAAGAAAATAGGGAACTACTGCCGGGACGGGTGTGGTGAAATATACGGTTACCCACTGGCTCCAGCCGACCCAATCCTCATCGCTATAGCCAAGGTCGATCCAGGCGCGGTTATCGGGAAAGCCGCCACCCACATCATAAAAAGCGCCGGGACCATAGCCTGGGACGTAGAAGATGACACCGCGGGCGGCCAGGAGCCAATCCTTGTAGGTGGCCGCAACGCCTTTGGCCACACTTACTCCGGAGGTGGAAGTGCCATACAGGCACTGGTCCACGCCGGAGCGGCAGGGGGAATACGAGGTGGCATACATATCCAGGGTTGCCCAATATTCAATCTCGACCCCATCGACCACCGTGGTGCGGATGGTGAAAGCCGAGCCATAGCCATTGATCGCAGTGAGCGGGGCGACTAGCAAGCGCAAAGCTTCTTCGACCCGGGAAATTTCTTCCCCATCCTGATAGCGAACCCGGACGCGAGAGGACGAAACCCCGTCCTGCCCTGCTTGGATCACAGTCGAGCTGCCTATTTCGGCATCCGGATCAACCTGCCAAACCGTTTCGTGTGGAACGATCTCCTGTGCTAGCGACACAGCTTCGCTCACGCGCACCACGCGGATAGCGCCATCGGAGGGAACCGCCTGATCGGGAGGCGGCTCGCTGTAATCAAGTCCTTGCAAGGAAAGGCCGGCCTCGGCCAGCGCCTCGCCCACCCTGGCCGCGGCAGAGAAGATCCTGAATCGCTGCGCACCGATCCTGATGGTAATGGGGGCGGCGCGCTGCAAAGTGGCCGATACGGATTTATCTAGGGAGCTTTCTGCGTTTGGTTCAAGCTTGTCCCCGGCCTGCAGGACGAAGCTCTGCTCTGCCAACGCCTCACCCAGGGTAGGGGCCGAACTGAGGAAACGAAACGTCTCACCGGCGTAGTCCAGGGTCACCGTAACGGCGCGGCGCAATTCCAGCGCCAAAAACGGGGCATCCGGCAAGGGTTCACCCAAAGAAACGCTGCGCCCCGCCAGCAACAAACGGTCGCCTGCTCCGAGAGATAGCTCCCACTGCGCCAGGAGGATGGGAAGCCTGCGCTCGCCGCTCACTTGCTTGTAAAGATTCCCGTCTGCGCGCAACTGGATGCGGGCGGCGCGTTTGACCTCGACCACCGCACCATCGCTGAGCAACGAAAACCAGAATGGGTCCACCGAGTCTTTGGGACCCAGCTGGATACCAACATGCTGAAGGGCGCCGCCAACAGTGACGGCATGGGTAATGATGGTGGTCGTGCGCCCGTCGGCCACAATGGTAACGGCTCGATTTAAGGAGAGGTAACCCAGCAAGAGTACCAACAGGGCAGAACCAGCGGCCAGCCAGCGGATGCGTGCGGGGGTCATGCGGAAATTCTACCTAATGCCCCTTTCGCCGAGAACAGGAGGGCTTGTGACGGCTTAGCTACCGGTGCGGCGGTTGACATAATAGTCCCACCCGATATTGCCAGCCACCGTTATGAGTATCGCAAAAGTTGCCCAGACGATAGGTTCGATCTGCGCCTGGCTCTCCGCCTCAATGGGCCGGTTGGGATCCACCGTAAGAATGTCGAAGTCCGGGTTGCCCCTCGGCAAGGTTTGCAGGTGGGCTAACAGATCGGCAACCTTGCTCAGCGACCAATCCATCTCTTCTGCGGCCGGCATGCGGTCCACGCCGGGGGTGCCAAAACGTATTTTGTGAACGGTCTGCCATGGGTCGGCCACGGCCTTGTCCCCCAGATACAAAGGCAAGGTGGCCGTTCCGAAATTGATCTCATCGCCGGCATCCCCATGGCAAGATACACAAAAACGCAAATAACTGACCTTGCCCGGCTGTCTGTCACCGAGGGCCGCGCCGGTTGAGGGATCGATCATCAAATCGGTATCTACTTGCTGGGTGCGCAAAAAGGCGGCCAGATCGTTCAAGACCGTACTATTGGTAACACTGAGGAAGTTGTGTTCGGGATCAAGGCTGCCATCCAGCCACTGGATCACCCTCTCCTGGCTGGCGCCAATGGTATCTTCCAGTCCCCTGAACCCGGTGTAGTGGGTTGAATAAGAGCCGTAGGCGCCCTCTGCCCCCTTGTAATCCCAGCCATGGCATTCCACGCAGCGCCAGGTGACCACCCCACTACGCTGGTTAAAATCCTGGTTGTCCCACAGGGGATGATCGCTTTCGGGAACTGGGGCATCCAGCACGGCCAGCCAATTGTCGTAAAGAAGACCCCCTGCGAGAGCATCGCCGGGCACCCCCGCCTGGTTACCCGCCAGCGCACGCCGGGAGGCCAGCAGGACAAGGCCGGCCATTAAGGCCAGGAAAGTGAGACCCAAAGCACGTTTCATTTCGAAATGGAAAAGGGGATCGAAACCATTCAAGCAACGAGTATATCATCGCGAGATTCTGGCTGACCGCCAGCTGGAAAAACGCACCCTCCGACTGGAGGGTACGATTCCTCGAGATCTTTCTTCCTACTCTAAGGTAAGGAGGAAGGCTACCAGGTCGCTGATCTGCTCCTCAGTAAGCACCTGGCCAAAGTTCGACGGCATGACCCCATCTGCAAAGCTTTCAACTAAATAAGCACCGGGCTCCAAAACTGACTGGCGGATGTATTCTTCCGCAGTGAGGCTGGAAACGCGGGTAGCGGCGCGGGTAGCCAGGCCGTCCAGCACGGGCCCGATAATGCCAGTGCTGATGCCACTGATGGTGTGGCATGCGGTGCAGCCAGCTGCGTTGAACACTACCTGGCCGCGGCCCTCTGGGGTCGATTCGTCGGCCAGGGGTCCGAGGGGGATCGAGGTTGCCACCTGGCCCAAAGCATAAGGTTCGAAGTTCATCACAAAGGCAGCTACGGCGCGAATCTGGTCGTCGCGCAGTGGGCCGCCGAATTTTTCAGACCAGGTCGGCATAACCGGCGGGCGGCCAGTAGCGCCGCCATACAGTTCGGGGCGGGTGGAAAACGGACGCCCGGAGGTTACGACGGAGACGATGTAGTCTTCGAGGCTGCCCGACCAGCCAAGCTCTTTCACCCGTTGGGTGAAGAAATACTCATCGCGCAGGCTGGGTGCCACGCCTGTAACGCCCTGGGCCTGTGAGCCATGGCAACTCGCGCAGAAGGGGGTGTATATCGAGGCGCCGAATTCGATCTGTTCGGCGCGTTGCTGCACCTCGTATTGAGCCAGGCGCTGCGGTTCCTGGACCCCCAAAATGATCACCAGGGCGACGCTGAGCAGCACCAAAATAGTGCCGAGGACGATTTCCAGTTGAACGCGTTTCATGCTCTCAGGTTCTCCTCAACGCTCGGTCTACTCGCCTTGGGCGCGATTTTCGTGCAAGAAATAAGTATGCTCGTAGGTCTTCGGGCTGCCGGTCACCGGATCGGTCCATTCCACATGTGGAGTTACTTTTACCAGACCGGCCTGAAATTGTTCCACTGTCAACTTGGCGTTAAGGTTCGGCAAGCGGCCCTCGGCTTCCGCTTCCAGCAGGCGGTCGCTAAATTCGTTGAACACAGCCGTCAAGTGCGGGCAGCCTACCACCACATTATTCACATCGCCTTCTGGGTCGGGTTGGTAGGAGAGGCCCGGGCAGAGATCGGCCCCATAGTCCTTCCCTACCACGTAGGCCGTCTGGCGGTTGAACAGCTCGGCGTAGGGAATTTCACGTAAGGCTCCCTCCCCTTCTTCGGGGGCCAGATCCTGGATGATCCGCGTGGCCGGGGGGGTTTCGATGCCATATTGGGGTGTGCCCATGAAGCTGAGGGCGATGAATACGAAGATCCAGGCGATGCCCCAGGCGATGGCAAAGGGGCGCTTGCGCGCCAGGCGGGATGGGTTGCGATCGATGTAAGGGATCCCCATGAGGATGATCACCAGGGTGGGCGGCACGACGAGGCCCATGATGAACTTACTGTTGAGCAGCAGGCTAAGCTCAAGCCGGTAACTCAACCCGAATGTTTCGAATAAGGGGTTGACCAGGCTCTCAATGATAGCCGCTGGGTCGATCTTAAGCAGACCCTGCAGCCACCAAAAATACCAGGGGGCTTTGGTATCCAACGGGGTGGCCTGCGGGTTGGCATGCGTCTCCAGGGGGGAGGCGAACCAGCGGAAGTAAAGGATCACCATCATCACAAAAAAACCGATGGAGATAAGGAAAAGCTCGTGTGAAAGCAGGTCCGGGATCAGATCGATGCGGCGGTTGGCTTCCTTCTTCTTCTCCGGCGGGAGTTCGGTTTCCTCGACGACCGCGGGCAAAGAAATACTATGTTCGCGCGAAACTTTGTAATAATGAATACTGATGAAGAGGATGGCTAACAACGGGAATAGAATGACATGCTGCAAATAAGTCCGTAGCAAGCCGCCGGTGCCAATATCCACGCCGCCGCGCAGCAGTAGGTTCAACTGCGGGCCCACGACCGGGCCTTCCTCGGTGATGCTGGTGCCCACCGTCACCGCCCAGTAGGCCAATTGATCCCACGGCAGCAAATATCCGGTGAAGCTCAACCAGGCCGTCATGAGCAACAGCAAGACCCCGGTGAGCCATGTGAATGTGCGCGGCCCTTTGTAGGACCCGGTGAAATAGGTGCGCAGCAAGTGCAGCCAGCTGAAGATCACCATGGCTTCGGCGCCGAGGCGGTGCATATCGCGCAGCAGCTCGCCGAAGAACACGTTGCTCTCGATCTCCAGGATCGAGCCGTAGGCCTGGTCCGGGAAGGGGATGTAATAAACCATCAAGATAATGCCGGTGATCACTTCAACGATGAAGAAGAACGTGGTGAAGAACCCCAGCCGGAAGGTGTGGGTGAACCAGGTGGCCGCCTGTGGATAGTAGCGTGGCCGCAGATGGGCGATGAAGCTGGTGGTGATGACTTTGTAGCGCGGGTTTGGTTTCTCGGTGGGCGGATCGCCGCGCATGACGGCGCGCAATTCGCGGATGCTAAGGCCGGCGGTGATGATGCGCACGCGATCATCAATCACCTTGCCAATGGCGTTCCGCCATTGGTTGCGCGGTGGGATATTGAAACGCTTCATCAAACTGTTGATCATGAGGGGTCTCCGCAAAACCGGGCGGCCGCGCTAAGCATGCGCCTTACCGGTGATCCTGCTGCCCGTATCCACGCGCACAAGGGCGCCGGGGTTCTCCGGTATGGGCAGCGGCCCGCCATCTGCAGGGGTTTCTGCCAGCACCTGGCCGGTCTCGTCTTCGATGCGGATTACGAAGCGATCGAGGGAGCGCGGCGCCGGGCCGGAGATATAAGTGCCATTATGCTGATATTGCGAACCGTGACAGGGGCAAATGAACTTGAATTCCTGGTCATTCCAGCCATAGAGACAGCCCAGATGAGGGCAAACCTTGTAAAGGGCCATTAGTCCTTCGGGCGTATTGGACAACCACAGCTTCACTTTGGGGAAATTTTCCGGGGTTGTTTCTACGGCTGGCAGGTCGGCCACGGTGCCCGGGGTGAACACACCGCCGAATTCTCCTTCACGGAAGCGCGGCAAGCCAAATAACACAGTGAGACCCCCTACACTTAACGTCAGAAAGCCGAGGGACGCTAACCAGGCGATGCCTAAGAATTCGCGGCGATTGAGCTTCGGTTGTTCTGGGGGTGTTAGTTCAGCTTGGCCGGCGGGGGCGGCGGCATCAGTCATGCGGGAATCCTCCAAGCGTTCAGCTTGATTACTTTGCGGATTTTATCACTACTGAATACGCCTGACAAGCTATTCTCCTCGGTGGAGTCACAAAGCCACTTGGGCGGTATATATGGCCCGCAAGATCAGCCCACAGGTAATGAGGGCCGCCGTACTATACACCAAGATCTCGGCGCGTTCGCCGCGGCCCTTGGTGTAAAAGTAGGCGCCCGGGATCATGATGGGGATAACCGCCCCATAGATAGCATGCAACACCCCGCGCGCGGGCTGAGGGAATCCGGCAAGCCACATATACAGGCCCAGGAAGGCTTCGGCCAGGATCAGCACTTCTGCAATGGCCAATACGCCCCAATAGGCCGAGTCAATTCCCTTGCGGGTGAAAAAGCGATAATAGCCCCACACAGAAATAATCAGAAAATAATATAGGGACGTTGTTCCCAAACGTTCATGAATCAAAAGCAGTAAGTCCGGCATTATGCCCTCATTTCAGCGCTTATTCTAGTATCAAGGGTCGAAAAACCCGCTCAAGTATAATCACGCCCGAGCCAAAGGATGAAAGCAATTTACTTCGAAAAACATGGCGGGCCGGCGGTCCTGCAATACGGCGAGATGCCCGAGCCCCAGCCGCCAGCCGGCTGGGCGCTGGTGCGCTTGCGGGCGGCGGCCCTCAATCACGCCGACCTTCTAGTCAGGGCTGGCTGGCCAGGGTTGGCGCTCAAGCTGCCGCACATCCTTGGCGCGGACGGTGCCGGGGAAGTGGCCGCCTTGGGCGAAGGCGTGGCCAATTGGAAGGTGGGTCAACGCGTGGTGATCAACGCCAGCATCTGTTTGGAGGAGGACGAATTTACACGTTCCGGCCGGGACAATTTGTGCCGCCGCTGGGAACTGCTGGGCGAGACGCTGCCCGGCACGTACGCCGAATACGCGGCCGTCCCGGCCGAAAACCTATTGGCCATCCCAGACAGCCTTCCTTTTGCCAAGGCGGCCGCCGCGGCCCTGGTGTTCCTCACCGCCTGGCATTCACTAATCAAGCGCGGCGACCTGCAAAAAGGGGAAACGTTACTGGTCGTGGGGGCCTCCGGCGGCGTGAACACCGCGTGCATCCAGATCGGCAAGTACCTCGGCGCGCAAGTCATCGTGGTCGGCTCAGAGGCAAAAAAGAATAATTTAGCAGAATCCCTGGGAGCGGACCAGGTTATCGACCGCAGCAAAGAGGACTGGTCCAAGGCCGCCTTCCTGCTCACCGGCAAACGCGGGGTGGATGCGGTGGTGGACAATGTGGGGTCCACCTTCCCGCTCAGCCTGCGCGCCTTGCGCAAAGGCGGCCGCTTGCTTACCGTGGGCAATACCGGCGGCCCTAAGATCGAGATTGACAATCGCTATATCTTTGGCAAGCAACTGAGCATCCTGGGTTCCACCATGGGTACCCGCGCCGACTTTGCCGAGGTGATGGCCTTGGTGTTTTCGGGCACGTTGCAGCCCGTGATCGACCGCAGTTATGCGCTGGAAGACACGCGCCAAGCCCATGAGCGTCTCGAGACCGGCAGACAAATGGGAAAGATCGTGCTGGACATCGCCGCGTAAGGCTACAGCATCTCAAAGCAGGTAAACCAGGCTCCCCCAAACACTGAGAAAGCCACATGACATTCGCAAAACGCCCCTTGGCCGTAACCTGCCTTGTAACGTTAGTGTTAACTCTCACAGGCACCCAAATATTGCGCGCCTGGGCCGCATTAAGCTCGTTTACCTTCTATGCTGAGGTGCTCGAACGGGTGCCGCCGGTCTTCTTTGTTCTTAGCGGTTTAACCTGGGGCTCCCTGGGGGTCTGGCTGGTAGGCGGCCTGTGGCGTGGAGCAGGCTGGGCGCCGCAAATGGCCCGCCGGGGACTGGTGGCCTTTGTCGCCTTCCGGTGGCTGGATCGGCTGGTCCTGCAATCCCGCGGCCCGCAAACGATCAATTGGGCCTTTCAATTGATGGTGACCGCTGTGTTGTTGCTCAGTGTATTTGGAGGGCTGGCGTTACCCCAGGCGCAGGCCTACTTTGGAGACCACGATGAGCGAACGCTCAAAGATAGACGAACTAAATAAGCTGCGAGCTGAAAGCCAAGAAGGAGGCGGCACGGCGCGCATCAAAGCCCAACACGAACAAGGCCGCCTCACTGCCCGCGAACGGCTGGATTTGCTTCTGGACAAAGGCTCCTTTCGTGAACTGGACGCCTTCGTAAAGCACCGCACCACCGCCTTCGACCTGGATAGGCAGCAGATCCTGAGCGATAGCGTGGTCACTGGTTGGGGCACTATTGATGGGCGCCTGGTTTACGTCTTCTCACAGGACTTCACCGTGTTCGGAGGCAGCCTGGGAGAGGTGCATGCCGAGAAGATCGTCAAAGTGATGCAGATGGCGATCAAGAGCGGCGCCCCGGTCATCGGCCTCAACGATTCCGGCGGGGCGCGCATCCAGGAGGGCGTGGTATCCCTGGGCGGCTACGCCGATATTTTCCTGCGTAACACCATGGCCTCCGGGGTGATCCCGCAGATCAGCGCCATCATGGGGCCCTGCGCCGGGGGCGCAGTATATTCGCCCGCCCTCACCGATTTTATTTTCATGGTGCGCAATTCCTCCTACATGTTCGTCACCGGCCCGGAAGTGGTGAAAAGCGTGACCCACGAAGAGGTGTCCTTCGAAGACCTGGGCGGGGCCAGTGTGCACGCGGCAGAATCCGGGGTCTGCCACGTGGTGGCCGACAACGAGGCGGATACCCTCTTCCTCATCCGCAAGCTGCTTGCCTACCTTCCCCAAAATAACCTCGAAGATGCGCCCTACCGCCCCACCAAAGACGACCCGCTGCGGCGCGAGGATGCCTTGGACAACATCATCCCAGACGACGCCAGCAAGCCTTACAACATGAAAGAACTAATCCGCCTCCTAGTGGACGAAGGTGCATTTTTTGAAATCCATGAGCAATTTGCCCAGAACATCGTCGTCGGATTCACTCGTCTCGGCGGCCACGTGGTGGGTATTGTCGCCAACCAGCCCATGGTGTTGGCCGGCGTGCTGGACATCGACGCTTCAGAGAAGGCCGCCCGTTTCGTGCGCTTTTGCGACAGCTTCAATATCGCTTTGCTCACCCTGGTGGACGTCCCCGGCTTCATGCCAGGTACGGACCAGGAACACAATGGCATTATCCGCGCCGGCGCCAAGCTGCTTTATGCCTATTGCGAGGCTACAGTGCCGAAGCTCACCGTGGTCACGCGCAAGGCCTACGGCGGCGCTTACGACGTGATGAGCAGCAAGCATATCCGCGGCGATCTCAACCTGGCCTGGCCCACCGCCGAGATTGCCGTGATGGGCCCGGATGGCGCAGTTAATATCATTTTCCGCAAAGAGCTGGCCAGGTCGAAGAACCCGGAAAAGAAGAAGGCGGAGCTGGTGGAGGAATACCGCAAGCAGTTCGCCAATCCTTACGTCGCCGCCAGCCGCGGTTACATTGACGACGTAATCCAGCCGCGTGATACGCGACCGCGGCTGATTAACGCGCTGGAGATGCTGACCAACAAACGAGACAGCAACCCGGCCAAGAAACACGGGAACATCCCGTTATGAACGATGGTTAGCTATGTACGATAAAGTCCTGATTGCCAACCGAGGGGAGATCGCAGTTCGTATCATCCGCGCCTGCCGCGAGCTTGGCATCTCGACCGTGGCCGTGTTCTCGGAAGCGGATCGCTCGGCCCTGCATGTGCGCCTGGCCGACGAAGCCCACGCGATTGGCCCTGCGCCCTCCCGCGATTCCTACCTGCGCATGGACAAGATCCTCGACGTCGCCAAGAAAAGCAAGGCTGGCGCCATCCACCCGGGGTACGGCTTCCTGGCAGAACGGTCGGACTTTGCCCAGGCTTGTGAAGACGCCGGCCTGACCTTCATCGGCCCGCGGCCTTCCGCCATTGCCGCCATGGGGGACAAGGCGACGGCCCGCAGCACGGTTCGCGCGGCGGGGGTGGAGGTCGTGCCTGGCACGGAGGACGTAGGCAACCTGACCGATGAGGAGTTGCTGGCCGTGGCCCCGCAGATCGGGTTCCCACTTCTGATCAAGGCCACCGCAGGTGGTGGCGGCAAAGGGATGCGCGAAGTGCGCGGCCTGGAAGAAATGCCCAGCCTGCTCAACGCGGCGCGCAATGAGGCGCAGGCCGCCTTCGGGGACGGCGACGTGTATTTGGAGAAGCTGGTGGAAGGGGCGCGGCACATTGAATTCCAGATTATGGCCGACATGGATGGCAACACTGTGCATTTGGGGGAACGCGAATGCTCCCTGCAGCGCCGCCACCAGAAATTGCTGGAAGAAGCGCCCTCCCCTTTCATTGACGATGACGAGGACTTCCGGCAGCGCATGGGCGAGGTGGCGGTCAAAGCAGCCAAAGCAGTGTCCTATCTCAGCGCCGGGACCATAGAGTTCCTGGTGGACAAGAACAAGAACTTCTTTTTCTTGGAGATGAACACCCGTCTGCAGGTGGAGCACCCCATCACGGAGGAAGCCACCGGCATAGATATCGTCACAGAACAATTGCGCATCGCCCGCGGGCGGCAGCTCAGCTTCAAACAGGAAGACATCAAGATGCCTAATTGGGCCATTGAGTGCCGGATCAATGCCGAAGACCCGCACAACAATTTCCTGCCGTCGACCGGCTTCATTTCGCACCACTCGCTGCCCACCGGTCCCGGGGTGCGCGTGGACTCCGGCGTATACGCCGGTTTCCAAGTCTCACCCTATTACGACTCGCTGATCTCTAAAGTGATTGTGCGGGGCGAATCGCGGGCGCAGGCTATTTTGCGCATGCGCCGCGCCCTGGAGGAATACCGCATCGTGGGAGTGAAGACCAATATCCCCTTCCACCAGAGCATTTTGGAACAAGCCCGGT
>Ga0209751_10002845_pt1 | contig 17067 bp, 17 predicted proteins | sample RifCSP13_1_FD_184019 | JGI IMG/M metagenome (GOLD analysis project Ga0209751, IMG submission 184019) | Soil microbial communities from Rifle, Colorado - Rifle CSP2_sed 13_1 (SPAdes) (version 2) | ecosystem: Environmental > Terrestrial > Deep subsurface > Rock core/Sediment | place: Rifle... | reverse complement strand
GCCCTTGATCCCAAATTCGACCCAGCCGGCCAAGGCAAACATAGTAGCGCCTTCGAAGAGTATCCTTTGCAGGCCTGGCAGGCGGCCCTGCGGGTCAACCTCACCGGGGCCTTCTTGTGCAGCCAGGCGGCGGTGCGGCTTATGTTGAATCAGGGCGGCGGGGTCATCGTCAATATCTGCTCCACCTATGGCCTGGGGGGCCCGGACCAACGCATCTACCAGAAACCGGGCTCGGCCCCGCAATACAAACCTGTAGACTACACGGTAACCAAAGCCGGTATCCTCGGGCTCACCAAATATCTTGCCACCTACTACGGCGGAAAGAATATCCGCGTGAACGCGCTCACCCCCGGTGGCGTGTTCAATGCTCACGACGAGGAGTTCACCAGGGCCTATTCCGCCCGCACGGTCTTGGGTCGCATGGCCCAGCCGGATGAAATGAATGGGGCCCTGCTCTTCCTGGCCTCAGATGCATCCAGTTATATGACCGGGGCCAACCTGGTGGTGGATGGAGGGTGGACGGCTTGGTGAAGGTGAAGCGGCCCGAAGTGCTTGCCATCGTGCCGGCTCGCGGCGGCTCGAAAAGCATCCCTCATAAGAATGCGAAACTCTTTCTTGGCCATCCATTGCTAGCTTTCAGCATTGCCGCCGGCTTGCAGGCGAAAAGCGTGTCTCGAGTGATCGTCTCTACGGACGATGAAGCCCTGGCGGCCATCGCGCGGCAGTACGGCGCTCAAGCGCCGTTCCTGCGGCCGGCGCAGTATGCCCAAGATGACACGCCAGACCTGCCTGTCTTTAAGCATGCCCTGGGCTGGCTGGCCGATAACGAGAAATACCGCCCAGATTTCGTGGTACAGCTACGCCCAACCTCGCCCCTGCGGCCCAGGGGCCTGGTGGACCGCGCCGTGGAGACTCTGATCGAGCACAAGGAGGCCGATTCGGCACGCGGCGTGGTTCCCGCTGCGCAGAACCCGCACAAGATGTGGGCCCTTTCTAATGGGGGAGCGCTGCAGCCGCTTGTAAAGGTCAAGGGCCTCAACGAACCCTACAACGCGCCACGGCAGGCCTTGCCGCCAACTTACTGGCAGACCGGGCACGTAGATGTCATTCGCGCGGCCACTATTCTGAAGAAGGACAGCATGAGCGGGGAAACCATCTGGGCGGTGATGATTGACCCGCAATACACGGTGGACATTGATACGCCCAACGATTGGCGCCGCGCCGAGTGGCTGGCTGCCGAGTTGGATATTGTGCGGCCGGGCAAGGCGCCGCGCCCGTTGCCGAAGAAGGTCAAACTGCTGGCTATGGATTTTGATGGCGTGCTCACCGATAACCGTGTGTGGTTGAACGAGGCAGGCCAGGAGCAAGTGGCCGCCAACCGCAGTGACGGCCTGGGCATCCGCATGTTGCTGAAGGCGGGAGTGGAGGCGATAGTGATCTCCATGGAGGAGAATCCAGTCGTGGCTGCTCGCTGCAAGAAAATGGGCATCCCCTTTATACAGAGGATAGAAAACAAGGCTCAAGCCCTGCAAGAGATCCTTGCGGAGCACTCCAGTTCCGCAGACGAGACTGTATTCCTTGGCAATGACACGAATGACCTGCCCTGTTTCCCGCTGGTGGCCTGCGCCGTGGCCGTGGCGGATGCGCACCCGGCGGTGCTGCAGGAGGCAGACCTGGTGCTAAGACAACGCGGCGGGCACGGGGCGGTGCGCGAGTTGTGTGACTTAATTCTGGCGAATCGTTCCAAGGAGAGTAAATGAAGCGCGAGTTACGCATTGGTAAGCAGCTCGTCGGGGAAGGCCACCCCACCTTCATCGTTGGCGAGATCGGCATCAATCACAATGGCGATATCGAGGTTGCCAAGCAATTAGTCGACCTGGCCAAGTGGGCTGGCGCCAATGCGGTCAAGTTCCAAAAGCGCACCCCGGAGCTGGCTGTCCCAGCGGACCAGAAAGACAAGATGCGCGAAACCCCCTGGGGCTACATTAGCTACCTGGAGTATCGTCACAAAGTCGAATTTGGAGAAGACCAGTACCGCCAAATTGAGGCCTATTGCAAACAGAAGGGTCTGGATTGGTTTGTTTCCGTCTGGGACGAAGGCTCTGTGGATTTCATGCAAGCCTTCGATACCCCTTGTTACAAGGTACCCTCCGCTTCTCTCACCGACCATAAACTACTGAGGCATCTCAAAACGACGGGAAAGCCGTTGATCGTGTCCACCGGCATGTCCACCATGGAGCAGATCAAAGCCGCTGTTGCTATCGTCGGCACAGACAAGCTGATGCTGACCCACACCACCAGCACCTACCCGTGCGAGCCTGAGGAACTGAATCTGCGCATGATCACCACCTTACGTGAGACCTTCCCCGTTCCCGTGGGCTATTCAGGCCACGAGGTAGGCCTGGTCATCTCGGCCGTGGCAGTCGCCATAGGCGCATGCCTGGTCGAGCGCCATATCACCCTGGACCGCGCTATGTGGGGCAGCGACCAGGCGGCCTCGGTGGAGCCGGGCGGCCTGCAGCGCCTGGTGAAATACATCCGCGTCACCGAGCAGGCGCTTGGCGACGGAGAGAAACGCGTATACGAAAGCGAAAAGCCCTCGCTCCAAAAGCTGCGCCGCGTTCAGTAATAGCTGGCCGCGCCCGGTGGGCGCTCAAACCTTGTTCAAACGCATAGCCTCTAAAATCCAGACCTGGAAAAGCGAACAGCGCATCGCTGTTACGGCGCGCGCCGTGGCCGCCAAAGCGCACCCTCAAGGGCGGCCAGTGGTCTTCTTCAACGCCTCAGCGCGGCTGGGTTACCTGAGCCAGAACGCCGCGTTTTCCCTGCTGGCCTCCTGGGGGTTGCGCCTGGCCGGTGTGCGCATCGTTCACTTTGTTTGCAAGCGCGGCATGAGCCGTTGCGTGCTGGGCACCAACCCGGACGATCCGGGGCAGCTGCCGCCCTGTGGCGCCTGCCTGGCGCAATCCCGGCGGCTGTACGCTCACGCGGATGTACGCTGGTTCGAGTACGGTGAGGATGCTCAGGTGGCGGCTTCCCTGGACGGGCTGAACCTTGCCGGCTTGGAAGAATTCTCAGCCAACGACTTGCCGCTGGGGGAGCTGGTGCTGCCGGGACTGCGCTGGGCGCTGCGCCGCCACCACTTGGCGGAGGATGAGCCGACGCGTTTTCTTTATCGACAATACATCTTGTCCGCCCTCCATGTGGGTAGAGAGTTCGAACAGTTTCTGGATGAAGTGGATCCGCAGGCGGTTGTGCTCTTCAACGGCATCATGTACCCCGAAGCCACGGCGCGTTGGATAGCGCGGCAGCGCGGCCTGCGCGCCATCACTCACGAAGTCGCCCTGCTGCCCTTCTCGGCGTTCTTCACGGTAGGGCAGGCAACTGCCTACCCGATGGAGCTGCCCGCAGATTTCCAACTCACCGCGGGGCAAAACCAACAGCTGGACCGTTACCTGGAAGGGCGCTTCCAGGGCCGGTTCAGCATGGCGGGCATTCAATTTTGGCCGGAGATGCAAGAGCTGGATGCAAGTTTCCTGGCGAAGGCCGCCGGTTTCAAGAAGATCGTGGCGGTCTTTACCAACGTCATTTTTGATACCAGCCAGGAGCACGCCAATACGCTCTTCCCGCACATGTTCGCCTGGCTGGATGAAGTCCTCAAGTTGATCAAAGCGCACCCCGAGACGCTGTTCGTCATCCGTGCCCACCCGGACGAAATGCGCCCGGGCACGCGCAAGCAAAGCCGCGAAAGCGTGGGCAGCTGGGTGCAGGCCAGCGGCGTGGAGCGGCTACCAAACGTGATCTTCGTCGATTCGGGCGAATATCTCAGTTCTTACGCGCTGATCCAGCGCGCCCACTTTGTGATGGTCTACAACTCTTCGATCGGCTTGGAAGCCTCGATCCTGAACAAGCCAGTGTTGTGCGCCGGCGCCGCGCGCTACACCCCGTATAAAACCGTGTTTTATCCCGGTTCAGCTGCCGAATATATAAGGTTGGCCGGGGATGTCTTGAACGCGGAAAAAGTGAAGCAACCGGCGGCATTTGTCGCTGAGGCGCGCCGAGTGCTTTATTTTCAACTCTTCCATACTGCATTGCCATTCGATGATTATTTGCATGCGCATTCTCGCATGGGCTACGTCCACCTGAAATCCTTCCCGCCCGAAGCCCTGCTCCCGGAAATTTCGCCGGCGCTGCGTGCCATTCACAGCGGAGTTGTAAATGGCGAACCTTTTCTGGTATAAGACTCGCATGCCTTCAGAAACGGACGAAAGTGTTCTGATGGAGGATTTGCGCAGCTTGATGGCTGGAATTTTCCACATGGAGGCCAGCGACATAGGTGCGGAGGCTCAATTGGGCGAACTGCCGCAATGGGATTCCATGGCCCATATGGACTTGATGGTGGCGCTGGAAGCGCGTTTCGGGGTCGAGCTCACGGCCGAGACCATCAGCCAGCTCATCAGCCTGCCTGCCATACTAGGGCACTTGCACGGCAAAGCGCATGCCTGAGCACAGGCTGACTCCCGAAATTGCCATCCCCGCACACTTGCGCTCGCAGGTGCAGGCTAAGCTAGCTTACGTGGACGAAAACATTGCAGGCGCCTCCGTTTCCGAAGACGGCGGAGCTATCCTCCTGCAGCTCCATTCCGCGATCGGCAAGCAAACGCTTGAGGAATTAGAGGCCAGGGTGCACAGCGTGGTAGCCGAGATGGCCAAAGGGGCCGTGGAGCCCAAAGTGGAGGTGCTCGAAGACCACCTGCAGCGTACGGTGCCCTTCGCTGCCGACCCAATGCCAGACCTGCTGGCCCGCGGCGAAGTGAGCCGTGAGCATGCCGGCATCTATTCGCTGGGTCCTATGCTTACGCGCCTGATCGAAGTCTTCGAGACCTACTTTTTGCAGCTGGCTGCTGAATTTGACGCTTCCCCGCATCGTTTTCCGACGCTGATCCCTGCCGAAATGCTGGGGCGGGTTAACTATTTCCGCGCCTTCCCGCATTCGCTGACCTTTGCCACCCATTTGCGCGGAGACCTGCACCTGATCAACAACTTCGCCGAGAACGCCAAATACGAGGCGGATGGCCTCAATGCGCCGCCCGCCTCCTTTTCGAAGATCCAAGCCTTGCTGTCGCCGGCGGTGTGCTATCACCTGTATTTTTCTCTGGCCGATAACCCCCTACCGGGTGGCCAACTGGCGGCCACCGCCGTTGGCCACTGCTTCCGCTACGAATCCAGCAACCTGAACAGCCTGGAACGTATGTGGGATTTCAGCATGCGCGAGCTCATCTTTGTGGGCCCCGCGGACTTTGTGCTGCAAAACCGCGACCGCGCCAGGCAGCAGGTGGCCCGCTTCCTCGAGAGCATCGGCCTGGCCTACAAGGTCGAGAGCGCCAATGATCCCTTCTTCGTCGGCGAATTTCGCAAGCAGGCCGCTTTCCAGAATGCCTTTCAGCTTAAATATGAGATCCGGGCAAGGCTGCCTTTCAAAGCTAGTTTGCCCTTCAAAGACGACACGCTGGCGGTCGGCTCCTACAACTATCATCAGGATTTCTTCGGCCGCCATCTGAACATCAAGCTGCCAGATGGCAGGCCGGCCCACACCGGTTGTGTGGCGTTTGGCCTGGAGAGACTGGCCTATGCCTTCGTAAGCCAGTTCGGCCTGGAGCCGGCCGCCTGGCCCTCCGTTATCCGTGAGGCCCTGAATGGCTGACCTGCAAGCGCGCCAACCAGCCGCAGAAGACCTGGCGGCGGTCGGCGCGGCCTGGCTCAAACTGCAGGAATACCATCGCAGCCTGGGGCTGACCTTTACCCTGCCGGAGGGCGCGGCGGATAAGTGGCTGGATTCTTTTCGGCGCACACTGGGCCGTTTTAGCTTCCTTTGGGTTGTTGGCGAAGTGGGATCGGTGGACGCGTTTTTATTGGCGCGGGTGAAACAAAGCCCAGCCTATCTCGGAGGTGTCCAGGTCGGCGAGATCAGCGATCTCTACGTTGAGGGCAGCCTGCGCGGGTCTGGTGCTGGAGCGGACTTAGTAGAAAAGGCTCTGCGCAAATTCCAGGAGCTTGGCGTCCATTCCGTCGAAGTGCAAATCCAAGCCGCCAATGATGGCGGCTTGGCCTTCTGGTTGAGACAGGGCTTCAAACAAGATCTCACCCTAGTGCGCAAGGTGCTGAAGGGCTAAGCATGCCGCTTCCTGTATTGACCCGTTCCGCACTGGAAGACGCAGTCAAGGCCGTTGGCGTCGCGCCTGGCGACGGCCTGCTGGTTCACTCCGCCCTGCAGTTGCTCGGCCAACCTGAGGGTGGGCTGCAGATGATCTTCGACGCGATCAGTTCCGTGATCGGCCCCGAGGGCACCCTGGCGGTGCCGACCTTCCCGTTCAGCTTCTCGCGCGGCATCGATTACGATCCGCAGACCACACCTTCTACAGGCATGGGCGCCTTTTCGGAGTTCGTGCGCCAATTGCCAGGCGCGCATCGCACGCCGCACCCCATGCAATCTTTGGCCGTGATCGGCAAGCACGCCGCCGACTTGGCTGGGCGCGATAGGCCCTCGGCCTTCGACGAAGGCTCAGCCTTCGACCGCATGCTCGACCTGGGTTTCAAGCTGCTGCTGCTGGGCGCCGATATCCAGGCCGCCTCCATAGTCCATTACAGTGAGCAGCGCGCTCAGGTGCCCTACCGCTACTGGAAGGATTTCACCGGGCGCATCAGGCTGGCTGGGGGCTGGCAAACCAGGACTTATCGCATGTTCGTGCGCGACTTAAGCCTTGACCCGCAGCTCAGGCTGGTTCCCATCCAGCACGCGCTGGAAGCCAGCGGGCAGTGGCGCATCACGGTCTTGAATTTGGGTGAGGTGGCTTGCTGCAGCCTGGCGGCTTTTGTAGTAGCCGCCGATGCCCTGCTGGCCGCCGACCCCTGGGCGCTGGTGACTAATCGGCCCCAGAAAGCCAAGCGGCACTGATATGTCCTCCATGATGCAATTGATCGAGGAACTCTGGTTCCTCAAGCGCGACCTCGTTTCGGAGGGATACGACCGCGCCCTGGCGCGCCTCGCCGCAGAAGCCCCTATGGATATCCACGAAGTGCCTTCCGGCATGAAAGTGTGGACCTGGACCGTCCCCCAGGCATGGAACTGCCGCGTGGCTTATTTGGAAACCTTGGATGGCGAACGCCTGATCGATGCGGCCGACCATCCTCTGCACGTAATTTCCTATTCGCTGCCCTTCGAGGGCGAAGTGAGCCGCGCGGAATTGTTGCGCCACCTGCACGTGCACCCGCAGTTGCCGGAAGCAATCCCGTATGTCTTCAAGGTCTACCAGCGCGATTGGGGGCTGTGCGCCCCGCAGACCTTGCGGGACGCGCTCAGCGCTGAGCGCTACCGCGTGGTCATCCGCACCGAGGAGAAGCCCGGCGCGCTTAAGATCGGCGAAATCGTGGTGCCAGGCGAACGCGAAGAATATTTCGTCCTCGCCGCCCATCTCGATCACCCCGCCATGGTCAACGATGACCTCAGTGGAGTCGTCGTCGGCTTGGAAACCGCCCGGCGGTTGCTGGCCGGCCCCAAACCCTACTACAGCTATCGCCTTCTCTTCTTGCCGGAGACGCTGGGTTCGATTGCCTACCTCAGCGGCCATGAGCAGCTAATCCCCGGCATGCTCGGCGGCCTCTTCCTGGAAATGCTGGGCAACGACGCTCCCCACGCCCTGCAGACCTCCTTCCAGCCTGAGAGCAACGCCGACGCCTGCCTGGTTGCCGCCATTCATGGCGCCGAACCCGGCGCCTATGTGGGCGCCTACCGCACCATCATCGATAACGACGAGCGCCAATTCAATGCTCCCGGGGTGCGCGTGCCCATGCTTTCACTCTCCCGCGTGCGGGACCCACACTTGCCTGCCTCGCGCTTCTACCCCTATCGCGAATATCACTCCAGTCTGGACACACCTGCCATCGTTTCCGCCGAACGCCTGGAGGCCTCGGTCCAATTGGTGCTGGAACTCCTTTCGGCCTTCGACCGCAATCGCTACATCGTCAATCGTTTCAAAGGCGAGATATTCGCCTCCGGTCATGACCTGTGGGTGGACTATAAAGCGGACGCCGCAGCCCACAAATTGCGCTTTGAGATCATGGATCGCTGCGATGGCACTCGCCGTCCGGCCGATATCGCCCATGAGCTGGGACTTTCATTCCAACAGGTGTGGAAGTTGGTGGCGCTCTTGCTGGAAAAAGATCTGGTGTCCCTCAGCCATTCCCCGCAGCCCACCGACCCGCATCTCGCCTAGCATGGCTCTCATCGCCGAAACCAAACAACCCCTCAAACTTCTGCGTTGGCGGCTGCGGCGGGCGCAGGCCGCTCGGCGCTGGGGCGCGGCGCAGCTGGAGCGCATGCCAGCGGTCATCGCCAATGCGCTGCCCAAATCCGGTTCACACCTGCTTATTCAAGTCATGCTCGGCCTCACGCGCATTGGCCCCTTCGTGGACCCCGGCATGCCTCCATTGAACCGTTCGACTGGCAATCGCAATCTACCCGAGGCCAAGATTCTCTCCAACCTGAACCGCTTGCGGCCGGGCGACATCACCTATTGCTACCTGCACGCCCGCCAGCCTTATTTGGTCGAATTGACTCGCTCGGGCCGCGCAGCCTTCTTTCTCTATCGCGACCCGCGGGATGTGATCGTCTCCCAGGTGTTCTACGCTACCGATTTACTTGCGGGCCATGGCATGCACGACTACTACACCAGGCAACTCTCCAATATGGAGGAGCGCCTCAACGCCGCTATCCAGGGGGTGCAGGCCCCGGGCGCGCAACTCTCCTCTATTCGCGCCAAATACGAAAACTATATGGGTTGGTTGGACCGGCTCGATGTGTTGAGCATGCGTTTCGAAGACCTGGTGCTGGACCGCTCCGCGACTCTGGGGCGCATCCTCGACCACCTTGCCGCCCGCGGATTTCAGCCGCAGCCAGCGCGCCCCCAGACCATCGCCGTCCTTGAAGCGGGCATTACGCCCGCCGCCTCGGGCACGTTCCGCCGCGGCCAGCCCGGCGAATGGCGCCAGCATTTCACCGCCCAAAACACGCGCCTGTTCAAATCTGCCACCGGCGATCTGTTGCAGCGCCTGGGTTATGAGAAAAATAGCCAATGGTAAACCCCGGCTTGCTGGCCCGCCTGGCGCGCCGCACGTTGAGGCGCCGCGCGGCCCAAAGCAGATTCCCTGAGATTCCAATAGCGCAAATGCCGGTACTCTTCGGCAATTCCTTCCCGAAGAGCGGCACCCACCTGCTTACCCAGGTCCTGGCGGGTTTTACTCGTCTGGGTCCCGCCGTCCAAAGTGGCCTGCCCCCCGTGCTCACTTTCGAGGGCGAAAGCGGCCACCCGCGCCCTCTGGCCGCCATCCGCGCCGACCTGGCGCGGCTGTTGCTGGGCCACATTGGCTACGGACACTTGCACGCGCTCCCCGATGTGGCCCAGGCCCTGTGCCGAGACGGGGTGGCGCCTTATTTCATTTACCGCGATCCGCGCGATGTGGTGATCTCACATGTCTTTTATGTCACCGACATCAACAACCGCCATGTGCATCATGACTATTACGTCAATGAACTAGGAAGTTTCGACCAACGCCTGGAGGTCAGCATCCTCGGCCGGCCGGAACTAGAGAATCCATTCCCGAGCATTCGCGCCCGCTTCGAACCGTATTTACCCTGGCTCGAGCGTCACGAGGTGCTTGCGCTGCGCTATGAGGATCTGCTGAGTGACGCGCAAGGGCAACTCGGGCGCATTGTTGACCATGCTCTTAGCCGAGGGTTCATCACCCGCGGCGAGCCGACCGTGGCCATACAGACCCTTTCCTGGGGAATAAGGCCAGAGGAGTCACCCACCTTCCGCAGCGGGCAGACCGGCGGCTGGCGGCAGCACTTCACTGTTCGTCATAAGCAATTGTTCAAAGAGACCGACGGCGACCTTCTAATCCGCCTCGGTTATGAGCAGAATCAGAACTGGTAAGATTCACGCTATGCGCGCCAAGCGAGCCCAAAAACCGCGTATTTCCATCGTTATCCGCGCCTTCAACGAAGAAAAACATCTGGGAGCTTTGCTGGCTGCCATCCAGCAGCAATCGGTAAGCGACGTAGAGATTATCTTGGTCGATTCCGGATCCACGGACGGCACCCTCGCAATCGCGGCTGGCTATCCGGTCAGGGTGCTGCACATCAAACCCGGTGATTTCACCTTTGGCCGCTCGTTGAACCTGGGCTTGCGCGCCGCCCGCGGCAGCCTGGCGGTGCTGGCCAGCGCCCACGTGCTGCCCCTCGGCCGGGATTGGCTGAAGGCGCTGCTGGAGCCTTTCGAGGACCCCCAATTGGTCATCGCCTATGGCGCCCAGCGCGGCGCGGCCGGCAGCCGTTTCTCGGAAGCGCAGCACTTCCTGCGTTGGTTCCCCGAACGAGCGGACTTCAACCAGGCCAACGCCTACTGCAATAACGCCAATCTCGCCCTGCGCCTTTCCCTGTGGAAGCAGCAGCCCTTTGACGAAACGCTTACCGGCCTGGAGGACCTCGCCTGGGCCTCGGCCTGGCACGAGCGAGGCTACAGGATCACTTATGCAGCTGAGGCGGGCGTGACCCACTTTCACGAAGAGACCCACGCCCAGATCGTCAACCGCCATCGCCGCGAGGCCATCGCCCTCAAGCGCATCTTGCCCTCCAGCCGCTTTAGCCTGTGGCATTTTGCCAGCCTCTTCCTGCGTTCCGTGGCTTCCGATTTCCGCGCCGCTCTGCGCCAACGGGTATTTCTACGCGAAGCCGCCGGCATCGTTTCCTTTCGTTTCTCACAATACTTGGGTACCTATCTGGGCTATCACGATCCGCTCGACCCGAGCAGCGAGCTGAAGAAGGTCTTCTATTACCCTCCGGGATCGCTGGAGGACCGTTCTCAGAAAGTAAAGGCCAATATTAAGGAAGCCGACCGTAAGTCGGCCAAGGCATGATGGCCAACCCTCCGCGCATCGTAGCGCTGGTGCCCATGCGCGACAATTCCGAACGCGTGCCGGGCAAGAACTATCGCCCGCTGGCGGGCTGGCCGCTGTTTCACCACATCCTGCTGGCCTTGCACGCCTGCCCCGAGCTGGCAGACATTGTGGTGGATACCGACAGTCTGACCATCAAGCAAGGGCTGGCGGACCATTTCCCGCGCGTGCTGGTGTTGGATCGCCCCGAAGCCCTGCGCGGCGCAGAAGTGCCCATGAACGTCATCCTGCTGCATGACACGGAACTGGTGCCGGCGGATTTCTATGTGCAGACGCACAGCACCAACCCGCTGCTGCGCCCACAGACCATCAGCGCCGCTATCCTGGCCTTCATTGCCAACCGGGCGGCCAAGGATTCGCTGTTTGGCGTCACCGAATTGCACACCCGACTCTACGACCGGGAGGGCCGTGCAATCAACCACAACCCACATGAGCTGCTGCGCACCCAGGATCTGCCGCCGATCTACGAAGAAAATTCCTGCCTCTACATTTTCACGCGGGCGAATTTTATGAAACATAACCACCGCATCGGCGAAACGCCGCTCTTATTTCCCGTGCCGCGCGACGAAGCCTGGGATATTGACGAAGAGTTCGATTTCCAGGTGGTCGATCTGCTGATGCGCCAGCGCATCCCATAAGCATCGCATGTCCAAAGTCCTCTTGCTTTCCGCTCCCTACATGCTCATCAACCCCGAACCTTATCGGATGCTTTTGGGCCGTTTCGATATCGAGCTTATCATCCCCGAAGTGAACGAACGCCTCGAGGCGGCTCAATTGCTGCAGTACGCCGGCCAGTTCGATGGCGCCATCTGCGGGGATGACCGCTTCACCGCAGAGGTGCTGGCCGCCTGCGCCCCGCGCCTCAAGGTAATCTCCAAATGGGGCACCGGCATCGACTCGATCGACCTGGCCGCCGCCGCCAAACTGGGCATCCCCGTGCGCAACACACTGGATGCCTTCGTGGATGCGGTGGCCGATTCGGTGCTGAGCTACGCCCTGGCCTTCGCCCGCCAGACGCCCTGGCTGGACCGCGCCGTCAAAGCCGGGCGCTGGAGCAAGCTGATTGGTCGCTCCCTTTCCGAATCCACCTTAGGCGTCGTGGGGGTGGGGCGCATCGGCAAGGCCGTGCTGGGCCGCGCTCAGGCCTTCGGTGGGCGCTTGCTGGGTAACGATCTCGTCCGGATGCCCGCCGAGTTCCTCGGGCAAGTGGCTGTAAAGATGACTACGCTGGATGAGGTGTTGTCTCAATCTGATTACCTCAGCCTGAATTGCGATCTGAATCCGACCAGCCTGCATATCATCGATGCGGCTGCGCTGGCCAAGATGAAGCCCAGTGCTGTGTTGATCAACACCGCCCGCGGCCCGCTGATCGACGAAGCCGCCCTGGTGGACGCCCTGCGCAAGGGCAAGCTGGCCGGGGCGGCCCTGGACGTCTTTGAGGACGAGCCGCTGCCTGCCGACAGCCCGCTGCTAAAGATGGACAACGTGCTGCTGGCGCCGCATAACTCGAACGCCAGCCCGACGGCCTGGGCGCGGGTGAACTACCTCACCGTGCGCAATTTGCTGGAGGGCCTGGGCATCGACGCCAGCAGCCTGCGTCCCGAAGATTTCCCGCAAACATATACATGACATCTCGTTATTTGTGCTTGCTACTGGGCGGAACTGGTAATTTGGAGACAAATTGAAAACCAAGTTTATTTCCCTTCTATTTTTAGTAGTCTTTACAGCAAGTTGCCGTCCACCTACACTTCCAACACCAGGGGAAAATGCTCAATTGATCATGAATTTTGATGATACGGATACAAATACTCTGGTGTGGTCCCCGGTCAGCGATTTTCTAGTTTTAACGCAAACATACTTAAATAATGGGTACTCGAAAATATATCTTATCAATGCCAAGGAAATGACAAGTCAGTTGCTTATTGAAACTCAACCACATGACGGGACTATTGAAGCAAACGCCTGGTCGCCAGATGGGAGTCAAATCCTATTTACCTCAAATTTTGGAACTTACAAGCCCGGAATCTGGGTCATGAATGTTTTTGACAGGAGCTTGCCTAGTTATGTGATTGATGGGGAATATCCGTCATGGTCTGCTGATGGCCAAATCGCTTTTAGGAAAATTGTGCTCGGTCAAGGAACTTCAATTAATTTAGTCGACGGCAATTTTCAGAAAATTGATTTCACAGACGAAACAGAAGAAGATCCTTTTGAATTGGAATGGAAAGAAATCTATTCTTCAGAGCAAAATATATACTATTCAACTTGGTCCCCAGACGGACATGTTTTAGCTTTCGGAATAGATGATAGAGATGGGCGATACGACGAAGATCTTTTTCTCCTCGATATTGTCACCGGCAGTCTCGATCAAGTTACTTTTTCGGGCGGAAATACGCTACCAAGTTGGTCGCCGACCTCGAACTTAATTGTTTTTGTGAATTATAGTGAACAAAACCTGCCTTTATCTCTCAACATCCTTGACGTAGATACGCTTTGTACCGTAAGAATTCCAGAAATAACTTATGCCGAGGACCCAACCTGGTCTCCAGACGGAACAAAGGTGGCATTTACTAGCTTTGGCGGCGTCTATCTTGTCGAACTGGCAAAAATCTTGGGTGAGGATTCCTGTTGAGCAAAGAACTTAAATATTCCCGAGATTGGTATGACGAATATGGTGCAAAACCCGCCGCTACAAAACCCCCCATTTGACACACCTCTCTTAGATACAATACTCCCCATGGCGAAACAACCTAGCGTATTGATCACCGGCGCCGCCGGCGGGGTGGGCCGCGCAAGCGTGGCCCTATTCATCAAAGAAGGCTGGCGGGTGCTAGCCGTGGATGTGAAGCAGCCGCTTGAACCGGCGCTGCCCAAAGATGCCGTATTTGTGCATGCCGATATCTCTGTAGCCCATGAGGTTGGCGCCCTGGCGGACAGCCTGAGCCGCGAGCTTCCTGATGGCCTTAACGCCCTGGTCAATAATGCCGCCGTGCAGATCATAAAATCACTGGTCGAGACGACGCCTGAAGAGTGGGACCAGGTGCACGCGGTCAATTTGCGCGCCCCTTATTTGATGGCCCGCGCCTTCCACGGCGCCTTGAAGAAAGCCCAAGGCGCCATCGTCAACGTATCTTCTGTGCACGCTCTGGCTACCTCAACGCAGATCGGCGCTTACGCCAGCACCAAGGGCGGCCTGCTGGCCCTCACCCGCAGCATGGCCATCGAATTCGCCGATGACGGCGTTCGCGCCAACACGGTGCTGCCTGGCGCCACGGACACACCCATGCTCACATCCGGCCTGGGCCGTGGCCAACCGGCGGACGGCGATGTGAACGAATATAGAGCCGAACTGGCTAAGAAGATCCTGCTGAAACGGCTGGCGGCGCCCGAAGAGATTGCCCGCGTAATCTATTTCCTGGCCGATCCTCGGCAGTCGAGCTACATCACGGGCCAATCCATCGTGGCCGATGGGGGTGTGCTGGCCCGCCTCAGCAGCGAATGAGTTCCGTCCGCGAAAGAATCAAGCGTGCCACGCCGGACCCTCTCTGGCAGCTGGGGCGCGAGACCCGGATCGCCCTGAAGCACGCCGCCGCCTGGCCGCAAGCCACCTTTCATCCCTGGCGGCGCGCCAGCATTCAACGATTGGCCGAACTGAAAGATAGCCGCCGCGGCCAGCGCGCGTTTATTTTGGGCAACGGCCCCAGCCTGGCGCGCACCGACGTGGGAAAGTTGATGAGGGAAGCTACTTTCGGTATGAACCGCATCTACCTGGCTTTTCCTGAATGGGGATTTCAAACCTCATATTTCGTGTGCGTCAACGACCTGGTTATTGAACAAACAGCCCAAGACCTGGCGGCTCTGCGTCTGCCAAAGTTTTTATCCTGGCGCTCGCGCCGCTTTGTCCCCCTGGATGAGCACACTATTTTCCTGCACAGCACCTATGAAGGCGCCGGCTTTTCCCAAGACGCGCGCGGCCGGCTTTGGGAAGGCGCCACTGTAACTTTCGTTGCGTTGCAGTTGGCTTACCACCTGGGCTTCGACCCGGTGATCCTCATCGGGGTCGACCATAGCTTTGCTTCCAAGGGAAAACCCAATACCACCGTGGTCTCGCAGGGCGAAGACCCCGACCATTTCGACAAAAGATACTTCGGCGCCGGCTTTCGCTGGCAGCTCCCGGATCTTGAGCAGTCCGTACGCGGCTATCGCCTGGCGCGCACAGCCTTCGAAGCCGATGGTCGCCGTGTGCTGGACGCCACCATCGGCGGACAACTCACGGTCTTCCCCAAGGTTGACTATAATTCCTTGTTCTCTTAGATTTCGATGAACCCCCGGAAAAAATCTAAGGCCAAGGATCCATTCATCACGCGGCTAAGGCCTTACGGGGCTGAGATCCTGTTGGGCCTCCTGCTCCTGTCGGGCTCCGCCCTGCGCATGGTGGACCTCACCGACCCGCCGCTGGATTTCCATCCCACCCGCCAGTTCCGCGGGGCAGTGGTGGCCCGCAGTATCTATTATCAACTGTCTCCCTCCGGCGATCCCTATATCCAGCAGCAAGCAGTTTCATTGCGCAACTCCGTCTCAGACCTGGAGCCGCCCATCCTGGAATCCATAGTAGCCCTGGCCTACCTGGTGTCCGGTGGCGAGACGCTGTGGGTGGCGCGCATCCTTACCTCCCTGTTCTGGGTGCTGGCCGCCATCCCGCTGTACGCCCTGGCGCGGCGCTTCACCGCGCCAGCCGCCGCGCTGCTTTGCGTCGCCTACTATCTGTTCCTCCCCTTCGGCGTGCTAGCCAGCCGTTCTTTCCAGCCGGACCCGTTCATGGTGGCCTGGCTGATCCTCGCCATGTACGCCACCTACCGCTGGGCCGAAACGCGCCTCTGGACCTGGGCCTTGCTGGCGGCTACTTCCGGCGGCCTGGCCATTCTGATCAAAGCCTTCGCCGCCTACTTTGTATTGGGCATCCTAGCCGGCGTGGTTCTGTTCGCACTGGGTTTGCGCCGCGCCCTGCGCGATAGACAGGTATGGGCCATGGCCGCGGTCTGCATTGTTCCCCCTGCCCTTTTCTACTTGCTGAATGCAGGATCCACCTCAGGCGGCTACATCCAGAACTGGATCGTCGCTTTGCTCCCCCTGGCCTTCCAGCCCTCCTTTTATGTCCTGTGGGTCAATATGCTCGCCGAGCTGCTGGGGGTCGCCAGCTTGGTTGCCGCGTTTAGCGGCGTGCTCATTGCCGAACTGCGCCCCCGCTGGCTGCTGCTGGGCGCCTGGGTAGGCTATGCTGTGTACGGGGTCACACTTCCCCACCAAACCACGACGCATAGCTACTACCACCTGTTCCTCGTCCCCCTGGCGGCCCTCTCCATCGCCCCTATCCTGCACTTGATCGTGCAAAAGGTCGCGCAGCAAACCCGCCTTTGGCGATCGGCGTTCGTCTTGGTGATGTCAGCAGCGTTGTTCTTGGCCGCCTGGAGCGCCCGTTCCACCCTGCTCGGCGTGGACTATCGCCAGGAGCCTCCCTTCTGGGAGCGCGTCGGCGCGGCTGTGCCTATCGAAGGCCGTACCATCGGCCTGGTGCAGGCCTACGGTAATCTGCTCAGCTATTACGGCTGGCGGCAGGTCGAGCTGTGGCCCATCACTGGCGAGCTGGCCCTGGCTGATCTGCGCGGCGCCCAGCTCCAAGATTTCGAAACTTTTTTCATGAAGCGCACTGCCGGGATGGATTTCTTTTTGATCTCCTCCTTCAGTCAATTGGAGCTCCAGCCCAACCTGGCTGAGTATCTTGAGAGCCACTTTCCCATATATTCCCAAGGGGTTGGCTACCTCATCTACGATCTGCGCACCCCGCTCTCAGGTTCCGCGTAGCATGGCTGGCAAACAAGGCCCTCTGGTCTCCATCATTACGCCGTCCTACAACCAGGCCGATTACCTGGAGGAAACCATCCGCTCGGTCCTGGAGCAGGATTATCCCAACCTCGAGTACCTGGTGGTGGATGGCGGATCCAAGGACGGCAGTGTAGACCTCATCAGCAAGTATGCCGACCGCCTCACCTGGTG
>Ga0209751_10002843_pt1 | contig 17074 bp, 13 predicted proteins | sample RifCSP13_1_FD_184019 | JGI IMG/M metagenome (GOLD analysis project Ga0209751, IMG submission 184019) | Soil microbial communities from Rifle, Colorado - Rifle CSP2_sed 13_1 (SPAdes) (version 2) | ecosystem: Environmental > Terrestrial > Deep subsurface > Rock core/Sediment | place: Rifle... | reverse complement strand
GCGAGGGACTTACCGCAAGCGAAGTGCGGCGCCGAACGGGGAATGGGATTGGGTTGACCCTAAGCATCCGCTCGGAGAAGTGGCCACAAGCGCTGGCTACCGCCTGATCTGCCCATGCTTAGAGAGCGCCTCGCAGTCACACTGCTCCTCTTGCCGCTCGCCTTGTGGGTGATCGCCGACGGATCCTGGCTCTATCTGGCTGCCATCGGCCTGGTGCTCGCCCTGGCGGCGGCCGAGTTTGCCCTGCTCTTCCGCCGGCACGGCTTCCGCCCTGCGACCGGGCTCATCGTCGGCGGAACCGTGCTGCTCACCATCAGCCGCTTCTTTTCCGGCTTCGACCAGGCGCCCGCCCTCCTCACCGCCCTCTTCCTCGTGGCGATGACATGGCACCTGGTGGATTTCGAGCGGGGCGCGCCCCGCTCGGGCACCGATTTTGCCATCACGCTGGCGGGCATCCTCTACCTCGGCTGGATCGGTGCATTCCTGATTTCGCTCCGCCGCATGCCCGATGGCGAATGGTGGCTCCTGCTGGCGCTCCCCAGCGTCTGGCTGGCCGACACGGCCGCTTATTTCGTGGGGAGGGCCGTGGGGAAGCGGCGCCTCTCGCCGCGCCTCAGCCCCAAGAAGACCTGGGAGGGCTACCTGGCCGGCCTGGTCGGCGGGGCCCTCACGGGCCTGCTCTTCGCTCCACTCTGGCAGATGGGTGCCGGGCCCGCGTCGGGGGTGAGCCCGGCCAGCGGCCTTCTGCTCGGTGTGATCATTGGGGCGCTGGCCCCCCTCGGGGATCTGGGGGAGAGCATGATCAAGCGCGAGATTGGGGTGAAGGACTCCGGAACGCTTCTTCCCGGGCACGGCGGAGCCCTGGATCGGCTCGACTCGTGGCTGTGGGCGGGAGTCCTTGGCTTCTATCTGGCCTCCTGGTTGGCCGGCTAGCCTGGCTGAACAGCGCTTGCACCCTCTTGCGCAGCGTGCTATAATCCGCCCGCCAAAGCTGGTAGCTGTTGGCCGACTATCCCCTTTCCTTATCCCAGTGTCGGATAGCGCATTGCCCTCGCTAGCCTGAGAGCAGCCGTCTTCGTTGTGTTCCTGCCGTCGCGCGTCTGCGGACCGCGACACAAAGCAGCCTCACCCCTTGGGGAGCAGTCCCATGAATATCGCTCAACTCGAAGCCATGACCCTCACCGACCTGCGCGTCATGTCCAAAGACCTGGAAATCCAGGGCGCAACCCGCATGAAGAAGGAGGATCTGATCCTGCGGATCATGCAGACCGACGCCGAGCGGCGCGGCCTGGAGCTGCGGGGTGGGATTCTGGAGATCATGGGGGAGGGGATGGGCTTCCTGCGCGCCGATCACTACCTCCCCGGACCCAATGACATCTACGTCTCTCAATCGCAGATCCGTCGCTTCAGCCTGCGGACCGGTGACATGGTCATTGGCCAGATCCGGCCCCCGAAGGAGTCCGAAAAGTATTACGGCCTGCTCAGGGTGGAGTCGATCAACGGGCTCGACCCGGAGGAAGCCAAAGACCGCCCGAAGTTCGAAGACCTGACGCCGATCTTCCCGCTGGAGCGGTTTGACCTCGAGACCGACCGCCACACGCTTTCCACCCGTCTCCTGAACCTGATCGCCCCGATCGGCAAGGGCCAGCGCGGCCTGATCGTCTCCCCGCCGAAGGCCGGCAAGACGACGGTGCTCAAGGAGGTGGCCAACGCCATCTCCAAGAACTACGTCCAGGTCCATCTCATGGTGGCCCTCATCGGCGAGCGCCCGGAAGAGGTCACCGACATGGACCGGTCGGTGGATGCCGAGGTGATCGCTTCGACGTTCGATGAGCCGGTGGCCTCGCACGTCCGGGCGGCCGAGATGGCGCTCGAGCGGGCCAAGCGGCTCGTCGAATGCGGGCGCGACGTCGTCATCCTGATGGATTCGATCACTCGCCTCGCCCGGGCCTACAACTTGATGGTGACGCCCTCGGGCCGCACGCTTTCAGGCGGCCTTGACCCCGTGGCCCTCTACCCGCCGAAACGCTTCTTCGGCGCGGCCCGCAACATCGAGGAAGGGGGCTCGCTCACGATCATCGCCACCTGCATCGTCGATACCGGCTCGCGGATGGACGACGTCGTCTACGAGGAGTTCAAGGGCACCGGCAACATGGAGCTCCACCTCGCCCGCCGCCTCCAGGAACGGCGCATCTTCCCCGCCTTCGACATCGAGCGCTCCTCGACGCGAAGGGAGGAGCTACTCCTCGGCCCGGACATCACACCCCTGGTCTGGCTGGTGCGCCGGATGTACTCCCACATGGTCACCCCGCCGCCCAACGGCGCCGGGATGGACATCACCAACGCCACCGAAGCCATCATCCAGCGCCTGGCCCGCACCGACAACAACCAGGAATTCCTCGAGACCCTCTCGGAGGACAACTAACCCCGTGCCCCGGCTCCCGGCTCAGGCGACGGCCTGGCTTCAGCGCGCCCTGCCGGCCCTTTTCGGCATTGCCGGCTTCGTGATGGCTTCCTGGGCCACCTGGCTCAATCTCGCCGAGGCGCGAGAGCAAGGAGCGTCTGGGCCACTTGCCATCGAGCTCGCCGAGCCGATATCCACGCCGGGGGGCCCGGCAGGGCCGGCCCAGGTTGTTCTCCCCTCCTATTCGGCGAACGGCCCCCAGGCGCTATCCCGCCTGGCAAATCCGCACACGACCATGCCCCACCGGGCGCGCATCGACGTCGTTCGCTACACGGTGCAGCCCGGCGACTCGATCTTCGCCATTTCGGACGAGTTTGGCGTCGATCCGGAGACCCTTCTGTGGGGCAACTATGAGGTGCTCAACGACGACCCGCACCTGCTTCGGCCGGGGCAGGAGCTCAACATCCTGCCGGTCGACGGGACCTACTACCAATGGCAGGCGGGTGACAGCCTGGAAGGCGTGGCCGGGTTCTTCGGGGTGGCCGCACAAGATATCCTGGATTGGCCCGGAAATCAGCTCGACCCCTCCAATCCCGTCATCGAGGAAGGGAGGTGGCTGGTGATTCCGGGCGGCCGGCGGGAACTGCGCACCTGGACCGTGCCCACCATCGCCCGCGGCCAGGCGGGCGTGGGCGCGGGCCTTGGTCCAGGCGCGTGCAGCGGCGACTACTCGGGCGGGGCGGTCGGCACGGGCGGCTTCATTTGGCCAACGGGCAATCACTACATCTCGGGCAACGACTACTGGTCCGGACACCTGGCTATCGACCTTGCCGCCGGGGTCGGTGCTTCCGTATGGGCGGCCGATAGCGGGGTGATCGTCTTCGCCGGTTGGTCGACGGTCGGCTATGGCAACATGGTCATGATCGACCACGGCAACGGCTGGCAGACGCTCTACGCGCATCTCAACTCGGTGAGCGTCGGCTGCGGCCAGAGCGTCTCGCAGGGGCAGGGGATCGGCGGTGCCGGCAGCACCGGCAACTCCACCGGCCCCCATCTGCACTTCGAGACCCGCTTCGAAAGCGGCTTTGTCAACCCCTGGTACGTCCTTCCGTAGCCACGATCATCTGCTCGCTTGACTCGGCGCGCCGAGGCCGTTATGATCGCCGCGCCCAGAGGCTGAATGCCCTCCGACTTCCCCGAACCCGGCCCCGAAGCCGATCCCAATGCTGCGCCGGAGCCCACGCCCCGGCGGCCGCGCCGTGCCTCCTTGGATCTGGCGCGCTACGGCTTGCGCGAGCCGCTCCTGCGGCTAGGCGGGCATCTGGCCGTCCTGGCCATCGTCGCCCTTGGCGTCTGGGCGGCCCGGCTTGGCCTCGATCGGTTGCCCGAGGATGGAGGCCCTTCTTCGCCCGCGGCGGGCGCCGCCGCAGGGGCGACGCCCGGAGCACAGGCGGCGGCGAGCATCTCGGATCTGCCTCCCTATTCCGGTGGGCCTCTGCTCGAGGCGGGGATCTCGCGCCAGGCCATGGCGCACACCGTCTTTCCCACCCGGCCTCGCCTCGAGGTGATCCGTTACGTCGTGCAAAGCGGCGACACGGTATTCGGGATCGCGGAGAACTTCAACCTCAACCCGCAGTCGATCCTGTGGGGCAATTACGATGTCCTCACAGATGATCCTCACAACCTGCAGCCCGGGCAGGAGCTGAACGTCCCGCCTGTCGATGGCACGCTCTACACCTGGCACCAGGGCGATACGCTGGCCGGCGTGGCCGGCTTCTTCGGCGTGGAGCCTCAAGACATCGCCGACTGGCCGGGGAACGACATCCCCCCGGGTAGTGACCTCTCCAATCCCCCGATCGAGGCGGGGTCCCTGGTGATGGTCCCCGGCGGTCACCGCGAGTTCACCAATTGGAGCGCGCCGCGTATCTCCCGGACGGACCCCGCCGTGGCGCGGCTGCTGGGCCCGGGGGCCTGCGCCGCCGCCTACGACGGGCCGATCGGCGACGGGGTCTTCGGCTGGCCAACCAACCTGCACTACCTTACAGGATACGACTACAGCCCTGCCGCCAACCATCCGGCGATCGACATCGCCGGCGACGAGGGGCACGCCATCTATGCCTCTGATGACGGCGTCATCGTCTACTCCGGCTGGCACAACGGCGGCTATGGACTGGTGATCGTCATCGACCACGGGAACGGCTGGCAGACCCTTTACGCCCACCTCAGCCAGATCAACTTTGTCTGCGGCCAAGCCGTCTATCAGGGCAATGTCATCGGACTGATGGGGAGCACCGGAAACAGCAGCGGTGCGCATCTCCATTTCGAAATCATGCACGAGACCTACGGCAAAGTGAATCCCTGGGACTTCCTGCCGTAGGCCGGGCGCACCCCGATCTCCGGAATTCGCCCTCTTCTTTTCACACCGCCAGCCTCCGGCATCGCTGCGTCGAGCGGGCGTAGTCGGGGGACTTTCCGTCGCCGGCCCGCTCCCCGACCCTCGCCGCCGGGCCGAGGCGAATCGCCCGTTTCGCTCGAGGATTCCCATCTGACCCTAACGTCATCCTGAGGCCGTACTCCGAACGTCTGGCACGATGCGAACTCATGGAGGCCGACACTTGCACCCCGTTCGGGCCGCGAAGCCCCGGCCCGCCGGGGCGAGACGGCCTGCGGCGCACCAGCTGTGCCTCGCAGGCCGTCCCCCGCACCCACCTGCACCGCCCCACCTGCACCGCACCTGCAGTGCGCTGCAGGTGCAGGTGTGCGGTTCGGGGCAGGTGTGCGGTGCGCCGAGGGTGCGGTGCAAGTGAGGGTCCCACAAGTGCTACATGAGAGATCCTTCGGGCCTCTCTGTTCTGGGAGTGATCCTCTAGGCACCGCTACGGCCCTCAGGATGACGTTAAGAGGGGAGTTGCGCTTCCGCGCGACCACTTCCCGAGCCTTCCCCATCAAGGTCGAGGAGACCGCGGACGGGGCAGGATGACATCAAGCGGGCGAGGCATTTCGTTGAGAGGCCGCCGATGAAAGGACGGGGGAAAGTCCTTGACAAGCAACAGAGTCAGGTTAGAATAAACCATAGACAGGCGTCTATGAGTCGTCAGCCCTCTTCCGATCTGCTCTCTTTCTCACGCGCCCTGGCGGATGAGACCCGGCAGGAAATCATGCGTCTCATCTGCTGCCGCTGGCGCTCGGTCGGCGAGCTGGCCGAGGAACTGCGTCTCTCCCAGCCAACGATCTCTCACCACCTGGCGGTCCTACGCGAAGCCGATCTTGTGCTGGTTCGCCCCGACGGGCGGCAGACCTTCTACAGCCTCAACCAGGGCCGGGTTGCCCTCTGCTGCGGACGACTGGCCCGGCGCTATGCCCCGGAGGTCGGCGAGACCGGCCGCTGAGGCGTTTTTGTGCCTTGATATATAGACCGATATCGATGAATCATGGTGACGATCCCCAACCCTACGTTCGCGGAGGCCAGGCGTGACAGCCAACCCAGATGCAGTTCGCCAGGATGTGGAGCGCTACTACTCGGAACGGGCCCGGGAGGAGAGCGGGCCGTGCTGCGATTCGGAGTCATCCGGCAGCACGTGCTGCAACAGCTACCCGGTGGAGCTTCTGGAGGGCGTACCGGCCGATGCGGCCGGGATGAGCCTGGGGTGCGCCGACCCTGTCTCGGCCGCGGGGCTGCAAGCGGGAGAGACGGTGCTCGACCTCGGATCCGGCGGGGGGCTGGATTGCTTTCTAGCGGCGCGGGAGGTGGGCCCGCAGGGGCGCGTCATCGGCGTCGATATGACCGACGCCATGCTCGAGCGGGCCGAGGCCAATCGGGCCCGGGCCGGGGCGGCGAACGTCGAGTTTCGCAAGGGGCTGATTGAGGCCCTGCCTGTGGCGGATGCCGGCGTCGATGTGGTGATTTCGAACTGCGTGATCAACCTCGCCCCCGACAAGGCCCCGGTGCTCCGTGAGATCGCCCGGGTGCTGAAGCCGGGAGGCCGGCTGGCCGTCGCCGACATCGTCACCCGCGGCCCAATTCTCTCCGAACTTCGGAAGTTGGTGGATTCGTGGGCCGCGTGCGTGGCGGGAGCTCTGACGGTCGAAGCCTACATTCGCGGCCTCACCGAGGCCGGGTTCGAAGACGTCCGGGCACGGCCGGCCGACGGGCGCGATGAGGAACAAATCGCCGAAGGCCTCCCCTTCTCGGCTCTGATCACGGCTCGCAAGCCGGTCTGACGCGGGCCCGAGAATCGAACCGCCCACCCCGATCCGGGGTGGGCGGTCTGGCGCCCTCGGCGCGACTCGAACGCGCGACCCTTTGCTCCGCAAGCAAATGCTCTATCCAAACTGAGCTACGAGGGCACAGCTCATCCGTGTGCTGGCGGGGAGGGAGGGATTCGAACCCTCGGTAGAGGCTTTAGTCCCCTACAAGCGCTTAGCAGGCGCCCCCGTTCGACCACTCCGGCACCTCCCCGACTCAGTGTCATCAGGCGGAGGGAGAGGGATTCGAACCCCCGGTGGGTTGCCCCACAGCTGTTTTCAAGACAGCCGCCTTAGACCGCTCGGCCATCCCTCCGGGTTTCGAGAGGGCCCTCCCGGCCGCGGTCATTCTACCATGACCCAAACGACCGAGTCAAAGAAACCCACCCTGCTTTGAGGCTGTGGATAGATCGGACGAGGACTTGCGCAGACAACCCTCGCATCCAAGCGCACTGATGCACTTCCCTTCTCTTCGTGCACCCTTCCACCTCACCCCCCTGGCCTCCGTAGCTAACCTCCCCTCCCCCGGCAGATCCTTAGCAGGTAGTTGATGGGAGCGACTCCCGGGGGTCCCTCCGCTCACCTGCACTCGCTGGCACTGCGCTCACTTGCGCCGCACTTGCGTGCTGCCTGCACAGTGCCGCACACCGTCCCGGTGTCCTATCGGGAGGCACACGTGTGCAAGTGCGGTGGGCGCGCAGCGCCAGTGCAAGTGTGCATCAGGTTCAAGTGGCACTCCGGGATGCACGCGAAGGAGCCAGGGGCCCTCCCCCGCACCCACCTGCACCGCACCTGCGGTGCGTCGCAGGAGCGGTGTGCAGTGCGCTGCAAGTGCAGGTGTGTCCTTCGGGAGGGCTTCGCGGCCCGAACGGGGTGGGGGCTATCGAGCACGCGCCAGCGATGGAGGAGGGCCCCGCTCGCGGGAACGTCACGAGCGATCGACCGGGAAAGCCCAGCGCTGGTAGAGACCCAGACGGCCTGCCTCGCCGTCGGAGCGCCAGGCCTCCCTCACCTCGAATCCGGAATCGGCGGCCAACCGTCGGAGCTCTTCCTCGCTGAAATGGTGGACGTAACGCAGCCCTGGGCCCCCGTGGCGCCAGTCCAGGAGGTAGTCATCTGGATCGACGTCTTCCCGCGTGAGGCCGACCGATCCCCAGGGCTGGATTCTCGAGCGGAGGCGGTCGCTCGCCAGGAAGTCCCACGCGGAGAGGGTGACTGCGCCGTCGGTGTGGAGGAGGGCCCGCAGCTCCCTGGCCAGGCGCAGACGGCGTTCTTCGCCGGGGATGTGGTGCAGCACGGCGAAGGCAAAGACGGCCGCGAAGGGGCCGTTCACGCCGGCGCGCCATCCGGCCTCGGAGAAATCGGCCTCTTGAACGCGAAAGTGATCCGGAAGGCCCGACCGCTTCGCTTCCTCCAAGAGAGCCGGGCTCGAATCCAGGCCGAGGTATGGGCCGCGGTGTCCCCGCCGGGCCAGCTCCCGCGCCAGGGTCCCCGAGCCACAGCCGAGGTCCAGCACCGAGGCCTGGCTGTCCAGGACCGTAAGGGCGCGCAGGACCCCCGGCTGGAGCCGCGCCCGCGTCTGGGCGAAAGGGGCCGCCAGGGTCTGATAGAATTCCAGGTTGAGGCGCAGGAGCTGCGCCGCCACGGCATCGCGCACACGCGCATTATACGCAAATGAACCGCGATCAGTCCTGGCAGGAAGCACGGGTCTATACAGGGGAACAGCTCGCCTTGGCGCGCGAAATCCTCATGGAGCTGCGCGCCGGCGGCGACCTGAAGCGCGCCCTGCAGCATCATCCGCAGTCGGGCGGCGGATATCTCGCCAAGCACGTCCTGGTGTACGCCTATCGGCAGCTCACGCGGCAGGGTGAGTGGGCATTCGACCCGGACTTCCTGCGGCGCATCCGTATGAAGCCCGTTCGCACGCTTTCGGGCGTCACGACGGTCACGGTGCTCACCAAGCCTTATCCCTGCCCCGGTGAGTGCATCTTCTGCCCCACCGATCTGCGCATGCCGAAGTCCTATCTCCCCGACGAGCCCGGGGCGCGCCGCGCCCTCACGCACGCCTTCGATCCTTTCGAGCAGACGGCGGCGCGCACCGCGGCCCTGGAGGCGATCGGCCATCCGACCGACAAGGTCGAGCTGCTCATTCTCGGCGGAACGTGGAGCGCCTACCGTCAGGACTACCAGAGCTGGTTCGTCCAGCGCTGTCTGGACGCGCTCAACGGTTTCCCTTCGCATGACCTTGAAGAGGCGCAGGCAGCTAACGCGGGCGCCCCTCACCGAAACGTAGGCCTGGTCGTGGAGACCCGGCCCGATCGGGTGACGCCGGATGAGCTGAGCCGCCTGCGACGCCTCGGCGTCACGAAGGTGCAGATGGGGGCGCAGAGCCTCGACGACCATATTCTGGCCCTCAATCGCCGGGGTCACACGCTGGACGACACGCGCCGGGCGGTTTCGCTACTGCGCGCCGCCGGCCTGAAGATCGTCCTCCACTGGATGCCCAATCTCCTCGGGGCCACCCTCGAATCCGACCGAGAGGATTTCGCCCGGCTGTGGAGCGATCCCGGCTTGCGGCCGGACGAGATCAAGATCTACCCCTGCCAGCTCCTGGCCGAGGCCGATCTGCACGAGGTCTGGGCGCGCGGCGAGTATCGGCCCTACACCACCGAGGAGCTCATCGCCCTGATCGCCGATCTCAAACCGGGGATCCCGCGATATTGCCGGGTCAACCGCGTTGTGCGCGACATCCCCTCCACGTATGTCATCGCCGGGAACAGGCGCACCAGCCTGCGGATGGACGTCCAGGACGAGCTCCGCCGTCGGGGCCGGCGCTGCGCCTGCATCCGCTGCCGCGAAGTCCGCGGCCGGCCCGTTGATCCGGAAGCGCTGCACCTGGAGACGGTCGTCTATCCGGCCGGCGGGGCCGAGGAGCACTTCCTCTCCCTCGTCACGCCGGGCGATCTGCTGGCTGGCTATCTCCGGCTGTCGCTACCCGGAGGCGAGGCGCCGGACCCAGGACTCCCGGACCTTAACGCCGCGGCCCGCGTGAGGGAGCTGCACATCTATGGGCAGTCTCTTCCGGTGGGTGAGCTATCCAATGGGGAGACGCAACATGCGGGGCTGGGGGCGCGGCTCATGCGGCTGGCGGAGGCTCAGGCGCGGCAGCAGGGGTTCCGCCGGATCGCCGTCATCGCCGCGCTCGGTACGCGCAATTACTATCGCCGGCTGGGCTACCGCCTCGGCGAGAGCTACATGCTGAAGGAGCTCTGACAGGCTCCGGGAGCCTTGAAACCTGGGTGAGTGTGTCCGAGAGCTCCATCGGCAACACACGGGATCGTGTGAAATGTGTAGGGGCGAAGCATGCTTCGCCCCTACAAACACTCGCACGGTAACAAGACCCCGCCCGGGACATTCCCTATAGCGCGCGTAGGGGCGTTGGCGCGCCGGGAAGATCACCCGGCACCTTCGGCCGCCTCGCCCAGATCGCGTGGCGATTGGTCGCGTCAGCAGCAATCTTCTTGCGTGATGCGTGGGGGCGAGTCTCCGAAGGCCGTCTCGCCCTGGCGCTACGGAAGCGGCTGTCAGAATCACCCCGCACTCGGAAACCTGTGGGAGATGTGTAGGGGCGCACACTTGCCCAGGGCGCAAGTGCTGGGCGGCCGTGCGCCCCTACGATGCCCCTATTTGGGGCATGGTCGCTCTTTGGATCTACCCACCGAACGCGGCGAGTGACTTCTCGCATTCGCCTCTGGTGTGTAGGGGCGGGTCTCCGATGTGCCGGGCGATCTCCCCGGCGAGACCCGCCCTTGCGATGCTTTCCAGATTCAAGCTTCTAAGCCGGCATCTTCCGCTCATACGCCCAGTCTTCCAATCTCATATACCCACGGATGGCATGGCTGGCGGCGAAGCGGAGCGGCTCCGGCGGCCAGGGGATCGTGCGCCGATTGACAAACCAGACGCGGCTCAGCTCGGTGTCTTTCCCCAGCAAAAGATCGGCAATGGTGCGGCCGTTGAGATGGGTCATCGAGACGCCGTGACCCACGCACCCCAGGGAGTAGACGGCCCGCCGGTCGCCGGCGAAGCCAATCGCCGGTGCCATGTCGATGGGGACGCTCACCGGCCCGCCCCAACGGTCGGCGATGGCGGTCCCTCGCAAGCCGGGGAAGAGGCGGGTGATGTCGCGCTCGAGGTCGGAGTAGATGCGGGCGCTGTCGTCGTGATCCATCCCCCGGCCGAACGAGATCGTCACGTCGCTGCCGCCCATCGCCAGGCGGTTGTCGGCCGTCAGGCGGAAATAGTGAACGAAGTTGCGAGCGTCTTCCAGCCCCTGGCGATGGGTCCAGCCGATCGTGGCCAGGCGCTCCGGGGAGAGCGGCTCGGTGACGACCATATGGGTAAAGGCCGGCACTTGCTTGCGCCGGAGCTCGGCGAAGAGGTGGGAGTAGGCGTTGGTGGCAAAAACGATCTGTTTGGCCAGCAGCCTTCCGCCGGGCGTGTGAAGGGTGAAGTCCTGCGCGCGTTCAACGGATTCCACCGGCGTATGCTCATAGACGATCGCTCCGGCTTCCTCGGCGACCCGTTTCAACTCTCGCGAGTGCTTCGCCGGATCGAGCAGGCCGCAGCGAGGCTCCCACCACGCGCCGAGGAAGAGCGGGGAATCCACCTCCTGGCGCAGGCGGTCGGCCTCCCACCACTCCAGGCCGGTGATCCCCATCTGGGTGAGGAGCTCCATGTCATGCTGGATGCGGCGGGCGAAACCGGGCGTGGTGGCGGCGCGCAGGAAACCAGGGTGCTCGTAGTCGGAGCGCATCTGGTAGCGCCCCACCAGATCGCGCACATAGTCGACCGCACGCTCCATGTAGCGGTGGGCCTCGACCGTTCGCGTTCGCCCGAAGAGGGCTTTGGTCACCGCCGGCTCGAGCCCAAAGAGGGTCATGTTGAACCCTCCGTTGCGGCCGCTGGCTCCGTAGCCCACGGTATGGGCCTCGAGGACCGCCACCTTCAGCGTGGACTCGTCCAACCGGAGGTTGAGGGCGGTGGCCAGGCCTGTGTAGCCTGCGCCGATGATGGCCACATCGGCGCGGACCTCGCCCTCGAGGGCAGGGTTTGGCGTGTAGGGCCCAAATTGGCGAAGCCAGAAGGAGGCGGTGTCTTCGGAGAGGGGTGGCATGCAGACCTCCGGGGGGCGAGGGGGAACGTCGGTCGGCCGGGAAGGCGGAAGGAGTGACTCACCCGCGGGTCCATTATAGGAGCCTTCGGAGGATGCGGCCAAGCGTAGGGGGCTGGGCGCCCTGACGCAAGGAACTGAAGAGAGCGGCTAGAAGGTGGTGAGGAGGGAGATGACGAACGAGGCGATCACCAGAATCGCCAGTATGGCGAAGAGCACCTGTCGCACTTGCAGGTGGCGGTGCTCGCCTCGGGTCATCCGGATCGCTTTGCGGCGGCTCATAGCGGGCAGGAGCATACCACCACGGGGACATGGTGTCCAGCGTCTGACAAGGGCGGTCTTGAAGGAGATGGGTTATACTTCACGTCTCACCCCCGGCATTTCTGCGATCCAGGAGGAGACGCGATGACCCCCGAGTTCCCGGAAAACGTTCTGGCCATCATGGCACTCCTGGGCTACCTCATTCGCCCGCTGGGCGTGCTCGTCTTCGGCGTGGCGGTCGGCTGGCTCACGATACGCGTCCTGAAGATGGAAGGCGAGGGCTGGCAGTTGCGGCTGGCGGCGTTCCTCGGGCTCCTGGCCGCCTTCGTTCTCCTCGGTCACTGGGTCTCCGGGGGCGGCACGCTGGGGATGTTTGGGCTTGGCGCCGGCGCGGCACTGCTCTTCTGGGGTGTCCTGGCCGATCGCAGAGCGGCACGAGGAGAGGATTGAGGGCGGTCAGCGCCTCTCATTCCAGGTTCGGCGGGGGGCCGGCCGCCTTACAGCAGACGCCCGGGCTCCGGCCCGCGACCCCCGGTCGGAAGGACTAGGGGGATCCGGGCTCACGATAATCCGGACGAGCAAGCGGACCTGCCATTGGCAGGTCCGCGTCGCTCACGGCCGGCGCGAGACCGGTTGTGTTATGATCGGGCTTCGAGCGCGGTTTGGTGGATCCGCTCAGGAGACGGTGCCATGCGATCCTTCTGGACTGGTGCCATTTCGTTCGGCCTGATCTATATCCCCGTCAAGCTCTACAACGCCAGCGAGACCAACGAGCTGACCTTCAACCTCCTCCGCCGGCAAGACAAGAGCCGGATCAAGTATGTGCGCATCTCGGCCGATACCGGCGAAGAAGTCCCCAGCGAGGATATTGTCAAAGGCTACGAGTTCGCCAAGGGCGAATACGTCATCCTCGAGGACGAGGACTTCAAGAAGGCCAATGTCAAGAAGACTCAGACGATCGAGATCGTGACCTTCGTTGACGCCTCGCAGGTGGATTACAAGCTCTACGAGAAGCCCTACTACCTGGAGCCCATCAAGGGCGCTGCCAAGGCTTACGCCCTGCTTCGCGACGCCTTGGCGCGCAGCGGCAAGGTCGGCGTCGGCCGCTTCGTCCTGCGCAACCGGGAAACGATGGGCACCCTCAAGCCCGAGGGCCCGGTGATCGTGCTCAACCAGATGCGCTATGTCAGCGAGATCCGCGATCCGAGCGAGCTCACCCTCCCCGGGGTGGGGGAGGTCTCCGAACCGGAACTGGCCCTGGCGGAGAATCTGATCGAGACGCTCACCGGAGTGTGGAAGCCGGAAGAACACACCGACACGTATGTGGAAGACCTGCAACGGACCATCCAGGCCAAGATCGAGGGCCGCGAACCCGAGGCGGAGGCCGAGGCACCCATCCCGATCGAAGTCACGGATCTCTTCGCCAAGCTCAGCCAGAGCCTGGAGAGGGCCAAGCAACAGAAGAGCGAGCAAGGATAGGGGTCGGGCTGTCAGCCGTCAGCGAGCGCTGCGCTCCGGCGTAACAGCAGCTGTCCGTGGCGGCTATCAGGCCATGTCGGCCGCGTCTCCGCGGTCAGCTGCCGCCCGACCCTGACTACCGAACTCCCGATTGCCATGTCCCTGAAGGACTACGATCGCAAGCGCGACTTCGAACAGACGCCCGAGCCGCCTCCTCCGGCGGGCTCAGCCGATCGTCCCGAGCAGAGCGGCGGCCCCGAGGCCGCCACCACGTCGAAGGACGAGGGGCGTTTCATGATCCATATGCACGATGCCTCTCGCCTGCACTGGGATCTCCGCCTGGAGCTGGAGGGAGTCTTCAAGAGTTGGGCCGTCCCCAAAGGACCGTCCCTCGACCCGGCTGAGAAGCGCCTGGCCGTCCTGGTGGAGGACCACCCCTACGAGTACGGCGAGTTTGAAGGGGTGATTCCGGAAGGCAATTACGGCGCCGGCACGACCATGATCTGGGACGAAGGCACCTACGCGGCTCCAGGCGCCGGCTCCCGGCCGGAGGCCGAGCGCGCATTCCACGCCGGACTCGAGAAAGGCACGCTCAAGATCGTCTTGAAAGGCACCAAGCTTGAGGGCCAGTTTGCCCTTGTGCGGCTTAAGGATGGCGGAGGCAAGAACTGGCTCTTGATCAAGGACCGCGACCGGTTCGCCACGCCGCGGGACATCCTCGAGTTGGACCGATCAGCGCGCACGGGCCGCAGCCTGGCCGAGATCCGCGAGCAGGAGCTCGGCCGGCCGCGCGCCGAGCGACTCGGCCTGGATCTGAGCCAGCTCGACATGAGCGGGGCGCGCCCCGCCGGCTGGCCCGACAACATCCGCCCGATGCTGGCTGAACTGACCGAGCAGCCCTTCAGCCGCCCGGGCTGGCTGTTCGAGATCAAGTGGGACGGGTTCCGCGCCATCGCCGAGGTCCGGCGCGATCGGGTGCGGCTCTATTCGCGAAATCAGGTCGACTTCCTCGAAACCTTCCCGCCTGTAGTGGAGGACCTGAAGAAGATCGGCTTTGAAGCGGCCTTCGATGGCGAGATTGTCGCCGTCGACTCCGACGGCAAGGCCCAGATCCAACTGCTGCGCAACTTCCGTACCACCGGCCGCGGCAATCTCGTCTACTACGTGTTCGACCTGATCCACCTCGAAGGCCACGATCTCACGCGCCTCCCGCTCTCCCGTCGCAAGGAGCTGCTCAAGCAAGTCTTGCCCAAGCTCCCGCACATCCGGGTGAGCGAGGCCATCCCTGAGGAAGGCGAAGCCCTGTATGCCCAGGCGGTGGATGCCGGGCTGGAAGGGGTGATCGGCAAAGACTCCAGCAGCGTGTACGAGATGGGCGCCCGCAGCCGCAGCTGGCTGAAGGTCAAGGCCCGAACCAGGCAGGAATTCGTCATCGGCGGCTTTTCCGCCCCGCGCGGCGAAGCCATGGCCCTCGGCGCCCTTCTGGTGGGCGTATACGACGGCAAGGATCTGATCTTCTGCGGCCGGGTGGGTACCGGTTTCGACGAAGCCGAACGCGGCCGCCTGAAGGACCGCCTGGCTCCACTGATGCAGGCCGAGTGCCCCTTCAAGATCCGTCCCGTGATCGATACCGCGCCGACTTGGGTCTCGCCTCAGCTGGTGTGCTCGGTCAACTTTATCGACTGGACCGAAGACGGCTCCCTGCGCGAGCCGGTGTACGAAGCCGTTCTCCCCGAGCGCAATCCCTACCTGGTGGCCCGCCGTGATCGGGTGGTCGACGTGCCGCCCCCCGGCCCCCGCCGGTTCCGCCGGTCCGAGGACGCCGGCACGAGCCTGGAGATCGGCGGGCGAAAGCTCACTCTCACCCATCTCGACAAAGTCTACTGGCCAAAGGACGGCTACACCAAGGGCGACATGATCGCCTACTACCGCGATGTCGCCGCACTCATGCTCCCCTACCTGAAAGACCGCCCGCTCTCCCTGCATCGCTTCCCCGGCGGCATCGGCGAGAAGAGCTTCTATCAGAAGGACGTCGAGCAGGCCCCGGATTGGGCCACAATCGTCCCCATCGAGTCGGAGTCGAAGGGCGAAACCGTCCGCTTCCTGGTGTGCCAGGATGAGGCCGCGCTCGTGTACGTCGCCAATCTGGGATCGATAGAAATCCACCCCTGGAACTCGCGCACGCGAAATCTCGAATACCCCGACTACCTGGTGATCGATCTGGACCCGGGCGGGCAATCGTTCGATGAGGTCATGGACGTCGCGCGGACAGCGCGCTCCGTCCTGGAGGCCATCGGGGCAGAGAGCCTGGTGAAGACCTCCGGCGCCACCGGCCTGCACGTCTACGTACCTCTGGGGGCGAAGTACGACTATGAGCAAGCGCGCACCTTCGCCCGGCTGGTCGGGCATGTGATCCAGGCCCGCCATTCCAAGATCACCACCCTGGAGCGCGTTCCGGGTGCCCGGAAGGGCAAGATGTACGTGGACGTTTATCAGAACCGGCGTGGCCAGACGCTGGCGGCTCCGTATTCCATCCGGCCTCGCGATGGCGCCCCGGTTTCCGCTCCGCTTCGCTGGGACGAGCTGGAGCCCGGCCTATCGCCGGGCAGCTTCACGATCAACACCGTCCGTGCCCGCCTCGACCGCCTCGGCGATCTGTGGGGCGGCGTCCTTGGACCGGGCATAGTGATTGAGCAATCCCTGCCCGCTCTGCAGTCGCTGTGGGGGGAGGAGCAGGCTGCACACAAGGGAAGATGATTTTGACGGCCTCCCCGCCTCTCCGGGCGGGGCGCGGCTGGGCCGGGACCACTCAGCTTTCCGATGAACCGCTCCCTCACCTGCCGTACGGCCCCTGATCCCCTGTAACGCCGAGATCCTCTACAGAAGCCGTGGACTCAGGCGAAGACCTCGAGGCCGACGGCACGGATGGGGCCGCCTGGTCCCAAGCCGCTGGCTTTCGGTGCCATGAGCATTGCTCGCGAGGGTGGGATGGCTACCCGAGGACCCGGGCCGACCAAGTCGCCAACCCATGTGCCGTCGGAACTTCCTGGGTTCCACCGCCCGCCGCCCTGCACTCAAGTGCTTGACCGCGGCCAGGCCAGACCGGTAGAGTGGCAAGGCAGGGCGAGACCTCGCCCAGGAGCGCCCAATGACCACGACCCACGCCGCAGCCACCCCACCGGAGCCCGAATCCCGGCCTGCTTCGCCCTGGCGATATCCCGTTGGATTGACCCTGGCGGCCCTCGTCCTCGGGCTGAGCGTCGAGCTTCTCTTTGATGGCCGGCCGCTCGGAATTTCGGCCCTGATCTGGGCGTGTCTGAGCATCCTCGCCTTGCTTCTGATGGGTGCGCTCGAAGGAGCCCGCCCGAGCCGGGACAGCCTGGCGTTTATCCCGGGGATCCTTCTCTTCGCGACGTTCGTTTTCGTGCGCGCCGAACCGATGACGGCCTTCCTGAGCCTTGTCGCTCTCCTGGCGCTCTTCGCCCTCTGGGTGCGGGTCTATCGGACCGGCGGGCTGTGGCGCCATGGTTGGATCG
>Ga0209751_10002842_pt1 | contig 17074 bp, 17 predicted proteins | sample RifCSP13_1_FD_184019 | JGI IMG/M metagenome (GOLD analysis project Ga0209751, IMG submission 184019) | Soil microbial communities from Rifle, Colorado - Rifle CSP2_sed 13_1 (SPAdes) (version 2) | ecosystem: Environmental > Terrestrial > Deep subsurface > Rock core/Sediment | place: Rifle... | reverse complement strand
CGACGACCTGGCATTATTACAGAGAAGGGCGCTGCACTGAGAGGGGGAGAATGAATCCAGGTATGAGGCTGTCCTTAGACCCATAAACCTGACCCACTATAAATCGAGAGAAGCACAGCGGTCGAATGACCGCAGCCAGGGGGAATTTTTCGTTTGTAACGGTCGCGCCTGTCGGAAGGGCGGAGCGCGGGGAGGCGCTCCGGGCGGAAGGGGAAGATGTCAACCAGCGTGAAGGTATCCACTCGAGGAGCGGCGCAGGCCAGCCGCCTGCCAGACGCGGAGGCGCTGGGGGAGCATCGCGTAGTGGTGGTGGTGCCGGCGTATAACGAGGAGCGCTTCATCGGCAGCGTGGTGCTGAAGCTGCTCCGCTACCCGCTGACGGTGATCGTGGTGGACGACGGCTCGAGCGACGACACGGCGGCGCTGGCCGAGGCGGCCGGGGCGCAGGTGGTGCGTCACACTCAGAACAAGGGCAAGGGCGAGGCGTTGAACACCGGCTTCTGTGCGGCGCGCCTGCTGGAACCTGAGGCGATTGTGGTGATCGACGGCGACGGCCAGCACCTGCCCGAGCAGCTCCCAGAACTGCTGGGTCCGGTGCTGGCGGGCGAGGCGGATATTGTGGTGGGTTCGCGTTACCTGGAAAAGACCTGCCAGGTGCCAGCTCACCGCTTGCTGGGGCACTGGTTCTTCAACCAGATGACAGGCCTGGCTTCCGGGGTAAGGGTGAGCGATTCGCAGTCCGGCTACCGGGCTTTCTCGCCGCGGGCTTACAACGTCGAGCTGTTCCGCTGCGCCGATTTCGCGGTGGAAGCGGAGATGCAGTTCCTGGCGCGCGAGCACGGGCTGCGTGTCGCCGAGGTGCCGGTGGTGATCCGCTACCAGGATAAGCCCAAGCGCCCGGTGTGGCAGCACGGGCTGACGGTGCTGAACGGCGTGCTGCGCCTGACCGGCCAGTACCGCCCGCTGCTATTCTTCGGCCTGCCGGGGGCGCTGCTGGTGACGGTCGGGTTGGCGCGGGGCATGTGGGTGCTGAAGCGCTTCCAGTCCACACAGCAGTTGGCCACCGGCAATGCCATCGTCTGCGTGCTGCTGTTCGTCACCGGCATGGTGCTGTTCTCCACCGGGATTATCCTGCATTCGGTGCGCGGCCTGCTGATCGACATGCTGCACAGGAACGGGCAGTCCAGTGGGGATTGACGGTTGGCGTGACGGGGAAGTGCAGGGTGAGCTTTAGCTCGCCGCAGACGGGCAAGCTGAAGCTTACCAAACTTTTTGCTTGGATGGCAGTATCCACGAGAAGGAATAGACCTGGCGCTGTGGAATTGGTCCTAAGAAATTGTCATTGCGAACGAGCGTTCTTTGCGAGTAAAGCAATCCCCTCCATGGCGGAAGACTGCCACACGGAGTTTGCACTGAGCGAAGCGAATGTGTTCGAAGTGACAGTTTGGTCGTGAAAGAACAGCCTTAGAGCTGGGGTGTTACGTGCAATGACAATTCGACCAACTAAGGGGTGGTTATTGTGAATACGAGTCAAGAAAACCCCTGTCCGCGGGTATCGCTTGTTATTGTCAATCTGAATGGATTGAGCCATCTAAAGCACTGTCTGCCCTCAATATTTCAACAAACCTATCCCTTTGCTGAGGTCATCGTGGTCGATAACGCCTCCACAGACGGCAGCCCGGAATTCGTAGAAATCAATTATCCGTTGGTAAGCGTGCTACGAAATGAGCAGAACCTTGGATATGCAGGCGCCAATAATGTCGGTTTTCAACAAGCTACCGGCGAGCTGATTGCTGTGCTTAATCCGGATACCCGGGTCGATCCCAATTGGATGACCGAGCTTGTTGGCGCGATGGCTGATCCCGAGGTCGGGTTAGCCACACCGAAGATCTTGTTGATGGACGAACCTGATCAGATTAATACCTGCGGAAACGAGATTACTTATACCGGCTTAACCTTTTGCCGCGGTTTGGACGAAACAAAAGACCATTATAACCAGCGAGAATTCGTGTCAGCAGTCTCAGGTGCAGCGTTTCTCATCCGTAGATCGGCCCTCGATCTTATCGGCGGCTTTGATGAAAGATATTTTATCTATTATGAAGAAACCGACCTGTCATTAAGAGCAGCGCTGGCGGGGTACAAATGCATTTACGTGCCCAGCTCGATCGTTTATCACAAATATCATTTCAAGTTCAGCCCCGAGAAGGCGTTTTACCAGGAACGCAACCGCTACTTTTCGTTGATCAAAACGCTCCGCTGGCGAACGTTACTCGTGTTATTTCCATCTTTGTTAATTGCTGAGCTCGTCGGCTGGGGGTATTCACTGATCAACGGACCGCAGCATGTATTGAGTAAAATTCGCGCCTATATCTGGCTGCTGAGAAACCTGGCTCACATACTTGAGGCGCGAAGACAGGTCCAGGCGTTACGCAGGGTGGAGGATAAGGCGATCTTAAAATATTTTGGTTACCGCCTGAACTTTACCTGGACGGTAAAGCCCAGCCTGGCGAAAATCCTGGATCGAAGCGTTAACCCCATTTTGTATCTGTTCGCCAGAATCGCACAACGGGTCGTCACCTGGTAGGGGGGCAATTTAATTTTTTCGTAAGCGCAGGTTCAGGCAATCTATTCGGAATAGACCTGACGGGTTTTCATGAATCAAATTTGCCGATATGTCCGCTCAACTTCCTTGAGATAATTGCCAGAGAAGGCGCTTATGCAAACCCGTCTGGTCTGCTTATTTCCATCCTCTTCCCGGCGCCAGCACTAGATCGCGGTTATCCGCGTGAGTTTTACTATGAATATCGTCACCAGCGGGAAAAAGATACTCTATCAAATACGGCAAGATTCATTGCTCACGAATTCTTATGCGCTCACGGTGAGCAATCTCCTGACCGCTCTTGGCGGATATTTGAATTGGGTATTTGCCGCCCGCCGTTTCGAAGAAACCGCAATCGGTTTGGCCTCCGCGGCCATCTCATCAATGGGTTTAATCGATTTGATCACTAACCTGGGGTTGGGCACAGGTTTAATCCGGTTTTTAGCGCACGAAACTGCTCCGCGGGGATACAAATTAATCCGTATCGCCACTACTCTGCGCGCAGTTTTGGTCATTCTCGCCACAACAATTTTTTTGATGGGTTTGCCTGTATGGGGAAAAGGCCTGGCGATACTGACAGAGAATTGGAGCTATGGGGTCGCTTTTTTTGCCATTGTCATTCTCAACGCATTATTTTTAACCGCGAATGCAGTGTTCATCGCGATGCGGTTGTCATCGTTCGTGCTTTACACCAGTTTGCTGTTTAATCTCAGCAAGATAATTACCGTGCTGCTGATTCCTGTAAAGCTGGATGTATTGGGTCTTTTGTTGGTTGTCATGTTCGCTTTTGTCATCACGACAGGCGCACAATTTCTTTATTACTTACCCCGCATAGGCGATCGATTTGTCCAATCTGTCCGTACCTGTTCCAATCAGATAAAAGGGTTTCTGATCTATTCTGCGTCCAACCAACTGGCTGATTCGCTGATGGTTTTGCCGCAAGTCGCGCTGCCATTAATGGTCCTCAACGCACTCGGACCCGAGGCAAACGCGCATTTTTACACTGCCTGGATGACGGCCGGCATTTTACGGTCCTTGAGCCTATCCGTTGCTCAAGCGGCGTTTGCAGAAAGCGTGGCCGAGCCCAGCCTGCTGAAGGATAAACTCCAGAAAGCCCTGGTCATGATCATGACGACAATCCTGACGGGTGTTGGCTTTATCGCGCTCTTTGCTCCCAAGCTGCTCGCGTTTTTTGGGGATAGCTATTCGACTGTGGCAGCTTCCTTACTTCGATTGCTGGCCTTGTCTGTCATCCCCGTGGGACCCATCAGCATCTATATTTCCGCCCTGAGAGTGCGCAAACAAACGCGAGAATTAATGATTTTGTCCATTATCTGGGTATCGGCTGGATTGAGCGGCGCTTACCTCGGTATTCGTCTGGGTGGCATGGAAGGGGTAGCAAAGGGATGGCTGGCGGGCCAGGTGATAGCCCTGGTCGTGATCGGAATGATGTCTCTTGGGCAGTGGGCAACTACGGATCGTTATGAAAATAAGACCCATAGGTGACTCCTCTCGTCGGAGGGATTCTTCGTCACTCCGGTGCTGGATATGACAAGATCAAAGTGATGGATGGTCTGGTTTTATTCCATCTGATCCACTGGGTGGCACTGTACGGACGAAAAACGATTTAGTAGAAAACGTGTATTTTTACTTATGCTGACGGTCCTCGATCTGTGCCCATATTGGAGCTATCCCCCTGCTGGCGGCGGACCACTGCGGGTCTTTAATCTCAATAAGGAAGCTGCGAAATTTGCGCGCATTCTACAGTTCTCCTGCCGGCCTACTTTTGGACACCTATATTCGGGGTGGAAGGGGTGGCTTGGATCTCGCTCGCAGCATATCACCTCCACGTATTACGAATACCAGTATTTCAGCCCTTTGATCCTTGGTGTAGGTTACATCCTTTACAAATTGGGATTTCATTCCGACTTGTTTATATCCGAGCTTGTATCTGCGCTCTCTCCCCGCGAGCTCCGAAATAACCTATCGGAAAGCTCGATCATCCAGGTCGAGCATCCCTGGTTGTTCAAGCTGGCAAAGGGGTTAGCTGGCGGGAGACCGATCATTTACATCGCTCATAATTTCGAAGCCGAGCTTTGGCGCAACCCATCCTGGAGCAAAAAGCTCGTGCGCGAGGCGCGCTTATTGGAGGTCGATGCAGTAAGAAGCTCAACGGCGGTTGTGGCTATGTCAGATATGGACGCCTGGCGCCTGACTGGCGAATATGGAATCGAGCGTGCGAAGATCGCAATTATCCCTAATGGGGTGAACCTGAAAGAACTCGCCCCTGCAGGGGCAGAGCAAAAACTGGCAGCGCGAAGAAAGCTGGGCCTGGATAAGCGACCGGTGCTCCTGTTTCTGGGCAGCGATCATTATCCGAACCGCGAAGCAGTAAGCCTTATACGGAAATGGCAGTCGGAATTGGGGCCGCGCTTGAATGTACAGTTCCTGGTGGTGGGCACGGTGGGCAGGTATTTTCAGACCACGCCATTTATGCGCGTTGAAGGGTTCGTTAAAGATGTTCGCGAATACCTGCTCGCGGCTGACATTGGGTTGAATCCATCGCTTTCCGGAAGCGGGGTGAGCTTGAAGACAAGCGAATATTTAGCCTGGGGGTTACCCTTGATCAGCACACCGGTTGGGGTGCGCGGTCTCGAGTTAGAGGGGGCGAATGTGATGATCGGCGGGGTCGCTGATTTCCCGTGGATGATCGAAACTTTGGTCACAAACCGACAATCCTGGGAAAAGCATTCTCGAGAAGGGCGTCAGGTGGTTGAGAAGTACGATTGGGAACGGCTGGGGGAGAGGATGGTGGAGGTTTACCGCCGGGTAATGCCATGAAGGTAGCCCTCATTGGGGACCGCAGCGCGCCGCTCGACGAGGGGATGAAAAAAACTACGGCTGCCCTTTCCGCGGCGCTGACCTACTATTGCGAGCTGCGGGTCTTTAACCCGCTCAGATCTATCACTCTGGATTTTTGGTCCGGGATTCAAGATTTTCACCCGCAGGTTATCCATTACATCCCAGGTCCGTCGCTAAAGAGCTTTGTGTTATTGAGCGCCATCAAGAAATGGCTCGGCGGTCTCCCGACCGTAATGTCTATAACCCATCCAGACCCCCATCTTCCGGTGAGGATCGTCGATCGATTCCTTAGACCGGATTTGCTCCTGCTTCAATCGACGCAATCAGCCAGGCAATTTCAATGCCTGAAATGCCGAAAAGAATTTATTCCCAACGGCGTGGATACAAACGTTTTTTACCCGGTTTCGGAGCAGGTGAAATTAAAACTCAGGACAAAACTTGAAATAGATGCGGCGAAATTCGTCGTCCTGCACGTTGGCAACACGAGAATGGCGCGAAATCTAGAAAGCTTATTAGCGTTGCAGTCAGAGGGCTATCAGGTGGTAGTTATCGGCAGCACCACGATTTCGGGCGATCCAGAGGTAACCGAAAGATTAAAAGCAGCCGGGTGTCTTGTCGTTGAGCACTATGTAGAGAGGATAGAAGGATATTACCAATCGGCAGATTGCTATGTGTTCCCGACTGTAGATCATATTGCCGCGATTCAACATCCGCTTTCTGTCCTGGAAGCCATGGCGTGCAATTTGCCCGTGGTGACGAGAGAATTTGGGGCAATCCCCAATCTATTCAATCCTGGCGATGGGTTCTATCTCGTCAAAACGGACAGAGCGCTGACAGAGACGGTAAAGAGGGTAAAAGCCAGGCCCGGAGCAGTGAGAACGCGGGAAATGGTAATACCTTTCTCCTGGTCAGCTATTGCTGAGAAATTGATCCTTCAATATGAGCGGTTATTGATAAGTTGCTGAATCAAGGGCTGGAAATCGATGGGTTACATCCCGGCATGGCTGGAGAGCAGGAATGGACTGGCGTGCCCCAATTGCGGGGGAAAGCTACGACTGGATAGGCATCAATTGCGGTGTGAAGGTTGTGGGCGCGAATTCGAGGTCAGAGACGGCATACCCTATTTTGTGAGCTTGAATGACCTGGACAGTTTAGAGAGAAGAGAGCGAATTTCATTCACTGATCGCCGAGGAAGCTGATAGCGCCCATGGATACAATACACTCAGATCGGAGTATTTGCACCACAATTTTCTTGAACCGATATTCGCTTTGCCCGAATGCTCCATCATTCTTGATGTCGCCTGTGGTTCTGGGGTTGATACCATAAAATTAGCTCGCAAAGGTTATTACGTTATCGGGATTGATATTGCCCCAGGCATGCTCCGCACGGCAAGGAGAAAAGCAGTCGAAGCGGGCATCAGCGAGAATGTTTTCCTGGCTGTAGCAAGGGCTTCAAACCTGCCATTCCCGGACAATTACTTCTCGGCAAGCACCATCTGCGCAGCTCTGCATCACATGCAAGACCCCAGGCAGGTCCTGGGAGAGATCGGGAGAACCACCTGTGAAGGCGGGATCGTTTCGATTGGCTCTGAGCCCAACGCCTGGATCTACGCGTTCAGGGGGATAAAGCACTCCACAATTGGCAGGAAAATCTTGCGCCGCGTTCGCGATGATTACACCGTTGGCGACCAGCCGCCCGGCGACCGCACCACGCCAGGCTGGAAGCGAAAAGACTGGCAAACATTATTCGCTGATTCAGAATTGGATGTGCTATCCGTCTCTCCGATCTGGTACCTCAACGGCGGATTGAGCGCCCTGGGTATAAAGACTCTCCCCCGAGGTGTTGAGAGAGCAATTTGCGATCTGGATCGTTTTTTATCCCATATCCCTTACTTGAAAGAATACTCCTTCAAATGGAATGTCATTGCCCGGAAGGGAAAGGAAGTGGCGGATTAATGCTGGTAACCCTGTCCGGGATCGATGGGAGTGGAAAATCAACGCTATCACATCACATCCAGAAGCACTTGAAGGACAGCTATGCGATCCGCTCGCGCCTGACCTGGTGTAAATTCGGGGCGCATCCGTTTATGTCCGCAATGGAATGGTTTCGCCGCTGGCAATCAGCCGCGAATAAAACCCGGGAAACCAGGCAGCGGGCAATACCTGCCCCGAAGCGAATGTATTATTACTACCTGCTTTTTTTCCATTACCTGCAATTGATAGGGATATTCATTTCTGTGCGCATCCGGAGACAAACGGTCATTTGCGACCGCTACATATATGACTCAATGGTTGATGTACAGCAAGAGTTCCTGGTTTCGAGAACAAAATCCTATGCGTTGTTCGACAAGGAATGGATTCGTAAACCTGACTTGAGTTTTTGGCTTGAGGTACCCGCCAGCCTTGCAATGCCCAGAAAACCTGAAACCGGCGCTGTGGATTATCTGGCCTTCCGGGAAAGGTTATATGCTCATGTGGCTGGAGATTATTCGCTTTACGCCATAGATGCGTCCGCACCGATTGACCAGGTTGTCCGCCGGGTATGCGAACAGCTTGATTGCAAGATTAAAGAGCGCAGCGCTAGTGCAGAATAGTGGAGCGGAGATGAGCAGATTATTGGTTATCGGAGTCGATGCGCTCGATGCGGTGCAATTCGAAAAATTCCGTGCATTTCTGCCCAATCTTTCCAGGTTACGCGCCGAGGGTTTTTATTCTCCTATGTCGTCGGTGTGGCCGCCAGATTCGGATACCGCCTGGGCGAGCATTTTTACGGGATGGAATCCGGCCCGGCATGGGGTGTTTCGTTTTATGGACCCGCTGGAGAAGACCTCCAGGTACATCCAGGAGGAGCGGGATAACTCCATTTTGCGCGGCAATACGTTCTGGGACATCGCCGGGATACATGGCAAAAGGATCCTGGCGCTCTTTCCGCACGCCTGCTATCCCTCCTGGCCGGTGAACGGCCTGATGATCACCCGGGCTTCGCTTGGGACTCATGTGTCCATTGCTCCGGAGGAGTACACATCTCGCTATGACTTGAACGGTCTGAACGCGGTGAAGGGGCTGGCGGGGCGGGATCGGGCGGCTTATCTGCGTGCCAACCGCCGGCAAGTTGAAAGGCAGCTTGAGCTCACCAGGGAGTTGGTGAGAGCTCATGAGTGGGACCTGTGTTTCACCTACTGGCCGGCCCTGGACATCATCCAGCACCAGTTTTGGAATTCCTGCGATCCTAACGACCCAACCTATCCGGGCGCGAACCCTTACCAGGATGCGATCCGGGATTTTTACATCATGCACGATCGGGTAGTGGGTGAATTGGCGAACTGCGCGGGCAAGGATACCAACGTGATGGTGCTGAGCGATCACGGTCATGGCAGGCGCCCGGTAAGAATTTTTAATATCAACAAATTGCTGCTGAATCATGGGCTCTTGTATCTCAAGCACCCGGGTACACATGCGCAGAGGAGCCTGCTGAGAAAAGTCAAGGCTGGGGCCATGAGCCTTGCCGGCAAATATCATTTGGGGGCTTTCGCTGCAAAAGCGCTGAAAGCGTTCCCGGGGATCAAAAAAGCCTATATTACGGCTGCTGACCTGGACCTGGAGAGAAGCCTGGCATATACCACGGATATGTCTGGCATCAAGGCATACTCTTATGGAGGTGTGCTCATTGCCAGGCGTAATATAAATGGGCTCGATTACGAAAGCGTACGTGACAATGTGATCGGCTTGCTGGAAGAGGCGGTGGACCCCCAGCAGCCGGGAAGGCCGCTGGTGAAGTGGATCAAGCGGCGCGAGGAGCTTTATGCTGGACCCTACCTGGGGGAATACCCGGACCTGGTCTTCGAGCTGCAACCGGATCTGGGCGCCGGCTGGGACGCCGCGGGGGGTCTGTTTGACGTGAGTCTTTCTCACAACTTGCATCCCGGCAGCCATTACGGAGCCAGTGCCACGTTTTTCCTCTCGGGGGTAGAAGTCAGAAGAGACGCGGTAAGGCTTCCCTCATCATTGATGGATATTGCCCCGACCATTCTGGATATTTTGGGTCTGCCTGCTCCAGCAGACATGGAGGGGAGGAGCGTTTTGAACCAGTGAACGTCCCGCAGGTTTGTGATCACTCAGGCTCTTAATGACATCCCACTCGCTCCCTTCGACTACGGCTTCGCCTCCGCTCAGGGAGGTCCAGCCGGGGAGACTCCCCGAATGGCTGAGCGGAGTGTAACGCAGTCGAAGCCTGAGCGAACTCCTTCCAATGACATGCGATAACAACGTGTCACTTCGGATTGAAGAGCGCATTGGCGCTGTGGATATACTGAGAATGACGTGATCAAGATTCGGCCGAATTGAGTTACCGAATTCTCTCATCAATCAATGCCTGTCATGTTTTATTGAAACTCCAAATGAATCTGAAATCGAAATTTAATAATTTAACATTCATCATTTCAACAAAGATTGACACTCACTTACTTACTTTCGCTGTCATATCAATCCTTATTCTTATCCCCAGCTATCTATTCTCCAGGCTGCGGATAACCGATGGGTTTTTATTCCAGGTTATCGCTTATGTGCAATTGACTTTGCGAAGCGATCATTTAAAATCGTTCATTGCGGGTGGATATAGCTTTAATTTTGTGGAATATCTACCCGGCTACCCTTTAATTTTATCCATCCTCTCGCGCCTCGGAGGGATAACACCTAAAGAGCTGCAGTTTTTGCCCCTCGCGGCTTTATTCGTCCCATTGGGATATTACACGATATCCAAAAGGCTGTTTCATTCAAATGGCATTGCGATATTGTTTGCGCTTTACGGCGCTTATGATATTGGGCTGGTATCTCACTACAACGTATTTGTTTACCCCTGGTCGAACCTGCTCTATTTTGGCTACCTGATTTTTTACCTGCGCTGGATCGACCGCAAGCAGCTTGAAGATTTAATCATCGTTATGATCCTTTTTATTGGATCGCTCTTTTTACATTATGCCTCTACGGCGTGGATTATCATTCATAGCATTAGCGCCAATCTCGTGTTGATCGCGATAAATTGCTACTCCCTGCGAAAGACGGGAGCGAATTATCACCGCAGGGGTTCGCTGGCTTTACCTACTGCGTTTTTGGTCGCCTTCATGACTTTCAACCAGATGTTTTATAAAGTCTGGCTCCCGAGCGCCTCTTCTTTTACCCAGAAATCAGCTTCTCCGTTCGAGCTGTTAAACTCCAAAATCATCAGTTATCTGTATGGAAGCGCAGAATCAGTCGAACCTTATCGCTTCATGAACACCTGGGGACAGGCATTCGGCATCTGGCGATCGATCGAGTATAGTTTCGTATTTTTGCCCATCCTGGTATGGATATTGAAAATCTTTCTATTTGCACTGCGGCGTAAGCCTGTTTTTAAAGACCTGGATCGTAATTTGCTTTTCGTTTTGCCGCTTTTTATCACCGCTTTGATAGATTGGGGGGCGTATGGGGTGCATTCCGGATTTAACTTTCGCTATTCGCTGCTGGTCTTCCCGTTTATATCCGTTATGGCTCTAAATGAGATCGGCTTATCCAGGTTTATCCAAAAAGCGTTTTTAGCCGGCCTCTGTCTGGTGACAATAATTACATATCTGCTTGGATTGAAGCACTATACAACAAATCCTCCAACTTCATACAGTGAAACAATGGCAGGCTCAAACTGGCTTTTAGGCCAACGATTATCCGGACCGATTCTATCCGACCTGGATACGCTTGGACAATTTTTGGTTGCCGCCAGCGAGAGCACAGCTATTTTTCCTCGAACTCTGACTTACGATGCAATTACTTACCAGTCGGTAGTGGAAAATACTGGCGTTGAAGACAATCGAAGCGAATATGAGCTGGTCTTGATTGACGCTAAAAATCTAAGCAAACCGTTGCACGGCATCTCGAACAAGTATTTCGAGCCTTTATCCCTGCATGTGTCATCGATCACTAGGAATGATGGTTTAACCAAAATATACGATGATGGCAGGCTGTGGATTTTCATTCGTTGAGGGAAGAAGTGGATAGGCATTACCGGCAGAATAACGTCGATTTGCTATTCATCGGTATGGGGTGTCTGATATTTACCCTGCTGATCATCGTGGATATTTTCCAGGCAATCAGACAGGTGTCTGCGATCGTGATTCTCATTTTCCCTACCGGATATTCATTATTGGCGTGCTTATATCCGGATAGGTCTTCGCTTTCTCCAGCAGAGCGATATTTTGCCAGCATTGCACTGAGCGTCTCGATGTTGATCATCGTTGGTTTGCTCTTGAACTCGAGCGTTGGCTTGAGTGTATGGAACATCTGGATCGCGTTATGTTCGCTCAATTTGATGTTTGTTTTCATCGCTTATGTGCGCAGAACCAGAGGAGGCTCGGGAAATAATCAGCCTGATTTTTCGAGCGGGGATCTCGGCAAATCGACAAAGATGTGTATGCAAACTGCCATAAGTGAGAGGGGTAGATTGTCCGAGTTTGCCACCCTGAGCCTTGTCCTGAGTGTTGCGAAGGAGCAAGCGAAGGGTCTCGAACTGCTAAAAATGAGATGCTTCGCTCTGCTCAGCATGACAAAAACGAGTTTGCACACACGCTCTGGAAATTCAGCGAAGCTGATTCCTGGGATATTCGTTCTCCTCAGCGCAGTGTTTTATTTTTTCGCCTTTATACCTGAAGCCCAAAGCGTTTCTCCAACCACGCAATTATTTCTTACCAACCTGAACGGTAAAAACAATGATTCTGCCTCAATTGTCTCCAACACCGGAAAAATCAGGTTGGTGGTAGTAAACAGGGAAAACCAGCCAATGGAATATGAAATGGTCAGCCAGGTTGCTGCTGGGGCAAACAATCATCTCGCCTATTTGGAATTGGATCCGGGTCAGGAATGGAGCCTGGTTTACGAGCTGCCCTCGCTCCCCAGAAATGCGAAGCAGCGAATAACATTCAGCCTTTACCTTAAAGATAATGCGAGCAAACCCTATCGCCAGGTACATGTGTGGGTGAATAATCCGGAGCAATGATATAATCTTATTACGATATCTGATCGATATGGAGATGTAAAAAATATGGAAGCGACAACGATTTCGTCCAAGTACCAGGTAGTCATCCCGCGCAAAATTCGGGAGCGATACAACTTGAAACCCGGCTACAAGGTGGTGTTCGTTCCCTATGAAAACACGCTGCGAATAGTTTTTGCTCCGCCGATCGAGCAGGCGCGGGGCATGTTCCCGGACATCGACACCTCGATTGATCGTGAAGACGAGGACAGGGTATGAACGTGGTGGATTCCAGCGGATGGCTGGAATACTTTGCCAATGGGAGCAATGCGGATTTTTTTGCTCCAGCCATTACAGGCGAACTCAACCTGGTCGTGCCGACGATTTGTATGTTCGAAATATTTAAGCGGCTCAGCCTTCAGCTTGGCAAGGAGCCGGCGTTGCAGGCGATGGGGATGCTATACCGCGGGCAGGTGGTCCCGTTGAGCGACGAGATCGCCTTGCTTGCGGCGCTAGTATCCTTGGATCACCAACTCCCCCTCGCAGATAGCGTTATTCTAGCCACTGCCCGCATGCATAAGGCCACGTTATGGACGCAGGATGAGCACTTTAAAAACTTGCCCGAGGTGAAATTTATCACCAAGAGGTGAAGGCGAATCGCTCAGCATAGCCGGGGTAAGTGAAGAAGGTAAGAGAGGCGGCGAAACTGCTCAGCGTGGGACCGGAGCCGGTGAGGATCAACGCACAGAGGCGCATGATCTCGGACATCGAAGAGATTAAAAACCTGATCGCCCAAATGAGAGGCGCATTCTGAACGCTGCTTCACGCACCCTGCCTGCCTGGAGCCTGGGCTTGTATCTGCTGGGCATCGCCGCGGCGGAGTGGGTGACTGCTCTTCCTAACCCGCAGCTAGGGCTGGCTGTGCACGGCGGCTTGCTGGTATTGATCTTGCTTCATGCTGCGTTGGGAGCGGGCGGGGCCGAGCAGAAATTGCTGTTCACACTGGCGCTGGCCCCGCTCATCCGCCTGCTGAGCCTTTCCATGCCGCTGGCGGGATTCCCGCTAGGCTACTGGTACGCCATCATCGGGCTGCCGCTAACCCTTGCAGCTTACCTGGCGCTGCGCCTGACCGGCTTCAATCTGGCAGACGTCGGGATCACAGCGGAGAAGCTGCCGCGGCAGGCGCTGGTGGGGTTGAGCGGGGTGGGCCTGGGCTGGGTGGAATACCAGATCTTGAAACCCACCGCGCTGGTGGGGAGCTTGCGCCTGGAGGAGATCTGGCTGCCGATCCTGAGCCTGCTGGCGTTCACCGGTTTCCTGGAGGAGCTCATCTTCCGCGGGCTGATGCAGCGCGCCGCGCAGGCTGTGCTGGGCAGTTACGGGATGATATACGTCGCACTGGTGTATGCTGGGCTGCACATCGGCTACCGCTCGCCCACCCACCTGGTCTTCGTGTTCGGGGTGGGGCTGGCTTTCGGGTTGGTGGTCCGGCGGACGGGCTCGATTTGGGGCGTCGCGCTGGCGCACGGGCTGACCAACGTTGGGTTGTTGATCATCTTTCCGCGCTGGTAACCGCGGGGGGTTTAGAAACCCAACGTCCCGCAGGTTTGTGATCCCACAGGCTCATTTTAAGCGAACCTGCGGGACGTTTTGCACTGAAAATCTGAATCAACTGCGGTGATTATCAATAATTCAGCTCATAAATACCGAGTTTCCCCGGTAACAGAGGCTAAATCAAAAAGCTGGCTCCAAAGGCCAGCTTTTTTTTATGTTTTCGCTATTTCAGCGCAGTATTTCGGCCAGGCGTGAGCACACCAGCAGGCCGAAAGCGATCAGCAGGGGCAGGATGCCGATGTTGAGCGCTCGACCCAGGGTCTGGAAGCGGAGGTCCGCCGAAGCGCTGGCCAGCTCTTTCTGCACCAGCAGCGCCAGCAGCACCAGGACGCCGAGGTAAACCGCGGACTCCGCCAGGGCTGGGTTGGTGATGATCGAAACAGTGGAGGGCGTCACGGTGGTGAACATTAAACCTGCTTGAATCTCACTTGGAATGAATGTATTATAGAGCCGTCGGCTGTGAAAATCAACCCGTTCTAATAAAACCGCCCCGTTCAATCCTCATAGAAAGATATCCTTGTTATTAAAGCAGCGTCAAACGAAGACGTTTACCCAGCGAACGCGCTGCCTTGTCTATAGTTAAAAGTGTGACCGAACGGTTTTCCGGATCCAACAGGCGTTCCAACGCGGCGCGGCTGGTCTTCATCCGGCGGGCCATTTCCGTTTTGGTCAGGTTTTGTTCTTCCATAAGTTTTTTGATCTGGAAGGCGAGAACACGTTTTACCGCGACCGCTTCCACTTCTTCCAGCAATTCTTCTTCGGCCAGGAAATCGTCAAAGTCACTTCCTAATTAATATTCGTTCATCTTTCACCTCGCACTTGTGACAATCTCTTTCGCGCTAACGACAGGTCGTCCATCGGCGTTTTGGCGGATTTTTTGACAAACCCGTTCAGCAGAACTATAAGCTCCCTTTGAACAGTGAATAGAACCCTGGCAATTCCTGAACCGGTATTCGAGCGTACTTCCCACTCTTCCCGCTTCAAGCTTACGAACCAGCGGCATCCCCAACAGCCAACCGAATCGCGACATATCATGCACGCTTGAAGTGTATCATTTTTGATTCATACTGTCAGGGCTCTTCTAATTAAAATGGAACCTCATTCGGCCTTTCCTTCCCCCACCGTCAGCGACTACCCTGAGCCTTGTCCTGAACTTTGTCCTGAACGCAGTGAAGGAGCGGTGAATGAGGAAGCCGAAGGAGCCTCGCCTGGCAGACCGCTCTAAAATTTTTATTTTTATTTTTTTTAATTAATATTTCCCCTCCACCCTCATGCTCGAAATTGTATCCATCATTTCGATACGCGCCGCCCGAGGATTACTTAAAAAAGAAAATGGGAATGATAGTCATGCTATCACTCCCATTCGAAGTAAAAAGTTTTATTTTATGCGCCCGCGGTGTGCTGCAACACCGGCCTGAACTTATAGCCATAGACCAGCAACCCGCGCTCGTCACCGTCGGAGCGCAGGCGGCGGGTGACCATCTCGACCGGGGTGCCGATGTGGATCTGCTCGCTGTCCACGTCGGTCAATTGGGCGGTCACCAGCGGTCCTTCCTCCAGTTTTACCAGTGCCACGGTGTAGGGGGCAACTTCTTCGAAGCCAGTCGGCGCCTCGTAAACCGTGGTGTAAGAGTACACCTCGCCGCGCCCGCTGAAATTGTACAGCGTCCTGGCCTCCTGCCCGCATTCGGGGCAGACATCCCGCGGCGGGAACAGTTTTGCCTCGCAGTGCGGGCAAACCTCACCAAGCAGTCCGTAACGTTGTTTGCGCAATCGCCAATGGCGGGATATTTCCATGATCTGGTCAACTCCTGAATTGATATTTTAGAGCAACTACTCTTTAAAGACCTGACAGGTTTAGGAAAGTATTATTCAGCAAACATTAGTTATCAAAACCTGTCAGGTCTGATGTTTCCTAGTTGCCGAGTGTAGTTTACTCATAAGTGTCTATCAGGAACTATCAAAATCGACCCAAAAGCTATCAATCCCGGCGCTCGAGGACATGGGTGGCTGCGGTGGAGGCCGGCCCGCCCAGCGCCTGGATCATCGCCCAGCGCGCCCCGGGGACCTGGTTGACACCCGCCTGGCCGCGCAGTTGCAGCACGGCTTCGACCGCCTGGTAAACGCCGGTAGCCCCGCCCGGGTTGCCGCGCGCTTTCAGCCCGCCGAATGTGGCCACGGGCAGCGTACCTTGCAGGCTTAATTCGCCATCCTGAGCCAGCTTCCAGCCCTGACCCCTTTCCGCCAGCCCGGCGGCTTCCAGGGATAGGGCAGCGTAGATGGAGTAGGTGTCGCACAGCTCGAACAGGTCCACCTGCGCCGGGTTGATCCCCGCCTGCCCGCAGGCGCGCTCCACCGACAGCCTGGCGGCGTGGAATACCAGCAGGTCCGGGCGGTCGTGCAGGGCGAGCGTGTCGGTCACCAGGCTGGAGCCGGCCAGGCGCACCAGGGTGTGCGGGAATCCCGGCGGAAGCAGCTCAGGACGAGTGAGCAGCAGCGCAGCCGCCCCATCGGCAACAGGGGCGACGTCGAACACGTTCAGAGGGTCGCTTACCAGGCCGGCTTTGGCGTAGGTCTCGGCGGAGATGGCTTTTTGGAACATGGCGTACGGGTTGCTCGCGGCGTTAGCATGGGCAATCAGGGGAAAACCGCCAAAAGCCGGGCGAGGCGGCTCAAACTCGTACAGGTAGCGACGCATCAACAAGGCGGCTTGAGCGGTGGGGGTCAAGCCCTGCACGGCTTCGAAGTCGCTATCGCCGGTGGCGCTGAGGGCTGCATCGATGGCGCCGCCCACCTGGTCGGTAAATTTCTCCACCCCCACGACAAGGGCCGCATCCACCTGGCCCGAGGCGACCGCCAGGTAGCCCACTCGCAAGGCAGCCCCCCCCGACGCTCCGGCGGCTTCAATGGTGGCCGCCTCGATCCCGTTCAGGCCGGCAAAATCGGCCACCAGCGCCCCCAGGTGAGCTTGCTGGGAAAGCGGAGCGGCGAGCATATTGGCT
>Ga0209751_10002838_pt1 | contig 17090 bp, 19 predicted proteins | sample RifCSP13_1_FD_184019 | JGI IMG/M metagenome (GOLD analysis project Ga0209751, IMG submission 184019) | Soil microbial communities from Rifle, Colorado - Rifle CSP2_sed 13_1 (SPAdes) (version 2) | ecosystem: Environmental > Terrestrial > Deep subsurface > Rock core/Sediment | place: Rifle... | reverse complement strand
GTCCCGCCCACCATCACCGCCAGTCGCTCGCCCAGCACAGCTGCCTCTTCCCGGTCATGAGTGACGATGATCGCTCCCTTGCCGTTCAAGCTGTCGACCAGAGCGGCCGCCACCGTCATCCGGTCGGCGACGTCGAGCGCGGCGAGCGGTTCGTCGAGGAGCACCCAGGGTTCGGGGCGGGCCAGGGTGCGGGCCAGCGACAGCCTTTGTCGCTCACCACCACTGAGGGCCCGGGCCGGACCCTGATACAGCGCCGGATCCAACCCGAACCGGTCGGCCAGAGTCCGTGCCCATGCCGTCTGCTCGGGATCGAGACCGAGGCCCAGGTTCCAGGCGGCCGACCCTCTGAACACATGCGAATGCTGCGGCTGATAGGCAGCGGGAATAGTCGGACCTCCCGCCAACACTCCGGCCAGGAGGCGCAACAAGGTCGTCTTTCCGGCGCCGTTGGGGCCGAAGATGACCAATCGCCCGCCGGCCTCAACCGCCAACCGCGCCACAGAGACGATTGAGCCGTCCTCGGGGTAGCGGAGGTCTTCCACAACAAGGCGTGACATCAACGGGCCCGCTCACGAAGCTGTAGCCAGGTCAGCCCCCCGTTTATCACCAGCGCCAACACCATCAGCACGATGCCAAGAGCCAGCGCGGCGCCGAATTGCGCCTGCCGGGCTTCCTCCACGATGGCAGTGGTCAAGACTCTGGTTTCTCCCTGAATGTTCCCTCCTACGACTAAGACCGCCCCGACCTCGGAGACCACCCGGCCAAAGGCGGCCGCGACCGCCGCGGCGACTCCCGGCCAAGCTTCGCGGACGGCAATCCACCCGGCGGAGGTCCGCCGCAGCCCGAGAGCGGTCAGCTGCTCACGGGCGACGGGAGAGAGACCCCCGACCGCCCCGGCGGTGACCCCGGCCGCGATCGGTATGGCCAGGAGCGACTGGGCGAGCACCATCGCCTGGGGAGTGAAGAGGATCCCAAACGAGCCGAGTGGACCGTCGCTCCACAGCAGGAGCAGGATGAGCAACCCGGCGAGCACCGGGGGCAGGCCCATGCCGGTGTTGACCGCCACCAGCAAAGGTGTCCGACCTCGAAAACGGCCCAGCCCCAGGGCCGTGCCAAGCGGGACGCCGACCACGACGCCGATGGCGGTCGCCACCAGCGAAACCATCAGGGTCAGCCAGAGCACCTCCCGCAATTCGGCACCGAACTGGGAGAGGAGCTGAAGAGCCTGGCTGAGGACGTCGCCGATAAAGGACATCAGGCCATCACGGTCAACGGATCCGGAAGTACCAGAACCAGGCGATCCCGCCGATGATGCCCGCAAACAGAGCAAACTTGAAGAGCTTCTTGAACAGCCACCAACCCACCAGTATGGCGGCGGCGATTCCGACGAAGAGCGGCACTTGTTCCATGTCCGCCAGCCTACCGCCGGCCTCAACGTCCCAGGAACGGGGCGGGCGTCAGCCGGGGCACGACCACGTCCGCCGCTCGCAGTTCCTCGAAGCTGTACTGCCCGCGTTCGACCGCCACCACCGTCATCCGGGCGGCGTGGGCCGCTTCGATACCGGCGGGCGTATCTTCGACCGCAAAGCAGGCCTCCGGTTCGACTTTCAGGCCGGCGGCGGCCGCCAAGAAGAGATCGGGGGCCGGCTTGCCGAGCGGAACCTCGTCCCCACCGACGATGAACCCGAAGTAGGTGCGCAAACCGGTGGCGGCCAGCGATCGATCCAATCGTTCTCGAGGGCTGGACGACGCCACCGCCATAGTGGCTCCCCGGTTGTGGAGGGAATCGAGTGTATCGGCGGCATCTTCGAACGCCTGCAGGTGCTGGTCGAACAACCGGAAGGTCACCTCGGAGAGTTCATCCCAGAAGATGGCATGGTCCGGCAGCTCACCCCGGATCGAGAAGTGGGCATGGGCATCTCGATCGGTCCGGCCGGTCAGACGGGCAATGTCGTCAGCCGTCAAGGTGACGCCGTACCGTGCCAACACCCGGCGCCACGCGCGCCAGGCCAGTTGTTCCGAGTCCACGAGAACGCCGTCACAATCGAACACGATCGGGCGCATCAGCCCTCGGCTTTCTCACCCAAGATCGTCGACACCACTTTTGGGTCGGCCTTGCCGGCCGTGATTCGCATGACTTGGCCGACCAGATAGCCGATGACCTTGGCATCCCCGTCCTTGAGCCGCTGGTGCTCCTCCGGATGGTCCGCCAGTACCCGATCGATCTGGGCCGCCAGGGCACCGATATCGGAGATCTGGATCAGATCCCGCGCCGCAGCGACCTCGGCCGGGCTTCCTTCACCCGCCATAACACCGCCCAGGACCTGTTTGGCAGCGGTGGCGGACAGGTCGCCTGCGGCGTACAGCCGCTCGAGTTGAGAGAGGTGCTCGCCGCTCAACGGGGTGTCGGCCAGCTCGACCGACTCACGTCGCAGGAAAGCGGCGACCTCGCCCGTCAACCAGTTGGCGATGGTCTTGGGATCGGACCCTGCAACGACCGCGTCTTCGAACCGTTCTGTCACACCCGCTCCCCCCGATGCCAGCGCGGCGATGGACGCCGGATCGAGGCCGAGATCGCCGTAACGGGACCGTCGGGCGGCGGGCAATTCGGGTAGACGTTCCCGGATTGTCTCCCGCAGGGCATAAGAGATCTCGATCGGCACGAGATCGGGTTCCGGGAAGTACCGGTAGTCGGAACTCTCTTCCTTGGACCGCATCCCGCCGGTGATCCCGGCGCTCTCGTCCCAATGGCGGGTCTCCTGGGCTATGGGCTCTCCTGCCGCCAGAGCGGCCGTTTGACGGTCGATCTCGTACGCCAGGGCACGTTCGAGCGACCGGAACGAGTTCATGTTCTTCACCTCGACTTTGGTGCCCAGTTCATCTGTTCCTTTGGGGCGCAGTGACACGTTGGCGTCGAACCGCATGCTGCCTTCTTCGAGCTTGGCGTCGGATACGCCCAAAGCCAGCACGATCGCCTGCAGTTCCTGGGCGAAGGCCCGTGCCTGCTGGGGAGTGGCCAGGTCGGGTTCGGTGACGATCTCGACCAAAGGCACACCAGCCCGGTTGAAGTCGAGGAGCGAGTGGTCGGCGTCCTTGATCCGGCCTCCTCCACCGACGTGGATCATCTTGCCGGTGTCTTCCTCCATGTGGACCCGGTTGATCCGGACCCGTGTGGATTGGCCGTCCGTTTCGATGTCGAGGGCTCCCCCTGAACAGACGGGCACGTCGTATTGGGAGATCTGGTAGTTCTTCGGCTGATCTGCGTAGAAGTAATTCTTCCGGTGGAATTGGGAGTGGTACGCGATGTCGCATTCGAGTGCGAGCCCGATAGCCACGATCCACTCGATGGCCTTTTCGTTTGGAACCGGCAGAGCGCCCGGGAGGCCCAGACACACCGGGCAAACGTTGGTGTTGGGGTCGGCCCCGAAATGTGCCGGACACCCGCAGAACATCTTGGAGTCGGTGACCAGCTCGACGTGTGTTTCGATCCCGATGACCGGCTCATACTCCACGATCATCCCCCACCAGCGGCGGTCTCCGGTTGTTCCACCCGGAAGCCCGCTCCACCTCGGCCGCCACCCTCAACAAGACTTCCTCTCCGAGCGCCGGCGCCATGATCTGAAAGCCGATCGGCAGGCCGGCCGCGTCGAGCCCTACCGGAACTGAGATGCTCGGAGCACCGGCCAGATTCGACGGAATGGTACAGACGTCGACGAGGTACATAGACAACGGATCCTCGGTGCGAGAACCCAACTCGAAGGCGGTCATCGGACTCGTCGGCGAGACGAGCACATCGAAGCCCTGGTACGCCCTGGTGAAGTCCTGGATGACCAGGGTCCGTACCTTCTGGGCCTGCCCGTAGAAGGAGTCGTAATAACCGGCCGAGAGGGCATAGGTACCGAGCAGAATCCGCCTCGTTACCTCCGGCCCGAACCCGGCCGCCCGGGTTCTGGCCGTCATCTCCTCCACCGTGGCTCCATCTACTCTCAACCCGTATCTGACGCCGTCGAATCGGGCCAGGTTGGCCGAGCACTCGGCCGGGGCGATCAGGTAGTAGGCAGACAGCGCATACTCCATCGAGGGAAGCGACACCTCGCGGACGGCGGCCCCGGCCTCGGCGAGCGAGTCAACGACGGAGCGGCAGGCAGTCAGGACATCGGGACTGATACCTTCACCAGCCAGTTCCGCAACCACCCCGATTCGAAGGCCGGCCACCCCCCGTCCGAGCGAAGCCCGGTACTGCGGGTACTCGCCCCGGTACGAGGTTGCATCGAGCGGATCGTGCCCGGCGATCACCTCCAGCGTTGTGGCCGCATCTTCAACAGTTCGGGAAATCGGCCCGATCTGATCGAGACTGGAGGCAAAGGCAATCAAGCCATAGCGCGACACCAACCCATAAGTCGGTTTCATACCGACCACACCGCACAACGCAGCCGGTTGCCGGATCGATCCGCCGGTGTCTGAACCAAGTGCCGTCAACGCCGAGCCCGCCGCGACTGCTGCCGCCGAACCACCCGAGGACCCTCCGGGCACCCTTCCCGTGTCCCACGGGTTGGCCGTGGGACCGTATCCGGAGTTCTCCGTGGACGAGCCCATGGCGAATTCGTCGAGGTTGGTCTTCCCAATGATCACCGCTCCTGCCTTCTTCAATGCGGTAACCGCAGTAGCGTCGTACGGAGGAACGTACCCGGCCAGGATCTGCGAGCCGGCCGTCGTCTCCAACCCTGAGGTGACCATGTTGTCCTTGATGGCAACCGGGATGCCGTGGAGTGGCCCCGTGGTTTCACCACGTACCAGGGCCTCATCGGCCGCAGCCGCCGCGGCGCGGGCGCCTTCGTGGTCGATGGTCAAATACGCATGAAGCTCGGCCTCCGTGAGCAACGCCCGATCCAGCGTCGCTTGGAGCAGCTCTCGCGAACTCACCTCACCGGCCCGCAGGGAAGCGGCCGCCTCGGCCAGTGTGAGGTCGGCGAGTGAGCTCACTGTGCTTCCAGCGTGGGTGGCACCCGGAAATACCCGTCGTCGGCCTCGGGAGCCTGAGACAGGGCCGTATCCCTTTCCAAAGGTGGCGTCACTTGATCCGGGCGGAACGAATTGACCATCGGCAAAGGATGGGACGTCGGTTCGACTCCATCGGTCGGCAGTTGCTGAACGAGCGCGGCGTGCTCGAGGATTCCTCCCAGTTGCCGACCATAATGCTCGAGTTCTTCGTCCGACAGCTGGATACGGGCCAGGCGCGCCACGTAGGCGATGTCGATATCGATGGCCATGCGCCGATTGTAGATGGGCCTCGAACGAACCCTGGCACACGGTGGAGGCAGATGGTCAACCCTCCCCGGCTCGCCGGGCGTATTGTCGTCCCATGCACCGTCCCACCCTCGGGGTTGTATCCCTCGTCCTGATCATCGGCGGCGCGATCCTCATGGTGCAACCGATCTCCGGGGACTCCTACCTCGGCGCCATAGCCCTTCGTTCCGGGCTGGTTCTCGGTTCCGTCTGGCTGGCGCTTCCCAACATCCGAAAGGCACCCCGCTGGTTGCTGTACGGGGCGGGAGTGCTGGCTGCGGTACTCATCGCGCGGCCTCGTCTGTTCCTCTATGCACTGCCGGTGGCGGCATTGACCGCCTTCCTCGGTGCTACCTCCCCGTCGTCACGCCGCAAGGGCGACTAGAGGGCGTGAAGGAATAGCCCAGCCGGGAGAAACCTGGTGGTGCGAGCTGCCTGAGATCTCCCGCCGTCCGGTCGTTGTCGTGTCGCGCGACGTTGCGATCCCCAGGCTCCGGCGCCCCCTGATTGCTCCGTGCACAACCAACATCCGTGGCCTCCCGAGCGAAGTCGTCCTCGAATCGGACCGCGACCCGATTCCACAACGTCTGGCAGTGAATCTCGATTCGATCGAAGGCGTCTCTCTCGGTGCGCTCGCTCAGCGTCTCGGTCGTCTCAGCGACGAGCGGATACACCAGGTCTGCTCGGCGTTGAGAGTGGCTGTCGACTGTCTCCCCTGAGACACAGACGGGCGCACCGCCCAGCCGATTTGGTTCCGCGTTGACAGGCCGGCCCCCACGGACACACCCGCCCGCTCCCATATCCCCCCCCCACTGGCGGGTGGGCATCGACGCCAAGGTCGGAGTTGATTTGAAACCTCCGGCGGTCAGATCAGCTCGACCTCGACCATGAGCCCGCTGTGGTCTGAGCCGGGAACCGCCACCACGCGACTTTCCAGCGGATGGAGCCCTTCGAGGAACACATGATCGATGCGCAGCAATCGGGGCGTACGCGGGGTGGGGCCCCAGGTTCGAACGGGTATCTTCCCTCGCTCTCTTGCCACGAGAACGGCGGCATCATCGAGTCGGGCCACCAAGCGCCGGTAGACCGGCCAGACCGGGGAGGAGTTGAAGTCACCGGCTACGAGCCGAGCGGCGGGCGGGGCGATGTGCGCCATGAGCGCGTCGAGTTGCTGCCGACGCATTCGGACCGCTCCCCACGGTGGCCACAGAATCGGGTTCGCCATGTGAACGTTGACGATCTCCACCGAGCCCGGCCAACGGGGTGGTTCGAGTCTCGCAATCAGCCCGTCCCGATAGGCCATCGGTAGCAGCTCGATGTGAGCCGGCGCCTTGAGAGCCAGTCCCCGTCCGTCATGACCGTCTGCGGGGACGAGCAGCCCGTAGGGAAGAAGCTCCCCCAGCACGTCTGCGGCAGGGAAGCTCAGCTCCTGGACCACAACCACGTCGGGATCGAGATCCTTCAACAGATTCCGGAAACCTTCCACATCGAGGCGGTCCGCGTACAGATTGGCGGTCAGGACGCGCAAAATCCGGGTCGGCTGGTGGTCTTCACTCATCACCATCGGGACGTTAGCCAGACCCCGGCGCACGACTACCGCACCCCCATCTCGACCAACAGCTGCTCGACACGTCGCCGGATCTCGTCTCGAACCACCCGCACCTGTTCCAGCGGAGCGTCGTGCGGATCCGCCAGGTCCCAGTCCACGTAGCGCTTGTTCGGGAAGTATGGGCAGGCGTCCCCGCAACCCATCGTGACGACCACGTCCGACGCCTCAACGATCTCGTTGGTGAATGACACTGGGAAAGCCCCGGAGATGTCGATGCCCACCTCTGCCATCGCCTCGACCGCTCGCGGATTGATGAGCTCCGCCGGCGCCGAACCCCCCGCCAACACGAGCAACCGGTCCCCGCCGAGGTGTCTCGCCCAACCGGCCGACATCTGCGAGCGCCCGGCATTGTGAATACACACGAAGACGACCGACGGGACCCCGACGAGCAACGTGCCCTCGAGCTTGCCCTGGGCCCGCAAACGGTCCCTGGTGAACTGCTCGACTTCGCCCGCCCGGAGTGGGCCGGAGCGGATCTCCTCCAGGAGGTCGATCGAACCGGCAGCCATTCGTTCGACATCGGCCGGCCCAAAGACCGTCCCGAACTCGGCCAGCAGGTTCTCGATGATGAGGTCGATTTCCTCCGGCGAGATCGCCATCGGCTGTTGAGGTTCCATGCCGTCCTGCTTGTTGTCGACCTCTACGGTAGCTTTGAGTTGTGTCTGTGAAGAGCTCAGCCTGAACCTCATATTTGCGGCTCACTGCCATCAACCGCTCGGTAACTTCGACGCGGTTGTCCACGAGGCGTGCGATCGAGCGTACCTGCCGTTCCTGGAGGTCCTCGCCGCCCACCCCGGTATCAAGGTCAACCTGCATTACTCGGGTTCGCTGCTGGAGTGGCTCGACGGAAACCGCCCGGATGTCCTCGAGGCTCTGGCCGCCCGCGCTGATCAGATCGAGTGGATAGGGGGCGCTTTCTACGATCCCATCCTCCCTTCGATCCCGATCGAAGATGCCATGGCTCACCTCGCCCTCCTCTCACAATTCTTGCAGGATCGCTTCGGTCGGACCCCACGTGGCGTGTGGCTGGCCGAACGGGTGTGGGATCCCAGTCTCCCTTCGCTCCTTCGGAGAGCCGAAATGGAATACACGCTCCTCGACGATTACGCCTTCCTGCAAGCTGGTTACCCGCCCGGCAGCCTCACCGACAGCTTCATCACCGACCACCTGGGCAACACGCTGACGATCTTCCCTATCGCCCAAGAGCTTCGTTACGCGGTCCCCGGTGCCGACCCGGAGGATGTGCTTGGGCTCCTTCTCGATCGCCATGACCATGATCCGCAGGCGCTGGCAGTCATCGCCGACGACGGCGAGAAGTTTGGACTATGGCAGCACAGCTCCGAACGGGTGTATGCGCCCGGGAACTGGCTCGAAGAGTTCTTCACTTTGGTCGAGGGTGCGGACTGGCTGGAGACGACCACGTTCGAGAGGTATCTCGATCATCATCCGGCCCGCCGCCGGGTGGCGATTCCGCCGGCCTCCTATCGCGAAATGGGTGAGTGGTCGCTCCCCACCGAGACTGCCCGTGTGGCAACCCTGGCGGGATCGGGTGAGGATGAGTACGCAGACTGGGTTCGCATGGAGCCGTTCATGCGGGGAGGTTGGTGGCCCAACTTCCTGGTCGAGTACCCCGAGGCGGCGGTGTTGTACCGGAAGATGCTTCGGGTGTCCACACATGTTGCCGCCAGCAAAGGGGCACCGGGGGCCCGCGCCGAGCTACTCATGGCGCAGGGCAACGACCCCTACTGGCATGGCGTGTTCGGCGGGCTGTACTTCCCGCATCTGCGGGCGGAAGCCAACCGCCATCTCATCACCGCCCAAACGATGATCGATGCCCACCACCATCGTGGTCGCACGTGGACCTACGTGCGCCACTTCGACTGGGATGCCGACGGGCGGGAAGAAATCGAGGTTGAGCTGCCCGACCAGTCATGGGTGATCGACCCTGCCGAGGGGGGCTGTCTCCTCTACTTCGACGACAAACCGGCCCGATGGTCGATCGGTGACGTCGTCACCCGGAAGTTCGAGTCGTATCACCTCGACCTGGAAGAACCGCAGATCTACGACCGCCATCCACGTCGCTGGTTGACCGATCAACTCCTTTCCTCCACTACGACCGTTGAATCTTTCGGAAGCGACGCTTACGAGGAACTCCTACCTCTACCCCATACCGAATACGTGATCGAGGAGACGACTGAGGGTCGGGGATCGGCTCGGATCAAGATGGCGGCGCTCGACGGCAAGCTCCAAAAGACGATCAAAGCCGAAGACCGGAAGCTACAGATCGGTTACCAGGTCGCAGGCGTCCCCGCCGGGCGCTTCGGACCCGAGTTGCCCGTGGCCGTTTGGGAAGGGGTCGGACAGATCAGGGTCGATGGAGGCCCGTGGCAGGACGTCGACCATCCACTCGCCTTGGCCGGACACCGGTTCCGGCTCCGACACAGTGGAATCAAGACCTCCCTGTTGATCGTGCTCCGCCAACCCGGGTCGATGTTCTCCATACCGATCCGCACCGTAGCGCGAGGAGAGGATGGCGGCTTCACGTCGATTCTGCAGGGAGTCGTACTGTGGCCCCATTGGGACACGAGCGGCACGGGCGGCTACGAGGTGACGATCGAAGTCGGAGAGTCGGCGACGGAAGCGCCATGAGGTTGTTGATGGCGGCCGCCGAGTGCTCGCCCCTTGCCCGTACCGGCGGAATGGGAGAAGCGGTGGCCGGACTCGCCAAGGCGGTCGCGGCAGAAGACATCGACGTGACCGTTGCCATTCCCCGCTACCGGCATCTGCACGACACCGGCGCCGCCGCCGACGATGCCCCGGTCCCTGCCTACCGCTATCAGATGGGTGAGGTGGAGGTGCTGCTCATCGAGGACACCACCGCCTTTGACCGTCCCGGTATCTACGGGCCGAAGCCCGGAGATGCCTATGAGGACGAATGGTTCCGCTGGGCGCGGTTCTCGGCGGCGATCGCCCGCCTCGCAACCGGCTTCGACCTCGTTCACCTCCACGACGGTCACGTCGGCCCGGTCGCCTTGCTCACCAACGTGCCGACCGTGCAGACGATTCACAACGCTTCCTATCCGCTCCTTGGGCCATTGGCCGACGCTGCCGAGGAACTCGGTGTGTCCTGGCAAGACCGGATGCTGGGCGGAGCGCTCGAATGGTACGGCCGGGCCAACTACCTCAAGGCGGGCATCGTCGGGGCAACCCGGGTAACCACGGTCAGCCCGACGTTCGCCACCCAGATCACCACCGATGCCTCAGTCACGGGCGGGCTGAGCGAGGTGATCAAATGGCTCGAACATCCGGTGGTCGGCATCGTGAACGGCATCGATACCGAATCCTGGGACCCGCAATGTGATCCGATCCTCGCCGCTCCCTTTTCAGCCAAGAAGTTCAAGGCCCGGGGCGAATCCCGGAGGGCCCTGTTAGGAGAGGCCGACCTCGACGACGGGTTCCTGGTGGGCAACGTAGGAAGGATGACAGAACAGAAGGGCCTTCAGCTGATAGACCTCAGCCTCGATGAGCTCGTAGAAGATGGGCTGCGTTTGGTGCTGGTCGGCAACGGCGACCTGGACGCCATGGTCGATGGTTGGCAAACGCGCCATCCCCGCGCCGTCCGGCACGTCGACTATTCGGAGCCGATGGCCCGGTTGTTGTACGCCGGAGCAGATGCGTATTTCATGCCATCCCGATTCGAGCCGTGCGGGATCGGGCAGCTGTACGCGATGCGATACGGATGTCCACCGTTGGTCCATGTGACGGGTGGTCTCGCCGACACTGTCATCGATCTGGATGAACAGCCCGACGCGGCAACCGGATTCGGGTTCCGCAGGTTCCTTCCCGAGGAAGCAGTCAAGACGATTCGGCGCGCCATGCGCGTCTATCGCACGTCACCAAAGGAATGGAAGATGCTACAACGCAACGGTATGACCCGCGATGTCTCATGGAACCACGCATCGGTCGACTACCGGCGTGTCTACGAAGCGGCCCTACGGGCACACGAGGAACGGGCGGAAGGAAAGCCCTGACACCACATCGATTCAACCCATTTATGGGCCTCCCGACCTATCAAGAATGCCGCCACCTCGTCCGATAATGGTTCAGACACCGACGGAGGAGTCCCATGCTTCGGTTGCTTCGCATAATGCACAAACTGCAACACGGCGCAAGTCTCGTTGAGTACGGGCTTCTCGTCTTGTTGATCGCTCTCATCGCCATCCTCGCCGTCACCTTTGCCGGGAATCAGAATTCGGCCCTCTGGAGCGAGATCGCCAGTTCTGTCGACCGCTGACCTTCATCGGATCGGTGACTGACGATCTGAGCTGACGGCATCCACCCATGGCGGGACCTCCATCACGTCGTGTGACCTTTTCCCCTATGCAGAACGCGTGCGCCGGTTCAGCATGGGTGGCAGGCAACGAAGGGAGCCCGCAGGTGCCGGAGAGCGTGTACAAAGTCATAGAGCTGGTGGGAACCAGTCCGGAGTCGTGGGAAAAGGCCGCCGCGGCAGCCGTCGAAGTTGCCGCCAAGTCGCTCCAGGATCTGCGCATTGCCGAGATCGCCGATCTCGACATGCACATCGGTGAGCAGGGCCAAGTCATTGCCTACCGGGCCAAGGTGAGAATCTCCTTCAAGTACCGCACCGAGGACTGAGCTTGGAGAGCGTCAGCTCAAGAACCGGTAGAGCGCATCAAAGGCCGCCGGCAGGTTGGCGACGGCGACGCTCTCGGCAACCTGATGGGATTGGGCGGTTTCACCCGGACCGTAGTTGACTGCCGGAATCCCATACTGAGCGAGGCGCGCCACGTCGGTCCAGGCTTGTTTTGGGGTACGGGCCGCCCCGGACAACCTGGCCAGCCGTTCGAAGTGTGGATTGCCCTGCGGAACAGATCCGGCGGGCGCCCGGTCAACGATTTCGATCAGTTCGGCCGGCGCCGCTTTGTCGCGCAGCCTGGCCTCTGCCTCGTCGAGCGTCTTGTCCGGGGCAAATCGGTAGTTGAGGTTGATTTCGAAACTGGCCGGGATGATGTTGCGAGCGATGCCGCCGGAAGCGGTGGTAACCGAGATGACCTCCTTGTACTCCAAACCGTCGATCATGATGCTCTCCGGATGCCGCTCGTGTAGCTCGGCCAGCCATGATCCGGCCTTGGTGATGGCGTTTTCTCCCAGCCAGGGACGGGCGCTATGCGCGGCATGACCTTCGAACCGCACCGTCGCGTTGATCGTACCGACACAACCGACCTGAAGCTCGAGGTCGGTTGGCTCGAGAACGACTGCGAATTCCGCTTCTGACAGCCACGGCGCCCGTTGCAGCACCACCTCGAGCCCGTTGTCGTCGGCGGGGCCTTCCTCCTTGTCGTAGAACAACCCGATGTCGTCGTAGGGACCCAATCGGATGGACGGGTCCTCCAGCAAATGCATCATCACCGCCAATCCGGACTTCATGTCGGAGGCCCCCAGACCGATGACCCTGCCCGCTTCGATGGCCGCCGGTCCCTGTCCCTGAGCGGGGACCGTGTCGATGTGCCCGACCAGAAGAATGAGCGGCCGCTGGGAGCGTTTCCCGACGATGAGGTTGTTGCCCATACGCTCCACACCGTCGATCCCCCAGGTCGACATGAGTCGTTCCGCCAGGGAGGTACACAGCCTGCCCTCATCACCGATCTCGGAGGGGACATCGATGAGATCGACCAGAGTCGAGACAAGGTCCCTCATACGTTCACCTCGAACGTGCGCAGTGCATCGTTCAATGACGTGCGATCGTCCGTCGAGCCGGAGCGCTGCCCGATGATGTAAGCGCACTGCAATTGAACCGTTCCCGCTGCAAACTGTCGCGGCCGCGTGCCGGGAACGACCACCGACCGGGCGGGAACCCGGCCCCGGTAGTCCACCGGGGCCGGCCCGGTGACATCAATGATCGGCGTCGTTGCGGTGATAGTCGTATTGGCGCCCAGCACGGCACCCTCCTCCACAATGGCTCCCTCGGTGATGATGCAGCGACTTCCGATGAAGGCGTCGTCCTCGATGATGACCGGGCGGGCGTTGGGCGGCTCGAGCACACCACCGATACCCACGCCACCCGACAGGTGCACGTTGCGCCCAACCTGGGCGCAGGAACCGACGGTGGCCCAGGTGTCGACCATCGTGCCTGCCCCAACGTAGGCGCCGATATTGATGTAGCCGGGCATGACCACAACGCCCGGTTCGCAGTAGGCCCCGTACCGAACCGTCCCCGGCGGAACGACCCGAATGCCCGATTCGTGCAACCCTGACTTGGTCGGGATCTTGTCGTGGTATTCGAACTCCCCGGCCTTCATCGTGTGGAGTTTGGTGATCCGGAAGTAGAGAATGATGGCCTCTTTGACCCACTCATTGACCTCCCACGCCCCGTCCCGCTTCTCGGCGACTCGTACCTGCCCTCCGTCCAGGCGGGCGATGGTCCGCTCGACGGCACCGATCGCCTCTCCAAGCAGGCTGTGGTCGACGAAGGCGGCCTCGATCAAGTCTCGGTCAGGCACGCTTTCAGGACCTCCGTGGCTTGCTCAGTCTCCTCGAGGGTAGGAGTGAGGGCGAGCCGCAGGAAGCCCTCACCACCCACCCCGAAAGCTCTCCCGGGCGATACGATGATGCCTTGGGCCAAAAGGCGTTCGGCAACCGCCACGTCATCTCCGACCCGGGCCCAGATGTAGATGCCGGCTTTCGAGGCGACCACTTGGTGACCGGTGTCCTCGAACGCCGTGCGGAGGATGGCCCGCTTGGCAGCAAAGATGGCTCGCCGCTCCGCCACGTGGTCGTCGTCGTCCCAGGCGGTGATGGCTGCTTTCTGGACGAACTCGGGTGAAGCCGTCCCGGTCGCCGTCCGCAGATCCTTGAGGATCGCAATGCCTTCCGCGTCGCCGACGATAACGGCCGACCGATAGCCGGTCATCCCGGACCGTTTGGAGAGACTGAGGTACGAAAGCGCCCCTCTGGAACCGGATCCCGCCGCCTGCAGGATCGAGGGCGGAGGTTCGCCCTCATAGATGTCGACATAGCACTCATCGGAGCAGAGCCAGGCGCCGGCTCGCCTGGCCCGACGGTAGAGGTCCTCGAAACCGCTTCGTTCGATCACCGCCCCGGTCGGGTTGTGGGGGTAGTTGATCCAGACCAGGGCGGTCCGGTCCCACACCGGGTCGGGGATCTGGGCCGGGCGTAAGACGAAATCTCCGTCGAGCGTCACCGGGAATCCCTCGCCCCCGGCCAGGAGAGCCCCTCGCTCATAGATGGGATAACCGGGAGTCGCCCACACCACCACCGACCCGGCCGCCCGGTCCACGAAAGCCAGCGGGGTCGAGAAGATGGCTTCCTTGGACCCGGCGGTTGGCAACACCTGCGTATCCGGGTCGACCTCGACGCCAAACCGGCGGCGCACATAGCCCGCAACGGACCTACGGAGTTCGGGCAATCCGGAAGTGGTTGGATATTCGGAGACCACCGGGACGGAACGGCGAAGCTCCTCTGGTATGAACGCCGGGGTCGGTTCACGCGGATCGCCAATCGAGAAGTCGACCAGCGGTTCTCCGGCGGCCCGCATCGCCCGGGCGCGTTCCTGGAGGGTCGCAATCGGGTACGCGCCCAGCTGCGTGAGTATCGGGTTGGTTCGCATGTTCGCAACGCTAGTACCCCGGTCACCTTCCCGAGGCCGTCGACCGCTATCCCTCGTACAATCCTCGCCGTGAGCAGGTATCGCGCTGTCTTCGTCGGTCTGAGCCTGGCCCTGGTGACCGTAGTTGCGCTCGGAATCGCCTTCGGTTCACCGGACCGGACCGGCCCCGAACGTCCGCCGCAGATCGAGGCGGTCAGCCCCGAACCCGGTGAGACCGTGGTCCGCCAGACCCGCATCGAAGTCGACCTGCTCACCGGATATACCATCGATCTGTTCGTCGACGGTTTCCTCATCCCGATCGAAGAGTTGTTCTTCGTCGAGGGAACCGGCGTCTACTCGTGGCAACCGGGATCCGACCGGGTCATCACAGGACTCTCGCCCGGTCACCACGAAGTGCTGATCCGTTGGCGGACGCTGAGCGGTCTCCCGGACGAAGGTGAGTACTCCTGGACGTTCCGGGTTTACTGATGGCCGTTCTTGCGTGAGTTTCCTGCCCTATCCACGCTGCGGTATCGGCAGGTTTTCGACGCCGGAACGGACTCAAGCGCCCTCATCGACGTCGAATGGGCACTCTCCCGTCTCCGGTCCGGAACCGACGTACTGCCCGTAGAACGCCCCCAGCAGATCCTCATCAACCGCATCGAGTCGCATCATCGTCGTCCAGGCAGTGGCCACGACGGGCGCGTCCATACCGGGGCGGGGAGCGACGATGATCCGATCCTCGAAACTCCGGCCGAGTTCCTCAATGCGCTCGACCTCGACGGCTTCGAGAACCGGCGAATACTGGAACACGATTACGCCGATGGCGAGGTCGTGCAATTGGTAGACATCGGGCACGGGCTGGCGAAAGATGCCACAGGCGGCGGCCTTGGCCGAGTGTGCTCCGCTGGTCGGCGGGTTGGAGTTGTATTCGGGTGGCTTGATTTCGCCATTGAGGATCTGACGCACCGCCGTCTCGGAAAGATGCACATCGACGGGCTGCTCGGGAAACGTGTCGACCTCGAGGGCTAAACCCGGATTGTCGGTAGCTCCCCCGGAGCAGGCTGCCGGGAGCAGCAACACCAGACCGGCCAGGCCGGTTCGCAACCTCATACCAACCCCACGGCTTCCGGCCCCTCTTCCAGGAGCCTGAGAAATGCTGTCTCGTCGATGACGGGAACCCCGAGTTCCCGGGCCTTGGCGAGCTTAGACCCGGCCGACTCCCCCGCAACAACCACGGTGGTTCTTCCGGACACCGACGACGCCACTCTCCCGCCCCGGTCTTCGACGGCTGCCTTGGCCTCTTCTCTTCCCAGAGATGAGAGGGTGCCGGTGATGACAACGGCCAGGCCCTGGAGCGAGGAAGAAGCGCCGGCCGCTTGCTCATCGGCGAGTTGCACTCCCCCGGCGCGAAAGCGGTCGATCAGCTTCCGGTTGTCCGGGTCGCTCGCCCAGTCCCCGACAGAAGCGGCGATGGTAGGTCCGATTCCCTCGATAGCAGCCAGGTCCCGTTCGGTAGCGTCCAGCAACCGATCCAGATGACCGAAGGTACGGCTGAGGAGGCGGGCGACGGTGCCACCCACATGACGGATTCCGAGAGCCACCAGCAAACGGTGCAGGGGCCGGTGCCGGGCGCCGTCGATCGCCGCCAGGAGATTGCCGACCGATACCTCTCCCCACCCCTCGAATCCGAGCAGATCATCCGGCTCGAGAAAGAAGATGTCGGCGGGGTCGGAAATCAGATCCTCGCGCAGCAGCAGGTCGATGGTCTTGTAGCCCAGCCCTTCGATGTCCATCCCGTCTCGCGAAGCGAAGTGCGCCAGCCATTCCCTGAGCCGGCTGGGGCACTCCAACCCGCCGGTGCACCGGGCAACCTTCTCGTCTTCGACACGGACGATGGGATGACCACAGAAGGGACAGTTGGACGGCATATGCCACACGTGCTCCGCTCCCGACCGCAGGCTCGGCAGCGGTCCGACGACCTCGGGAATGACGTCACCGGCTCGACGAACGACAACCGTGTCGCCGACCCTGATGTCTTTGCGATGAATCTCATCCTCGTTATGGAGGGTTGCCAGGCCGACATTGGCCCCGCCGACGAAGACGGGTTCGAGCACGGCGAATGGCGTGGCGGCCCCGGTCCGACCGATGTTGATTTCAATAGCCCGCAGGGTGGTGGTCTGCTCTTCAGGCGGGAACTTGTAGGCAACCGCCCAGCGGGGCGCTTTGGCGGTGAACCCCAGCGCCCTCTGGCCCTTCAGGCTGTCGAGTTTCACCACCACACCGTCGGTTTGATACTCGTGCCGGTGTCGTTCTGCCTCAGCGCGGGCCACATAGGCTTTCACTCCGGTCAGGTCGGGGACCGCCTGGGAGGCCTGGTTGACTCTCAGTCCCCGGTCGCGCAGATACTCCAGCGTCTCCCGGTGGTAGGCGAAGACCGGACCGCCTTCGACGTGGCCAAGCTGGTAGACCCAGATCGACAGGGATCGCGAGGCGGTGACGCCCGGGTCTTTCTGTCGGACCGATCCGGCCGCAGCATTACGCGGGTTGGTGAAGAGGCGGTCACCT
>Ga0209751_10002837_pt1 | contig 17090 bp, 10 predicted proteins | sample RifCSP13_1_FD_184019 | JGI IMG/M metagenome (GOLD analysis project Ga0209751, IMG submission 184019) | Soil microbial communities from Rifle, Colorado - Rifle CSP2_sed 13_1 (SPAdes) (version 2) | ecosystem: Environmental > Terrestrial > Deep subsurface > Rock core/Sediment | place: Rifle... | reverse complement strand
CATAGAGGTATTTTGTTGTTATCTGGCCGCTGATGTTTTTTTCAATCCTTCTTCCAAAGGGGTCGTATTTGTATTCTGCTGTTATGCCGAGGGGTAGGTTTATTTTTATGAGTCTGTTTTCAAAGTCGTAGGTGTATGTTATGGCAGCCTGAGTTATTTTGTGTATTTTCCGGATGAGGTTTCCGTTGTTGTCATATTGGTAGGTGTAGTTTGCATCTTCTGTGAGTCTATTTGCTGCGTCTACGGTTGTGTTTAATCTGTTTCCTGTCTGGTCATAGGTGTAGGTTTCATCAGGGATGTTTGTGTGGTCTGCGCTTACAAGCTGGTATATGGGGTCATAAGTATAGGTGTGGGTTGCATTTGGCTCTGTGTATGATGTCCTGTTTCCTGTTTTATCGTATTGATATGTCTGTTTATATGTGCTTATGGCCTTTTGTGTGGTGATGTCTATGAGGTTTGCTTTTGCATCATAGGTGTATGTTGTTTTCATGGCATTGGGGTAGAGGAGGGTGGTGCGTTTGCCGAGAGCGTCATACTCAAAGCTGAAGCTTTGAGTTACATCTGCTGTTATCTGGGTGAGACGGTTGTTTGCATCGTATGTGTAATTGGTTATGCTTCCATCGGGCATGGTCATACGGGTTCTGTTGCCTGTTGTGTCGTATTGATAGGTTATTACCCTTGCGAATGTGTCTGTGACGCTGGTTATTCTGCCGTTGTTGTCATAGGTATAGGTGTAGGTTATGTGCTGGTTGCTTGCTGTGATGAGGTTTCCCATGGTGTCGTAGGTGTATAGGGTCTTGGTGGTGTCAGGGTAGTTTTTTGCTATGAGTCTATTGAGGCTGTCATAGGTATAGGTTATGGTGTTGCTGTTGGCATCTATCTTTGTGATGAGGTTTCCATTGGCATCATAGGTGTATGCTGTAGCATTGTTTAATGGGTCTGTCTCTTTTGTGAGTCTGCCTTTATCTGTTTTAGATAAGAGATAAGCAAGACGCTTCAGAATAATAATCGTCAAGAAAATCCTTTGTGCGAGGAGATGTTGATGTCCAGCTGATTTCATCATGTTAATTTTCAAGACTCGTCGTCCACTACGGAAATTAAATACGGGAAGCGTTGTCCCCCTATTTGTCCCCTGCGTAATTATTTTCCTGAAATAAGTTTCTTATAGCATGAAGTATTTCGAATATTGGCTAAATCCTTATCTTGTTTTATGCTATCCCAGTTATTATATCCGTTTTCTATAGCCTTACTTAACCAGTTGCAGGCTTCTTCAATGTTGTTCTTGATAGAATAAAGACAGGCTATGTTGTAATAAGACAGGGAAGCTTTCGGATTTAACTCAATGGCTTTCATAAAGTCCACCATGCTTTTGTCATATTCCCCTATAGCATAATAGGCCATCGCTCGGTTATCGTATATTCTGAAGTCATCAGATTTTAACTTCATTGATGTTGTGTAATCAGCAATAGCCTCGTTATACTTGCCGATAGTCTGGTAAACAAAAGCGCGACCGCTATATGCATCAAATGATAACTGGTCTAGCTCTATTGCCTTTGTATAATCAGAAATAGCCTTGTCGTATTCCTTTTTTTCATTATATACAATACCACGCCTGATATAGGCAACAGCCAATGTTTTTGTAAAAACATCGATTGCTTGTGTGCAAATATCTATTGCCTTATCGTATTCTTTTTTTTCTATGTAATAAAAACATAAATCCTTATCACTTTTTGTAATTGTAGAAGTTGCATTTGCTATTGATGCGGAAATAATCACGGATGTAAACACACAAACAAATACGCAAGTAAATTTTTTCATTTAACCCCCTCCTATTTAAATCTCCATTCCCATCTTAGACCCCAGATAGTTTCATTTTTAATCTTTTCTATGGCATTGTCTGGATTCAGCAAGTCCTTTGGAGAAATGCTTGGCGGATCAATCCAGGGTGAAAGTGTTCCAGGCCACCATTCAGTATAAGGAATGTCAAATTTAGGTTGCTTCAATTGATCGGGAAGAAGTGGTGTATTTGGTGGTAGCTTCCATGGCCTACATTCAAGCAGTCCCCACGGATCCACAAACCTTGTAGGTCTGTTATTTACATAACTATAAAAGTTTATTCCGCCTGCAAACCCAATCGGGTCTTTGGTTGTAAATCTTCCTGTCTTTGGGTCATAGTATCTATTCCTCAGATAATAGAAGCCTGATTCTATATCATATTCCCTTCCTGTAAATGCATAGGGCTGGATGAGGAGGGGGTTTTTTATTGATTTTATGTTCCCAAAGGTGTCGTATCTTATTGTCTGCACTGTATTTCCGTTCTGGTCTGTCATCCTTGTGATGCTTCCCAGTGCGTCTGCATGGTAGTAGTATGTCTTGTTGTTTCTTATCATGGACAGGGGCTCGTCTATGCCCGGGCCGTGGATGTATTTTGTTGTGATATTGGTGTTTGTGGGGATGATGGCGGCATATTCCATGATAATGTCTTCATTGTCATAGAGGTATTTTGTTGTTATCTGGCCGCTGATGTTTTTTTCAATCCTTCTTCCAAAGGGGTCGTATTTGTATTCTGCTGTTATGCCGAGGGGTAGGTTTATTTTTATGAGTCTGTTTTCAAAGTCATAGGCGTATGTTATGGCAGCCTGAGTTATTTTGTGTGTTTTTTGTATGAGGTTGCCGTTGTTGTCGTAGGTGTATGTGTAATTTGCATCTTCTGTGAGTCTGTTGGCGTTATCTACCGTGGCGGTTAGTCTATTGCCTACCGGGTCATAAGTGTAGGTTTCATCAGGGATGTTTGTGTGGTCTGCGCTTATAAGCTGGTATGTGGGGTCGTAGGTGTAGTTTATTATGGCTCCATCTGGCATGGTCATCCGGGTTCTGTTTCCTATGGCGTCGTATTGATAGGTTATTGTCCTGTGTAATTCAAGCTTAAATATTTTGTAACTTGACCTAAATCAATTGAAGCATTCTGGATACTATGAATTCCTATTGGTACTATTAATGACTTTGTTCTATTATAGCTATAAGCCAAAAAAATCCCTAATAATATTATTCCTATATATCCACCTATTGAAAAAGGGTGTATCAATGCCCACATAAAAGAGCTTATGATTGCTGCCAGTTTAGTGCTTATTGGCCTAATCTCAGAATATATAATTCCTCTAAAAATGACCTCTTCTCCAAATGGCGCTAGAATAATAGATCCAAATATGTTTAGAAATATTAGCGGTGAACTTGCCGTAAAAACACTTAATTCCTTTCTAATAATTGAAGGTTCTAATATGTTGGTGTGATATTTTAGGTAAGATAATAAGGAAAATAAAATTGTTATTGCACAAAAGGTTTTTATAATAAATTTTTTAGAATCTTTCAGCGCCGTTTCATCAAAGAAAATTTTTAAAATATCCTGCTCTTTCCAAATTAAAAGAAAACCTATTATAGTATAAAGTATTGAAAAACTAAATTCTTCTAAAACTAACAAATCAATAGCGTTTTCAGGTATCCTTATCTTTAACAACATCATATAGTCTTGTATTGGTGGTAATAATAATACAGAGGCAATCCCAATAATTATTGTCACATACAAAGTCTTTTTAATTTTAAGATTTTCTGATGCTTTTTTATCCTTTACAATTTGTGATCCTAAAAAAAATAGTACTGGAATCACAATTAGTATTATCATTTGAACTATGTAAATCTTTGTAGCGCTCAAATATTTCTCCAGGATTAGATTGGTTTTTTAATAGGTTTACCCTCGACACATGCCTATCTACAATTTAAAACAATTATTCTTACGATTCATCTCCTCTCACACCCTTCGGGGGGCTTAGTTTGTCTCTTTTCTATCTCGTCCTCTATTCTCTTTTTCTCCTTTTCAAGGTCAATATCAGGCCATTCAATAGGGTTTTTTCCTCTACTTTTAAGGTATTTTTTGAAAAGTTCTAAAGCAAGCTCACCTGTTTTTTTCCCAAAAGAGTTAATAAATTCTTTATCCTGACTACCGGCAGGTCCATACATACCTGTCATATTATTTGGATTAACCTGTCCCGGATCAATCATGGGGCCAGGCGGCAAACCCATTTGAAAACCGTAAGGATCCACCCAATTCACCGCATTATTCCCCACCATCACATAAAAATTCACATCCCCGCCCCCAAACCCTATCGGGTCTTTGGATATGAACCTCCCTGTCCTTGGGTCATAGTATCTATTCCTCAGATAATAGAATCCTGATTCCAAGTCATACTCCCTTCCTGTCCATACATAAGGCTGGATGAGGAGGGGGTTTGATATGGATTTTATGTTTCCAAATGAATCGTATTTTATTGTCTGCGCTATGTTTCCGTTCTGGTCTGTCATCCTTGTGATGCTTCCGAGTGCATCTGCGTGGTAGTAGTATGTCTTGTTGTTTCTTGTCATTGACAGGGGCTCGTCTATGCCCGGGCCGTGGATGTATTTTGTTGTGATATTGGTGTTTGTGGGGATGATGTTGGTGTATTCTGTGATTATGTCTTCGTTGTCATAGAGGTATTTTATTGTTATCTGGCCGCTGATGTTCTTCTCAATCCTTCTTCCAAATGGGTCGTATTTGTATTCTGCTGTTATGCCGAGGGGCAGGGCTATCTTTATGAGTCTGTTTTCATAGTCGTAGGTGTATTGGGTTATGATCCCTGTTGTTTTGTGTGTTTTTTGTATGAGGTTGCCGTTGTTGTCGTATTGGTATGTGTGGTTCTGGTCTTCTGTGAGTCTGTTTGCGTTATCTACGGTTGTGTTTAATCTATTTCCTACCGGGTCGTATGTGTAGTTTTCATCAGGGATGTTTGTGTGGTCTGCGCTTATAAGCTGGTATGTGGGGTCATAAGTGTAGGTGTGGGTTGCATTTGGCTCTGTGTATGAGGTTCTGTTTCCTGTTTTATCGTATTGATATGTCTGTTTGTATGCGCTTGAGGCCTTTTGGGTGATGATGTCTATGAGGTCTCCTTTTGCATCATAGGTGTATGTTGTTTGCATGCCATTGGGGTAGAGGAGGGTGGTTCTTCTGTTGAGGCTATTGTATGCAAAGTCAAAGCCTTGCCCTACAGCAGGGAGTATCCGGGTTAATCTGATATTCTGGTCATAGGTATAGTTTGTTATGGTTCCATCGGGCATGGTCATCCGGGTTCTGTTGCCTACTGCATCATAACTGAATGTCTCTTGCTTGTTTTCCTGCTCTTTGCCTTTTAGTTTTGTCAGTCTGTTTAAGTATTCACAGAGAACTAAAAATACTACGACTCTTTGAATCAACAGGCATCTGAGCATCTTCTTTTTATAATCACTCTGTATCATTATGTCTCTCATTTAATATTTAATAGAACCCTTTTTCTGTCTTACGAAGTGTCCTTGTGTCAATTAAATAAATCTGTCCCCCTTTTCCCCCCTTTTCCCTGCTACCCCCAAATAGATTCTATTATTTTTAACAATATAATTCCCAGTATAGCAAAAATAATTGTTCCTATTATATAACCTAATATCTTTTTGATTGTTGATATCTCTTTTATGCCTTCGGTATCTTTAAAATAACCAAGCAGATCAAATATGAGGTCGATTATCATGGCAAATAAAAAGAGACCGGCCACAAAAAAAACTGAAGAAATTTCATTTTTTAAGACCCATATTGTTATTGAAGAAATCACCATTAAGGCAAAGTAAATGAGATATTTATTTTTACTCAGCCCTTTAAAATTAGCAACTAATTTCCGTTTGATACTGTAATCATTCATTGTTTTTTTGTTTTTAGTGTTGAAAAAAGATTATTTACATTTACCTGGTATTTGCTCCTCAGGAAATTTGTCACCTGGATTAACTGGCGTTCCATCAGGCCAATACCATTTTCCATCTGGCCCCAGATAAGGATCTGACAATGGTGAGGGTGTAAGTATCATTGATACTGTTCCTATTCCGGGTAGTGGTTTTAACCATCCAAAACCCTCAATATATACTTTGACAGGTCCAAATAATTTCCAGTAACCTGCTGCAGTAATAAATAGCCTTTCTCCCCATGTTCGTTTGAAAAGTCCAAAAGGATCCACCCAGTTCACCGGATTATTCCCCACCATCACATAAAGATTCACATCCCCGCCCCCAAACCCTATCGGGTCTTTGGTGGTAAATCTTCCTGTCTTCGGGTCGTAGTATCTATTCCTCAGATAGTAGAAGCCTGATTCTATGTCATACTCCCTTCCTGTCCATGCGTAGGGCTGGATGAGGAGGGGGTTTGATATTGATTTTATGTTTCCAAATGAATCGTATTTTATTGTCTGGACTGTGCTTCCGTTCTGGCCTGTCATCCTTGTGATGCTTCCCAGTGCGTCTGCATGATAGTAGTATGTCTTGTTGTTTCGTATCATGGATAGGGGCTCGTCTATACCCGGGCCGTGGATGTATTTTGTTGTGATATTAGTGTTTGTCGGGATGATGGCGGTATATTCTGTGATGATGTCTTCGTTGTCATAGAGGTATTTTGTTGTTATCCCCGATAGGGACACTCGGGGACTTATCTGGCCGCTGATGTTCTTCTCAATCCTTCTTCCAAATGGGTCGTATTTGTATTCTGCTGTTATGCCGAGGGGTAGGGTTATTTTTATGAGTCTGTTTTCAAAGTCGTAGGTGTATTGGGTTATAATTCCTGTTATTTTGTGTGTTTTTTGTATGAGGTTTCCGTTGTTGTCGTATTGGTATGTGTGGTTCTGGTCTTCTATGAGTCTGTTGGCGTTATCTACTGTTGTGTTTAATCTATTGCCTACTGGGTCATAGGTGTAGTTTTCATCAGGGATGTTTGTGTGGTCTGCGCTTACAAGCTGGTATGTGGGGTCGTAGGTGTAGTTATGGATGCCGCTTGGCTCTGTGTATGAGGTTCTGTTGCCTGTTTTATCGTAGGTGTAGGTCTGTTTATATGTGCTTGAGGCCTTTTGGGTGGTGATGTCTATGAGGTTTGCCTTTGCATCATAGGTGTATGTTGTTTGTATGGCATTGGGATAGAGGAGGGTGGTTCTTCTGTTGAGGCTGTTGTATGCAAGGCTAAAGCTTTGCCCTACGTCTGGCACGCTGATATTGGTAAGACGATTGTTTGCATCGTAGGTATAGTTTATTATGGTTCCATCGGGCATGGTCATCCGGGTTCTGTTGCCGATGGCATCATACTGGTAGGTTGTTGTTCTGGCATTGGAATCAGTAATGCTGGTCAGCCTCCTGTTGGCATCATAGGCCATATTATAGTTAATGTGTTTATTCACAGCCTGAATCATATTGCCCATGGAATCATAGGCATACATCTCATAACTCCAGTCAGGAAAGGATTTGAGGGTAAGTCTGCCCAGGGCATCGTATTGGTAGATTATCTTATTTCCATTGGCATCTGTCTTTGTGATGAGGTTTCCATTTGGGTCATAGGTGTATGTTGTAGCATTGTTTAACGGGTCTGTTTCTTTTATGAGTCTGTTGTTTAGGTCGTAGGTAAAGTTTGTTGTGTTGAGTTTTGCGTCTTTTATGGATGTGAGAGCCTGCCCTGAGCCTGTCGAAGGGTTATTTCCAGTTCCGCACCCACTGCATGATTGGCCGTAGGTAAATTGCGTTGTCTGAATAAGGGCATTGGTGAGGGCTGTGAGACGATTGAGGTTGTCGTAGGTATATGCTGTCTGGTTTGCATTGGCATCTATGGTTTTCTTGAGATTGCCGATTAGGTCTGTTTCAAAGGCGGTGGTATTGTTAAGTTGATCTTTTATGTTTGAGATGTTGCCGTATGCATCGTATGTTATTGTTACGGTATTTCCCATGGCATCGGTTATGGACAATAAGTCATCAAGACGTTTTAAAATGGCAAATGCCAGCAAAACCCTTTGAATGAGAAAATATCTATATAAAATTGGGTTAGTCATTTTTTTGTAATAAAGTAGCCTGTCCCCTTTTTACTCTTTTTACTTCCTATTCCTATTTACTTCCACCTTTGCCAAATACCCTTTCAATAGAAAAACCTATGATGCCGCCTATAAGCATTCCTGCAAATAAAATTATTCCTGCTATTACAATAAAACCTATGAGAATTCCAATTAAGACTCCTACCGAACGAGCCAACTGCCATCCCCAACTTCCTCCCAAATTCCCCCCCAGAACAACTCCTATATAAATAGCAAAAGGTAGTGAAAGTAGCATACCAATTACGCTACCAATAGTTGTTCCTTTGCTCTGGATTTTAATAAAATTTAGCATTATAAAACAGTGTTAAAGCGATGGCACTCCACCACTTCCTCCTGGACAAATTGACCAACAAGTAATGTGATCTCTAATTATGCAACCAATATCCGAACATTCTTGATAGTAATTTTTAAGGCATCTTCTTACACAGTTTGACCACGGATTATCACCGCCATTCATACAAACCCAATACAAAAGGCTACCTTTTGGGTATTGCGAGCAATTCTCTTTTGCTGGAGGGCAACTGGGCAATTCAGGGCTCGGTGATGGTGGTAAGATGTTTAATGGAAGAGGCGGATAAAGTTGCAACCCATCCGGATCCACCCAATTCGTGGGCCCATTCCCCACATACCCATACAAATTCACATCCCCACCTGCAAACCCTATCGGGTCTTTGGTGGTGAATCTTCCTATCCTTGGGTCATAGTATCTATTCCTCAGATAATAGAATCCTGATTCTATGTCATATTCCCTTGCTGTCCATGCATAAGGCTGGATGAGGAGGGGGTTTGATATTGATTTTATGTTTCCAAATGAATCGTATTTTATTGTCTGCGCTATGTTTCCGTTCTGGTCTGTCATCCTTGTGATGCTTCCCAGTGCGTCTGCATGATAGTAGTATGTCTTGTTGTTTCGTATCATGGATAGGGGCTCGTCTATACCAGGGCCGTGGATGTATTTTGTTGTGATATTGGTGTTTGTCGGGATGATGGCAGCATATTCCATGATGATGTCTTCATTGTCGTAGAGGTATTTTATTGTTATCTGGCTGCTGATGTTTTTCTCAATCCTTCTTCCAAATGGGTCGTATTTGTATTCTGCTGTTATGCCGAGGGGTAGGGTTATTTTTATGAGTCTGTTTTCAAAGTCGTAGGTGTATTGGGTTATAATTCCTGTTATTTTGTGTGTTTTTTGTATGAGGTTTCCGTTGTTGTCGTATTGGTATGTGTGGTTCTGGTCTTCTATGAGTCTGTTGGCGTTATCTACTGTTGTGTTTAATCTATTGCCTACTGGGTCATAGGTGTAGTTTTCATCAGGGATGTTTGTGTGGTCTGCGCTTACAAGCTGGTATGTGGGGTCGTAGGTGTAGTTATGGATGCCGCTTGGCTCTGTGTATGAGGTTCTGTTTCCTGTTTTATCGTATTGATATGTCTGTTTGTATGTGCTTATGGCCTGCCCTGAGCCAGTCGAAGGGGCCTTTTGGGTGGTGATGTCTGTGAGGTTTGCTTTTGCATCATAGGTGTATGTTGTTTGTATGGCATTGGGAAAGAGGAGGGTGGTTCTTCTGTTGAGGCTGTCATATGCAAAGCTGAAGCTTTGAGTTACATCTGCTGTTATCTGGGTGAGACGGTTATTTGAGTCGTAGGTGTAATTGGTTATCTTGCCATCAGGGGCTGTCATCTTGGCTTTATTTCCCACAGTATCATATTGATATGAGATAACTCTGCCGAATGAGTCTGTTACACTCGTCATTCTGCCATTATTGTCATAGGTATAGGTGTAGGTTATGTTTTGGTTGCTTGCTGTGATGAGGTTTCCCATGGTGTCGTAGGTAAAGGTTGTTTTTGTAGCGTCAGGGTAGTTTTTGGCTGTAAGTCTGTTGAGGCTGTCATAGGTATAGGTTATGGTGTTGCTGTTGGCATCTATCTTTGTGATGAGGTTTCCATTTGGGTCATAGGTGTATGTTGTAGCATTGTTTAATGGGTCTGTTTCTTTTATGAGTCTGTTGTTTAGGTCGTAGGTAAAGTTTGTTGTGTTTGTTTTTGCGTCTTTTATGGAGGTGAGGTTATTTCCAGTTCCGCATCCACTGCATGATTGACCGTAGGTAAATGCTGTTATTTGGCTCAGGGCATTGGTAAGGGCTGTGAGACGATTGAGGTTATCATAGGTATATGCTGTCTGGTTTGCATTGGCATCTATGGTTTTCTTGAGATTGCCGATTGTGTCTGTTTCAAAGGCTGTGGTGTTGTTTAGCTGGTCTTTTATGTTTGAGATGTTGCCGTATGCATCGTATGTTATTGTTACGGTATTTCCCATGGCATCGGTTATGGATGTAATTCTGCCTCTGGCGCTGTAGGCAAGGGTTGTGGTGTTTGCTAACGGGTCTGTGATTGTTATGAGATTTCCCTTTGCATCATAGGTAAAGAGGGTCTTTCTCCCTAATGGGTCGGTTATGGATGTTATCTGGTTATAGTTGGGCTCATAGGCATAGGTTGTTGTGTTCCCTCCCCTGTCTGTAAAGGTGAGGGGGTTGTTGTTGGTGTCGTATGTGTAGGTTTCTGTTGCAGCGTCAGGATGGGTGATTGTTAAAAGATTACCCTTTGTGTCATAGGTGTATGCTGTTATGTTTCCGAGGGGGTCTATGTTTTGTTTTATGGTGTTCAGGTCTTTATCGTAGGTGTATGTAGTTATGCTGCCGTTTCTGTCTGTGATTATGGCCTTTGATTCTGTGCCTATATATTGTATGGATTTTGTGTTTGCCAATGGGTCTTGAGAGGAGAGTATCCTCCCCTGGGTATCATAGGCATATGCGGTTATGCCGGCATTTGGGCTTTGCACAGATATTATTCTATTGTTTGCATCATAGGCGTATGTTGTCTTTCCTGCCTCAGGGTCAGTTATGGATGTAAGCATGTCTCCGGTGTAGGAGAGGGTATATTCTCTGAGTAAAGGGTCTTTTATGGATGTGAGTTTGCCTGATGTATAGGCAAGGGTGGCTGTCCTGCCATAGGGGTCTGTGATGGATGTAAGCTCGCCGTTTGTGTATGTTAAGGTTGTAATATTATTGTTTCTGTCTGTGATGGATGCAAGTCTTCCATCAGAAGAGAATGTAAAAACTGTGCCGTTCTTTTTTCTCAGAAAAAAGGTGTTGTCAGGATTTTTTGTTATTTTTGATGCATCGCCAAACCTCTCTTCCGGGGTATAGGTTACGCCATCTGGAGAGAGATATTTTACCCTCTTTCCATCGCCCTCTGTTAAGATGAGAGAGGTATTTGATATGTAGCTTAAGGTTATGGTGTATGTGTGGTTCCACCCTTTGCCGAGGGCGCCGATAAGGCTGTCAAGGCTGTTGTATGAGAGGGTAAGGTCTAAATATCCAGAGGATATGGCATAGTCTTTGTAGAGATTTCCTGTGGAGAAATTGGCTGTGGAGAAGCCGCATTCTGTTGCAGGATTGGTCTTGTCATTACCGCTTCCGAGATTTTTCTTTAATTCCTCAGGTTCGCACCCCTCGTCTATCTGGCCGTTGCAGTTGTTGTCCTGGTTATCGCCGCAAATTTCGGTTTGCGGCGTCACCTGTCCCTGACATGATCCAAACCAACCGTTAGAGCAGGTTTGGGTGCCAGCGCGGCAAATGCCTACGCCTTCGGTGCCTGCCGGCCCATCATAGCATGACTTAGTCTCGCTCCCGGTGCATGGACATTTCCATTCGGATTCAGAATATGTTCTTGTTACATATATATCAGCTGTTATTATCGGTTGTGTGCAATTACAACTTGCTGCTGCCGGTGGTGGAGGAGGACAAATTGGTGGGTTGTAAACAGTCTGCCATTGGCATCCGTTGCAATATATTTCATAATATGCTTGATTCAGCGCATAGATGGTTCTGAAATAAGTATAATTCTTTTTTATAGATCCTGAAATTTCTTCATAGGATAAAAGACCAGTGCTACAACAAGCAGCAAGACAAATACTTGTTCCACAAGGATAACTTGGGGTTCCATCAATCCTAACACCACCATAACCACAAGATGCTACTTGAACCCACGTCCCACCCGGACAGTTCAAATCAACGCTCCATGCAGAAGAGGCAAAAACGAGAATGAGGGAAAAAATAAAAAATAGATGTTTCATCCTTTGCATATCTCTGTAACCTCCTCAACCCAGTTAATACATCCTGATGGCGCAGGGTTGGCATTGAGGAAACTCTGGACATCCTGATAGGTGTAGGCAGAGGCAGTTGCAGGGATAAGAACAGTAAGCAGAAGGAAGTAAGCAGTAGGCAGTAGACAGGAAAACGCAAGCTTAATCTTCTGCATGAAGGGCGTCTCTCTGCTTGAAAATAAAAAAGCCCGTACTGCCATAAAGGCAGCAACAGGCCTTAAGAAGTTTTTTGTTTGCCAAATTCCTATGGTTATCTTAACCACTTCGGCAACCCTCAGTTCAGGCGAGGCTAAAGCCTTGCGCTACAAGAATCCATAACTTTTATCGGTGGTACACTAAATTCAACGACAAGTTAGCATGGCGGTAAACGGTTGTCAATGGTTTAAAAGTTCATTTCCCCTTGACTACCCGCATTAAATTAAGATATTGTAAATGCTTAAAAATTTTGCTGGAAAAGGATTGTCTGAATGGAAGAAAAGGCTGGTGAGTTTCAGCAGAGGCTGGGCAAACTTGAAGGACTGCGGCAAAGGGGCGTTAACCCCTATCCCAATGATTTTGTAGTAAAGGATACGGCAAAGGAGGTAATAGGGCGCTGCGGCGGGCTGGATAAGGATGGGCTTGAGGCAAGGAATGAAACAGTTAGACTTGCAGGCAGAATCATGGCCTTCAGGGATTTTGGCAAGGCATCCTTTTTGCATATTCAGGACAGGACAGACAGGCTGCAGGTGTATGTAAGGAAGGACTTAATCGGTGAAGATGCATATAGTAATTTCAGGAGTTTTGATATCGGGGATATTATAGGTGTTGAAGGAAAGATTTTTCGCACCAAGACAAATGAACTCACCATAGAGGCTAAGTTTATAAGGCTCCTTTCCAAGTCCTTGATGTCCCTCCCTGAAAAATGGCATGGCCTTACGGATGTGGAAATACGTTACCGGCAACGTTATCTTGACCTCATAGTAAATCCAGAGGTCAGGGATGTCTTTGTAAAAAGGACGAGGATAATCCAGCTCATAAGGGAATTTCTTAATAAGAGGGATTTTATAGAGGTAGAAACACCCATGATGCAGCCTATCCCTGGCGGGGCTGCCGCGAGGCCTTTTATAACGCATCACAATGCCCTTGATATAGATTTATACCTCAGGATTGCGCCTGAGCTTTATCTAAAGAGGCTTATAATCGGAGGGTTTGAAAGGGTTTATGAAATAAACAGGAATTTCAGGAATGAGGGGATATCAACGCAGCACAACCCTGAATTTACAATGCTTGAGTTCTATCTGGCATATGCCACATTTGAAGACCTTATGACTATTACAGAAGAGATGATTGGTTTTATTGCCAGAGAGCTTCTTGGGAATTTAAAATTGGAATATCAGGGCCAGGCCATTGACTTAACGCCGCCGTGGCCAAGAATTACAGTAAGGGATGCTATACTTAAATACAGCCCGCCAGGCCTGGCGGATGAAGGTATATTCAGCGACAGGGAAAAGGCCTTTGAATTTGCGAAGAAACTCGGCCTTGATATACCTGAGGGCTTCAGTCACGGAAAGATGATACTGGAGATATTTGAAAAGGTTGCCGAGCAGAGGTTTATCCGGCCCACATTTGTTACCCATTATCCACTGGAAGTCTCGCCCCTTTCCAGGAAGAATGAAAATGACCAAACGGTTGTTGACAGGTTTGAGCTGCTTATCTGCGGCAGAGAGATTGCCAACGCCTTTTCAGAGCTCAACGACCCTATAGACCAGAAGGACAGGTTTATACAGCAGCTTAAGGAAAAGGAGGCAGGAGACGCAGAGGCGCATCTGATGGACGAGGACTTTGTGAAGGCCCTTGAATATGGCATGCCTCCCACAGCAGGCGAGGGCATCGGAATTGACAGGCTTGTGATGCTCCTGACTAATTCTGCCTCCATAAGGGATGTTATACTGTTCCCGCAGCTAAGGGCTGAAAAGTAGCATCAAAGTCTCAAAGTGTCATAGTATCAGAGTAAAAACTTTGACCCTTTGACACTGTGATACTCTGACTCTTAAATTGTAATGTCATACGAACTTTTTATAGCATTCAGATACCTCAAGGCAAAGCGCAAGCAGACCTTTATATCAGTCATAACATTTATATCCATACTGGGCGTCGTGGTGGGGGTGACTGCGCTTATTGTTGTTTTGTCTGTAATGACCGGGTTTGAGGATGACCTGCGGGACAAGATACTTGGCGTTAATGCCCATCTGGTGGTCATGGAATTAGGAAGGGGTACGAAGGAATACAGACAGGTGGCTGAGAAGGTGAAAAAGGTTAACGGCGTTATGGGCGCAACGCCTTTTATATATAATCAGGCCATGCTTTCAACCGAAGGCGGCGTTACAGGTGTTGCTGTGAGGGGTTTGGATATTGACAGCGTTGGAGGGGTTACGGTATTGCCGCAGAGGATTAAGTCAGGCAGTTTAGAGGGGCTGCGCAATTCGCTTAAGGATAAATATGTTCCTGGTTCGCCTTTGGCCGGGATAGCAATAGGCAGGGAGCTTTCAAAGAGCCTGGGTATTTCTGTTGGTGACGAGGTAAATCTGATATCCCCGTCAGGGACAATGACCCCGGCAGGCGCTGTTCCCAGGATTGCAAGATTCAAGGTATCCGCCGTCTTTGAGTTCGGCATGTATGAGTACGATTCGTCCATGGTATTCATCTCCCTTGAGAGCGCCAGCAGGTTTTTCAGGATGGGGGATACTGTCACAGGGATAGAGATTAAAATAGAGGACATATATGATGCTGAGAGGATAGGTAAGGATGTGCAGAAGGCCGCCGGAGGTTTTTACTATGTAAGGACATGGATGGACATGAACAGGAACCTTTTTTCAGCCCTTAAACTGGAGAAGGTGGCAATGTTCATAATACTCGTATTGATAGTTATAGTCGCCAGCCTCAACATCATAAGCACACTCATAATGGTGGTCATGGAAAAGGGGAAGGATATAGCTATACTTAAATCCATGGGCACAACATCGGGCGGCATAATGCGGGTCTTCATAATAGAGGGGCTGGTCATAGGCATAGCGGGAACAATTATGGGTGTTCTGGGGGGAGTTTTTCTGTGCACATTGCTTAAAAAATACCAGTTTATAAAACTTCCAGGCGATGTATACTATATATCCACCCTGCCTGTGAAGATGGACCCGCTGTTAATATCCATGATTGCCGTTGCCTCCATTAGTATCAGCTTTTTAGCCACTATATATCCTGCATGGCAGGCTGCAAGGATGGATCCGGTTGAGGCGCTGAGGTATGAATAAAAGTGAAAAGTCAAAAGTGAAAAGTTGAAAGTTTAAATTATTATGGCTATGAATGAACAAACAATATCGGCTGTTAAGGGCAAGGCAGAGGCCTATTTTTCCAAGGGCAAATTAAAAGAGGCCATTGAGGCATACGAGAGCATAAAATCGTATGCCGGCAAGGACCCGAGGATATCACTGCGGATAGGAGAGATATACAGGAAAATAGGCAAGAATAATGAAGCCGTAGATGCATATAAGCTGGCTGCAGATACATTCATTACACAGGGTTTTATTACGAAGGCAATAGGTGTCTGCAAGGTCATAATGGGCATAGACCCCTCGCAGGCGGATGTGCAGAGTAAGATAGCAGAGTTGTATACAAAGAAAGGTTTTGTTACAGGGACAGGGAAGAAGGCCGGAGAGGAAAAACCTTCAGGGGATGCAGGAAGGGAGGCTGGCAAGTTCCCGAGGACCCCGCTTTTTTCTGACCTGGGCAAAGATGAACTTGTTACACTCATAGGCAAGGTAAGGTATCAGACAGTATCTCAGGGTGAGTTTGTATTTAAAGAGGGGGACAGTGGAGATTCCATCTATATAATTAACAGCGGAGAGGTGGAGATAATCAGCAGGGATAGACGGGGCAATGATGTTGTATTATCCACACTTAAGGAAGGTGATTTCTTCGGAGAGTTCGGATTCTTTTCAAATGCAAGGAGGGAGGCATCTGTCAGGGCAAAATCACCGGCAAGTATGCTTGAGATTGTCAAGAAAGACATTGCTGATATTATTGAAAGGCATAGAAGGGTAGCAGGGGTTATCTTTGATTTCTATAAAGAGAGGGTGGTTGACAGGCTTATGGCATTGTCCTCTGTATTTGAACCGGTAACAACCGGGGACAGGAAGATAATCCTTGCAAGATTGACTTCCAGCAAATATGAGAGTGGAGCAACCATAGTCAGGCAGGGCGATATAGGCGATACGATGTATCTGATAAAGGAGGGTAAGGTCAGGGTGTGGCTTAATGACGCGCTGAAGGGGAATATAGAAGTTACTACACTTGGAGAAGGAGATTTTTTCGGGGAGATAGCGCTGGCAACTTCAAGGCCTCGTGTTGCAAATGTTACTGCCATTACCGATACAGAGCTTGTCCTGTTTTCGCGGCCCATGATAAAGGATATACTGGCTAAATATCCCGATATAAAAAAGATTATGGAGGATGTTATAAAGGCGAGGGTTACAGACGTTATAAAGGTAAAAGGGCTGCAGTCTGCGGCGCTGATTTAAGAGCAGGCTATAGGCAAGAGGCGATAGGCAATAGGAAATAGGAAAACCCCATAGCCCATTACCTGTATTTAGTATTTATGGAACTGATAAAAATTGACGGCCTATATAAATCATACGGCAATAAGGTGAAGACAGTAGATGTGCTTAAGGGCATTGACCTTTCTGTTTTGAAGGGTGAGATGATTGCTGTGGTCGGGGCATCAGGGGTCGGTAAAAGCACACTGCTCCATCTCATGGGTGCGCTGGACCGGCCGACAAAGGGCGATATCTTCTACAAGGGCGAAAGGATTTTCGGCCAAACTGACAAGAGGCTTGCCATGTTCAGGAATAAAAATATAGGCTTTGTGTTTCAGTTTCACCATCTTCTGCCGGAGTTTACTGCCCTTGAGAATGTAATGATGCCTGCTTTTATAGGCGGCAGGGACA
>Ga0209751_10002834_pt1 | contig 17100 bp, 19 predicted proteins | sample RifCSP13_1_FD_184019 | JGI IMG/M metagenome (GOLD analysis project Ga0209751, IMG submission 184019) | Soil microbial communities from Rifle, Colorado - Rifle CSP2_sed 13_1 (SPAdes) (version 2) | ecosystem: Environmental > Terrestrial > Deep subsurface > Rock core/Sediment | place: Rifle... | reverse complement strand
TGCCACCAGCCGGGCCAGCAGAGTCTTGGCGTCGGGGATGCTCAGGCCATACGCGCGCAGCCGGATCTCCTGCTGCGTACAGATGCCGAAGCGGCGCAGCGCGCGCATCACGCGCTGCTCCTCGTACTCCTCCTGCGTCAGCTCTGTCCGTGGCGCATCGGCGGGGATGACCCGCTCCGGCAGGTCCCACAGCCGCTCCTGGCCGACTCTGCCCGCGACGACGACCTCGAGCATCACGCCCATGAACTCGAGCATTCGCGTCGTGTTCTTGCCGTGAGTCCAGCCAGTGGACTCCCAGCCGACTTTGACCGTCGAGTCGTCGAACTGACGCGACTGCATGGGGCCATTGGCGCGCAGCTGATCGACGATGGACTGGCGGAAGGCGGCGTTGGCGTCGATGAACCTGCGCGCCTTGACGCGCCACGCACCCACTCCCTCCAGCCACGTGCGGGCCACATGGCGCAGCTCGGGGAGGCGGTCGACCGGCACGATGAACGCGTCGAACTCGAATGCGCGCCGCTCGGCCAGGACGCGATCGAGCGACTGTCGATCGTACCCGCGGATGCGGCTCCACAGCACGAGGTGCTGCGTCCGCTCGACGGTCCGCGTCGGGTCGATCTGAATGCCCCCGAAGTGACGCGCGACCTCGACAACGCTGTCGGTCATCGGCTTCAGGGGCGGCGACCCGAGGTGCGCGGCCGCGACCGCAATGCGCCGCGCGTCCTCGAGGCTGATCGTTGGCGGCGACCCCATTCGCCGCTGACCTTAGCGAGTTATCAGCAGTAGCCCCACCATGCCGCGCCCGATGTCGAGATCGATCGACCGGCGTTGTCCGTCACGTATCCCAGGAACGTGTAGTGCTGACCCGCCACGAACATGACGCTGGCAGGCATCGCGAACAAGCCGTTCGCGCCAACCGGCCCGCTGTGGACGGTCGTCAGCAGGACGCCGTTTGGCCTGATCTCGATATGCGCGGCCACGGCCTTGCGCATGTTTGTCCAGGAGTACAAGACGCTCGAACAGCCGCTCGGCGCGACCATTGCCGCGGAGGGCTGGTTGCCGGCCAGCGCGACGGGCGCCACGGCCGTCACCGCCAGGCAGGCGGCGGCCGTGACAGATAGAGCCAGTCTGGTCATCTCAGTCTTCCTCGTTGCGCGGCGGGGCAGCCGCATTCAGAGTTCCAGACGAGCCGCACGCCCAGAACGTTCAGCACACCAAGAGCCGCGAACGAAACCGGACCGTGCCTCGTCTGGATATGCGAAATGGAGGCAGCGCTGCAGAGGGAACCGGGCTCGGTCGCGCAACAGGCGTTCGTGCGTCTGGCCGATCGTGAGCTGCACCGTGCGTACCGCCTGGCTGGACTGATCCTGGGCAATCAGCACGATGCCGAGGACGCGACCCAGGACGCACTGATGCGCGCCTGGGCCGCCTCGTCATCTCTCCATTCGTGGGATGACTTCCAAGCCTGGTTCGACCGCATCCTGGTCAATCTCTGCCGCGATCGGCTGCGCCGCCGCCGCCTACTGAGCTTCACTCCGATGGCCGGCGAGCACGACAGGCCCGACATCGACCAGTTCCAGCAGGTCATCGCGCAGGACGAGGTCCTCCGGGCGATGAGTGTTCTTGATGCGGATCTGCGGACAGTCGTCGTCCTGCGCTACTGGGCCGACCTTCCCGTCGACGCAATCGCCCAGCGCGTCGGCGTGCCGTCTGGAACGGTCAAGTCGCGCCTCAACAGGGCGTTGGGGCTCATGCGTGATGCGGTCGCTGCGGATGCGCGCCGCGCGGAGGAATCGAAATGACCGAGCTGCTCGAGCGCCAGCTGCGCTCCTCGTTCGTGCGTGCCGATCTCCCGCTCGCGCCCGAATGGTTGCGCCAGGTCCTGGTCGACCTGCCGGCATCGGGCGTGCCCGCTGCCCGCTCACGCCCTGTCCTACAGCAGTGGTTCCAGCTGGCCGCGGCGCTGGCGCTCATCGCGGTCGTCGGCGGGGCAATCGTCTTCGGCATGTCGAACTGGCCGACACAGGGCGGGCCGGGCCCGTCGCAGTCGCCTACACCGACGCCGGGGGCTTCACCATCACCGACCGGATCGGCCCCGGCGACACGCCCGCTGCCGGCGCCCGCCGGGCTGTTGAGTGGCTACGTCCTGGCTGGGCTGTCGTTCGAGCGAAGTGTTGGGCCGGCTGATCAGCCACTTTCCAGTGACGCCACGATCACCCAGGTGGACCTGGGTCCGCTCCAGTACGCCCGCGACATCGTGCTGGCCGGAGCATGCCTCGGTCCGGGCGAGCTTTCCGTGAAGATCCGCTATACGACGCTGCCCAGCGTGGCCGACCCATTCGTCGGTCTGGTCACGCCGTGCAACGGTGACATCGCAGCGATCAACTACGCCGGTGCCGCGGGCGACCAAATCGAGATTGAGGTGATCTCGCTGGACGTGTCCGCAGGTGCGTCGTGGCGCTTTGCGATCGGCGAGATCCCGGATCCGGTCGCACCGCCAACGTTTGCGCCCATTGACGGGACCGCCGGCTGGTGGCGCCTTTGGGATGTTGCGCAGGACGCGGTTAATCCACGGACCGGCATGGGCGTGGGCATCCGCGTGGCGGACGCTGTTACGCGGCTCGCCTTGTGGGTGGAATGCAGTGGCGCCGACTCAGTCGAGTTGACGCTGGTCCACGACCCGCCGTCGCCGGGCGACGACTTCAGCGCGCCGGTGGCATGCGTCCCCGGTGAACCGCAGCGTTACGAGGTTGCGGTGTCGGGGGGTGAGAGCGTGAGCGTGACGGTCACACCGAACAACGCGATTCCAGTGCACCTGTACGTCGGGGCGGACGCGATGCCGGTCAGCGATTGGGGTGCGCCACCCGATCTGCCCGAGGCACTCGCGCAGGCCCCATTCATGGCCAGTAGTGGTACCTACGTCGCCCTAGGGCAGCTGGGCGCGTCTCGCCAGACGCTCGTGCAGGTTGGTGGCGCGGGACCAGTCAACCGGCCAGGCGGCGAATTCGCGGCGGTACCGGAGAGGTCGCCCGACGGCACGGCGCTTGGTCTCTATTCGGTCTTGACAGGCGAGCGGGTGGCGACGCTGGCCGAACACGAGCCGGGAACGTTCATCGCCATGACCTGGGTGGACGCCGTGCACGAGCAGGTTCTGTATGCGCTCGGATCACCATCAGGGCTCGAAGTGTTCCGTGTCGGCCTGGACGGCAGCGGTCAGACAAGGGTTGCGACGTCACCGACCTCCGCGACGGCATCCCTGGCGACCCTCGCGTTCGATAACACCAGCTTCGTTGCGGACGCCTGCACGGCACAGAACTGCCAGCGCACGGTCGTTGACATGGCCAATCTCGAGACACGCCACATCGAGTTCAGCCTCGACGCCGAGCTATGTGGCACCGCCGGCTCGACCGATGGCATTGTGGTGTTGCGTGTCGCGAATGCCTGCGACGCGACAGGTCCTCAGCAGATCATCGTGACCGACATCGATGGCAACGAGCTCCGACGCCTGCCCGATCCGGGTTTTGTGAGCCTGATACGAACTGCCACTGGGCCGGCGCTCGTGGTCGGCGACCCGGCGGGGTCAGGTTTGAGCGTGGTCGGGATCGGCGATGGTTCGAGTGCGCCGCTGGCGGTCAACGACACGACGCTCATGCCCGTCCAGGGCGTTCAGCTACCGCCCGACTGGGTTCTGCTCGCGCCGTTCCAGGGCATCGGTGATTTTCCGATCCACCCGTCGCTGCTGCTCGGCAGCCCGCCGATCCTGGTCAACGTCATTAGCGGCGAGACGATCGAGATGGCAAATCTGCCCCACTAGTCGGTGACGGTGAGGATCAATCGCCGTCGTAGCGCTTGAAGATGACTGCGCCGTTGTGGCCGCCCAGGCCGATGTTGTCGCTTATCGCGTACCGGATCTCCATCTTCTTGGCCGCGCCGTGGACGACGTTGAGGTTGATCTCCGGGTCGTCGTCACGGTAGTTCGCCGTCGCCGGCGCGGTCTGGTGGTAAACGCTCAACACGGTGAAGACGCCCTCCACCGCGCCGGCCGCGCCCATCAGGTGGCCGGTCAGTGACTTGGTCGCGCTGATCGCCACGTTGGGGGTGTGGTCGCCGAAGACGGACCAGATCGCCTGCGCCTCGCGCAGGTCGCCGAGCGGCGTGGAAGTTCCGTGCGGGTTGATCAGGTCGATCTCGTTCGCCGGCACCCCATGACGCTCGAGCGATTGGAGCATTGCCCGCCGCGCGCCGTCGCCCTTCTCCACCGGCTGGATGAGGTCCCACGCGTCGGCCGCGGAGCCGAAGCCGGTCACCTCGGCGTAGATCGTCGCTCCGCGCGCCTTCGCGTACTCCAGATCCTCCAACACCATCGCGCCCGAGCCCTCGCCCAGCACGAAGCCGTCGCGCGTCTTGTCGAACGGCCGTGACACGGTCTCGATCGGCTCGCCCTCGCGCGGCTTGCCCATGCCGCGCATGTTGGAAAAGCCGATGTAGACCATCTCGTGCAGCGGGTTCTCCGTCGCCCCGGCGATGGCCGCGATGTAGTCGCCGCGGCGGATGCCCTCCGCTGCCTCGCCGATGTTATGGGTGCCGGTCGAGCAGGCGGTGACGATGCACATGTTCGAGCCGCGGATGCCGGTCTCGATGGCGATCTGCCCTGACGCGGTGTCGGGCAGCATGTTGGCGATGAAGAACGGCGACACGGTGCGCGCGCCGCTGGCGCGCCACTTCTCGAGGTTCTCCATCAGCAGGTACGGTCCGCCGCCGCCGGAGCCGAAGACGATGCCTATGTCGTCGCGGTTGTCGTCAGTGATCTCGAGCCCGGAATCCGCGAGCGCCATCTTCGACGAGGCGACGCCCAGGACGACGTTGCGATCGGTCCGGCGGATGGCCTTGAAGTCCATCCACTTGGTGCCGTCGAAGTCGTTCACCTCGCCGCTGATCTGCGCCTCGTAGGGCGTCGGATCCCAGCGGGTGATGCGCTTCAGGCCGGTGCGGCCGTTGACCAGGCTGTCCCAGACGGCGTCCTTGTCCTGACCGATGGGGCTGATGATGCCAAGGCCGGTGACGGCCACGCGGCGCGAGAAATCGGGGCGTCGGATTCCCATGGCTAAGAGGGTGCTCCTGCTGGCTTGCTGACGGTGAGGAAATCGGGTAAGGCGAATCGGTCGGGGGCAGATTGCTCGTCGACGGCGAGCGCCTCGGCGTCCGGTGCGATGCGCTTGATCAATCCGGTCAGGACTTTTCCAGGGCCGACTTCGACGAAGGAGCCGACTCCTCGCGCGGACATGGTCTCGACCGCCCGGACCCAATCGACGCCTCGGGTGAGGTGCTCGACCAGTTCGGCGCGGCACTCGTCGCCGGTCGTGAGCGGGCGCGCATCGGCGTTGGCGAGGAGCGGCGCGGCGGGATCGTGAAAGTCGATTCCCGCGAGCACCTCGCGCATCGCGTCGGCCGCGCGGCTCATCAACGGGGAGTGGGCGGCGACGCTGACCGGCAGCACGATGGCGCGCTTGGCGCCCAGCTCCTTGGCCTTCTCCGCCGCGCCTTCGACCGCGGCGCTTTCGCCGCTGACGACGATCTGGCCGGGTGAGTTGCGATTGGCGATGGTGAAGACGCCGATGCTCCGGCCGGCCGCCTCCAGGTCCGCCAGCGCCTCGTCCGGCAAGCCGATCACCGCGGCCATCGAACCGTCTTGCGCCGACGCCTGCATCTGCCGGCCGCGTTCACGGACGAGGCGCATGCCGTCTGCGAGCGAGATGACCCCCGCTGCGACCATCGCGCTGTACTGGCCCATCGAGTGGCCGGCAAAGAAGTCCGGGGCGGGCATCGCGCCGACGCGCTCCTCGATCGCGCGCAGGTAGGCGATCGAGCAGGCGAGGATCGCCGGCTGCGAGTTGACGGTCAGGTTGAGCAGGTCGTCCGGGCCGTCGAATGCAAGCTCGGAGATCGGCTCCCCCGGTGCGCCAGACGGCGCCCGCGGCAGGCGAGGAGACGGCCAGAGCCTGGCCCATGCCGACGTACTGGGACCCCTGCCCGGGGAAGACGAACGCAAAAGACACTGCGCCGGAACGGTAGCAGGGCAGGCGCGCTCGGCCGCCGATTGCGTGCAATGATGCACACATGTCAGACCTGCCAGGCGCGGGCGACGATCGCGGCCTCAGCCCGGCCGTCATCGCTGCGCGCGACCAGATGCAGAACCCACGCCAGCTGTCAGATCGGATCGCCATGGGCCGTGCGTTGTGGCGCGACCTCGTCGTTGGCTTCGCAGCTCAATTGGGCGACTTGCACCTTGGCTTCGCTCAACTCGCGGCGCTGTACGCGATCGACGGCACCGCGACGCTCACCGTGGCCGACCTGGCCGAGCAGATCGGCCGCTCCCCGTCGGCCACCTCGCGGCTTGTGACCGCGCTCGAGCGGCGTGGCCTCGTTGAGCGGCGCGAGGAAGTGGCGGACCGCCGCCAGCGCCAGCTAGATGTCACTCCTGCCGGCCGCTCGCTGCTCGCGTCCGTCGACGGGGCGCGCGCGGAGCAGTTCCTGTCCGTCGTGCGGCCACTCCCCGCGTCAGAGCGCGCGCTGGTGGCGATGGGCGTCGCCGCGCTGGCGAGCCGCGCCATCACCCGCCGCGGCCGACTCATCAAGTCGCGCTAGCGCGGCCATCGTCCTAATCAGCACGCAACGTGCTTTCTGGCACATGACCGCCGGGGACGCCGACCTATGCTCTGGGCGCGGCTTCCCAGTTTGACCGGCCGGCGTACGTCCGACGAGGCCCCGAGTCATCCATGAAATCCCATTGGAGCCCTGACTTCCGTCGGATTAGCAGATTGATCCGAGCGGATGCCGGTGAGGCGTGGAAGGCGTTACTTGCCTTTCTGGGCAACAACCCCGATCCCTGGGAAGCTCTCAACATTGCTGATGACTTCCTGTATCAGCATCTCGACAGCTTTATTGATGAGATCGAGCGCGTGGTCGAGACGAATAAACCTCTGGCCGACGTCATAGTGCAGATGCCAATCGGACAGCAAGGATCAGACCGTTCTCTCAGGCGGCTGATGGCTCTTCAGTCGAGGTTGCGGAGGCTTCACGGCTTCGGCGACTTCTACGGATCTTGGCGTCTAGTGCTGGAGGCAGGCCTGGGTGTCTACCGGTTGCTGGCTGTCGAGCGCCGGGGTGATGGCCGCGGCGACGGCATCGGGAGTCAGCGCATAGCCGATCAGCGGGTCGCTCTCCGACTCTGAGAACGTGATTCCGGCGACGTCGCCGTTGGCGATCAGCAGCGGCCCACCGCTGTCGCCTGGGGAGACGTCTTCGCGCAGCTCGATCACCCTGCGCTCGACGATCGCGCTGCCGTAGATGTCGCGGCCAATAGCGTCGATCACGCGGCTGACCGCGGCAGGGATGGTGCGCAGCCGGCCGCCGCCGGTATAGCCCAGCGCGGCCGCCTCCGTGCCGCGCGAAGGGGATCCTGACGCGAGCGTGAGTGGCACGAGGAGGACGTCCGGCTCGTACAGCAGCGCAGCGTCTAGCTCCGCATCGAACAGCACGACCCTGGCGCGATGCCGATCGAGCTGACCGTCGAACGAGATCCAGACCTGGTCCGACCCGGCAACGACGTGCGCATTGGTGACGACGTAATGGGCGGCCACGGCGAAGCCCGAGCCGGTCACGAAGTTGCCGCACGCTGTGGCCTCGATGCGCACGGTGCTACCGCGTGCGTCCGCGACGAGGCTCTCCGCCTGGGCCATGGAAGGAACGCCGGTCGGCAGGTCGGCCGGCGGGGGAGCGCCGACGAAGATTTCGGGCAGTCCGGCCGCCTCGACCAGCTGGCCCAGTTGGGCGGCCAGCACAACCGGCGACGGGAAGCGCGAATCGAGCGCGCGCAGGATGAGCGACTGGCCCGCCTCGACAGACAGCCCGGAGACGGGCATCACCCCCACCAGGCCGCCCAGCAGCCAGACCAGGAACAGGCCGCGGACGAAGCCGAAGACCACGCCGCCGCCGGAGTCGAGGCCGCCAAGCACGCCGTTGCCGATGCGTCGCCGGATCATGCCGCCGACAGCACTGCCGACGCCCTGGGCGATGAGCACCAGCGCGGCAACGGCGACGATCACGATCGCGGTCCGGATCAGAAACGCGGCGTTGGCGACGAGACCGGCAATGAAGGGCGCGGCGAGGACGACCAGGCCAAGGCCGACCAGGAAGCCGCCCAGAGCGAAGGCCTGGACGACGAAGCCAGACCGCCAGCCGAAGACGACGGCGACCGCGATCACCAGCACAGCTATGACGTCGAGCAGGTTGAAGCTCATGCCGACCAGCCGCTGACGCGCTCGACTGCTACCCGGATGATCGGCCGCACCTCGAGCGCTTGCGTCGCGTACTGCGGATAGCGCGCGCGAAGCAGGCCGACGGCACGCGAGTGTTCACCGTCCGACCGATCGGTCGGAGGTTCCAGCACCACCGCCGTGCCCTCCAGGCGGAGCCAGGCGAGGCGCGACCAGTCCTCGTCCCAGCGGTCGACCAGGACCGCCACGCGCGGGCGCGCGGCTATGTCATGTACGCGCGCGAGGGCGCGCGGGTCGGCCACGGACTTTTGCTTCTCGTCGAGCGCCGAGTAGAGCACCAAGCCGTCCGCCATCTCATCGAAGGCGTACGCGATCGGCACCGGCCGCGGTTTGCCGTTGGGCGCGACCGTCACCAGCACCGCGCGGCGCGCCGCGGTGAGCAGCTCGCGTTGCGCCGCCTCGAGCGTCGTCAGGCCTCGCTGATGGTGACCTTGTTGATCGTCACCGGCTGGGTCGGTCGGTCCTGCGCGCCGGTCGGCGCGGTCGCGATGGCATCGAGCACGTTCTCACCGCCGGTCAGCCGGCCGAAGATGGTGTAGTTGGGTGGCAGGCCGTAGTCGGCGTGCATCACGAAGAACTGGCTGCCGTTGGTGTTAGGCCCGGCGTTGGCCATGGCCAGGATGCCGCGGTTGTAGCGCCGCGTGACCGGCTCATCGTCGAAGCGATAGCCAGGACCGCCGCGACCGGTTCCGGTGGGGTCGCCGCCCTGGATCATGAAACCCGGTATGACGCGGTGGAAGATGACGCCGTCGTAGTAGCCGTCGCGCGCCAGGAAGACGAAGTTGTTGACCGTCTTGGGTGCCTCAGCCGCGAACAGCTCGGCGGTCATCACACCGGCGCTGGTGTCGATCGTGGCGCTATAGGTGTGAGCCGGGTCAATCGTCAGCTGCGGGGGCGCGGGATATGACTTCACGTGCGACTCCTCGGGCGGCTCGTCTCTTAGTCGCCCGAGGTTAGCGCACGTGGCGAGTTTGGCCCCCCGATCAACTCATGCCGCGATCAATACTCGACGGCGCGCGGCAGCGACTTCGCCTGCGTGATCCAGCTGGCGATCTCGCGGTCGCTGGGGATGCGGCGCACGATGCGCGTGCCCTTGCCGACGAGGTCCTTGATCGCCTTGGCCAAGTTGGCCGCGTTGCGGTTGGCGAGCTCGACCACGGTGTCGACGCCGGCCTTCTCGAGCAGGTCCGAGTACTCAGAGCCCACGCCCTTGATGCGGTACAGGTCGGCGCGGTTGACCCACTCCAGGATCTGCGTCGCAGCGAGGCCGGTCTTGTCCGCCAGCGCCTGGCGAGCCTTGCGCGTGCCGCCGTTCTTGAGCAACGCGTCGGTCGTGCGCACACCGGCGTCGGTCAGCTTCTTGGCCCAGACCGAGCCGATCCCCTCGATGTCGATGATCTTCACGCTTCTTCTCCTCGCCCCCACTTTGTGGTCGCGCAACGCTAAGCATGGGCCCCGAGATTGGACAAGTGCCATGTAGCCTTCCGCCCATGAACGACGCGTTTGCCAAGGCGAGAATGCGTGAAGGTCAGGCCGTGAAGCGGCCATGAAGGTTCGCTCGTTGCTCTACCGTGCAGCGCGCCTGCTGGGGGACGTCAACGCGATAAGGCGGGGCCCGAAGGCCATGGCAAAGCGCTGGGTTGGCAAAGCCGCCGGCCGCAAGTATGGATCGGTGTTGAACAAGCTCATCCGCTAAGCGGGCCCGCGTTTCGCTGGCGGCCCGCCTGAGGGCTACTCGACCTTGAGGTCCTTGGGCAGGTCGGCCGGCGCCGGGGGGTAGGCCGGCTTGAGGTCGTCGATCCCTTCGGCCAGGATGCTCGACACGGCGAGGTTGCGCATCCAGTTGCGGTTGGCCGGGATGACATACCAGGGCGCGTACTCGGTCGAAGTCTTCGATAGAGCCTCCTCAAACGCGGCGATGTAGTCGTCCCACAGCTTGCGCTCGGCAAGGTCCGCCATCGAGAACTTCCAGCGCTTCCTGGGATCGTCGACGCGCTCCTGGAAGCGCTGGCGCTGCTCGTCGCGGTCGATGTACAGGAAGAACTTGACGATGGTCGTGCCGTTGTCGGTCAGGTGCCGCTCGAACGCGTTGATCTCGCGGTAGCGGCCGGACCAGACGGCGCGCGGCACGATGTCGTGGACGCGCACGACGAGCACGTCCTCGTAATGCGAACGGTTGAAGATGCCGATCTCGCCCTTGCCCGGGACCTTCTTGTGGATGCGCCACAGGTAGTCGTGGGCGAGCTCTTCGGGCGTCGGCACCTTGAATGAGGCGACGACGCATCCCTGCGGGTTGAACGCCTCCATCACCTTACCGATGGTGCCGTCCTTGCCCGCGGCGTCGATGCCCTGAAGAACGACCAGTACCGATCGCTTGGCCTCTGCCCAGAAGCGATCCTGGAGGTCTGACAGGCGCTCCAGCTGCTGCGCCGTCTCGACCTCTGCATCGTCCTTGGTCCAGCCATGCTCGTCCGCCGGATCGACCTTGGACAGGTCGACCTTGGACCCCGGTTTGACGCGCAGCTCATCGCGCAATCGGCTGAGGCGGCTCACGTCGCCAAGACTAATCAGCGATTCGGCGCTTGACTAATTCGCGCGATGTGCGAAATCGCCGTGCAACGCGATTGCGGTCGTTGCATTCTGTTGTCGGCGGTTCTCCGCCAGGCGATGAAGAGGAGTCAACTCGGTGTCGCATCACGAAGGCAAGGGAGGATCCATGGCAACCGCCAAGAAGGCACCCGCGAAGAAGGCCGCGCCGGCCAAGAAGGCGCCGGCCAAGAAGGCAGCTCCGGCCAAGAAGGCGGCTCCGGCGAAGAAGCCGGCGGCCAAGAAGCCGGCAGCGAAGAAGCCCGCGGCGAAGAAGCCCGCGGCGAAGAAGCCCGCGGCGAAGAAGCCGGCGGCGAAGAAGTAGCACTGCACCGAACCGCGGCGCACCCAGAGAGGGGCGACCGCGGTTAATTGAATAGACCACCGCGCCGGCGCGAAACCATCCAGGTGCCGCGGCCGGCGCGGTGGCTTGTTGGGCAAATGGGGCGGATCACGGCGTATGACCCGATTGGCTACATGGCCTGGTACCAGGAGGGTACTTCCTACGCAGTGATGTAGAGCTGGCTGGCTGTCAAGGTAGGGCGACGCGGCGGCTGAGTTAGCCGCTCATGCGATTGCAGGCAGTCAGAGGCGTCTCCTTCATGACACTGGCCAACCCGCGATGCCACCCTGCGGCGACAGCCGGCCGCAAGCGCCAGCGCGGTCGTGGGCAATCCCTTGTCGAGTTCGCGCTCATCGTGCCGGCCTTCATGTTGATCGCGTTCGGCATCTTCGACTTCGGGCTGGCATTCGACACGTCGCTGACGATCAGCAACGCCGCCCGCGAGGGCGCCCGCGCGGGCGTCACGAGCCCCACCAGTGCGGCCATCACGTCGCGCGTTCGCACCGTGGCTGGCCGGCTCAACGACAGCAACCTGACCATAGCCGTCACGTGCAAGACAGCCGCTGGTGCGGCCTGCACAGGTGGCCTGGCCGGGGCGACCAGTGGCACGACCATCGTGGTCACTGTTGGCTACACCTATCGGATGATTACGCCCATCCTGTTCGGGACGGCTCTTCCCATCTCCTCGACAGCCCAGATGCGTGTCGAATGACGATCGCACCAGATAGCCGTCGGGAAGGTGAGCGCGGGCAGGCGCTCGTGCTGTTCGTCGTCTTCCTTGCTGCGCTGCTCGCCGCGCTGGCGCTGGTGATCAATGGTGGCGCCTTGCGGCGCTCCAACCAGGAGCTCTGGAACGCTCTCGATGCCGGTGCGCTGGCCGGTGCCGCCAGCCTGCCAGCCAATCCCACCCTCGCCGCGAGCGACGCTCTCAAGTACGCCCGGCTCAACCACCCAGCGCTCGCAGCGGGGACGCTCACCGCTAGCTTCCGCTGCCTTGTGGGCGATCGCGACGGCAACGGCCAGCCTGATGCCGCCGATATTCCGGCAACGTGCAATCCCGGGGCAGGCGCCGTGTGGACGTGCTCCGGTGGCCAGTGCGTGGCGCCGTGCGACCCGACACGCTCTGGCGTGACGTGCAACACCGTGGTCGTCACGGGCTCGGTCTACACCGACTACGAGCTCGACGCAGTCACCAGGGTCAACGGCGCGACGACGACTTTCGTTTCGGCCGCGTGCAGTGGGCTTTGCGGAGCTGACCCTCAGGTGCCGCTCGACATCGGCATCGTCATCGACCGCACGAGCAGCATGAGCGCTGCCGACCTGACTAATGTCAAGAACGCTGCGCTATCTACGCTGCGCATCCTCGATCCAAGCAAGCAGTTCGTGGGCATGGCGGTGCTCGGCGAGAGCCAGAGATCGGCGGAATGCTCAGGCACCGGCCACGCGCGCGGCCTGGCAGAGGACGACGCCGGCACCGGTACGTGGGTGGTGGTGCCGTATCCGACCAACCAGAACCTGAGCAGCAACTACCTGAATGCCGATGGAACGCTCAACAACAACAGCCAGTTGGTCAGGACCATCAGTTGCCTGAACCACTCGAGGACAGGCACGAACCTTGGCGATCCGCTACTGGCGATGGCCAACACGCTCGTCGCACGCGGGCGCTCGGGCGTGCCCAAGGGCATCATCATGATGACGGACGGCGCCGCCAACGAGCCAAATTCTCGCTCCTGCAAGTACGCCAACGACAGGGCGACGACCGTCAAGGGCATGGGCATCGAGCTGTTCACCATCGGCTTCGGGGTTGCCGGTGACTTCTGCACCGATGTTGATGGGACGTACCGGATCAGACCCGCCAGTCGGCTGCTGGCCGACATGGCCACCGGGCCAACCACCGACAACGGCTGCACAGACGCCGAGAACTCCGATGGCGACCACTACTACTGCGAGCCGCGAACGGACAGCCTAGCCGCGGTTTTCCGTTCCGCCGCGACTGCACTGGTCCAAGGGGCCGCGCGACTGATCCAGCTGCCGTGACGGCCGGTCGCCTTGATCCGCCGTTCGCCCTAGCGGCTCGGACCTACAATCGCGACCGCAATGGTCGTTGCCCGAGTCCGGCCGCATCCCATCTTTCTGGCGGGGCGCTGGGTCGAATCGCCCGACCGGCTGGAGGTGGTCAACCCGGCGCGGCCGAACGAGCCGGCGGGCGCGACCTACAACGCGACTGCCGAGCAGTACGAGGAGGCCGTCCTCGCGGCGGTCGCCGCGTTCGAGACGACGCGCCACCTTCCGGCGTACGAGCGCAGCGCGATCCTGCGCAACATCAGCGCCGGCATCCGCGAGCGGCGCGAGGAGCTGGGCCGGCTGCTGACGCTCGAATCGGGCAAGCCGATTCGCGATGCGCTGGTCGAGGTCGACCGCGCGGTGCTGACTTTCCGACTCGGCGCGGAAGAGGCGGAGCGATTGACCGGCGAGACGATCCCGCTCGACCTGATGGCATCGTCCAAGGGACGGCTGGGCATCACGCGGCGCTTCCCGCTGGGCCCGATCGCGGCCATCAGCCCATTCAACTTCCCGCTCAATCTCGCCGCGCACAAGCTCGCGCCGGCGATCGCGGCCGGTAACTCGATCGTCCTCAAGCCGCCGTCGAAGGACCCGCTGACGATGCTCACCGTGGCCGAGATCGTCGAGAAGTCGGGCGTCCCTGAGGGCGCGGTGAGCATCCTGCCGATGACCCGGGCGCTGGGCGACCGAATGGTCGAGGACGACCGCTTCAAGCTGCTCACCTTCACCGGCTCGCCATCAGTCGGCTGGCGGATGAAGGAGCGCGCCGGCAAGAAGAAGGTCGTGCTCGAGCTGGGCGGAAATGCCGGCGTCATCGTGGATGAATCGGCCAACCTCGACTGGGCGGTCAAACGCTCGCTCGTCGGCGCCTTTTCCTACGCCGGCCAGGTCTGCATCAGCGTCCAGCGCATGTTCATCCACCGCTCAGTCTGGGACGCGTTCCTGGAGCGCTTCGTTGCCGGTGCGCGGGCGCTGGTGACCGGAGATCCGCTCGATCCCGAGACGCAGCTGGGGCCGATGGTCGATCAGCAACAGGCGCAGCGCACCGAGCGCTGGGTGCGCGAGGCAGAGGAGCTGGGCGGCAAGGTGCTGCTGGGTGGTCGGGCGGAGGGGTCGTTCTTCCCGCCGACCGTCCTGGTCGACACTCCGGCACAGGCGCAGGTGTGCAGCAACGAGGCCTTCGCGCCGCTCGTCGTGGCATTCCCATTCGACGACTTCGATGCCGCGATCAACCAGGTCAACGACAGCTTCTACGGCCTGCAGACGGGCGTCTTCACCAACGATCTGGGCCACGCCTGGCGCGCCTTCGACGAGCTCCAGGTCGGCGGGGTGATCATCAACGATGTCCCGACCTACCGGATCGACCACATGCCCTACGGCGGGGTCAAGGATTCGGGTCTGGGGCGCGAGGGCCTGCGCTGGGCGGTGGAGGACATGACCGAGCTGCGCCTGATGGTGATCGCACAGCCCGGCTGACCGGCCCGCGCCGCGCGCCATTACCCAACAACGGCGCCCCTCACCGCCCATCGCCACGACGTCCCGCTGGACGAAGGTACGGGGTTGGTTACCCCACCCGGTTCATGGTGCGCTGAGCGTTGCTCCTGTTGTCTTGCGGCTGTAGGGGAAAGCCAATTTGGCGCGAACTTATCCGACCCCAAAGGAGCCCAGCCAGACATGAAGCTCGCGATGGTTGCACACAAGAAACTGCTGCTGATGGGCCTGTCGGCGCTCACGATCACGAGCATCTCAGCGGCGACCATGTTTTCGATGGCCCTGTTCACCGATCAGGAGACGGATCAGTCGACGTTCACGACCGGCACGATCGTGCTCGACGCGACAAAGATCGCGGCCCTGGACCTGACCTCGTCGGTGATGATGCCGGGTGACTCCGTGCGCAGCTCGGTCACCGTCGAGAACGACGGCACCGCCCAGCTCCGTTACGCCGTCAGCCAGACCAGCACCAATCCTGACACCAAGGACCTGCGCAGCTCATTGCTGCTGGTCGTCAAGACTGAAGACGCCGGCGGCGGCACCGATTTCGGCACCGACGGCGACTACTGCGACGACGCCACCGGCACGACCTTGCGCGCCTCGGCCGCGCTGGGCGCGAGCGGCAACCTGGTCGGCGATCCGACCCAGGGTGCCCAGAGCGGCGACCGCACGCTTGCGGCCGGCACGAACGAGGTCCTGTGCTTCTACGTCAGCCTGTCGATCAGCGCGCCGAACTCAATGCAGGGCGCCACGACAGTCACGACGTTCACCTTCGACGCAGAGCAGACGGCCAACAACTAAGTCGACTCACCCTAGCCCGCACACGGCGGCCCGCGGCGCATGGCACGGGCCGCCGTACTCATGTCACAGAGGCGCCAAGGATGATGACAGGACTCCGGGTCGTGGGGAGGACGGTCAACCTCGCCTGGGTGGCCGCGATCATCGCGCTCTTCGCCGTGATGGTGCTGCCCTACCTGCTGCCCGCTGTGGGCCGCCAGATGTACATCGTTCGCGGCGCGTCGATGCAGCCGGCGATCCCGATCGGGGCTGTGGTGGTCGTTGGCCGGGTCGATCCGACGACGATCCACGCCAACGACGTGATCACATTCAGGTCCCCCAGCGGCACGGTCGTGACCCATCGAGTGGTCGAGGTGGTCGACGCCGGCGACATCGAGTTCGCGACCAAAGGCGACGCCAACGATGCCGCGGATCCGGTGGTCGTGCCCGCCTCGTCGGTTATCGGCCGCGTAGAGCAGACGATTCCCGGTATCGGCGCACTCATCACCAACATTGCCAGCGTGGGTGGCTCACTGAGCGCCCTGGGCGTGCTCGTGTCGTTGCTCCTGACCGGCTGGTTCGTTGACGAGCTGGCAGTCACACTGCGGCACGCCTCCTCGCGGAGGCCGGCCGCCCGACCGGTTCGTTGACGTGATCAGCGCCCGCAGCGCCCGTCACCCGCGCCCCTCGAACGGTCGGCTCCGCGTGCTCGTTGGCGGGTTGGTGATCACACTGCTGTTCGTTGCGCTGTTGATGGCCGGCCTGCCCGGGACGACGGCGCTCTTCGTGGTTGACTATCCCGTCGGCGCGGACATCGCCGCCAGTCGCATCTTCCGCGACGAGCGCACGACGCCAGCTTTCTATGTCAGCGACGTCTCGTCAGGCTCGTCGGTCGATCAGTCGAGCGCCAGTGCGTTTGCCAGCGACTCGCTCTACTTCCTTAGCCGCACCTGGACGGCGGCGTTTGACGGCGCTCGTTACCTCGAATTCGACACCAACTCGCCGCTCCCGGCCGGTCTCGGCTTGAGCAATGCTGCGCTCAACCTGCGCGTGGCCAGCGACGCGGGCACGGGCAGCGTCTGCCTGTATGTCGAGCTGCGGCGCGCATCCGACAACGCGCTGCTTTCTTCGCACGGCAGTTCGGGCAGCCCGTTGGCGTGCACGAGTGGCACTGACTGGACGATGCTCAACGTTTCGCTCGGCGCGGTATCAACGAGCGATGCGGCTAACGATCTGCGCGTCCGCGTTTTCGCTCGCGACAGCGCTGGCGGGGCAATGCGCGTCGACCAGGCCACGGTCAGCGGTGACACCCCGTTCGTCGCCTTCATCCTCTACCCGATCCTGACCCGTGAGCTGTACAGCGGACAGACCGAGTTGCTGCCTTGGGGGCTGGTAGGGTCATGAGCCGACTGCCGCAGCAGCACCGCCGCCTCGCAATCGTAGTGCTGCTTGCGTTGGTTGCCGCCGTTGCGCCTTTCCAGATCGCGGCCAACTCTGCAGGTT
>Ga0209751_10002831_pt1 | contig 17105 bp, 19 predicted proteins | sample RifCSP13_1_FD_184019 | JGI IMG/M metagenome (GOLD analysis project Ga0209751, IMG submission 184019) | Soil microbial communities from Rifle, Colorado - Rifle CSP2_sed 13_1 (SPAdes) (version 2) | ecosystem: Environmental > Terrestrial > Deep subsurface > Rock core/Sediment | place: Rifle... | reverse complement strand
CCAGGTTCCGTTGGCCCTGGCCATGGTCATAGCCCCGGTGCGAACGAACACAAAGTCACCTTCGCCGACATCCACCCCTGCCATATCTGCGGCTTGCTGCAATTGGTCACCGTCGATCGCATGGCCTGGCTCGAGCCAGTCGACGCCGAGAGCTCGCGGCATGTCCAGGAGCACCCCGCGCCCCACCATCCCGTCCGCTGCCTGCTTGACCGAATTCTTGATGGCGCCTTTGCTACTCACCCACTCAGCTCCATAGCCGTTGTAGATCTTGTCCTCGAAAACGACGTGTCCCAGCGCATCCCACTGGGTTCCGCTCTGCAGCGGCATGATGATGAGATCGTCGGTTCCCCGGAAGTGGCGGTCGATGCCGCCGTAGAAATCCCGGACTGAGGAACCGGCAATGACGTCGGCGCCGTCGCGGATCATCAGATGGATCGGGTTGAACCGTCCGAACGCCCCCGTCTGGGGTCCGGCCTCATCGTAGGGCAAAGCCATCGAGATGGTTGCGCCCCGTTGGATGAGGGCGGCGGCACGAACAACGTGCTCGGGTTTGACGAGATTCAGGGTGCCCCGCTCATCGTCCTCACCCCATCGTCCCCAGTTGCTGTGACGTTCACACAGACCTCGTACTGTTTCGATCGTAGGCGTCTCGGCCATGAGCGGTAACTCCCTTGTGGCGATCTGGATCGACCTCGTTGTCTCGGCTAATGAGACGGCGAGATCTCCGGTCGGAACCCTATCCGTCGAACTCATAAACTGTCAACTGTCATGGTCGCTCTGAGCGGATCAAACAAAGTTGACATCGAGCCTCGCCCAACCTTACCCTCGAGGGAGGCGTCGTCTCGCGATATGAGACAGGCCAAGATGGTCGAGCGGCAGACGATCGGGACCCCGTCCGATCCCGGGAGCAACTCGATTCGAGAAAGGCGCTGATGAGCATGGATGTCGTTTTTTCTCCGGAGCAGGAGCTCTTCCGATCCACCGTTCGCCAATTCTGCGAGAGGGAGATCACTCGCGAATACGTCCGCACCTGCGATCGAGAGAAGCAGGCGCCGGTGGAGCTCTACCAGAAGCTCGGCGCGCAGGGATGGTTGGGCATCAATATCCCCGAGGAGTACGGCGGCGGTGGTGGCGGTGCCGTCGAAGTCGCCATCCTCCTGGAAGAACTGGGCCGAGCGTTCCTCGATTTGTCCTTCTGGGTCTTCCGGGCCGTCACTTGGGGTGGAATCATGGTCGGACAATTCGGCACCGAAGCTCACAAGCGGGAACTGCTCCCCAAAGTGGCGTCCGGAGAGTTGTCGATTTGCTTCGCCCTGACCGAGCCCGAGGCAGGCTCCGATGCCGCGTCGATCACGCTTACGGCCACCGAGGACGGCGATGACTACATCCTCAAGGGTCAGAAGGTCTTCACCTCAGGGTTCAAGGTCAGTGACCTGGTGGTGGTTGCCACTCGCACCTCATCAGAGGGAAAGAAACACTACGGAATCACCAACTTCGTCGTCGACACCAAGAGCCCCGGACTCGAGTGGCAACCGATCGAAACCCTGGGCCACTGGCCGTTGGGGACCGCCACCCTCTATTTCGACGAGGTCCCGGTCCCGAAGTCCAATATGCTCGGAACCTTGCACGACGGCTGGAAGGACCTGGGCGTCTCCCTCCGCTATGAAAGGCTCTGTCTGTCTGCCGCGCGGATGGGCGCCGCCAAGGCTGCTATGGATGACTCACTGGCATACGCGCAAGAGCGAAAACAATTCGACCGGCCGATTGCTCAATTTCAGGCCGTCTCCCACCGGTTGGCCGACATGCAGGTATTGATCGAGATTTCCGAGATGCTGGTGTACCGGTATGCCGCCCGGCTCGATCGAGACGCGGCCACGCTGCGCGATGCGGCCATACTCAAGCTGTATGCCTGCGAGGCGTACAAGGAGGTAGCCGACCTCGGACTCCAGATCCTGGGCGGATACGGTTACACGATGGACTACGACCTGCAGCGGCATTACCGCGAGTCACGGCTGGGAGTTATCGGGGCAGGCACATCGGACATCCAGCGCAATATCATCGCCCGCACGCTGGGAATCAAGGACTGACCCGGTAGGGGCGGACGAAGGCCATCGAGAATCGAGAGGAACCAAACAATGGGCGTGATCACAGAGGAAGCGAGACGTTGGGCAGAGCAGGACTACCCCGACTATGCCTTCGCGGTCAACGAGCGGGACATCCAGAAGTACGCCCACGCCATCGGGGAAACCGACCGGATGCACTTCGACCGGGAAGCGGCCATCGAAGCCGGATATGACGAGATCGTCGCTCCGCCCTTCTTCCCGTACGTCATCAGAATGCATGCCTCGCACCTTGTGGGTCGCGACCAGTTGGAACCGGACGGCTCGGCCAGCGCAGACGTTCCGCCGCTCAACACCACCCGGGCGATGGCGGGTGAGATCACCATCGACCTCGGTGAGCCGGTGTTGGCCGGAGATGTCGTGACGGTCACCAAACGCATTGCCGACCTGTTCGAGAAGGAGGGGAGAAGCGGGACACTGGTATTCGTGAAGATGGAGTTCACATTTACCAACCAGCGGGGTGATCTGGTGGCGCGGGAAGAGTTCACGAGGATCTACCGATGATGCCAACGGCCGGAACTGAGATCCCCACCATCACCAGGACACCAGACGCGATCGACCTGTTCATGTTCAGCGGCGCCGCCTGGCTGATCCACCGCATCCACTACGACCTCCCGTTCACTACCGAACACGACGGCCACCCGGGTTTGCTGATCCATGGGCCGCTCCAGGGGACATACATGGTCCAGAGCGTGCAGCGATGGTTGGGGCGGACGGCGCGCCTGCGCTCGATCACCTACCGACATCTGGCTCCCGCCTACCTAGGTGACTCACTCGAATGTGGCGGCACCGTAGCCGAGGCCGATGGCGACCGGATGACGTGCGAGCTGTGGATCCACAAAACGGACGGCACCGTGGCCACCACCGGCACCGCCGTCTTCGAGGTGACGCCATGACAACCGGCGCCGTCGTTCTGGCCGAGATGCTCGAGGCCTACGAGGTGAGCCACGTCTTCCACGTCCCGGCGGCACTGCGCCGAACCATGGTGGAGATCGAGACACGCACCGGGATCAAGCGGATCCGCCCGCACGGAGAAAAACCTGCGGCATACATGGCGGACGGATATGCCAGGGCCTCCGGCCGGCCGGGAATATGCATGGCCCAGGTGATCGGCGCCCTCAACTTGGCCGCCGGTTTGCGGGACGCCTACCTGGCCCACTCGCCGGTGATCGCTATGACCGGTGGACGCGACCCCAACACCAAGTTCCGCAAGGTCTATCAGGAGCTCGACGACGTACCGGCTTTCGATCACATCACCAAGTTCAACGCCACCATCGACTCGGTCCAGCGGTTCCCGGACATGGTCCGCCAAGCTTTCCGGGCGGCCACCACCGGTTCGCCCGGCCCGGTCCACCTGCAACTCCGTGGCAACGAGGGCCAGATCGATCTCGAAGAGGCCGAGATGGATGGCCTGGTTGAAACTCGTTTCAGCCGAGTGCCGCCTTTCCGTCCCCGACCAGATGATCAGGCGGTTCGCGATGCGCTCGCCTACATCGAGGCAGCGGAGCGTCCGGTGCTGGTGGCGGGCGGCGGTGTCCGCACCTCGGGCGCCGGGCCGACGCTGGTAGAGCTGGCCGAGCGGCTCGGAATACCGGTGGCCACCTCGCTCAACGGCAAGGACTCGATCCCGGGGACCCACCCGCTCTCGGTGGGCGTGGTAGGTAGCTATGCACGGGCCGCGGCTAACCGAGTCGTGGGAGCGGCCGATTTGGTGGTCTACGTAGGGAGTGAAACAGGGGGCATGACCACCCACTTCTGGCAGGTCCCTCCCCTCGGTACGCCGTGCATCCAGATCGATATTGATCCAGAGGCGATCGGGCGCAACTATCCGCCGCTGGTGGGCATCAACGCCGACGCTCAGGTGTCGCTCGCCCGGATGCACGAGTTGGCAGACGGTGACTCCGCCACCCGCCGGGCACCCTGGATCGCGTACGTCACAGCCACCCGGCAATCGTGGTACGACGAGTACCGGCCGCTGATGAGCTCGGAGGAATCGCCCATCCGCCCGGAACGCCTTTGCGCCGACCTCACCGAGTTGGTACCGGACGACGGGATCGTGGTGGTGGACACGGGCCACGCCGGGATGTGGATGGGCGGTTTCTATGACCTGCGCAGCCGGAATCAGAGTTACCTGCGAAGCGCCGGCCACCTCGGTTGGGCGTTTCCCGCCTCGCTCGGAGCCAAGTGCGGTGCACCCGAGCGGCCGGTGGTCTGTTTCACAGGCGACTCGGGATTCTGGTACCACGTGGGTGACATCGAGACGGCAGTGCGGTTCGGCATCAACACCGTCACCGTGGTGAATAACAACCACTCAGGTAATCAGTCGATGCGCGGGTTCGATCGGGCCTACGGCGGCGTTCAGACCGAAAGAGCCAAGGAATTGTGGGTGTTCACCGAGGTGAACTTCGCGCGGATGGCGGAAGACATCGGCGCCCTGGGCATCAGAGTGGAGCGTCCTTCCGAGTTCGCTCCAGCCGTTGAGCGGGCCCTCGCGGCCGGCCGGCCGGTGGTCATCGACGTCGTAACCGACATCGAGGCAGTGGCCCCGGTCGCCGTCGTTTGATGGCGGTTCACCGGCTATCTGCCGATCCCGACCACGTCAAGTGGGGAGCGTTCTCGGCCGAGTTCGCGCCGGTGCTGGAGATCGAGTCGGGCGACACGGTGGTGGTCGACACCATCTCGGGGTCGCCCGGGCAATTCCCGGACTCGGCATGGGACCGGCTGCTCCCGGAACACCGTGAGTTCGTCGACACTCGCCGGCCGATCCTTCCAGGCCATCTGCTGACCGGGCCTATCGCCGTGCAGGGGGCAGAGCCGGGCGACGTGCTCGAGGTGAGGTTGCTGGACGTTCGACTCCGCCAGGACTGGGCGTGGAATATGATCATGCCGCTCCGGGGCACGCTCCCCGAGGACTTCCCCCGCCGCCGGGTGATGACGATCGAGCTCGACGAGGAGGCGATGGTTGCCCGCATGCCGTGGGGCGCCGAGATTCCCCTCCAGCCTTTCTTCGGCGTGCTCGGAACCCTTCCACCTCCCGATTGGGGGACGATCTCCTCCATCGTTCCGCAGTCCTATGGCGGCAACCTCGATATCAAGGAGCTGGTACCCGGATCCACCCTGTACCTCCCGGTATACAACCCGGGGGCAGGTTTGATGGTTGGGGATGGTCATGCCGTACAGGGAGATGGCGAGAGTTGTCTCTCCGCCGCCGAAACTGCACTGACGGGCACCTTCGAGATCCGGGTACGCAAAGACATGTCCCTGTCGATGCCGAGAGCCGAGACACCAACCCACTACATCACCGTCGGGATCGACCAGGACCTCGACGACGCCGCCCGTCAAGCGCTCAGGGCGATGATCTCGCTGATCCAACAGCTGACCCATCTGCCGGCCGAAGATGCCTACACCTTGTGCAGCCTGGCCGCAGACGTGCGAATCTCCCAGCTGGTCAACATCAACAAAGGCTGCCATGTCATGCTTCCGAAGTCTGTGTTGGATACCGGGAGGACGAACTAAAACCAAGCGGTGACGTCCCCTGGTTCGGTCACGGGCCGGGCGCACAGGCTGAAGCCCGGAAGGCGGGGAGAGTCTGATGCTCGATCTGACGGCGCAGAGCGAACTTCCCTCCCGGCCATCACCTTCCGTCTCTACTCTGTCCGCAACATCGAGGTGTCGCGCTGCTCGCGTTCGGGTCGGCGATCGACTCTCCCGCTCGGAGCGCGACGGTCCCCAGGATCGTGAGCACCGCCCGCCTGCCGGCGGGGTTCGCACTTCAAGTTCTCATGTATCAACTGGCGGCGGCGGTTGGACCGGCGCTCGGTGGGATAGTGATCGCCCGAGCCGCACTGTCGGCGGCATACTGGATCGATACCGGCACCTGCGCGGTGGCGTTGGTGACCCTGATCATGATGCGGCCACTGCTGCCGGCCGGAGGCGGTACCCCGGCCGGGACTGCGATCAATCGGAGAGGGATTGCGATTCCTGCGCGCTTCCCATCCGCGGCAGGGGATCTTCCTGATCGACCTCACGGCCATGGTTTTCGGTATGCCGAGGGCACTGTTTCCAGAATGGGGGGTCTCCATTCTCGGTGGCGACGAAAGCACGGTCGGGTTTCTCTTCGCCGCACCGGCGATCGGGGCGCTCCTGGCCGGGCTCCTCTCCGAGCGGGTATCAAGGGTGACCTCCTCCGGGCGAGCAACTGTGATGGCCGTCATCGGTTGGGGCTTGTCGATTGTTGCATTTGGTTTCAGCACGACCTTGGCTGTGGCGGTTGCTGCACTGGCGCTGGCCGGGGGTTGCGATGCACTTTCTTCCATCTTCCGTCAGACGATCCTTCAGATCACCACACCGGACCGGCTCCGCGGGCGACTCTCTGCAGTACAGATTGCCGTCGTGCCGGGAGGGCCCAGAATCGGGGACGCGGAGCAGGCACGGTTGCCGCGCTGTTTTCCCCCCAGGTCGCCGCCTGGTCGCGTGGCCTGGCTGCTGCCATCGGAGCTCTGGTCATCGCAAAGGTCCTCCCCGGTTTTGCCCGTTGGCGGACTCCCGATGTTGCCGATAGCGAACGCTGAGCCCATAGCCTGGAGCCGTGCCGGCAGCGGCGAGAGACGAACCAACGACCTGGCCGCGAGGGCCACGTCCTGGTTTGGCGGGGTCAGAAAATAAAGGGTTCGGTCGGTCCCTTCGTTCGGTCGACGCCGTCCCAGGCGCGGTCACCGGCTCGACGTTTCTGGCCCGAGAAGGCCGCCATCTGAGCGATGACTTGCTCGCCGGCGTCGGTGTCGGTTTCGGGTCGGCGGCCCGCCGCGGCGAACAACATCTTCCACACCAGAAACGCGATCAGCGCTATCGCCGGCAACCCGCCGAGAAACCAGTAGATGAACATGTTCAAATGATATGGCCGGGAGACGACTGTGTCGATGGGTCAGGCTAGAACGCGCCGCGGTACGACCCACCGTCGAGCTGGAGATTCTGGCCCGAGATATAGCCGCTGTGAGCGCTACAGAGGAAGGCGCAAGCCCGCCCGAACTCTTCCGGTGTCCCCATCCGACCGGCGGCAATACTGTCCACCATCTCTTGACGGGCGGCCTCGTAGGTCATGCCAGACGACTCGGCCCGCCGGCGAGCCATATAGACCTGGCGCTCCGTGTCGATCCGCTCGGGCAGGAGGTTGTTGATGGTGACGTTGTCCGCGGCGACGTCGCGGGAAAGGGCCTTGCAGGCTGCGGTCAGGCCGGCCCGGGCTCCGGCCGAAAGCGCCATAACCGAGAACGGGGACTTCACCATCTGGGAAGTGATGTTGACGATACGGCCAAATCTCCGCCTACGCATGCCCCCCACGACTCCCTTGATCATCATGATCGGCGCCAGCATGTTGGACTCGACCGCCTTCAGCCAGTCCTCGTATTCGAAAGACACCCAATCGCCCGGCGGTGGACCCCAGTTGTTGTTGACGAGGATGTCCGGATCCGGACACGCGGCGAGGAGCGTCGCCCGACCATCGACAGTATTGATATCGGCCGCGACCGGGGTGACCTCCACTCCGGTCTGCGCTCGTATCTCCTCGGTAGCCTTGGCGAGGTGCTGCTCACCGATTCCGTTGATGGTGATGTGGACGCCTTCCCGGGCGAGTGCCACGGCACAGGCTTTTCCGAGCCCCCGACTGGAGGCCGTCACCAAAGCGGTCTTCCCCGCGATCCCTAAGTCCATGGTCATCTCCTTCTGTCAGAACACCCGCAGCGCTTGGACCACGTCACGTTCTCGTCTGGCTAGGGCCGTGAGGACCGCCGCCATCCCATGGCGGCGCCTTGCTACCTCGAGGAGCGTATCGACCGCCACCTCGATCGCCTGCGCTGGGAGCGGACCGTCCGTTACACCGGTCGACAATCTGAGGTCATCGAAGTGCACCGTTGTCTCGACCAATCTCGTTTTCAGATACTCGTCCAAGGGGAGAACCCAACCCAAGGCCTCGAGAAGACGGCCGTCGGGCTCGGTCGGAAGCCGGTCCCGAAGCCGGTCGAGTGTCGCACGAGTCGAGGAGACGAGCTGCTGGTAACCTTGCCGGGCGACCTCCGAGCTCCTCTCCCGAATCCCCTGATTGTGAGCCGAGTCGAGATCGGTCGGATCGCCCTCTCGAATGAAATAGCGGGCCGCGTCAACAGGTTCCGTGTCGGAATGAGGAGCGTCGAGGTACCACTCGACCTGGAGAATCGACCGGGCCAGATGGCCGGCGAGGTCGCCGATCGACATCCGAGCCAACACGCTGGGTTGCTCCCAGCGGGCACCGGTGGCCGGACTGGCAATGAGGTCGACGGCCCGGTCGGCGGTCTCAACATAAAGGTTCCGGATCACAGGCATCGGCCCACGATAACCAACCAGCCTACTCAGGTGGAGAAGTCGGGCCAATCGTGCTTGGCGACGGCGGCTTTGAAGGCGTCACCCAATTCCTCGACGGTCAAACGCTCCGGAACGAAGATCGCCCGCACCAGGTGCCAGAGCAGATAGGGGTGGGCTCCGAGGGCGTAGAGCTTCTCGAAGTCCCAGTTCGCAAAAGCTTCCCTTTCGTCGGGCGTCAAGCTCCCGCCGTCCGGGTAAGGGGGATTCGGGGAAAGAGCCGCAGCCTCCCATGCCTCGAGGAAGGCCGTCGCATTGCGTTTGAAGGCCTCAACGGATTCGTCATGGCGGTCGATTTCCAGCATGAGCTTGTTGATCATGTATCGGCTCAATCTTCCTCCCACGCGAAGAAAGGCTCATGTCCAAAGCGGCACGGCGTCGCCTCAGCAATGGTGGCCGGGCGGGCGCCGGCGGCGGCCAGACAGGTGAGAAAATTCAGGAACTGAAACGTCAGATTGCCTGCCGATAGGAGCCGCTCGAAACTGCAGGCCTCAATTGCTTCTTCCACCGCCCCCTTGGCCATCCACTCGAGCGTCAGCCCATCGAACTCGGGATCCGGCGAAGTGCCGAGAAACTGGCGAGGTCCGCCCAATTCGAACGCCAGGTGCCCTGTTCCGATGATGGCAACCCGCCGCCGGAGAGAGGACCCGAGCAAAGATGTCCGCAAATACCTCCCCAGTTCGACGAACCGTCGGGCGGACGGAAGCGGCGGCGCGTTGGTGTTCGTGTACACAGGAACCACCGGCACGTCGAGCTGCGGGGTCAGATAGAGAAGCGGCACCATGAAAGAGTGATCGAGCCACGGCTCGTCCGAATAGGCGAAATCGAATCCATCCGGTAACTCGTGGTGGCCGAGCACCAGCCTCGCCGCCTCCGGGTCGCCGGGAACCGGGACGAATGGCAAACCGAAGGCGCGCTCCTCGTTGGGATGCGTACCACGCATCTCGGCCGCTTTGCCGATCATGAACGCGGGCATATTGGACGTAGCGAGCTGGCGGAAGTGATCCGAGGCCACGAATACGATCACGTCGGGCCGGGCGATCGCCAGCAGCTCTCGAAACCGGTCGAAGTTGGATGCGACGGTTTGCAGATCTTCGGGGATCGGCTCTCGGAGCAACCGCCACAAGAGCGGAGTGTGAGGCACTCCGGCCGTCAATACGATCTCAGCCATTGGTCTCCTGTGGTGAGGGGCAGGCGTGCCAGCCCGCGGCGTCACGCTACCAATCCAACCGGTCGATCGATACTATCTCCCGGGTCGTCGGCCACGCCCACGCACCGCAAGGAGTAGCCATCCAATGTCCGAGCTCGTTATCCGATCCATTGAGACCAGAGCGATGCCGCTCCCCCTGGAACATCCAATCTCGAGCGCCCTCGGCTCCTACACGCACGTTGATTGCACCGCCGTGTGGCTGCACACCGAAGACGGCCTGACCGGGGTCGGGTTCACGATGGGCCTGGGAGGGTCGGCCAGCGCCGGTATCGTGCCATACATCATCCGGGAGCTCGCCCCCCTGGTGATCGGCCAGGATGCTTTAGCCCCCGAGGCGCTTTGGCACAGGCTGTGGGGACCCAACAAGGCTCGTATGCGAGCCGGGCTCGGCGTCTGGGCGTTGTCCGCCGTCGACATTGCCTGCTGGGATCTGCTCGGCAAAGCTGCCGGGCTCCCGATCCACAGGCTCCTGGGTGGATATCGAACGAAAGTCCCCGTCTACGGAAGTGGCGGCTGGCACAACCTTTCCGACGCCGATCTCGTCGCCGAAGGCCTGGCCTTCGCCGCTCAGGGCATTACCGCCTACAAATACAAGATCGGAACCGAGCGCGACCATGAACGGACGGCCCTGCTCCGCAAGGAGCTGGGCGACGACTTCGTGCTGCTGGCCGACGCCAACCAGAAATACAACGTTCGTGAGGCGGTCGAAATCTCGTACAAGCTGGCCGAGTACGGCGTCGCATGGCTCGAGGAACCCGTGTACGCAGATTCTCTGGATGACCTCGCCGAGGTGGCCCAACGCAGCGCGGTGCCCACTGCGGCAGGAGAGAACGTCTATATGCGGTGGGGCTTCCGGGAAATGTGCGAGCGAAGGGCGGTGAGCTTCCTCCAGCCTGACGTCGCTCGGTGCGGGGGAATCACCGAGTTCCGAAAGGTCGCGCACCTGGCAGACGCCTTCAACCTCTCGCTCAGCAGCCACCTCTGGCATGAGCTGTCGATCAGCCTGGTCGGATCAAGCCCGCGCGGCTACCTCGTCGAGTACGCCGATCTCATTCCCGCCGGGGTCCTCACCCGGCAATTCGATGTCGTCGATGGATGCATCGAGGTACCCGACGTGGCCGGCCATGGATTTGAGTTCACCCCGGAGGCGATCCACCGGTACGCGAACCCGGATTGACATCCGGCACGGGATCGACGCTCAACGAGCACCAAAAGGTTGCCCTCAGCAACACGGCTGCCGACGGCCGGGTAGATTGCCTGATTATCTCGGGCCTGGAGACCAATGCGTATCACCGCGGTAGACACGTTCCCTGTCGCACTTCCGCTCTCAAGACCCATCCAGATGTCGCACGTGACGATTGCGCAATCGAACAACGTGCTCGTGAAGATCGCTACCGACGAAGGAATCGTCGGATGGGGCGAAGGTGTCGAGGCAATGGATGTGACCGGCGAGAATCAGGGCCGGATACGGGCGGCGCTTGAGTACTTCGGCGCCCTGCTGATCGGCGCCGACCCGCTCAAACGAAACGACCTCTGGATCCGGTTGCGCCGGTCGGTGAACGGGAACTCAACCGCAATCGGAGCTATCGACATTGCCCTCCACGACATCGCAGGCAAAGCCTACGGCGTGCCGGTAACCGAGCTCATCGGGGGCGCGGGACGCGCTCGCATTCCCGCCCTGACCTTGATGGGCAGCGGGGATCCCGACCAGGATCTCGCGACGTACGAGGCCAAGTACGCGACCGGCTTCCGATGGTTCAAGGTCAAGCTCGGTATCGGAGCCCCGGCTGTCGAGGTGAAGACGATGACGGCACTCTCGGCGTCCGCCTCCGACGTGGTGATCTGCGGAGACGCAAACGGTGCCTGGTCGGAACAGGAATCCCTTCGTTTCCTGCGGGCGATCGACGGACTGCCTGTTCGTTTTATCGAGCAACCGACCCTGAACCGGGACGCCCTGATCCGTCTGTCCACCTCCAGCCCGATCCCCCTCTGCGCGGACGAGAGCGCACGGTCGCTCGAGGAACTCATCGCCATAGGTCGCACGGCGATTGCCGGAGTGAGCCTGAAGCTGATCAAACATGGAGGAATTACCGGCGTTATGCGCGGAGCAACGCTCTGCGACACGCTGGGACTCGCCATCAACCTGGCGGGGAAGATCGCCGAGTCCAGCGTTGCAGCCGCGGCCAACGTTCACTGTGCCGCGGCGATGAGCGACGTCGCCTTTGGATGCAGTCCGGCCAATCAGGGGCTCACCGCCGATGTGACTGCCGACCCGCTCGAGGTCGTCGATGGGTACTACTCGGTACCGACCGGTCCCGGCCTAGGGATCGAAGTCGACGAGAGCCTCGTTGCGGCCCTCCGGGCCTGAGGAGATTGTCGATGGGAGCCCGGGTTGCTTTTCACCGCCTGCGTCGTCCATCTTCTGCCCGCCGGCCGCATCACAGCATGATCCCGCCCCGGTGCCGCCGATCCAGCCCATACTCCCCTGTGCACACCTGGTCGATTATTCGGCAAGAATGGGTTGACCGACGAAAGGACGGTGGGTGGCAACGTACAAAGTGGTGGTGAGCGACCAGGTTTTCCCGACCGTGGATCTCGAGCGCTCGATGCTGGCCGAGATCGACGCTGAGCTTCTGGTAGCAACCGGCGATGTTGATGCGGTGCTGGAGGTGGCCGCCGACGCCGATGCCGTCCTCAACACCTACCTCCCCTGGAGCGCCGATACTCTCGGCCGTCTCGAGCGCTGCAAGATCATCGCTCGCTACGGCATCGGGGTAGACAATATCGACCTTCAAGCCGCCGCCGCAGAGGGAATCGTCGTGACGAATGTTCCCGACTACTCGGTTCAGGAGGTTGCCGCCCACAGCCTGGCGCTGATGATGGCGATGCTCAGGAAGATTACCGTCGGTGACGCCCTCATCCGCTCTGGTGGTTGGAAGATCGATGCACTTCGTCCGATTCGCCGGCTGAGCACGCTCACCGTTGGCTTGCTCGGCTACGGGCGTATCGCCCGCCGATTCGCTGAGGCGGTGCAAGCCTTGGAGATGGACCTGGTTGTCTACGATCCGTACATCAAGCCCGGGCCCGGCATTCCACGGCTCGTCGATCTCGGCGAGTTGCTGGCAATCTCCGATGTGGTATCGGTGAACGCTCCTGCGACCCCGGAGACCCGCGGCATCATCAACGCCGCCACGCTCGCCAATATGAAGCCTTCTGCGATCCTCGTGAACACGTCACGCGGACCGCTGGTTGTTCTCGACGACCTGATAGCGGCGCTGAAGGATGGGACGATCGCCGGAGCCGCGCTCGACGTGTTCGAACAGGAACCGCTCGACGCCTCCCGTATCGAGGGAGTTCCCAACCTGCTGGTCACGCCGCACATGGCGTATTACTCGGAGGAGGCGCTCCAAGAATCACAGCGCAAAGCCGCGACGCAGGTCATCAAGGTGCTCACCGGCGAGGAACCCGACTACCAGGTGAACTAGCGCTGACAGATCAGATGACGGGGTTGCCGAGCCGTCCGATGCCATCGATGGCGATCTCCACCCGGTCACCCGGCTGGAGGTAGCGGGGCGGGTCGAAGCCGATCCCGACCCCGAGGCCGGTGCCGGTGGCGACCACGTCACCGGGCTCGAGGGTCATGACCGCGCAGAGCGCGGCAATCAGGGTGGGTACGTCAAAGATCAGGGCCGAGATCGGCGCCTCCTGACGAAGTTCGCCGTTCACCCAGGTCCGCAGCCACGATGCGCCGATGTCCGGCAGCTCGTCGATGGTGGTTATGCACGGACCCATCGGACAGAAGGTGTCCGGGCTCTTGCCGATAAACCACTGGACGTGGCGTTTCTGGAGGTCGCGCGCCGTTACATCGTTGATGATGGTGTACCCGTACACATGCTCCATCGCCCGTTCCCGGGGGACCGATTTAGCCGGGGTGCCCACCACGAACGCCAGTTCCCCCTCGTAGTCGGTGGTCCCGAGGGGATCGTTGGAGGTGTCGATGGGAACGCCCGGGCCGATAACGGAGGTCGGAGCCTTGGTGAATACCACCGGGTGATCGGGGATCATCTGCTTCTCCGAGGCATCGAACCCGGAGTCCGAGAACTCCTTGGCATGATCCCGGTAGTTTCGGCCGACCGCCATGACATTCTTCCGGGGGCGGGGAATCGGCGCCAGTATTTGGAGCGAAGCCGATGCGAGGCGCGGTGCCGATTCGAATGCGGTACGTAGCCGACCCAGACCGGCGGATCCAAGTCCAACGAGATCGACCATGTCCGAGGGGAGCCCACGGTCGACCGTGGTCACGTCCGCCACCACATCCCCATCGAGCACGCCGATTCGGCGTCCGTTCTGGTCTTCGAAGGTGACGATGCGCATGGGCTCCTCTTCGACGGCGGTCCGATCCTATAGGATTCCGGCTTGGAAAGGATCACCGAATGACCGACAAGTTGGTGTCAACGGAGTGGCTGCACGACCATCTCGCCGACCCGACGATCCACATCCTCGAGGTGGGTTCGTCAGACGACCGGGACTACCGGCTGGGACACGCGCCGGGTGCGGTGTGGGCGTTTTGGCAGCAGCTGTGCTGGGACGACGCAATGCGACAGCTTGCTACCCCCGCTCAGATGGCCAAGCGAATGGGAGAGCTCGGGATAGGAGACGAAGACACCGTCGTGCTGATGAGCGACCAGGCTCAATACGCCGCCTATGCCTATTGGACGATGGTGATGGCCGGGGTCACGAGTGTCCAGCTTCTCGACGGCTCGCGTACTGCCTGGGTATCGGAGGGGCGACCCCTCACAGTCGAGATCCCCGGACCGCAACCTGTCGACCGAGCGGAAGGAATCGCCGATCTATCGAGCCGCATCGGAAGGGACGACATCCTCGAGCACCTGGGGGAAACCGGCCGGATCATCGTCGACGCCCGTTCACCCGAGGAGTTCCGGGGCGAACGGGTGATGCCCCTGCCCAAATTCGACCACGGGGCCCAGCGAAAGGGCCGGATTCCGGGGGCGGCCCACCTCTATTACCGGGAGCTTTTGAACGACGATGACACTTTCCGATCTCCCGAACACGTCGCCGCCATCCTCGAGAACATCGGGGTCGATGACGGCGAGGTCGAGATCGTCACTTACTGCCGGTTGAGCCACCGCGCCACGCTGGTCTGGTTCGCGCTGACGGAGATTCTGGGTCGCCCTCGTGTGCGGGTCTACGACGGATCGTGGACCGAGTGGGGCAGTATGGTCGGGATGCCGATCGAACTCTGACCGATCACACCCTCAGAACGTGTAGACCGTTCCAACCGTATTCGGAATGACCGCCTCGGGCAGCGCCCCGGCGAGGGCATGCGTTGCATGAAAGCCTGTGCAGTGAGCGGGCACCAGATAGGTAGGGTCGAAGGCCGCGATCGCCTCGACGGTAGGAGCGATACGGTTCAACATGGCTCGGCTCCCGAGATGAAACCCGCCCATCAAGGCATGGACAAGACCTGTGCCGGTGAGACGGGTCACATGGCGGAGGATATTGACCACCCCCGCATGCCCGCAGCCCGTCATCACCACCAGTCCCTTCCCACGGAGGTTCAGCACCAGCGCCTGGTCGTCGAGGATCAAGGGATCCGGCTGCCATGCGGTGCCACGAAACGCCTCGTGCCCCGCAAAGCCTTGCTCGAAGTTCGTGATCCGGTCGATCTCACCCGTGACCAGCACCGACCCGCCCAGCAGGAACGACGGCCGAGCCTGCTCGGTGATCTCGAAGCCCGCCTCCTCCAAGGCACGACGGCTGGTGGTCGGCAACTCGCGCGGGTCGCGTCCTCCGACCACCACCCTCCGCCGGTTCCAGAACTCGGGATGAAGGTAGACGGGCAGGTTGGGCCGGCCCAGCGCCTCGATCAGCCCATGCATCCCTGTGGTGTGGTCGTAGTGCCCATGGCTGAGAACAATGGCCTCGATCGTGGTCGGGTCGACTTCGAGGCGCCGCATGTTCTCGATCATCCCATTGGGGCTTACGCCGGTGTCGAAAAGGATCCGATGGGTGGTGTCACCTTTGGCCACGTCCACGAGGGCTGAGAAGCCATGCTCGGCCACCAGGGGGACGGAACTGCGTCCTCCGACCATGGTCTGTGCTTCCAGGGTCCCTCTCCCCCACCCTGCCCGCCGGGCGGGACCGGTGTCGGGGGCGGTCGTGTCGGCCACGTTGTCGACCAGGCTGGTGATGCGGACCGAGTCGACCGGTTCCAGGGTCATCGTCTCCATGATCCGACTCTTGGAGACTACCGCTAAGAGCGATGGTCGAACTGATCCACCGTCTCGCCGGTTTCGGCGAAGGTCCTGGTCACATGAGTGGAGCCGTACACCCACAAGATACGCATCACCGAGTCCCCGGTGTTGATGAAACGATGGGATTCCCCCGGAGCAATCTGTGTCGTGTCATAACGCCCTGCGGGCCGCCGGACGCCGTTGAGTTCAGCCATCCCTTCCCCCTCCACTACCGTCACCTGCTCGATGGTGTTGTGGGAGTGGAGCGGAATCGCCGTCCCCGGCGGGAAACTCGTGATCCCCATGATGAACCCCTGATCTTCGAGGGGAACGGGAGTCAACGAAACACTCTCGATCCCGTCACCGCGGGCCACTCGAGCCGCCTGGTCGAAACGGATGAGCACTGCCATGGGAAACCTCTTTCTCTCTTCGCTGAAGACGGTACTCCAATCGGGTAAGGTCGCGACGTGGTGAAACACCATCAGCCCCAGTATCAGCCCTGGTCGCCTCGACGGCTCGAAGATCGCCGCCTGGTCACCGGCGCCGGCCGCTACGTTGGCGATCTCGCTCCGGCGGGCATGGTGCACGCCGCCTTCGTCCGGTCACCCCTCGCCCATGGCGTGATCACCGAGCTCGACACCGACGACGCCCGGCAATACCCGGGCGTCCTGGTGGTCTTCGCCGCCGACGATCTCGACCTGCGAGACATCTCGTCTGAGATACCCCCCGTCGCTGTGCGAGGGATGTCACGGCCCCCCCTGGCGCGCGATCGGGTGCGGTTCGTTGGCGAGACCGTGGCAGTGGTGATCGCCGAAAGCGCCGAGCAGGCGGTCGATGCCGCCGGCCTGGTCTGGGTCGATGCCGACCCGCTTCCCGTCATCGTGGATCCACACGATGCTCTCACCGACGCGACGCTGATCCACCCCGACGCCGGCACCAATGTCGTCGAGCGATGGACTCTGGGCACCCCGGCGCAAACCAGCGACTTCGCCGTCGATGTCTCCGTCACGGTCCGCAACCAGCGGCTGGGGCCCGTTCCGATCGAGCCGCTCGCCGCACTGGCCGTTCCCGACGAGCCCGGTGGCCTTTGCCTGTTCGTAGGACACCAGTCCCCCCACCGGCTCAAGC
>Ga0209751_10002829_pt1 | contig 17127 bp, 26 predicted proteins | sample RifCSP13_1_FD_184019 | JGI IMG/M metagenome (GOLD analysis project Ga0209751, IMG submission 184019) | Soil microbial communities from Rifle, Colorado - Rifle CSP2_sed 13_1 (SPAdes) (version 2) | ecosystem: Environmental > Terrestrial > Deep subsurface > Rock core/Sediment | place: Rifle... | reverse complement strand
TAAAACAGCCATTCCTTGCCTTACTAATGCTTCAAAAGGACCAGGAAAATCGAACACCTCACCAACCTGCAAATTAGGTTTTTCTTGTGGTGCCCAGTCTGAGTGAACTTTCTTAAGTAGTGCCATCTTTTATCACCTCCTTTTTAGTCGTATCGACTCCAGTAAATGTTAACATTCTTTTCCATATTGCACCAGCATGTTCACGCTTCATAAAATTTCTATCAACCGCAAGAGCAAGAGCCTGTGCAAGACTCAATATCTCCTGCATTACACCAGGGTCTGGTTTAATGTAAGTTTCTTTGATTTCTTCCATACTAACTTCTAAAATGCCGCTTTTCATTCCAATCTTTAGGTCTGTCCATGGGACCAGAACCACTCCCTCTATATCTAGTTTTATATCTTGCTTGCGCAGAGCAGACACGAGAGCAATACTGGGGCTTTTTGTCCCTTCTGTCCCTTAAAATAACAGGGGTTCCACATATTGGACATTTACCCATTGTTCGACCTAATGCATCATTTTGCATAACTTACACCTCCTTTTTTACAGACAATTCAGGGTTCTGAATCTTGATTCTGAATTCCCTGTCCCATTGCTGAGCAACCTTATCCCAGCCAAAGTAACTGCTTGCCCATTTCATCATTTCAGGTCGTAACTCATTTTGCAAGTCCTCACTCTTAAGTAGTCGTATTAACTGTGCTGAATATTCTTTCTGCCCCGCTTCAGTTGTAATATCCATATCAATTTTAATTCCATTTCGGACGGTTTCCTTAAGGGCGGCACGGTTAATTACCACGGGGATTGCCCCAAGAGCCTGACATTTCATTGCGGTTATGCAAGAAATTTCATCAAAGTCTGTTGGATATGCCCAGATACCAGTTCCCGCCATTGCCTTGTGTAATTCATCGTGACCAACCCGTCCGTGGTAAGTAATTCCATCTTGTTTCATCATGTCCAAAACCATCTTCTTCCACTTTTGTTTTCCAGGGTTATCGGGATAAATCTTATCAAAAATCTGGAAACCATAATAAATATCCAAGTTTGCCTGGGGAACCTCTTTCTTAATATTTGGCCACATCCTAAGAAGATAAACCAATCCCCTGTCGGGCGAAGACGAATAAATCATTCGGTATTGGTCTCTTTTTACTTCTGGAACTTTTATCTCAGAGATACCATTTGAGGTCAAAAGGATTTTGTCCTCTGGCATCGGCTGGAACACCCCATTCTTAAACACTCGCAGTAGGCTTTTGTGGTATTCAGACAATGGTGCAATTTTGTTAACCATTGCGACCCTTTCATCAGTAAAGTCTGGGTTATTAGGAACATCGTGCAACCAAACCATCGTAAATTTAGATTTGGGCTTAAAGTCGGCAAAACCAATTGCTCTCCAAAGAATTAAAACATTAAATTCATCTTTTGGATTAAGGTCATACCACTGTAAATATTTGACCCCATCATAGTCTCCGTAATCAGGACCAGGATTTGCATACACAGAAGGCTTCCAGCCCAATTTCTTTAGTTCTCTTGTCAAATAAACAATCGCCTCTTCCGAACCACCCAGCCCAGTTTTCAAAGATTTTGGAGTCCACTGTTCAAACCCAGGGCCACAAAGGATGGCAATTTCATTATCCTTCCACTTTTTAAGGGGGAGAAACAAATGCCTCATCTCCGTTGCAAACCTCTCTTGCTTTAAATCGTCAGGTATGGACTGAACCAAATGGGACAATTTCTTTTTGTCTTTAATTTCCTCAAGATACTTCCCCAAATAAACAATACTCTGCGAGACTTTATTGGACTTCATCAAATCCTCAATCTTTTGTTTTCGTTCCTGGTGAAGAGGGAGTGTAGGATAAATTTCAATCAATTTATCGACACTTTCTTTGGCCAAATCCAGATTCCCAGTATTTAATCCAAGATGGTAACCAACCTCCAGCGCTCTCGTCATGAAATCTCTCGGGGTCGTAATAATCGTGGTGTTTGGCATTTCTATACTGGTTGCCACATTGAGCCAATGCTTCCCTTTTTTGAAGTCTCCCATCATTGAATAAGTCATAGCCAAATCAACATAGTAATTTGGGAATTCTGGAGCTTCCTCTATTGCACTATGAAATGCTTCAAGTGCCATTGGGTAATTTTCATTCAAAATTGCAAGTTCTCCTATATACGCCCACGCAGTTGCGCGCTCCTGTGGCCAGCCAGAACCCTCCTGATAACCAGGGGTTCCTGGGCGACCATACCCTTCTAAATACTCATCAAACAATCCCATTGCCAAATCAAAGTTAACTTTTCTAACATTAGGTTCGTCCTTTGCCATTTTTCCTTTATCGACATAAGCCTTAGCTAAATAAACAAGAGTTCTTGGGTCTTTTCTATTTTCCTTACGCACCTGTTTTTCAAGGATACGGACATTTCGGTCGATATTGTCATCCATTCTCTTTCCAGAACTGGAGATATGAATAACCGTGCAGTCGTCATTGTTTACTTTAATTACATTTTCCTGTTTTTGTTCAATTAAAATTTCATGAAGCATTCCAATCCATTTAAAGGTTCCGTCGTTTCGGATAATTCTCTCACGCACATGGTCAACAACAACATTTCGAACTTCACCATTTTCATCCAAGTCAACCATATACCAATAATGAAAGAAAACGGCAGCCCAGCTAAAGGTTACAGCCATGTCAGCAATTTTATGAAGATGTTCTGCCCCCTGAAGAATGTCGTCGGCGTCCTGCCAATAAATAAAAGTAGTCTTTCCAACATTTCTTATTTCAATAGCAAAGTTTCTAGCTGAAGCAAAATCGTCTATCCACTTAAAATAAGAAATGTTGGCCTTAAATTTCTCAACCAACATTTTTTCCAGAGGAGTATCTTTTTTGAATTCTTCGGGGAAAGTAAGAGTTATGTAAACACCGTCAACCTGGTTAAAAATTGAAGCAATGGAGCGCTCGACCATCTCAAGTGGTTCATCCCACTTAAGAATCATGTTCAAATAGAGTGTAGATTTTCTAGGTTCTTTTACTTTTTTTTCTTCAGCCATATCAGTAAACATGTCTGGCGTAATCACGAAAAAATCTGTTTTTACGCTCAGTTTAGCTTAACTTAATGCCTTGTGTGAACCGCCTGCCCCCATTCTTCCAGGCAGTCTACCTGCTTTCTGGAGTTTAGATGAGGAAGCGCTGGTTACCTTATTTTTAGGCATCACTTCTTCGGAAAATGCAGACTTGCTTGCAACTGGACGGGTAACAGGAGAAAGATTTTGTGACCCCTGCTTAATTGGTCTCTCAGTCGCTGGGACTGAAACAATTGGTTTTTCGTTTTTATTGTAATCGTCCATATTGGTATATCACCTCCTTCATATAATCAAACCAAAACTCACTTTGTCAAGCGGTAGCATTGCTGTAAAACACAAGTTGGTTTTGATTAATATATTTTGTAGGAACCTTACCAACAACCATTACCATTTTTCTCCACAGGTCACTGTAATTGTCACTATCCTCTACAGTTCCACCATTAGTAGCAATATATTTTAATATCCACTGATATTCCAAATCTCCAAGAGGAACCTGCGGAGCAATCGTTCCCCCAAGATATCCAATGTAGTATGCCCGACGAAGCTTCCCAATAGGGTCTTGCGGAGATGACCCCGCTACCCGTGCGAGTAAAAACTCTCTTTCTTCTTGATTTAAAAATCCTGACATATTTTTAGTCCCTCTCTGCCACCCTGAATCCAGGGTATTTTCTGGCAAAAGTTCTATAGAAATCTCTGTCAAAAGGCAACTCTTCAGTTTTATAAACCCCACGAATCAGGGCTTGTAACCCAGTGGGGAAGATAAGTTGGAATCTTCGTTCCATATCCTTTCCTCCCTTAGTTTGACCATATTTCTTATCGACAGTTATTTCTCGCACATCGGATATGTTGATTTTTAATGCTTCCATTTCTTCTGGAGCATTTTTAATCCAATACCGAACAAGCTCGTCGATAACAATCCACGGGTCTTTATTGCCCCTCATCTTCATTATCCTCTCTACCAGTTCATATTTTTCTGAACTGAGTAGACGTCCCTTTTCATCAATTACCAGTTTTGACATAACTTTGTGCCCGTAGCCGACTTTGGCAAGCCCTACGGGCGCGATTCTCATTTGTCGGGAGAAGCAACACGAGAATAGTATTGCGTCTGTTACCAAACTCCCCTAGCCAGAGACTGTTCGTCAGTTCAGGTTTTAACCTGTCTGTGCGTAACCAGTTCTCTTTAGGTCTGCTGACTCTCCTTGGACTTCTACGGTAAACTCAGTTACCCACATTCCCTTATCAGCATCCCCTGTCTTACCAAGTGTCTCGAACATAGGTTTGTCGAGATATGCAACTTTATGCAAATCTTCTCTCAAACCATAGACTGTCGTAGTACCAGCGACGTTTCGTACATCTCTGTGGTGCATAATTCTATGCGAACCAACAGCGGAGTCGTAAACAAGCACATCCTTAACAAGTCTTCGTTCTGAAGCATCGATATATCTGGTTGAGTTGCCTCCAAATCCAGCAATTGCTTGCTTAATTTTTACGGTACACAAAACCATGTCAAATATCTTATCCGCAGAGACTGCTAAGTATGCATCAGCCGTCATGTCGTTGAGCTCCTGCTCTGAGAACGATGTACCAGAGCTTCGAGCGGTCACAACAGAGGTGATGAATGCATCAATACCAGTCATAGTTCGGGCTACACCAGAAGAACCAGATGCCCTGGTAGAGTTTAAGATGGCGTATTCCATCTTAAGTTTCAGCCTTCTGAGAGCATCAGCCTTTTGGAATGCCCATGGGTCACCAATAGCGGCAACGTTTACACGTTGCTCGGTTCTTGAGACCTGAACAGGCTCGGTTATGATGTGAGTCACGTTGGTATCCCTGCTGGGAGCGGACAAGTCCGCAAAAGTTGGGTCTGCACCCTCGGCAGCAGATGACACAGAAGATGGACGAGTTATAGCATATTTCAACCACTCATGGAGTGTACCTCTTGCGGTACTGGTTCCAAAAAGGGTCAATAACGGAGTTTCATCAGGAGAAACATCCGCCAACACGTCTAACAAGTCCTCTCTACGAGACGCATCTTGATAGGTAATTAAACCCCAGGCCATGTTTTAGCGATTTTTAATCTTTCACCTCCTTCCCTTACCGCAACTATAAATACAAAGTGCGGTAAGGTTGCGGACTATTCCACACTAGGAGGCAGTTTCGCTTTTTTCTGGAGGTTTCATATGCTCCGTGTTAGCGATACGCCTTGCCAAAGCTTCAGTATCTCCCAAACGGGTTGCCTGCTGTAGCTTTGTGAGCTCTTCCGAGCCAGCGAGAGCTTCCCTTGTTAAAGGTTGCTCACCAGCAACAGAAGCAGCTGCTTGCTGCTTTACGTCCTCACCCGTAGGTGAAGTTTCGGCAGCCGTCTGCTCCCCAGGCTTTGTCGAAGCAGAAGCCTGCTGGTTTTTTCCACTGTCTGACACATTACCACCCCCCTTCACAAAGTCCGCTGCGTCTTTAAAACTCAACGGTCTTCCACCATAATCCTGCGGATTGATAAGAGAATCATAAATCAAGGCTCTTGTCTGATTATGAAATCTTGTATCAAAATCAGTTGAGCTTGGATTTAACTCAGGATAAGCCCCAAAGGCTTCCTTATTTTGTTTATCAATTTCTCTCTGCTCGTTAGTTTGGATATAACGCTGAACAGCCTCTTCTGCTTTAGAAGCTCGGCTGTTTACGTCCTCTATCTTCGCTTGCAGCTTTTTGTCATTGATATATCTTTCCCCACTAACAGGGTCAACTTCAATGAAGTCTGTAGCGCTTACTTGCTGAGCAGGACGCTGTTGAATTGGTGGCTGCTGAATAGGAGCAAATTGTTCATTTGCTAGAGCCCTTTGCGTCAACTGTTGTCGCAGTAATTCGTTGGCCTCGTAGAGTCGTTTGTTGCTGTCGATTAGCTTGTCAAACTGCTCGTGAGTCCTTGTATTATCTGTTTGTATTGTTGCTTTTTCCTCTGTTTTTGCCGTCGGAGCCACAGCTGGCTGTGCCGCTGGTTGCGGTGCCGCTGTTGGCTGTTGTGATGTCGGCTGTGTTGCAGGGTCAGGCTGCTGATTTGTAGCAGTGCCAGTTCCTTGTGTTTCGGCCATGTCCATCACCTCCTTTCATTATGCCCGATTGTTTTCGGGAGCTTGAGCATCTCTCCCTCGGTAGGTGACCTATACACTATGTAAAAAACTTATAAAGTGCAATCAGATTCAGATTCCTATTGCCTTGCCTTGATGAAAAAGTTTTCCATCCTGGACTTCAAAGTTACCCACCAGGCCGAAACCGCAGTGTTTACACTCTGCAGAGCCTGGCTTAGATATGAAATAATGTTTGCATTTTTTAAATTCTTCTGGTTCTTCCCTGACAATTTTGTTCCTGTCCCAGATTTCCCTCGGCTTGACCTGATAAAACGGGTCAATCCTATTGAACTTAAGAGTGTCTTCATCTGAGCCTGGAATTGGTGGTAATGTTTCTTGTCCATTGTTCATCTTTTCTTTTTCTTTGCTTTCCTAGGTAATCGGTTAACTTTTACTCCCCGTAGGAATTCTTTCGCTTTTGCTCGGGAAAGACCTTTTACTTTTTTCTTTCCACCTGCAATCGCTCCCATAAATCCTGCTTGTGCTTTACTTGTAACGGGCATATTTTTTTCCTTTCTTTTTTTTCTTTTTGGCTAATCGCTTAGCAAAAGTCTCTCTCCTTGAGCCATCTTGATAAGTCGTTAGTCCTTTCATACTATCCGCATCTTCTTTCTTTCTATCTCACCACTTTTAACTTTGTCAAGGTATTCCGCACGAGAGACTGCCTTTGCAATCTCTTCCAGAATCTCTTTTGCGTTATTAGATGCATGGAAAGCATTAAGCTCCTGCCATATCCATTCCTTCTTATTCTTCGTTGTCCTTGGGTCAACCCAGCTGTGATAGGCAGCATCCGTTAACCATCTTTTAATGATTTGCCACCCTGGATTATTTTTCTCCATTTCATACAGAGCCTGACCTTCTGCAAGTTCACGCTCTTCCTGTTCGTTCAGGTTCTTTTCAACTTCGTCTGGTTTTTTAGGCCGTTGGCCCTGTTTGTCCACCATATCTTTGTACTAAGTTTTGATAATATTCTGGGTTAGGCTGTCCAACATTCTGTGTCAACGGAGTCGGCTGATTAGGAGGAGTAACTCTCGCTAATTGATTAGCGCCAGTTCCAGGCATCACTTCATTTGCCTGTTGAGCAATCTCCTGCATCGCCTGAGTCTGTTGATTCTGATTCAATTTACCACCACTAAACATCTTTAGCAAATCCTGGATAGATTGGCCCCCCGCTTCAGCCCCCTGTCCACCCATTGCTGGGGCTTGACCAGCCTGTTCAAAATATCTTTCAGCATCACTAAATCCAAGGTCATCAAGCCATGAAATAAACAATTCCTTGAATTTTGGCTTAACACCCTCCTGTTGAAGCAACATAAGGATATTTGGGTTAGATACAAGAAGGGAAACGGCTGTTTGTCGAGCCTGTCTTCTTTCTTCATCGGCAGTCACGGTCATTGACTGGACATCAACCGCAAAATCATACATTCCTTTAATATCTTCTGGTTCAACATAAAGTTTTCCTACTTCCTCTCCCTCTGTCAATTCAAGTTTTGGAACAAAATTATATTTTCCTTCTCCTTCAGCGGTATTAATAGGATATTTAGGAAATTGCATTTTCTCCACATCAATCCCTTTATCCTGAAGCTCTTCGGGCCTAATTCCAAGCTCGTTGGCAAATATACCCATGGCCTTAACTGCTTCATCGGGAAGCATTTTATCCCCAAGACCCTTCTCTTTGAAATACTTCAACGCATCTCGGCCAACAATTCGAACTGCAAAGTATTTCTTTTTCTCGTCTGAGAAAATCAATTTCTGATTCATTGTATGCCAAAGCATAAGTTGTCTTTTCATCGCTTCAGAAAGCATCAATTGGTTGTAATTGTCCCGAGCGTTCCTCTGAAGAGTAAGCGCTTTAACCTCGGTCGCAGTTTTGTCCTGTTGGTATGGTTGAAGGTTTGAAATACCCAAGGAAGATTCTCCAAGAGCGTTCATCATTGCCGCAATCAGAACAGAATAAGTGTTATTAAAGAATTGGGCTGCGTTGGACTTGGATTCAACCAATCTAAAATCAGTAAGTGGATTGTTCATAATCCAACGAGCTCCTTTTCCCCATTCCAAAGTGTGTTGTCTTACCCCTGGACCAATGGCAATAGGGGAATAAAGATTCTGGTTTATCTCGTCAACATACTGGCAAAGAATTGCATTGACAGCTTTTTGAAGACCTTTAACTGGCTCGATTTCAGAAAGACCATAAAGGTCGTCGTCAATAACGTAATAACGAAGCATCGTCACTGGAATTTCATAATTCCCGTAAGGATTCTTGATGTCCCGAAGAACGACCCCATGCTTGGGCGCAAATGTTATCCATCGGTCTTTTCGGTATTCAGTAACAAGTTCGATTGTCTTGAAAACAACATCCTTGCCAACGGGGTCAGTTTCCAATTGAGAAATCTCTCTGTTTCGAGAAATCCAATTAGTTGAACGGGTATCGCCACCGCCACCCCTTGTAGATTTGTTACCAGTTCCAACTTTTCCAATTGCATAACGCAATTGCTCCATATTTTTGTAAATCGGTTTATTGCGATTAACATCATTCACTCTTTCAAGTTCGTTGAAGGTTACATATTGACGCACCTGAATCCAGTTGGCATTTTCAATCGCGGTAGAAGTAAGGTCATGAGCGAAATCTCGATTATTAAGAACCTGCATGTCTGGACCATCAAAAACAACGGCTCCATTCCCGTCCTTTTCATATCTCCACTTTGCCAAAGCAAAAGAGGCACCATACTTTCGGGCATTTATATCCATCAGTGCCCACTTCTGAAGCATTGTTCCCCCGTGAGTTGCCTGTTCCCACTGATAGTCCAGAAGAACGTTGTTTACTTTTGCTCCCAAAATGTCTGAGCCCTCCCGAGGAATTAAATGGGCCTTGGGCTTACTCGCGACAAGCCTTGAAGTCTTTTCAAAAATGAAGGTAAACACACGGGGGTCAAAAAGAAGAGCGTCATATGGCCAATTCTCTTCATCGATATAAGAACGAAAAAGCTCATCCGCTTCATCGAAGGAAATTGACCCAATCCTCCCCGTACCAGTAGAGCGCTTTTCGGTTTCATCAAATCCGATTTGGTTGTGGTGCTGAACCTCGAAGAAAACGTCTTCTTCTTTTCTTTTGGTGGGCGATAGGTCATCCATATATCAAGTTAATATAATGTTTGTCAATTCAATACTTTCAAACCAAAACGCTCTTTGTCAAGACACGCTATTTTATTTTTTAAGTCTTTCATTGAGTTTTGTTGCTTCCTCTCCACGAACAAATGTCACAACTCCGTCTTCAACAGTAATAACAACGTTGCCATATTTCGTACCTAGAAGCAAATTATTTAAGTGCTTAATCACATGGAAAATCACGTAGGAATTAATTCCAGTAACATCAAGTAAATCCATCAAAACAAAAATATCTGGTCGGACATTTTTCAATAACACCTTAAACGACTGCTCGTTCTGAACAACCTGCTGTTCATAAGTAGGAATCTCGGGCTGTTTTTTCTTGGCCATTACTTAAACCTCCATTTTTCTCGATGCTGCTTTAATGCCTCTGGGTCAAATTCACCGAAATCTTCATCTGGGGTTAATTGGGAAACCTGCAAAGCTCCAGCCGTCGCCATAACTAAATCATCATGCCTGTGCGCGCGGGCCTGAGCACGACCTTTTACAATCACAAAGGTTTTAAGCTGAGTAATTTGTTCCTTGTCATACAACTTAATCTGTCCTTGCTTAATTGATAAAGCCAAATCGTCGAGCATCTTTCTTCGAGTTCCCTGTAACTCTCCCCCAGAAATATGACCCGTCGTAATCCAACCAAGTTGTCCTGCCTCATGGGGCGCCATTGAGGTAAAGTCAACCATTCTGAACATATTCGGATAATTTAGTTGCTGAAGTACAAAAATTGTGGCCTGACCAGTATTCCGCTCAACTGCCAACTTCGGCCAGAGGTTGGTTCGCACCTGGACATATTTACAGATATTCTGAAGCTCATACCCAAACTGAGAGGATTCCATTACTTCATTAAAAATAATCGGAAAATCCATAAACTTTTTAGAGAAAAGAACTGCCGCACAGAAGTCTTGGCTCTCGGCTGGGTCAGCAAAAAGCACTAGCTGCTCATTAATCTCCAGCTTTCTATAAATTCGACACGGATAATGTTGGTCTGATTTATATTCCATATCACAAGAAATGACCGTCTGGGGCAATCCTTCCAAATTCAACTGGAATAGGCGCCACCTTTAACATTTCATTCAATTTCTCGGCATCAAAGTAGGGAGAACCAGAAGTTATAAAAGCCTCTTCTGCTGTTGCGGGATATTCCTGTTTCCAAAGCTTGTCATTTGGAAACTCTTTTCTTTTTTCTTCAACCCAGGTGGGTGAATAAAACTCCTGCCAACCAAAAAACCTGGGGTGGTACGAGCTTCTATGCTCCTCGGCTCTTACCCACTCCGAGTGATAGAAGTTTCCTTCACCGTTAGCCGTTGACTCAATAAAAATCATTCCCTTGCCCTGCGGAACTTGCTGGGCGGTAGCCACAATAATCTCTTGAGCGGTAATTAATTCCGTGTCCTGATAGAATGCCGCCTCAGAAAAGTGAATGTTTCTTGCAGAGCCACCTCGGCCTCCAACCTTGCTTCCAGCCGTACCGATATAAAACATTGCATGGTTGGTAGCATTTTCAATCAGTCCTTTATTGTCTGACTTATAAAATTGCCGCATTGTGTCTGCATCAAGCTTGAACCCTTGGGCTTTGGCCACCTTTCCCAGATAACTTTCAATATAGAAACGAACCTTTTTAAACAAAAGCTGAGTAGAATCAACTCGGTGAGAAATACAAATGGAAATTGAGTAGGGGCGGGTTAAGAAGTCAACCGCGAAGAGGGCCAGAATAAAGGAAGAAAATCCCTGTTGTCGAGCTTTCAAAATAATTTCCCTAACACCCTCTTGGGCTGGATAAATATCACCAGTGCCAAATAGAAGCTCGTAATACTTCTGTTGAACAGAATTAAATCTGAAAGGGACGGGCGTTTGGGTCTCCCTGTCCAAAATAAGGAAGTTCTCCTCAATGAATTTTTTGTAATCAACCCTCTGTATCTTCGCCATCTACCACATCAACTTCCTGAACATAGCCCTTCAAAATATCTTTCTGGGCATTCAGGATGTTTACGGAAACGGCGGGTTCTTTTTTGGTCATAAAATCCTCATAGCCAGCCAGCTTCATTAACCTGTCCCACCATTCTGGGGATTTTGACCTTTCCATTTTGTTTGTCGCAGTCTGAATCATCTTGCCATAGGTATAACCTTTTTCTTCCATGTAAAGACGAACCAAACTCTTAGCTTTCTTTAAGTATTCACTTCCTACAGAGGCCGCGACCGCACGACTTTTACATTTAAAAACCTTCATTGCGGCTTGGGTCGCGTTGCCATTACTTGCCAACCACTCATCAATAAAAGCATCAAGCTTGTTTATTCTGTCAATCTCTTGAAGTTTTTTTGCATAGACCACTCGCTGGTCTCTAATTTGTTTAATGGCCTTATCTGGTGGTCTCCCTACAAATTTAGTTTCGCCAGGGGCCCTTTGAACTTTCATCTTACTGGTATTTTGGAAGGGTCTGAAGCTGGGGGATTCCACTCTGAAATTATGAAATCTTTTCCCCGCCTTTGTACAAACTGGGGGCCTATTTTCTCCGCTTTATTAATAACCGACTCTAACAAATCCTCGTCACTTCCGAGAAGTTCCTCCCGTTTTGTCTCGCCACAAGATGAACACTCCCACAGGAGAGTCGTAACGCCAAACAATGATTTCTGAACAGTAGCAACGTCCATAGTAATCATTCCCTGCAACTCGGCGGTAATCTGTAAATTTGTTGGCGGAGCATAAGTTTTACCGATGACCTTCCAAGTGTGCTGGTGTTTGGGTTCATTTTTCTCCACAGGGGTATCCTTGGGTTTTTCCATCTGTTTTTTCACCTCCTTTCTTTTAATTAGACTTAATATCTTTGTTTGTATTGTCATTTTTTGTTTCCCTTTTCAACAATTCCCGAAGAGCCTGTCGAACAAGTTCTGACCTATTATACTTGTATTCCTGGCAATAAGAATCAATTATTTTAAGAAGTTCATCGGAGAGTGAAACAATGATTTTAGCCATATATAAACTGTATATCTAACTAGCATACAGTTTGTCAATAGTCGCGGTGAGCCCAACGCAGGAAGAGAATTAGGGGAATTAAAACAATGAAGGCTAAAATTCCAAGAAGTTCTTTCAACCAGTCAAGAGAATCGTCAAATTCTACAACAGCCATATGATAACAAGAAAAATCCAGGTGAAAACCCAAAGACCAAGAATAAACTTAACAGCAACAGTCTGTGCCCAGTCTGTTCGGCGGACATCTGCTTCAAGAAACTCATCCATTAAATTCGACGCATGAACCACCCATGGTTTCCAAACAGCTTTTTCACTTTTATACTTCTTGTCCATTACCTTTCCCCTCCTTCTCGACATCCAAATATCCCCGTTCGTACAAATAATCAAGAGTTGCCTCAATCATCATTCTCAACAGTTTTTCCTTTCCAGTCGAAACTTCAGAGTCTCTGGCAACCCACTTAAAGATATTTTCAATCAATTTTTCTTTTTTAACTTGGGTCATTAATCTCGCCTCCCATCTCTACTCATACTTAATCATATCACATGAGAGATATTGTGTCAATACCCTACTCTTCGCTGGCGTCTTTTTGTCCTTGAAAGAAATCGCTGACTTGCAATTTATCGTCATCTCCAAGACTTGCCATATAGTTTACACTGGCAACAGTTCCCCGTCCGACGCTTGCAAACGCACTTTTTACCTGTTGGTCGGTTCCCATTGAGAAATTAGCGATGTTTCCAGCATGGATTCCCCACTTCTGTGCAGTAGCCCAACTGTCCTGGTTTGCACCCAAGAATACAAATGACCAATTACCCTTTTGGAGTTCCTTGATTTTTGCAGAAAGCTCTTTCTGGGTGTATTCCTGAGAGGAATTTTCCTCACCGTCAGTCAGAATTACCGTAACAACAGCAGTTTTGCCTTTTACTTTTTTCAATTCTTCCTCTACTTCCTTAACGGTAATACAAACTGCGTCGTAAAGCGCGGTCATCCCATCTGGGGCATAGGTTTCTCGGTCAAGGGGCTCAACATCTTTTATGTCTTTAGACACATACTTTTTGACGACCTCGGTGTCAAACATGGTCAGACTAAAAGTAGTTTTGTCCTTCGACTTTTTAGCTTCTTTTTTAACTGTTTTAAGATACTCGTTAAATCCACTGATAGTTGCATCCGTACGCATACTCATGGAGCCTGATTTGTCGAGTATAAAATTTATTAAGGTTTTCATATCTTCTTTTTCACCTCCTTCTCAAGTTCTTCCCACATTATTTTTGACTCAACGTCATCTTCGACACATTTATGGCACATACAAAAACCCTTACTTAGTCTTTCCGCCCTTACTTCCTCCCGCACCCCGTCAACTTTTAACTCAGTTGCCGACTTTTGAAGATTTGTAGTTGAATCAAACGCCACATCGGCTGTTGTTCCAACATTAGCAACCACATAAACTGGATTGCCGTGTCGGGTAATAACAACATTTTCGTCTATGTCGGGAAGATTCTGATGGAGTTTCTGTTGGAATTCTCTTAAACCAACGAATTTGTTCTTCATAAAGACATTGTAACTACTTGTAGTTACTTGTCAAGAGGCAAACCAAAGATAATATTTGTGTCTTTCAGAAGCCTTGATGGCCAAAATCGGCAATTTGGCTTTCAACCGCTCCCAATTCATTAACATTCGGCCAACCCGACCATTTCCATCCACAAAGGGGTGGATTTGCTCAAACCTGATATGGTGTTCCTTCCAGTTTTGAGGAAAAAGCCATGCGTTTTGGCACCAGACATTCATTGCTTCTGGAATAGCCGTCCAAATAATTCCTTCTCGTCCGCCAACCCAAACCTGGGTCTTTCGAAAGTAACCTTTTTCGTCAGAATACAATTTTTGGTGGAGCATCAAAATTTTGTGAGTCTTTAGAACAACACTCCGCGACATTTCTTTTTCTCCCTTAAGATACTTCCACGCATGTTGGGCCTGTTCGAGGCTATCGTCGTCAAAGACATTTTCAATTGCATTGCTTTCCTTCAAAAATTCTATTTCCTTTTTCAACATATTCAACATTTTCGCTTCCTAAACGACAATTATTCCAAATCCGTAACTTCGATGAAGTTTGTCTATATTGATTTTGTCGTAGGGAATTGTCTTCCAATATTCTTTGGAAGTGAACTCCCTGTCCCCATGTTTTTCGTCGGCCCAGATGTCGTCAAGCAGAACAATTGTCCCTGGATGCCAATATTGCTGAAAAGCATTAAACTCTTTTTCCAGCTGCTCTTTTGTATGAACGGTGTCTATAAACCAGATATCAGTTTTACTTAAATCAATCCCCTGGTACAAATCCATATTCAAGTCATCTCCAAATAATTTAATACAGCGGGGGTCATCCACATAAGGCATTTTGTATTGACTATCAACAACAATAACGGTCGAAGTTTCTGGAAGAGCCGCAAGAAACATCGAGGTTGTTCTTCCTTCATGTCCCCCCAGTTCGACTACCTGTTTGGGTTTTAGCATTTTACAAAGTTCATAGATAAATGGACGGTAAAGAGAACCAGTGTTTGTTTCGTAAACGATTCCAAAAGGGGCATACATGGTTTTTTCAGAGACATGTTTCAAAAGTGGCCAAACTTTTTCCCAGGAGAACTTTTCCAACCTGGGAGCGACCTGAAGATAGAGTTTTTCTGCTTTATTCATTTTCTTTTCCATTCCCCGCAGTGCTTACAGACGGTTACCCTGCGCCAGGAATGCTTCCCATCAGGGCTAAATTTACACTTTTCTTCTAATTGCTTAGCGACTGGTTTTTTACCCAGCCTTGAAAACTTTGTCATTATTTATACTTTTTCAAAATACCAAGAATATCATTAATTGTCATGGTCTTAAGTTTCTTAAAAACCAATTTCATTATCTCTTTGACTTGGGCGACCGACACACTTTTCTTTAAGCCTTCATTAAGAGTGATTTCCTTGGCAAGTTTATTCAAATTCACGCTCATTATTCTCACCCCCACTTCTTGAAAGTAACCAGATACCTCTCTGGCTTTCTATTCCCAATATTCCAATAGTCACGTTGCATCTGTTTGGCTTTATCTGCAGAACTGGCAAATCCATAGATTCCACCAGCGCTTCCGAGAACCGCCCACATCTCTCTTTGTCCTTCTTTCATGGGCCATTTTTCTTCTGGACGCAGTTCGTCTATAAGTTCATTGATTTTATCGATAACCCTCACCAGCCCCACGGCGGTTGCTGTTCCAAATGGAAAGTCGGGGGCAGCGGTTCGAATGTCTTCTGGTCCTAATTTTATTTTTTTAATCATTTCCTTTTACAAGTTTTTCTTGCCACGCTTTAGCTTCTTTTCCATAAATTTTACGGATGGAACAGTTTCTATGCTTGGCGCAAAACTCAATTACATGGCTTCCAAAGTCTTTATGAATTAAAAGATGTTCGTTTTTCATAATAGGAGTCAAAAACCTAGGATAACTGCACTATTTAGTATATACACCATATATATATTTTGTCAACTTTCTCAAGATATGGTACCTCTTTTTAGCCTTGAGGGGGGTTCATCCCCATCTTATTGGCATACCAAACAATAAAACCAATCACATCTTCTATTCTATGAAGATTGTAATCAGGCTTAAACTCCTTTAAGTACCTTCTGAGCGTGTTTCTGTGCAGCCCGAAATACTCTGCAAGCTGGCCTATGCCTATAAAGGGGCGGTTCGGATTATAAGATGAACGTGGTTTTGACATGTAGGAGTCAATAATACAGGATAATTGCACCAATGTCAAGGTTGGTGGTCGGAATTTTTGGTGAACGGAGGCACACAATATCCTATCCCTATACAATATATCAACCCCTATAACCCTTTTTCCAGAAAGGGGTGGCTAACTTTTTAAGTAGCCTCCAGAAACAACGACCACCACCACCCGACCCCCCTACCCCTATAAAAAAGACCGAAAGCACGGGACAAAGTGGGACTACTATTCCTGCCCCCCCTATTATCCCCCCCACTACAATGTCGCAAAAGCATTATTGTACGACTAATAGTTGAGGCTAACGCATTAGACGACACAACTATGGGGTTAAAATGGGCGGTTTGGGTGCAGGTGTTCGGAAGTGTCGGGTCGGGTCGGGACTAAAAATGGGCGGTTTGGAAAAAGACCGAAAGTATGGACTAATTTGCCCCTTGACAAAGATAGGGGAAGATATGGTAAGATGGCATAGTCAAAGTTGAACCTTAAAAATCGAAAAAATCGAGGCACAAAGGGAAGCCGAATTAAAGCCCCCCCAGCCCCGACCAACTTAAACCCGACCATTATAGGTCAACGAAAGGTGGTGAAAAATTATGAACCTATACGAAGTTAAAGCAACATTTGGAAGCCAAAAACAGATATCACAGGAACTTGAGGCTTACAACAGCAAGGAAGCCATTTTAATCTTTGTAGCCCGAAGTTTTATCGAAAACACAATTGAGGATGAAGACGGGGAAACTAAAGACAAACTGATTAGAATTGAGGCTAAAGAACTTGAAAAGTGAGTTAGCCAGAAGCCCCGACCAATTCGAGGCTTCGAACAAACCCATTTTAATAAGCACATTAAAACCGCCTCAATTTGAGGCTAACGGAAGGAGGTGAAAATTATGACCATTAAGCAGTCAGTTTTGAACACATTTGACCGAGTGGGAATTGACTACAAGTTTTACGAGGCTGATAAAGAAAAACACATAGCCTCGAACAGGTTTGGTGGTGGCGAGTGTGAAGTATCCCGATTAGTTTTTGAATGTATTCAGTGGGTATACAACACTTCGAACGCATACGA
>Ga0209751_10002828_pt1 | contig 17130 bp, 22 predicted proteins | sample RifCSP13_1_FD_184019 | JGI IMG/M metagenome (GOLD analysis project Ga0209751, IMG submission 184019) | Soil microbial communities from Rifle, Colorado - Rifle CSP2_sed 13_1 (SPAdes) (version 2) | ecosystem: Environmental > Terrestrial > Deep subsurface > Rock core/Sediment | place: Rifle... | reverse complement strand
TGGATCTCCTGGAACTGTTGGAAGCGGTCTCGTTCAGCCGGCTGGACCAACGCCTGGCCGGGCTGCTTTTATCCAAGGGGGTCGCCATCCAGACGACCCACTCCCAATTGGCAAACGAATTGGGAAGCGTGAGAGAAGTGATCAGCCGTATCTTGAAGGATTTCGAACGCCAGGGCCTGGTGAAGCTGGAGCGCGGCAAGGTCAGGATTTTGAACCAGGCGGCTCTGGAGAAAATTTCCACCTACTTCGGCGATTCAAGTCACTGATGGATCACGTGATCAGGTACGCCAAGACTTGGAAAAAAGAAAGATTTTAGCCCATTTTGGTGGTAAAATTCAGGTCATCTCCCCCCGCTGGGCGTACCATGCGCCCGGGTCTTCCCTTTTTTATACTTGGTCCAAATTCAAACGAACCAGACCTGGAAACAGGTTTTGCTATGGGTTCAAGTGTATTAAAACAAGGGAATTCCTTGGATCAGATCTGTGGAAGTTATGAGAGGGGAGAGGAAAGGAGTAACCACATGGATGACAAGTTAGAACGGGCCGGGGAAGCAGCTTTCCTGCTGGCAAATCCGGATGAACTACCCGACCATTCAAATACAAATGATGGTCGAAAACGCATCGCCCTGGTCGCGCATGACAACAAGAAACACGACCTTCTAGAATGGGCGCTCTACAACCGGAGTCTGCTGGTGGAGCACCATCTATATGCCACAGGTACCACCGGTCGGCTGTTGAGCCAGGCACTGGAAACCCCGGTAATCTGTTTGCACAGCGGCCCATTGGGTGGCGACCAGCAAATCGGGGCTCTGATCGCCGAAGGGGTGCTTGATCTGCTGATCTTTTTCTGGGATCCCCTCGAGCCGCAGCCGCATGATCCGGACGTGAAGGCCTTGATCCGCATTGCCGTGGTTTGGAACATCCCAGTCGCCTGCGATCGGGCTACAGCCGATTACGTCATCTCATCGCCCCTGATGACCGGGCCATACGAGCGCCAACTGCCGGATTACACCGCACACCTCCAGCGCTTTGCAGTCGAGCATCCGCAGGTGCGAACAACGCCGGTGTTGAGTTAGACTACCTGCCCGGCCTGCTCCGGTCGCAGGCCGGCTTTTGCCTGCTCGACGGTGATATCGGTTGGCTGCACGTGACACGCATCCCAGCCGACCTTGACGTTGGCATTCCAATCTTGGGCGGCAATCGCAGCGTCGACGCCCGCCATCAACTCCTCGGGCAAACCCCAGCGTATACCCGTAGCGAGACCTTCTGCCTCTGCCGTCGCAGCCAAATGCAAGAGATACTTCTTGCTCGGCTTCAAAGGCGAGTCATCATCGACCAGGTCAACCGCCAGGGCATCCGGAGCGCCATCCAGCGCTGTAACGTTATGGAAGCCAAACAAGAGTTGTGAATGCCCGCTCTCAAAGGCTTTCTTTTGTTTTTCCGGTGATCGCCAGGCATCTTGAATGCGAGGGCGAAACCCCTTTGACTCGAGCGAAGCGATCACCTTCTCGATACGGGCGCGAAAAGTCGGGTGAAGCTCCAACAGGCGGGCCTCATTTCTCTTCTTGCGATTTTCTTCATTCATGCTTTCCTCCAATAGAAAACAAACAGCTATCTGATCTGCTGTGACAACGCTGGAATGAACGTTCTAAACCCTGGATTGATTACCAGCATGGCAAGGGGCATACTGCGGAAAAGCCACGGATATATTTTGATCAGCGATCAGATATAGGTTGTGAAGAGTGGAATAAGGATTGATCACCCAATATAATACTACGATTATCCTAAATGTCAAATTAATCAAGTTACTCACAGTGGCGCAATGATATACTTTTTAACTGAAATTGATTTAAATGGTGCAGTTTGAAACAGGCTGATTGGTGAACGGAATGAAGGATATCTTTCGAGGCCCGCACCAGGGCCAACCCATCCGCACGGCTGGTGTGCCCCTGGACCGCGCTCGATCTGCGATGCTCATGGTGCACGGGCGCGGCGCAAGCGCCGAGGATATTTTATCCCTGACCGGTGAACTCGCCTTGCCGGGGTTTGCTTACCTAGCCCCTCAGGCTGCCGAGAACTCCTGGTATCCAAACCGCTTCCTGGCGCCTCTTGCCAGCAACGAGCCCTGGCTTTCCTCTGCCCTGGCCCTGGTGGACGACGCATTCGCTCAGATCGGCGCGGCTGGCATCCCACCTGAGCGGACGATGCTCCTGGGTTTCTCGCAGGGTGCATGTCTTGCCCTTGAGTACGCGACCCGCCATGCCCGGCGTTATGGCGGCGTGGTGGGACTCAGCGGGGCATTGATCGGTCCCGAAGAGACGCGGCGAGATTACGCCGGTTCTCTGGCGGGAACGCCCGTCTTCCTGGGGTGCAGCGATGTGGATTTCCACGTCCCGAAAGAGCGCGTCCAGGAGACTGCCGATGTATTACGGCGTCTGGGCGGCGACCTGACCGTGAGACTGTACCCCAATATGGACCACACCGTCAACCAGGACGAGATCGATTTCGTGCGCAGCATGCTGCTAGGGCTGATTGCCGCTGGGTGACCCGGTTCTCCCTCCTTTCAGCGCAGGCCGCCCTTTAATATCCGCATCCGCCAGCTACCCTCCTGCGTATAATTTATGATAATATAGGCCTGATTTATAAACAATGCGCGCTGCGCCTGATTTCCCGCCTGAATTCAACTACGTCTCCTACGCTCAAGAAGTCATCTTCGCGCCCGGCTCGTTGGCCCGGTTGAGCGCAGCGGTCGAGCGCTTCGGCTGGCAGCGGCTGATGCTGTGCACGAATCGCTCCATGCGGGTGAGGGGGTGCGCTGCCCTGATCGAAGCCATTCTGGGGGATCGTCTCGTAGTCGTCTTCGACCAGGTCCAACCTCACATCCAGGACGTGCAGGTCGTGGAGGCCCTGGCGCTCGCCGTAGAGAAGGCTGTGGAGGCAATCATCGGGATGGGCGGAGGAAGCCCAATTGGGATGGCGAAAGCGGTCGCCTCCAGGATGGGTGAGACAACCAGCGATCATCCAGGCAACGCCGCAATCACCGCGGCCCCGCCCGTCATCCCAGTCATCGCTATCCCCACCACCTACGCCGGCTCGGAGATGACGGCTGTGTATGGCATCACGCAAACGGGCGAGGCGCCTGCGCGCAAGGTAATCTTCAGCGACCCGAGGATCGCGCCGCAACTGGTCATCTACGACCCGGAACTGACCCTCGACCTGCCCCCCAACATGACCGCCGCTACCGGCATCAATGCCCTGGCGCACTGCATCGAAGCGCTGTACTCGGTCAGGCGCCATCCTGTTTCGACTGCGGCGGCAATCAGCGGCGTGGGTCACATCAACAACGCGTTGTTGCGCTGCTACACCCACGGAGATGATATAGAAGCCCGCACCGAGATGCTGCTCGGCGCGCACCTGGCGGGGTTATCACTGGCCAGCGCGACGATGGGATTGCACCACGGCTTATGTCACGTCCTGGGTGGGACGGCTAATATACCTCATGGGATAGCCAACAGCATCATTCTGCCGCACGCCATGCGCTTTAATGCAGACGCCACCGCCTATCAAATGCTGCCGGCTGCTGAGGCGTTGGGCGTTTCAGCGAATGGCCTCAGCCCGGCAGAGGTCATCGCAGCCGCCGCGCAGAGAATCTTCGACCTGGTTGGACAGATGAACCTGCCGCAGCGTTTGCGCGACGCCGGGGTGAAAGAATCCGACCTGCCGCATCTCGCCCGGCTCGGCTTTCAGAACCGAAGCGTACAAAACAACCCCAGGCCCATCACAGAGGCAGCCCAGCTCGAGAGGCTGCTGAGAGAGGCCTGGTAAAAGGAGGTGGCCTACGAACAGAAAGCAGCGGAACGTTCAATATGGTTATCTAAATATCAATAGTGGTAAGAGAATTCGAAAGGAGAAAAAATGCCCCCTATAAACTCGATGGACTATGGCGGTAAGGAAGCCGTGCTCGATGTCGTCCGCAAAGAAAGCCGCGATTTCTTCAACCTCGTGGATGATCCCAAGAACTGGAACGTGGAAACGCGCTGTACAGAATGGGAAGTCCACGACTTAGTCGGTCACATGATCGACGTGACTGAAGGCTACCTCACCCGCTGGGAGAAAGCCCGCAAGAACGAGCCTGCTGATACAGTTGGCCTGCTCGTCATGGGCGAGTCGCTCAACAAGCACGCCCAGGCATACCGCAGCCTGCCGCGCCAGGAAGCCATTGACCGGCTCAAGGCTGACTACGTTAAAATGATGAATATCTTCTCTAAGCTGGCCGTTGACGAATGGACCGGCTTCAACGTCACGCATCCCTATATGGGTCCCCTGCCTACCTTTTTCTACCCCGCTTTCCACGTGATGGACTACGGCGTCCACACCTGGGATATCCGCTGGGCTCTGGGCGAGAAGACGCGCAGGCTGGACGAGGGCATCGCTGGCGTGCTGATCCCCTACATGCTGTATGCCCTGCTGCCTTCCACGGTAGACGCCCAATCGGTCCAAGGAGTGGACGTGGAGTATGGCATAGAAATTTCCGGCGAGTGGGGCGGCAAGTGGCGGGCAAGCGTGAAAGACGGCAAGTTCGAGGCCAGGCATGAGGGCGACAACTTCGAGGGCTGCGAGGCCATCTTCAGCTTCGATCCGTCCGACTTCGTGCTCTCCGCGTTCCAGCATTTTCCCGGCGGCTGCGCCCGGGGCGATCACGAGGTGATTGACAAAGTGCGCAATCAGTTTTTTAGAATATGATCTATCTTCCGAGGGCGCAAATAACATCGACCTCGGAAAATTCTTTGTAATTGCGGAGAAATTATTGTGACCAAAATCCAAACCCAGGGCGTTCACCACATCACCATGGTCGGCTCTAACCGCCAGGCGATCGTCGACTTCTATCAGGGCGTGCTCGGCATGCCGCTCGTCTTCGAGCAACCCAATCTGGACGTGCCGGAGGAAAACCACCTGTATTTCGATGCCGGCGATGGGCGCTTGATCACCTTCTTCGTCCGTCCCACGCGCCTCAACGACCCCACGCCCAACCCGGAGGGGATCGGCAACCTGCACCACATTGCCTTCACCGTCTCGCGGGCAACCTACACCCAGGTTGCCGCGCGGCTGAACCAGCTCGGCATCAAGAATACCGGCCCGATCGATCGCGGCTTCATGGATTCGATTTACTTCCGCGACCCCAACGGGCAACTGCTCGAAATGGCCTGTTACAAGTTCGTCCCACCCCAGGGGTATACGCTAGCCGACGTCCTCAGCATGGCGCACCGCCTGCGCCTGGAGAGCGGGGATTACAACATTATGGACAAACACCTTGCGGATGCCATCGCCCAATTGAGCGAGCAAAAGGTCTCGGTCTTCTAAATATTGCGTTCTGCATGATGGTCGCTCGCGAAAACGATTCGCGCCGGTTTGGGACGATCTGGGCGCTGGATTTGGAGGGACCGACGCCGTGGTCACGCCGCTTATCGCGGCGACCTTTCGCCGCCTCGGGCCGGAGAATGCGCCGGCTCTGGCTGCGGTGATGGGTGATGGCGATTTGGCGGAAATACACAAACGATTTGAGAGCGGGCGGAGTTGTTACACTGCCTGGGTCGAGGGCCAACTCACGGCGTACGGTTGGGTAAGTTTCAAGGAAGAATTTATTGGCGAATTGAGCCTGCGCCTCAGATTGTCCCCCGGCGAAGCTTACATCTGGGACTGCGCCACCGTGCCAGCTTATCGCCAGAAGCGGCTGTTCAGCGCATTGTTAGCTTACATGCTTGGGGAGCTACGCCTGGAGCCATTATGACGCGTCTGGATTGGCGCCAACCTGGATAACACCCCCTCTCAACGCGGCATCGATCGCGCCGGTTTCCGCCGCGTGGCTGACCTGCTGGTGAGGCGCGTTTTGTTCCTGCGCCTGGTATGGGCGCAGGGCTATCCTGGTTTGCCGGAAAGCCTGGTGGCGGAGGCGCGTGCGTCTTGCCCATTGCTCGGAAAATCTCCTCCACCCGACCGGATGGCGTGATGACAGATAAAATTCTTCCAGGTTGATCACCTACGAATGCCCAGACGTGCGGCACATTGCGCGGTCCAAATGCGGAATCGCCCGGTTTCAGCCGCATGCGCGTTTGTCCCACTTCGAACACATACTCACCCTCAAGGACGTAGAACCACTCCTCCTGGTCGAAGTGAATGTGACGACCTGGACCACCCTTCGCATGGTGCCTTATCTCGACAACCGAGAGGCCGCCGTGACTGTCCTCCGTTGAGACCTTGAAGAAGAAGTCGCTGATCGAATTGCCTAGGTGCTCACCCAATCGATCAACATCCCGCGCAACCCAGAACTCCTGCATCGGTGTATCTGACATTTACTCACCTCCATAAAGAAATAAAGCAGCCCACAGCGAAGCGCCGCCTTAGTTTCCTTTGTGCTGTTCCTGAACGGACCCCAGGATGCTATCCGCGTGGGGTTTCTGTAGAAGAGTCTGCACGCGGCGAAAAGCCTTAATACTCTTGTACGCCACGGGGAGATTGAAGACGGGATTGATCAACCAGCGATCGAGCCACTGCAAGACTCTGCCGCTGCCCAAGGAATAGAAGATGGCTTCCTCAATCCAGGTAGCCTCTCGATCCTCGGCCTCTTCCATGCTGAGGGTAACTGACACGTTCATCCCGGTCGCCGAAAGATCGCGCAGGTTCAGTGAGTGGTACGGAACGACCTCTTCAACGAGCAGCACCTGGTGGTGATTCCAGAGTAGGTCGCGGCGATCCCAGGTCAGACGGTCACCCACTTGCATTGGCCGGTCGAAGCCGGTCACTGGCCGTTTGGCTGGTCCCCATAAATGCATATTTTGTGGTTGGATGATAAACTCCCACACCTGCGGGAGAGGAACCCTAATCAACACTCTGGCACGACTGACACCCATAAGCAAACCTCGTTTTCTTGTTTTACCTGCCTCATTGATAAAAGCCAGTCTAGCTGACAGAGTCTTCTGGCAAGACAGCCAGCGCCCGGCGCATGCCATCCACGGTCTGGTCGGAAATGTGGGCGATTGTCTCGCGGTCGAGCTCCGACCAGTGAGCGAGCAGCCAGTGGTCGCTGGTAGCATCCAGAGCCTGTTGCCAGGCGAAAAGGAGCTGCTCCGGCAGATCGGTGCGAATGACGCCCAGCTCCTGTCCGCGTTTCAGGATGTTCATCACGTAGGACCTGACCTGCCTGGCAAAGGTGGCAAGCGGCTCGCGCTGGAGAGCTGCGGGAGACAGGCGCTCCGCGGACCTGACCGATGCGAATAGCCAGGGCCGTTCGAATGAATTCAGTAAAGTCTGGCGGCGCAGCTCGGCAAAGCTGGGCCAAAAGGTCTCCGCAGTACTCGTCGCAGGGTCGAGCTCGAGATTGAGTCCCAGGCGCTCGATGCAGTATTGGATGATGGTGAAGTACAGATCGACCTTGTCCTCGAAGTAGTAGTAGGCTGCGCCTTTGCTCATCTGGACGGTTTCGAGGATGCGGTTCACCGAGGCATTCTCGAAACCATAGGCGGCGAATTCTTTTGCCGCCGCTTCCATCAAGCGCTCGCGTTTTTCGATGGTTAGTTTGTTATAGCGCGGAAAAGGCATTCTTTTTTGCCTCTAACAGAACAGTTATAGACCACATAGTTTGTCCAGATAGTCTAATTATAATTGTAGATGTAATAATCGTCAATGCGTTTTCCCAGAATTACCGGTAAAGATACCAAGAAGCATCCAGAAGATCATTCTGGAACGGCTGGGAACGAGTCAGGACAGAACTTACTGAAGGTCGCGGGAAGTTACCACCGATCATATTTCAACGAGTAAATGCCCGAATTTCGGCGAAACCACTCTCAGAAACGATCACACTCGGCACCACGCTTGAAAACAACCTGTCTAAATTTGCTGATACCTGTACCATCACTGTATCTTCCCCTGCGTCCACTGTAATCCCAGTCACAACAGCATTGACTCCATACTGCACCAGGTAACCATTATTCATGCTGGCAAAGGCTTGAGCGTTGGCCCAGGTTTTGTTGGTTGGCTGTAAATCCCCGGTCTCCTCGAACACCCGCTGGCTGATCTCAGCAGCAGCCGCAAGTGCAGCGGCATCTGCAGCCTTAGCAACCTCCGCCCGGGCGTAGAAGTAGCGTCCCAGCTCGATGCTCAAAGCCATAATCGGGATCAGGATGAACGCGAAGAAGATCGTCCAGAAGGTTAGCGAATAACCTCGCTGATCTGTGAGCAGTTTCATCACCATCCCTCCTGTCTGAAGGTCGCCTCGGCCGAAACATCGAAGCTTGCCGGTAGGCCTGGCACCAGGCTGCCCAGGAAGCTGGGGATGCTGCCCGAGACGCGCACACTCAGAATGCTGCCAGCCACACCGCCAGGCGCGAGGATGGCGACATTCGGTTCCTTGACAATCGGATCGCCGTTGATGGCGCTGCTGGCTGCGCTGACGGTGTAGCAGGCGCTGCACTGCTGCGCCACGCTGCCCATGCGCGCCCCGTGTCTCGCGGCAGCCTGCACGGCTTGCTGGCCGTATACCACCATCCCCAGATTGACCGTCGCCAGCATAACCAGGATTGCGATCGGGAAGGTGATCGCCGCTTCAAGGGTTTCGATTGCCCGCCGGGCATTCATGAATCTCATGGTTACCTCCAGGTCAGACTATTAGAAGTAATGGGGGAAGACGGGATTATCTGAACGGGATAACCCCGCCTCCATAATTTATATCTTGCCGGCGACATCGCGTACGACTTCGGCAATTTTTTCGCCCAGGAGCTGGTAAGCCCCATATGCCACCAGCACCACTACCGCAATGATCACGGCGACTTCCGATGTTTCGATGGCTTGGTGATCTTGTAAAAACCGCATGGCGTCTTCACCTCCTTGTATAGAATAGATTTATACGGGTGTCCCGGATAAAATACTGAATAGTCAGATATCTCTGACTGCGAGCAAACCGGGAAGCTTCACCTCCTCGCCGGGTTGGCGACAAGCTGAACTTGCGCCGATCACGTCTAAGAAAGTCTGCTACCCGGGCTCACTGGGGGCCAACGTCTGACCTCGCACGATGCCCCTAACTTGGCAGGCCTGCGGGAGTAGCAGCTCGCAGGGTGCAGCCTACCAGGGGTGAGGGCTGATTAGCCGCAAGGATGACGCTCCAGGGAGTTGCGGGACACCCGTTAGTTTGCACGCATCTCGCCAAAGGAGCATCTCCTATGCACCCTAATCGCTTACAAGTCGGGATCGACTTCAGTCAGAAACGGGCCGATTTCTGCCTGCTCTTCCCGGACGGCCAGCCGCTTCTCTCGCATCAGGCCTTCGCCAACTCACACCCCGGCTACCAGAAAGCCAGGCAGATGTTACTCGACACTCTGCGTCAGTACGCTTTCGACGGCCTGGATGTTTCGGGTGAAGCCACCAGCTACTATTGGCTGCCCTTCTTCTGGCACTTGGCGCATGACGCTGAGCTGACGGCTCGTGATTTGAGCCTGTTTCTGCTCAATCCGCGCCAGGTACACTGGTTCAAGAAAAGCCTGCCGCCGGACGACAAAGCCGATAGCACCGACCCCTTCTACATTGCCGAACGCACCCGCACCCGTCGTCCCAGCGCCCCCTGGCAGCCCCAGGACGACTGGCTGCCCTTGCGTTTCTACACTCGCCTGCGTTTCCACCTGGTACAGAACCTGACCCGGGAGAAAAACTATTACCTGATCCACTTGTTCCTGCTCCATAGCACTTACCAGGGTATTCGACCTTTCTCCAATCCATTTGGTGTCACCAGCCAGCACGTCCTGGGCGATCTCACGCAGAGCGATAGCCCCTCCCTGGCCGAGTTGGCCAAGCTGCCCTTGGAAGAGCTGGCCGAGCAACTGGATCAGTGGAGCAGCGGAACCCTGGAAGATCCACTGGAAACAGCCCGCAAGCTGCAACAGGTGGCTGCCGAGAGCTTCCCGCTGGATGAACCTCTGCTCACCCCGGTGCTGCGCATCCTGGATCACACCCAAGAGCACATTACCTTCTTGAAGCAGCAAATCCAGCAGGTCGAGCAGTGGATCGAAGCTGAAGTCCAGGCTCACCATTCCCAAGCCCTGTTCTTGGACACCGTTCCCGGTGTGGGTTTGGTCCTGGCCGCCGGCATCGTCGCCGAGATCGGCGATCTGGAGCGTTTCTTCCAAACCCCCAAATGGGACAAGAAGCGCAAGCGCTACCACTCCCGTACCCTACGTGAAGTCGAAGATGCGGTGGCCAAGCTGGCTGGCTTGTGGTGGCCCAAAGTCGCTTCGGGTGACTTCGTTGCCGAAGATCGCCACCTGGCCAAAACCGGCAATCGCTACCTGCGCTACTATCTCATCCAGGCTGCCAATGGTATGCACCACCATATCCCAGCCTATGCTCGCTTCTTCAACCGCAAGTTCCGAGAAGTCAACCGGCACAAGTACAAGCGTGCCCTCGTTCTGACTGCTCGCAAGAGCATCGGCCTCTTTGTGGGTCTGCTACATCGCAAGGAAGCCTACCGCTCTGAGGAGGGCTGAGACCTTTTTTGATCCCGCCAGTTTGTCACCCCTTCCGGTGACAGCCATAACCTGTTTCTGACCTCCGCTTACCAGAGCTTGTGGCAGGTGTAGTTCGGCTTGTCTCACTTTTGCTTTTATTAAGGTTCAGTTTCTTCCTATCTCAGGTCTTGACTTTTACCGCACTCTTTCTAGCCACACAGCAAATGGTTTCAAACGAGAAAATTGTGTCCGCCGATAATGTCAATTCACCCTCTCTTCATGACAGCTAACTCCCCTGAAAACCTCCCTTTTAGTAGATAACGAAAAAACCGCTGATATTTCTCAGCGGTTTATGGCGCCAGCCACAGAGTGATTCAGCAAATTCCGCGTGCGGAGTGCACTGTGGCGATCATGTCCTGGTTCGGCTATTAAATTATAGTCTATTGGCGAGAAGAGTCAATATTGTGAATATTATCACTAACTTTCTTGAGCGGGCTGTTCGCGCTAGTCTTCATCCGCCTGCCGGCCTTGAGCGCGTAAGCGATCGTTTACTCATCTGGGTATCAGGTCTGCTTTACGTACAAGCAGTTCTTCGCTACCTGTACGGCGCCCATTTTTGAAAAGTCAGGATATATTCTAACCGGCTCTCACCGCCGCTGATGTGCCGGGCGGTCAGGCTCACCTGGTCGTGAGCGACCTGCCCGAAGAGCAGCCCGCAGAACTCCATCTCTTCTGCGGATTGGCGCGTGCAGGTCAATTCGCCCGCCTCGGCGTAGAGCAGGTCGGTTTCTAGCCCGGCACCCGCTTCTAATGGACCATGGATAAACACCTGGATGACCACGATGCCCATGCCGGGCGGCGCCTGGACGCTGGTAGTGCTCGCCGCGCAGCTCGCGCACAAGGGGGGCGATGCGGCCTGCACCAGCTCCCAGTCCAGCACCTCGATCAGGTAAGGCTGGGAGAGCGGGGTGGGGGTTGGTGGGGTGCCGGTCCAGGTGGGCAGGGCGGATGCGGTCGGGGTGTGCGTCTCGGGTTGGGGGGTAACCGGGCTGGGCTGAGGGGTGCCCGTAGCGCTGGGCATAGCCTGCTCGAAAGCCTCGGGCGTGCTGATTTGAGGGCGGGTGGTCGCTGTCGCCTCCGGCGAGAATAGCCGGCAGCCGGAAAGGGTGGCAAACGCCAGCAGGACGGCAATGCGGGCCAGCCGGATGCGCAGCGGTTCAGGGAGGAGGCGCCGGGGGTTCAGGGCTGGATCACCACGCGGATTTCAGCGCTGTTCGCTTCCAGACCGTCCAGCGCCTGGTTGATCGCCTTGGCCTCCAACGGGACGGTGCGGCTGATCGCCGGCCCCAGGTCGAGCCTGCCCTGCACGGCCCAGTCGAGCAGCCCGGGGATTTCCTGGGCCAGGTGGTCCGAGACGCCGATCAGCTCGGCCTCCCGGTTGATCAGCTCCTGGTAGGTAGATATGGTCAGGCCTTGCTCGCCGATGCCGGCGATGGCTGCCCGCCCGAGGATTGCCAGCGACTTAAAGGCCTGCTCCATGGTGACCGGCAGGCCGACCAGCTCGAGGGCCACGTCCACCCCCCGCCCGCCGGTCAGGCGGCGAATCTCGGCTACCGGCTCCATCTCGGCGGCTGGAATGGGGATCGCCCCCAGCTCGCGGGCCAGCTCCAGCTTGGCGGGCTGCAGGTCCACGGCGAACACTTGCCTGGCGCCGTAAGCGCGGGCAAGCTGCAGCGCGGAGACGCCCAGACCGCCCACGCCAAACACAGCCACCGTCTCGCCGGGCTTGAGGCGGGCTTTGTTCAGGGCGTGCAGCGCAGTCGCCGAGGAGCACATCATCACCGCCCCATGCTCAAAGGGGATTTCGTCCGGCAGGTAGAAGACGCTGCGCGCCGGGACGGCGATGTACTCGGCGTAGCCGCCATCGCGGTACTTGCCGATCATCTTGCCGCGCAGGCAGAACTGCTCGCTGCCCCGCTGGCAGTACTCGCAGACGCCGCAGGTCGCCATGTAGTGCAGGCAAACGCGCTCGCCGGTATTCAGGTAGCCGGCACGGCTGCCCACCTCGGCGATCACCCCGGCCACCTCGTGCCCCAGGGTGAGCGGGAGTGGGTGGACCGGGGAGCGCCCCGCCCGGTAATGAGCGTCCGAATGGCAGATGCCGGCGGCCTTTACCGAGACCAATACCTCCCCCGGGCCGATCTCGGGGATGGGGATGTCTTGCAGCTCCAGCGGCTGCCCGGGCTCGATCAACCTGACTGCTTTCAAAGCATCTTCCTCGCTAAAGGTGGAGTTATTCTTTGGGCTGGCTGATCTTTTGGAGGCCCAGGTGGGAGAGCACAATTTCCACGGGCCGGTGGCGGCGCTCGCCGAAGGCTTTTCTGGCTTCGCTGAGCGTTTTTTGCTTCTCGAAGCGGTGGCGCACCAGCAGACCCGAGATGCGCTTATCCCACAGGTAGCCGGAGATGCCAGCATTCGTGCCGTCGCTGTTTTCCAGGGCTTCGCGCACGTACTGTTCCAGGTAGTGCAGGTATACTCTTAAATCCATACGCTGCCTCTGCCAGGAGTATACTCCAAAGACACCGGTCGCGGCGCGGGAATAAAAAGTTCCCCGCAGTGTGGGGGAACTGGCAGGTAATGTCCGGGATGGTTTATTAGATGGTAGGAGAGCAACTACCCTGGCGGCAGTATCACCTCTGGCCCCCGTTCTGGTTTTCGGCGAGGTGCTGGGCGCCGTTGCCTGCGGAGTCCGGATTGATCAGATAGTCCACCCCCAGGCGATAGGTGATCATCGTTTCCCACGGGTGGTCAAGCGCATATTCAATTTCCGGCTTCAAGATATCCGGGTACTCCAGGAATTTGCCCAGCTCGATCTTGGGCGGGGTGAAATCTCCCTGGGGATAATCCACCCAGACCTGGGCGCCGGCTTTATCGAGCTTGATGATCACCGCGATCCAGCGCTGGTCGCACTTGATAATTTTATTCGGGGCTGAGAGGCGTTCTATGTAGCCGCGCAGGCCGCGGGCGCTGTACGCACTGCGGCGGATGAACAGGTCTTCGTCATAATCTAAATCGAATTTGTGCCCCCACTTAAGCTTGTGCTCAATGAGGGCAGGCCCATCGGCGGAGGCGCCGGCGTAAGACGTCTCGCGCAGCTCGTTGACGGTTACACTGCTATTGGGGGATTTCGTGATCGCGGGTGAAACCTTTTTTAGATTGTCCAGGATGTCCAGGATCATTGAGCTGGCGACCTGGTGAAGCTCGAGCGGCATGGTTTCGTTCTCAGGGGCTGCTGTTTGCCCTCCCTCAGCACGGAGTTCCAGGGCGAATCCGTGCCAGCCATTTTGCTCGCCGGATTCGGAATGGGTCGGAGTGATGTGCATGCACACCGGGACAGGGGCGCCAGCGGCATGGACATAATCCAGGCGCATTTCCAGGGGAAAACCCCCCGCCTCCATAGCTGCTTTGAGGGTCTCGGCTGAGCCGGGGGTGAGAGCGAAATCGACCATTGCTTTCCCCGCGAACGCCTCGCCTGAAATTCCCAGGATCTCGCCGACCTCCGGGCTACAGGAAATGTAGCGCCCCTGGGAATCGCAGCTCCACGTCCAACCTCTGGGCGTCTGCGGGTCGACGTCTGGAGAGGTGTATGCCACCTCCTGAAAATCGATGGCCAAATGGTCAAACAAATTGAGCGACGTATTCATGGACATGCTGGTTTACCTCTTCTGCCAACGCCTGGTACTGCAGAGCGCCGCGGCTGTTTGGCTGGTAATCCGTGATCGGCATCCCCACCAGCGAGCTTTCCCTCAGTTTTGTATCCACGCCGATAATATTTTGAAATAGCCCTTCATTGAAAGTGGTTTCCAGTTGCAGGCGCAGGTTGCGGTGGACGCGGTTGCGCATATCGAACATGGTCAGCAAAATGCGGTAGATCAGGTTCGGGTTTCCCTGCTCGCGGACCTGGCGCACGAATCCCAGCGTGTTGCGTAGCGCTGAGAGCGAGAAGTATTCGGCCTGGGTGGGTACGATCAGCATTTGCGAAGCCTGCAGGGCGTTCATGGTCACCGCGCCCAGGGAGGGAGGGCAATCAAAGAGCACATAATCGTAAGGGGAAGAGCCGTTGAAAGAGTTGCGCAGGAGGTTTTCGTACTCATTGCGGATGGGCAGGAACCGTTCAGACATCGCCATCTCTGCGTTGCTGGGAACCAGGTCCAGTCTTAGTGTGCCAGAGTGACGCAACACGTTGGTCAGGGGGTCCAGATTGAGGAGCACGTTGGCGATGGATTTATGCAAGTTGAGGGGATTGACGCCCAGCGCCAATGTCAGGTTTGCCTGAGCGTCCAGGTCTATCAGCAGCACATTTTCCCCGCGCTTTGCCAGGGCCGCGCCCAGAGAAACCACGGTGGTGGTTTTGGCTACCCCCCCTTTTTGGTTGGCGACACTGATAAAGTATGTCATTCTGGTCTGCTAATCTTGCAGTTCAACTTGGGCTGTCGATTCATCGCCTTGCGCGAAGGATACCTGATTAGCTTGTAATTGCGAAAGGGCAACCATCTGATTTGCGCACTTCCAGGGAGATCACGTGGCAAATGCGCGCAGGGTCCGGTTTAACCGTCCCTTAAACTATAACGATAAAAGTGGGGATTAGTTACACTTTCTGCCCAAATTAATAGAAAAATACGTTCGGCGACCACCCTGATATATTAAAGACCTGCCTGGTCTAATTAGGGGAACTTCGTCACTCCGGTGCTGGAAGAGAGCCTCCAGCACCTCCGTTTCTCAGGATGACGTGCCCAAGAATAGGCAGGGATGAGTTTCCGAGAACGCGACGAACTTCCCCTGATTGGGCGGGAAGCGCCGCGCAAAACACCGCTTATTGCTACTTGGTGCCTTCGCGCCTCTGTAGTTCGTCCCTTTGCGTGGCCTGGAAACCGCGCACAAATTATTTTCCCGCGATTTAGGGTTTGTCGGGGTCTCAGTCTTCCTCGGTGTGGTATTTGAAAGATACCTTGACCTTAGCGCGGTATGCCCGCACCTTGCCCTCCTCGAGCTGTATGTCCAGTTGGGCCACCTCGGCGATGCGCAGATCGCGCAGGCTTTTCGCAGCCGTCTCTACCGCCGCGGCGGCGGCCTTTTCCCACGACTCTGTGCTGGTGCCGACCAGCTCGATTACCTTGTAAACGCTTTCGGTCATCTTGAACTCCTTCGTTCGAAATCTTGGATATGTGTGGTCTGAACTTTCTTTACTGGGCGCGAAGCTCGCCTACTTCCTGCACGTCAACGGGCACGCCGTCGATATCCGCGGGGATGACATCCCGGGCGGCTAGCTGGTGGCGAGGCACCTTCTTGCTGACCATCACCACCAGCCCGACCTGGTCTGTCTTGGCGCCGCCTCGCTGGCGGTAGCCAATCCCAACCCCAACCACGTTGGCTTTTGCCATCAGCTCCGCCAGATGTGCGTTCTTGACGAGCCGGGCGCGCTCGGTGGCAGTGGTTAAACTCGAATCCTGCTCGCCTGGGTTCATAGGTCCACGTTCAAGCAGTCCAACACGGCCTGGATGGGGTTGATAATGGTGGACCGGTCGGAGCCGGCGAAAAGCAGCCCGACCGCCTTAAGCTCGTCACCAGCCACCACGAGCGAGCCCGAGTCGCCGCCTTGAGACATCGGTCCCGCGACGATCTGGTTCTCAAAGGTGGCGATCTTTCCACCCCCGTAGTTGACGCTCACGGTGGCGTCCAACACGGTGATCTCGCCGGTGGTGAAGGCAGTCGTGCGGCCCGACTTGCGCACCATCATGCCCAGGCTGGCGGGGAGCGTCCCGCTGACAACACCGACCTCCAGAATTTCGTCCAGGACGTCAGCGTCGTTGATGGGGCGCGCCACGGCGGCGTCGACCAGGTTGGCGGCCTGGGGGGCGGCTTTGTACGTCTGGAGGCGATGGCTCGAACCTGCCAGACTTGCCAGGAAGTTGCCGAAGCTGGCGAATCCGAATGCCAGGCTGCAGGTGGGTGGCGATATGCTGAACTCGATCGAGCAGAAGCGCTCCAGGTGGGCGATCGTGTCGTTGCTGGCCGAGCCGCCATCGGCGGGGCCAGGCTGCAAAATCGCATCTCCAAGGTTGGCGGCATTACTGTTTGCCAGCACGTGGTTATTGGACAGGATCAGGCGGCTACCATCAGCGCGATCGCGCACAGCGCAGCCTAATGTGCCCGCGGTGATCTGATAATGGCCGATGCTCACCCCACCTGGAGCGGGCCGCCAGCGGTCGGTGCGGGTCTGTTGGGCGCGCAGCTCTCCAACCTCAATCACGTCCGTCTTGACCCCGTCCAGCGTTCTCGGCAGCAGGGCTTCCTTGGTCAGGCCAGCCGGGGGCAGCTTCTGGCGCACCAGCACGACCACGCAGATTTCGCCGGTTTTTTTGCCTTTGCTGATCTTCTCGCCCACGCCAACGCCCACCACGTTGGGCCGGGACATAATCTCTCGAACGTGCAGTTGCATGGTCTCTCTGGCTAACTCGTGATCCGCCATCTGCTTCCTCCTGGTTGCATGAATTTAAAAGCTAATAGGTTTTCGACTCTTCGCTCAGGCAGGGTGGTAAAATCCTGTCATGTCTGGGCAGGCTTTCTTCATTCAATGCGCA
>Ga0209751_10002825_pt1 | contig 17136 bp, 15 predicted proteins | sample RifCSP13_1_FD_184019 | JGI IMG/M metagenome (GOLD analysis project Ga0209751, IMG submission 184019) | Soil microbial communities from Rifle, Colorado - Rifle CSP2_sed 13_1 (SPAdes) (version 2) | ecosystem: Environmental > Terrestrial > Deep subsurface > Rock core/Sediment | place: Rifle... | reverse complement strand
CGCGTGGTCCACGCCGCGGTAGAGCCGCGCGTAGTGGTACTCGTCGAGGTGTCGGGGCTCGAGCGGTCGAGCCGCTCCTTCGAGACGCGCGAGCACGTAGTCGAGGATGAGAAGCGCCTCGCGGAGGGGACCGGGCTGGACACGCTCGGGCACGTCCCGCGGCGTGTGCAGCTTCCCTCCGAAGACGAGGGGCGAGGCCTTTCCCGGTCCCATCGCGACGAGGGCGGAGGCGGGCACACGCAGCGGGGGGGCGTGGCGCCGTCCGCGGAGGCGGGCGAGGACCCGCGTGAGGGCCTCGCGCGCGCGCTCGAGAAGGCCGTTGTTGACCTCGAGGAACGAGACGTGGTCCGTCGTGCCTCCGGCGAGGTAGTTGTTGTACTTGATGCCGCTGACGTGCGCCGCCTCCTCGAGGAGGTCGTTGAGCGAGTCGTGGTCGCCGAAAGGGATCAGCGCGCGGATGAAGTCGGCCCCGAGTGTGCTGCGGGTGATGTACATCCGGCCCTCGCCTACCGAGTCCACGGCGACGACGGCGCGTATGCCCGCGAGATCCGCCCCCGACAGCGTCCGCACGTACTCGCGCGAGCCCGAGACGCCGAAGCGGTAGCTCGCGAGTGGGCAGAGGGCGAGGGCCACCGCCGCGTAGACCCAGTCCCGTTGGGCGAGGGCCAGGTTGGCGGCCACGAGGCCGAGGGCGAGCAGCACCTGCGACATCATCCCCACGAGCCCGCACTCCTCGGAGCCGGCCAGGAAGTACGTCCGAGTCAGCATGGGCCGCCTCTCGGCCCGGAGGTCCGAGAGAAGGTATTGCTTGAGGATCTCCTCGCCCGTCGTGTTGTCGTCGGCGCCCGGGCCGCGCCAGGTGTCGTAGTGCGCCACGAGGATGACGCGCTCGGCGCCCTCGCCGGGTACGGTGAAGACGTAGTTGAAGCGCGTCGTGCGCAGGGCCCAGCGGGAGAGGCGCTGGCGCTCGACGACGACGCACGGCCGATCGCTCTGCCGCGCCTGCTGCCAGCGCCGCTCGTCCTCCGGGCCGAAGGGGGCGGGCGCCGACCCCCGGGTCACCTCGAAGCACCGACCGGGGAACTCGACCTTCAGGGAGGCGATGCACTCCTCGACCAGGCGCTCGTTGGCCCGGTCGTGCGACTCGCCCTCCCCCCGCTCACAGCCCCTGCGGATGGCGTGCTCGAGCTCGCGCACGCGTGCGTCCACGTTCCCGTGGCCGGCGTGCGCGCCCTCTCCCGAGCCGCTCGACACGGGGCCATGCTAACCCCGGCTGCCGCCAGAAGGCTCAGCCGCGCGGAGGTTCCCGGAGGGCGGCGGCGATCCCGGCGTAGGCGCGGGCGACCTTCTCACGGTAGCGCTCGGGGCTGTACTCGCGCTCGATGAGCGCGTAGCCGCGCTCGGCGCGCGCGGGGGCCTCTTCCGGTCGCGCGAGCACGTCGTGGATCCCGCTCGCAAGGCCCTCCGGCGTTGGGTCGACGAGGAAGGCCACCGAGTCGTCGAGAAGCTGCGTGTGGGTCGGGATGCGGGTCGCGACGAGCGGCTTGCCAGAAGCGAGGTAGGTGAAGATCTTGAACGGCGTGTTCGTCCCCTGGCGGCGGGGCGAGGCGAGGACGTCGGCGAGGGCGAGGAAGACGGGCAGCTCCTCGGGCGGGCGCTTGCCGGAGAAGCGGCATCGCTCGCCGGCGCCGAGAGCCGCGGCCTGCGCCCGCAGGGCGTCGATCTCCCCCTGCTCACCGCCCATGAAGAGGAACTGTGCCTCGGGAACGCGCCCCGCGGCCTCGACCAGCATCTCGACGCCCTGGTAGGGCTCGAAGTTGCCGGAGTAGAGGACGACGGGCGGCGGTCCGAGGCCCAGCTGCCGCCGGCAGGCGGCGACGTCTTCCGGAGAGGGCGGCCGACAGCGGTCGGCGAGGGGCGGGTCCTCGATCTGGAACACCGGCGCGCTCGGGACCTGCGCCTTCACCCCCTCGGTCAGGCTCGTGCACACGGTGACGACCGCCGCCGCGTGCCCAAGCGCGTGTCGCTCGAGCGTCTCCGCGAGCCACAGCACGGGCCCACGACGCGCGAAGCCCGAGTAGCGGAGCTGGTCCGGGATGGAGGAATCGACGTCCATCACCATCGGGATGCCGAGAGCGCGGGCAAAGGGTGCGATGAGGTGCGCCGCCTCCTCGACCGCGTGGACGACGTCGTAGCGGCCAAAGGCCAGGCGCCACACGGCCTCGGCCACAAACGGCACGTCGAGCACCATCTTGGCGAGGGAGGGGCCGGCCTTCACACGGCCGACGGGGAGGCGCAGGCTGCGCAGATGTCGGACCCCCGGGACCGACGCCGGCTCGCCCTGCGCGAAGGTCAGGAGGTCCACCTCGTGGCCGAGGCCGGCCAGGGTACGGACGAGGTGCAGCACCGCGAGCGGCGTCCCCCGCACCTCGAAGAACGGTTGCGGCGCGAGGAAGAGAATCCTCAATGACTCAGAAAGCGCTCGGCGTCCATGGCGGCCATGCACCCGGTGCCGGCGGCGGTCACCGCCTGGCGGTAGCGGTGATCGGCGACGTCGCCGGCCGCGAAGACGCCGGGCACGCTGGTGGCGGTGGTGCCGTCGTGCACCAGCAGGTAGCCCTGCTCGTCCATCTCGAGCTGGCCCTTGAAGATCGCGGTGTTGGGCGTGTGGCCGATGGCCATGAAGACGCCCCCGCACGCGACCTCCCTCGTCTCGCCCGTCTTCACGTTGCGGACGACGGCGCCGGTGACGCCTTGGCCCGGGCGGCCGAGGATCTTCTCGACCACGGTGTCGAACATCCAGGCGATCTTCGGGTTGGCCTTCGCCTTCGCCTGCATGGCCTTGCTCGCGCGGAGCTGGCCGCGGCGGTGCACGACCGTCACCTTGGTCGCGAACTTGGCGAGGAAGGTCGCTTCCTCCATCGCGGTGTCGCCGCCGCCCACGACCAGGACCTCCTTGCCCTTGTAGAAGAAGGCGTCGCAGGTGGCACAGGCGGACACCCCGCCGATCTTCGTGCGGAACTCCAGCTCCTCCGCCAGCCCCAGCCACTTGGCGCGGGCGCCGCTCGCCACGATCAACGCGTCGGCGGTCACGGCGCCGTCGCCCAGCGTGAGGCGGAAGGGCCGCGCGCGCAGGTCCACCGCCTTGACCTCTCCGGTCGCGAACTCGGTGGCGAACCGCTCCGCCTGCTTCCGCATCCGGTCCATCAGCTCGGGGCCGAGGACCCCCTGCGGGAAGCCGGGGTAGTTGTCGACGTCGGTCGTCAGCATGAGCTGGCCGCCGGGGACGTCGGTGGGATCGTCTCCTCCTCCTCCCTCGACGACGAGCGGGGCGAGCTCCGCCCTCGAGGCGTAGAGGGCGGCGGTGAGGCCCGCCGGCCCCGAGCCGAGTATCACGACCTTGTAGTGGCGCTTGGTGGGCATGCTCTCTCTCCGATGTTGCCGACGGGCTCAGTATAATCTGCGGAATGACCGACACGTCCCGCATCGAGGGACTGCTCGCGACGCTCAACGCGGTCGACGTGGGCAGCCTCGAGGCCATCGCGAAGAAGATGGACGAGGTGCAGCGAGACCTGGAGTCGCTCGGCGAGCCGGGGCTGGCGGGGGCGGCGGCGCAGGCGATCGAAGCGCTCCGGCAGGGGGACGTGGCGGAGTTCCGGCGCGGGAGGGCCTTCCTGCAGAGCAAGATCGGCCACCTGCGGTAGCCGGTGGCCGGCCGGGCGGGGTGAGTCCTTCGCCCTTGCCTGCGCGTCTCAATAAGACCGGGGGTCGGTCCGGAAGGGGATCCATGGCTCGAGCCGATGTCGACGTCGCAAAGCTGAACGAGGCCGTTCGGGAGGAGGTGCTCGCGGTCCAGAGCGCGGTCGACGAGGTGCGCAAGGTCATCGTCGGGCAGCGGGCCCTGGTCGAGCGGATGATGGTGGCGCTGCTGTGCCGCGGCCACCTGCTCGTCGAGGGCGTCCCCGGCCTCGCCAAGACCCTCGCCGTGAGGACCCTCGGGCAGGTGCTCGACCTGCGCTTCGCGCGGATCCAGTTCACCCCCGACCTCCTGCCCGCCGACCTCATCGGCACGATGATCTTCCAGCAGAAGACGGGGGAGTTCGTCGCCCGCAAGGGTCCCGTGTTCACCAACCTGCTTCTCGCCGACGAGATCAACCGCGCCCCGGCCAAGGTGCAGTCGGCGCTGCTCGAGGCGATGCAGGAGCGCCAGGTGACCCTCGGCGAGACCTCGCACCGCCTTCCCGAACCGTTCCTCGTGTTCGCAACCCAGAACCCGATCGAGCAGGAGGGCACCTACCCCCTTCCCGAGGCGCAGGTCGACCGCTTCCTGCTCAAGGCGAAGGTGGACTACCCGTCGCGGGCGGAGGAGCGGCAGATCCTCGACCGGATGGTGTCGGGCGAGGCGCCGCCGGTCTCGCGCGTCCTCTCGCAGGAGGCGGCGCTGCGCCTGTCGCGGCGCGTGCGGGAGATCTACATGGACGAGCGGCTGCGCGACTACATGGTGGCTCTCGTCTCCGCGACCCGCACCCCCCGCGAGGTCGGGCTCGTCGACCTCCAGCCCCTCATCGCCTACGGCGCCTCGCCCCGCGCGACGCTCGCCTTCTCCGAAGCCTCGCGGGCGATGGCCTTCCTCCGCGGGCGCGGCTACGTGGTCCCGGAGGACGTGAAGGAGATCGCGAAGGACGTGCTGCGCCACCGCATCCTCCTCACCTACGAGGCGGAAGCAGAGAACGTCACCTCCGACACCGTCGTCGACCGCATCCTCGAGCGCGTGGAGGTGCCGTGAGGGGGCAGCTCGACGCCGCGCTCCGCGTGACCCCCAAGCGCCGCCACTAACGGCCAATGCTTGATCGGGAGACGCTTAGGAAAATCCGGCGCATCCAGATCCGGACCAAGGTCATCCTCGAGTCCGGGATCGGCGGCGCCTATCACGCCGTCTTCAAGGGCCGCGGGATGGAGTTCGCCGAGGTGCGCGAGTACACGCCCGGCGACGAGGTGCGAACGATCGACTGGAACGTCACCGCGCGCATGGGCGCGCCCTTCGTCAAGAAGTTCGTCGAGGAGCGCGACCTCACGCTGCTCCTGCTCGTCGACGTCTCGGGCTCGCAGGAGTTCGGGTCGAGGTATCTGCTCAAGCGGGACTACGCGGCGGAGCTCTCGGCGGTGCTCGCCTTCTCCGCCGTCGCCAACCACGACCGGGTGGGGGCGGTGCTCTTCTCGGACCGGGTCGAGCGCTGGATCCCGCCCGCGCGGGGCCGGGATCACGCGCTGAGAATCGTGCGCGACGTGCTCGCGATCCAACCCGCGGGGCGGGGGACGGACCTCGCGGAGGCGCTGCGCTTCGCCCAGCGCGTGCTCAAGAGGAGGAGCATCGTCGCCCTGCTCTCCGACTTCCAGGCCACGGGCTACGAGCGCGCCCTCGGCGTCCTCCGGCGGCGGCACGACGTGGTGGCGTTGCACCTCGTGGACCCGCGCGAGGAGGAGCTGGAGGCGGCCGGTCTCATGGCTTTCGCCGACCCGGAGACGGGCGAGCGGTTCGTGGCCGACACCGGCCGCGCCGACGTGCGGCGGGCGCTCGCCGTCTCCGGCCTCGCCGCCGCGCGCCAGACATTCAAGAAGACGCGCGTCGATGCCCTGCGGCTCAGCACCGCCGAGTCCTACGAGCGGCCGCTTCAGGGCTTTTTCGAGGCGCGGGGGCGGAGGCGCTAGTGCCGATCCGGCTCGGGCGGGTCCTGCCGGCCTTCCTCGCGGTGTCGCTCGCGGTCGCCGCGGGGGCCGAGGAGCCCAGGGCGGTCGCCACCGCCGCCAAGACCGAGGTGACGGTGGGGGAGGCCTTCGCCATCGATGTGACCGCGACCGGACCCGAGGGAACCGCCTTCACGTTCCCGCCGGGAGCGGAGGCAGAGACGTTCGAGCTGCGGACGGCGGCCCCCCCGGGGGCAGCGCCCGTCCCCGGGACGCACCGCTACGAGGCGACGGTCTTCACGCTGGGGGAGGTCGAGATCCCCCCCATCCCGGTCCGCTACCGACGGAGTGACGGCACCGAGGGCGAGACGGCCACGGAGCCCATCCCGCTCAAGGTCGTTTCGCTCCTACCGAAGGACCCCGACGCGCGCAAGCTGGCCGACCTCCGCGCGCCCGTCCCCGTCTCCATCGGGCGTGCCTTCTACCTCGCGGCCGCGCTCGCGCTCGCGGCGGTCGTCGGTCTTGCCGTGTGGCTCCTTCGCCGCCGAAGGCGTCGTAAGAGGCCGGAGACCGCACCCCCCGTCCCCGAGCTGCCGCCCGATGTGGAGACGCTGCGCGCCCTCGACGCGCTGGCCGCCTCCGGCCTTCTCGCCCGTGCTGAGTACCGGCGGTTCTACATCGCCCTCGCCGCGACCGCGAAGCGCTACCTTGAGCGAAGACTGAGCGCCCCCGTGCTCGAGATGACGACGACAGAGACGCTGGCGTTTCTGCGCCGCCACCGGCACGGCTCAGAGCTCGTTCCGGTGCTCCGCGATCTTTCGGAGGCCGCGGACCGGATCAAGTTCGCACGCGGGGCGGGAGGGCGAGAGGAGGCCGAGCGCCACCTCTCGGCGGTGCGGGCCCTCGTGCCCGCGCTCGAGGCGCGACTTCAGCCGCCACCGACGGCCGAGGGGAGAGCGGCGTGACGGACCTCACCGGCCTGCGCTTCCAGGACCCGGCCTGGCTTCTCTTCGCGCTCGCGGGGCCGCTCGTCGTCCTCGCCGCCTGGCGGCGCGAGCGGGGAGGGCGCGCGGTCGCATTCCCGGGCGCCTCGCGCCTCGCGCGCGTGCGCCCCGGGTGGCGGGCGCGCCTGCGGCTTCTCCCGGTGATCCTCGCGGGCCTGGGCCTCGCCGCGGGCGCCGTCGCCCTGGCCCGGCCGCAGCACGGCACCCTGCGGGAGGACATCGCGAAGAGAGGTGTCGACATCGTGGTGGCCCTCGACGTCTCGGGCTCGATGGCGGCGGAGGACTTCCAGCCGCGAAACCGCCTCGAGGTGGCGAAGGAGGTGGTGGCGGAGTTCGTGCGACGTCGGACGGACGACCGCCTGGGCCTCGTCGTCTTCGCCGGGCGGAGCCTGACCAAGTCGCCGCCGACCACCGACGCCGCGGTCCTGCTGCGGCAGCTCGAGGACGTGCGGCTGGAGATGCTCCCCGACGGGACCGCGATCGGGTCCGGGCTCGCCACCGCCCTCACCCGCCTGCGCCGCTCGGAGGCGAAGAGCCGGGTGATCGTCCTCGTCACCGACGGGGCGAACAACGCGGGCGAGATCGACCCCGCTACCGCGACCGACATGGCCCGGGCGATGGAGGTCCGCGTCTACACCATCGGGGTGGGCCGGGGAGGGCAGGTGCCGATGCCGGTGCGGGTGCAGGATCCCTTCACGGGGCAGGCGATCCGGCAGACGGTCATGACCGAGGTCCAGATCGACGAGGCGCTGCTCGAGCGGATCGCGAAGGGCACGGGCGGCGAGTTCTTCCGCGCCACCGACCCCGCCACGCTGCGCGGGATCTTCGAGAGGATCGACCGCCTCGAGAAGTCGGAGATCCGCACGACGGCCTACCGGCGCTACCGCGAGCTCCACCCGCCGATCCTTGCTTCGGCGGCGGCGCTCCTCGCCGGGGCCGGCATTCTCTGGGCGACCGGGCTGCGGGTGGGGCCGGCATGATGAGGAGGCGAGCGTGATCTTCGCGTCCCCGCTCTGGCTGCTCGGGCTCCTCGCCCTGCCCGTCCTCGTTGGGCTCGAGCTCGCCCTGACCCACCGGGACCGGGACCGGCTCGGCCGGCTGGTGGCCCGGCCGCTCTGGCCGCGGGTCGTGCGACGGCCGGACGAGCGCTGGCGCTTCCTCCGTCTGGGGCTGCTCGCGCTGGGGGCCACCGGCCTCATCCTCGCCCTCGCCCGGCCGCAGTGGGGGATCGTGCGGGAGAAGGTCGAGCGCGAGGGCGTCGACGTCGTCCTCGTCCTCGACACCTCGGGCTCGATGGCCACCGCGGACGTGGCGCCGAGCCGCTTCTTCCTCGCCCGCCAGGCGCTGCTACAGCTCATCGCCCGCCTCGAGGGCGATCGCTTCGCGCTCGTCGCCTTCGAGGGCGAGGCCTATCCGCTCGTCCCGCTCACGCTGGATGCGGACGCCCTCGGTCTCTTTCTCGACACCGTCGAGCCTGGCATCGTCCCCGCCCCCGGGACGTCCCTCGGGGTCGGTCTTTCGAAGGGCCTCGAGGCCTTCGTGGACAAGGAGCGGCAGAACAAGGTCATGGTCCTCGTCTCCGACGGGGAGGACCTCGAGGGTGACGTCGAGGAGGCGGTACGCCAGGCGAAGGAGGTGGGCGTCGTCGTGCACGCGGTGGGCGTCGGCACCGAGGCCGGGCAGCCCGTCCCGGACGTGGACGCGGAAGGCCGCCTCCTCGGCTACAAGCGTGACGAGAGTGGCGCCGCTGTCGTCTCCCGGCTCGACATCACGACGCTTGAGCAGATCGCCCGCGGGACGGGGGGCCAGGTCTTCCGCATCACCCCCGCCGACACCAGCCTCTCCGCCCTCGCCTCCGCGATCGAGGGACTCGAGCAGAAGACACTCGCCCGCGAGTACTCCTACCGGCGAAAGGAGCGCTACCAGGTGCCGCTCGCCGTCGGGCTCGTCGGCTTGGCCCTGGGCCTCCTGGTGCCCCTCCCGCGCCTCCGGCGCGGGAATCCGGCGGTCGTCGCGGCCCGTCGCGCGGCCGCCACCGCCGCCCTGCTCGCGCTCCCGACCGGCCTTGCCGCTCCACCCGCCGCCCTCGCACAGGCTTCCGTCCCCCCTCCGCCGGCCTCGTCCCCGATGCCGGTCGCGTCCTCGCCGACGGCCGAACGGTCGGGACGCGTCCTCGACGAGATCCTGCTCCGGCCGCGCCGTCTGACTGAGCAGGGACGGAGCGAATACGCTCGTGGCAGCCACCCGCAAGCGCTCGCGGCCTTCGAGCGCGCGGCGGCGGCACGGCCGCAGGACCCGGCGGTGCGCTTCAACGTCGCGGACGGGCTCTACAAGAACGGACGATACGACGAGGCGGCAACGCTGTTCCGCAGCCTCGGCGGGGACCCGGCCTCGCCGCTCGCCGCCCCCTCGCGCTTCAACCTCGGCAACAGCCTGTTCCAGAAGCAGGACTACCGCGGGGCGATCCAGGCCTATCGCGACGCCCTGCGCCTCACGCCGGGGGACGAGGCGACGCGCCGAAACCTGGAGCTGGCCCTCGAGGCCCTCAAGGAGCAGCAGGAGCGGCAGAAGCGCGAGCAGCAGAGGCAGGAGCAGAAGGACCAGCAAGACCAGAAGGATCGGAAGGACGAGGAGCAGCCGAAGAGTGGACAGGACCAGAAGGGCCAACCCCAGCCGCAACCACCGTCGACGCCACAGGAGCGGGAGGACCGACGCTTCCGCGAGGAGACGGGTATGCCGAAGGAGCGGGCGATGCAGCTCCTCGAGGCCCTGCAGCAGAACGAGAAGGCGGAGCAGAGGCGCCTGCTCGCGGCCCAGCGCGCGAAGAAGAAGGCGGGGAAGGACTGGTGAGGCCGACGACTCCGCTCGCGAGGGCGGCCCTCTTCCTGCTGCTCTGTGGCTTCGCCGTCGCCGCCCCCTTCACACTGCGCTCGGAGGTGGACGCGCCGAGGATCGGGGTCGAGGACCAGGTCCAGCTCACGATCACGGTCGAGGGGTCGGGCGCGCCCGACGAGATCGCTCTCCCCGCGCTCACCAATCTGGAGGTCGTCTCGGGCCCATTCCAGTCGACCCAGGTGTCGATCATCGGGGGGAGCATGACGCAGTCGCGGACGTGGACCTACGTCCTCCAGCCGCGCGGGGCCGGGAAGGCCGAGGTCGGGGCCGTGAGCGCGGGAGGCGAGACCGCCCCCGCCATCGCGATCGAGGTGGTCGCGGGGAGCGTGCGCCCCCGCGAGCCGCGCCGCGCCCCGGACCCTTTCCGGGATCCCTTCGCGACCGATCCCTTCGAGGAGTTCCTCGGCCGCAGGCGCGGCCGGGCGCCGGAGGGGAAGCTGCTCATCGAGGCGGCGCCCTCGCGGACCCGGCTGAGGGTCGGGGAGCCGCTCGTCCTCACCTACAACCTCTACACCCAGGTTTCGGTCACGGACCTGCAGTTCGTCGACGCGCCCCAGTATCCCGGCTTCTGGGTCGAGGACCTCCAGCGACCGGCCGACTCCCCCTCCGGCCAGCCGGCCACGGTCGAGGGGGAGCCCTACCGCCGCCTCGCCATCCTGCAGAAGCTCCTCTTCCCGACCCGCGCCGGCACGCTCACGATCCCGGCCGCCACGATGAAGATCGGCATCCCGCGCCTGGGCTTCTTCGACAGCGGAGGCGTCGTCCGGCGCTCGACGAAGCCGGTCGAGGTGAAGGTCGAGCCGCTGCCGGACCAGCCGGGCTTCTCGGGCGCGGTGGGGAGCTACCGCACCTCCGCCACGCTCGACCGGGACGCGGTCGCCCTCGGCGATGCGGCGACCCTGCGCTTCAAGGTGGAGGGCACGGGCAACCTCAAGTGGATCGACCGTGCCCCGGAAGTGGCGGTCGAGGGGGCACGGGTCTATCCGCCGCAGGCCAAGAGCAGCCTCGAGGCCACCCCGGGGGGCATCAGCGGATCGCGCACGTGGGAGTTCGTGCTCGTCCCCGAGACCGCGGGCGCCCTCGCCGTGCCCCCGCTCGCCTTCCGCTACTTCGATCCGACCGCAGGCCGCATCGAGACGGCGCAGACGGCCCCGCTCACGTTGCGTGTCGAGGCGGGGACGGCCTCGGCGGCGGTCCCCCTCCCACCCCCCTCGGGGACGACCGCCCGCGCGACCGGGATCCTCCCGCTCCGTGCCGACCTCGACCCGCATCGGCTCGCCGTCCCGATCCTCGGGGGAAGGGTGATCGCTCTCGCCGCCGGCCTCGCCCTCGTCCTTCATGTGGGGCTCCTGGCCGGCGGGCGCCTGCACGGTGGGCCCTGGCGGCGCGGGATGCGGACCGCGAGCCCGCGCTCCGTGAGGGCGGCGCTGCGGGATCTCGGGCGTGTCGGGGGGGAGAGGATGAGCAAGGAGGCCGCCTCCGCCCTCGTCGAGAAGGCGCTCCACGAGGCCTTCGGCGAGCTCGAGGAGAAGGACGAGACCGAGCGGGCCCGGGCGGTGCGGACGCTGCTCGAAGAGGTCCGCTTCGTGCGGTACGCCCCGCAGCTCGGCGACTATTCGGAGAAGATCCGCGCCCTGGCCGAGCGCGCGGCGGAGGCGGTGAGACGGTGGGCGTGAGCGCGGCGGCCTCCGTCCTCGTGGCGGCGGCCGCGCTCGCTGCATCCGCCGACGCCCGCTTCCGGGAGGCGAACGACATCGCCCGAGCCGGCGACTACCCGGCGGCGATCGCCGCCTACGCCGAGATCGCCGCCTCCGGCGCGGAGACGGCTTCGCTCTACTGGAACTGGGCGCAGGCCGCCTCCGCGCGGGGCGCCCAGGGGGAGGCCCTCTGGGCGCTGCTGCGCGCGCGGGAGCTCGACCCCGCCGACCGCGCGGTCGTGCGCGACGTCGAGCGCCTGCGGGCAGCCCTCAACCTCGACCCGGCCGAGATCACTCCCGAGCCCCTCGCGGCGGCGGCGCGCCTCGCCCGCCGCTTCCGTCTCGATCTCGTCGCCGTCTGTCTTCTCGTGCTGTCCGTTCTCACCCACGCCGCCCATCGACTCCACCCCGCGGCGCACCTCGCCCGTCTCGTTGCCTGGGCGACGCTCGCCCTCGGCTTCCTGCCCGGGGCCCTCGCCGTGGCCGGAACCCTCGCGCGCCCGACCGGCACCGTCGTGCGCCGGGGGGCGCCGCTCCTGGACTCGGCGTCCCCCACCGCGGAGGCGGTGGGCACGCTGCGCGAGGGCGAGGTCGTCCCGATCCTCGAGGCGAGCGGCGATTGGGTCCGGGTGGAGGACAATGCCGGCGCCCGCGGCTGGGCCCACGTCGCCGACGTGCGACGGCTGGACGCACCGCCACGGGCCGAGACGCGCTGAGACGGGGGACTGGGAGCGCCGATCCCTAGCGGGAGTCGCCCCCGAGCCGCCCCTTCCGCGGCGCGTAGTAGCCGGGCCGGTAGCGGAGGAGGAGGTTGCCGAGCAGGCTCCGGACGGTGATCCGCCGCCACCCGCCGTCCTGGCGCGGGTTGCTCGAGACGTAGCCGAGGCCGTAGAGCGTGCGCAGCTCCCCGGCGATGCGGTCGTAGGTCCCCTCCAGCGCGGCGAGGCTGGCCGGGAAGTAGGCCCGGCCGCCCGTCTCTCGCGCGAGCGCGGTGAGGAAGAAGACGGGCACGGGGGAGATCTCGGGGCGGCGGGCGTCGCGCAGGCCGATCGTGTACACGGCGACGCCGGCGCGTCGGGCCAGCTCGAGCACGTCCTCGTCGCGGAGCAGTGAGGTCGTATCCTCGCCGTCGGTCAGGACGACGATCGCGCGGCGGCGCAGCTCGGCGTCCTTCGGGAGCGCGGCGAGATCCTTCAGTGAGAGGTAGATCGCGTTGTAGAGGGAGGTCTCACCATCGGCCTCGATCTGCGCGATCGCCTCCTCGGCTGCCGTCAAGTCGGAGGTGAAGTCCTGGACGAGCCTGAAGTGTCGGTTGAAGACCGCGACCCCGACCTCATCCCCCGTCCCCAGCGTGCGCACGAGGCGAATGGCCGCCCCCCGGGTCGTGACGAGGTTGACCTCCATCGAGGCCGAGCCATCAATGAGGATGAGCAGGGAGATGGGGAGGTGGTCCCGCGTGAAGAGACACACCTGCTGCTGGACACCGTCCTCGAAGACGAGCAGGTCGCCGGTGCCGATGTCGTTCAGGTGATGGCCCTTGGGGTCGGTCACGGAGACGTCGAGGTTGACGACCTCGACGCTGGCCCCGAACGTGGCGATGGGGCGGGTCTCCGCCTCGAGGGGCGCCGCCAGGAGGCTGAGCGCCGCCGCCCAGCCGAGAAAGCGGGCCTGATCGAGCCGTCTCATCGCTCCCCTCGCAAGCCGTCTACGCAAGGAACATTCCAGCACCATCGGGGGTTCCGGGCGCGTGACGACGCTCACTTCGAGGTGGCCCCCTTGCCACCGAACCCCCCGACAGTCAGTGTATTGCGCGGCGACGGCGGCGGTGGGGACGCCCCAGCGGTGTCCGCCGTGCTCCCGGCGACCCTCGAGCGCCTGACCGACCTTCGGACGTGGCCTGCCGCCGGCGTCTCAGTCCGGCCCGACCCTCGTGTAGCCCCGCACGGGCCAACGCGCCACCTCGGTCCGCCCCCGGTCGTCGGTCAGGTCGCGCTGCATGGGCGTCACCGAGACCCGCCGGTCGTGGAGGACCACGTAGCAATCGGTGCCCGGGATGTCCTCGAAGTCGTATTCGCTGCCGCCGATCCAGTAGTACTTCCGCCCGCGCGGGTCGACCTTCTCGACGACATCGCTGCCGTAGCGGTGGCGGCCGAGCCGCGTCACCACGTACCCGTCCGGCTCGACCCCGGCCGGGATGTTGACGTTGAGGAGCATCTCCCGCGGCAGCTCCTGCCCGAGCGCGGCCTCGACCAGGCGCTGCGCGAAGCGCGCGCCGGGGCCGAAGTCGAACTGGCGGCGCGTGGCGAGGCTGAAGGCGATGGCGGGGACGCCGAAGATCGAGGCCTCCATGGCCGCGGCCACGGTGCCCGAGTAGAAGACGTCGTCGGCGAGGTTCGGCCCGGAGTTGATCCCGGACACCATGATCCGCGGCGGATCGTCCTTCATCAGGTGGTTGATCCCGACGTAGGAGCAGTCGGTGGGCGTGCCGTCGACCGCATACCAGCGCGGGCGGACCTCGCGGATGCGCAGGGGGCGGTGGAGCGAGATGGCGTGAGAGGTGGCGCTGTGTTCCGACTCGGGGGCCACGACCCAGACCTCCCCCAGCGTCGCCATGGCCTCCGCGAGCGACTTCAACCCCTCGGCCTCGTAGCCGTCGTCGTTGCTGACCAGGATCCTCGGCGTCGCCATGGAGGCGAGATTGTACGCCGGGATCCGTCAGGCGACGCCCGACTCCACCTCGTCGTGGAACACCAGAAAGTCCGTCGGAACGGGCTGCGTCCCCAACTGGCGCAGCATCGTGGTGACTTGACCCCGGTGATAGCTCGAGTGGTTCACGACGTGGTACATCTGCCGCCACAGGGGGTACTGCCAGCTCTGCCCCTGGAGGTTCACGTACCGAACCATCGACAGAAGGTGGTCGACCGTCAGCGACTCGACGAAGGCTCTCTGCTCGGTTTCGACTTCCAACCATCGTGCGTTCAGGGCGTCCAGTCGCGGAAAGTCAGTGGCCAGGAACACGGTCTGCGGCGACGCTCCCCGCCAGCGCTGAAGCCAGATCCATTCGGCCCACACGATATGCGTAAGGGTGTCGCGCACCGATGGATGGCTGCTGCCCAGATCCTGAAGAAACCGCTCTCGCGTCAGACCGGAGACGGCTTCGAATACACGAGCGTTGGCCCAGCGATTGTATCGATAGAGCTCCTGGATGGCCCTCACGTCGATCATCTCGATGGTCCTCTCATGGCAACTTCGTCTACGCCGCTGTGCCCGCCGAACACCGCGGATGGGCTGCGGGCGAGCGCTCGGGCCGGCGCCCGCCCGTCAGCTCTCATCGGCAGCTCGACGACCTCCTGAGCCTCACCGGGGTCCTTGCCCGGCTCCGGTGACGCGTCACTTGGCGGCCGGAACCGCGCCCACGACGATGTCGGCCTTGGTGCTCTCGACGATGGCGACGAGCTCCTGCTGCTCGGCTGCCGGCACCTTGAACTTGTCGAGGGTGGCCCGGAAGTCCACGAGCAGCGCGTCCCATTCCTTCTGGGTGATGTGGAATCCCGCGTGGGTCTCCTTCATGTCTTTCCCGGTGTACTTGCACGGGCCCCCCGTGACCATGCAGACGAGGTTCGCGACGTGGACCTTGAGACCGGCTTTTCGCATCTCATTGCGCGCCCGGTTGATGTTCGGGTTGGCGTTGAGGGTGGCGTTGGCGTAGACGCGGTCGATGAAGTCGTCCACCACCGCCGAGACGGGGTAGAGGCCCCCCAGGCGGTCGTAGAGGCTCGGCGTGGCCGGCGCGGCGGGCTTCTCCTGGGCCGGCAGCGGTGCGGCGACAGCCGCGACCAGCGCCGCGGCAGCGAGAACGGACAGTCGTCTCCTCATCATCCTCCTCCTCGTCAAGAAAGCTCCCCGCAATTCTACCGGCGGCCGGACCGGCCGGCCAGGCGGGTCTCTCGGGAGCTTTTGACCCCGCCCGCGAGAGGGGATTGGATGGCAGAATCGGCTCCATGCCGCCCTCGGAGACCGGAGGCCTCGTGGCCTATCACTCGTGGATCGCCGGGCGCGAGGTCGTGGGCGGGGCGGGCACGCGCGATGTCGTGAGCCCGGCCACGGGACGGCCGTTCGCGCAGGTGAGCCTGCTCGGCGCCGACCAGGCCGTCTCCGCCATTGCGGCGGCGCGAGCGGCCTTCCCGGCCTGGAGCCGGACGAGCTTCCGTGAGCGGGTCTCCCTTCTCGACCGGCTGCGCGCGGCGGTGGTGACGGAGGCCGACGACCTCGCCCGCCTGATCGAGCGCGAGCAGGGGAAGCCCCTCGCGGAGGCCTACGCGGCCGAGATCCTGCCCTCGCTCGACGCCTTGAAGCACCTCGCCCGGCACGCGGAGGACCTGCTGCGCGACGACGTGCTCGAGGGCCGGCAGCTCCTCCTCGCCCACAAGGAGGCCCGCCTCGTCTACTCTCCTTTCGGCGTCGTCCTCGTCATCACGCCCTGGAACTACCCCCTCGGGCTGGCCCTGCCGATCGTGGCGGCGGCGCTCGTCGCCGGCAACACGGTGGTGCTCAAGCCCGCCCCCGCGACGACCCTCGTCGGGCTGCGCATGGGCGCCCTCGCCGCCAGGGCCGGCTTCCCGGACGGGGTCGTGAGCGTCGTGGCCGTCGGCGATGCCCTCGCCCCCGCCCTCGTCGAGGATTCCCGGGTGGGGAAGATCGTCTTCACCGGGAGCGTCGCCACCGGCAAGAAGGTGATGGCGGCGGCGGCGAGGAACCTCACCCCGGTGGTGCTCGAGCTCGGCGGCAAGGACCCCGCGATCGTCTGCCGCGACGCCGACCTCGACCGGGCGGCGAAGGGCGTCGTCTGGGGCGCCTTCATGAACGCGGGCCAGACCTGCGCCTCCATCGAGCGGGTCTACGTCGAGCGCCCCGTCGCGGAGCCCTTCCTGGCGAAGGTCCTCGAGGAGACGAGGGTGCTCCGCCTCGGCGACCCCGGCCGGGGCGAGGCGGAGCTGGGGCCGATGACGCTCGAGAGGCAGCGGCGCATCGTGGAGGAGCACGTGGCGGACGCGCGCGCGAAGGGCGCCCGTGTCCTGACCGGGGGCGTGACGCCGGAGGGGCAGGGATGGTTCTACCCCCCGACCGTGCTCACCGACGCCGACCACACGATGCGCGTGATGCGGGAGGAGACGTTCGGGCCCGTCCTGCCGATCATGGTCGTGGACTCGCTCGACGAGGCCATCTCCCTCGCCAACGACAGCGAATACGGGCTGACCGCGAGCGGCTGGACGCGGAGCGAAGAGACGGCGCAGCGCCTGCAGCGGGAGCTCGTGGCGGGGGTGGTCTCCATCAACGATCACGCCTCGAGCTTCGGCGAGCCCACGGCGCCCTGGGGCGGGATGAGGTGGAGCGGGATCGGCCGCACCCACGGGTTGCTCGGGCTGCGCGAGATGGTGCAGCCGAAGTACGTGAGCTTCGACCGCAGCCGCACGCCGCCGATCTGGTGGTATCCCTACGGGGCGGACCTCGTCCGGCTCGTCTCGGAGACCGCCCCCGCGCTCCACGCGCCGTCCTTCCTGACGCGCCTGCGCTTCCAGCTCCGGCTCCTGCGCCACCGACGGCTCTGGCGGCGCTTCGGCCCCTTCCGCCTCCTGCGGAACCTCGACAAGCTGGTCTAGGGGGCTCGGGGTCGCGCTCGCGCGCTCGGAGCCTGACCGATCCGGACGGATTCGGCATCCATCAAACACGAGCGCGCTCCCGCGCGACCCCCGGAGCCTGGGAAACGCGATTGCTCGAACGCCCGCCCGGTTCGGGGCTCGGCGTGCACCCCGTCTGCGGGCGCGCAGCTTCGAAGCGCAGCGGCGTCCTCGCCG